>Ga0315910_10002785_pt1 | contig 15135 bp, 12 predicted proteins | sample EdamamesoilMG_FD_204470 | JGI IMG/M metagenome (GOLD analysis project Ga0315910, IMG submission 204470) | Garden soil microbial communities collected in Santa Monica, California, United States - Edamame soil | ecosystem: Environmental > Terrestrial > Soil > Garden | place: USA: California...
CGCCCGAGCTGAACGCGTGAATCGTCCTGCCCTCGTTCGCGGTGACGATCGGATCGCGGCTCTGGAGAGCGGAGCCCGCCAACAGCAAGCCGGTCGCGGGATCGAACATGTTGATCTCGTGGGTCGTCACGTAGAGGAGGCCCTGGCCGGTCAACTCTGTTTCGAGCATCCGCCCGCGCGCTGCCACCGACTCCTCGAATCGAAATGCGCCGGCAGCGGGATCGAGCACGTAGAGCTGATACTCCGTGTCCCGGTTCGTCCAGACGCTGTCGTAACCGGTGGTCACGATGAAGTTGCCGCCGACGGGCCGGTACTCGAGCACGCGGCCTTCGAGCTCGAGGCCGTTGCCGCGCCGCCCCCAGGGCTGCGCGCCGTCGGCGTGGGCGAGCAGGTGCAGCTTGTTCTTGTCGGACTCCGCCTCGCTCACGACGAACCCGGACGGGAGCGCGAGGACAAGCTCGTTCATGATCTTGTTGAATCGGACCGGACGATCCCAGACGGGCGAGCCGTCGGCGAGCCGGAAGCTCTGGTACTGCGTCGACTCGTACTGGCGCTCCGAGTCGTCGACGCCGATGACCGTCTCGGTCGCAGCGGCGCCAGCGAGAATCACGTCGGGATGCAAACCGGAGTGGAAGAGCGTGATTTCACCGCTGGCAAACGACGTCTGCCAGATCACGTCGCCGGTGGTGGCATCGATTCGATAGAGCTTGCCCATCGCGCCGAGCACGAAGCTGCCGTCGTCTGTTTCGAGCGGCTTGCTCTGAACCGGCGTGAGATCCGCGGCGGTGATGGCGGCCGCCATCAGGAGTCCGGCCAGGCGGTCGAGCCCCGGGCGTCCCGAGCTCTCGGCTTCGAGCGCTACCGCCCAACGACGGTTGCCGTTCTCGATGTCATAAGCAAAGAGATTCGGCTGCGAATTCCCCGATTCGAATCCCGCGATGAGAAGGGCGCCGCTCCGGGCCAGCACCTCTGTCGACGCGATCTCCGTCAGATTCGCGGCCCGCGAGTCGAAGACCAGCGAACCGGTAAAGACGTTGAGGACGCGCACGCGCTCGGCATCGCGGTCGTCGGCGATCATGGCGAGCGGCGTGCCCGTGAGCTCGCGGAAACTCGATTGCGGGAGGCTCCCGAATCCGGGCTCCGTCCAGATCGGCGTGCCCTGCGCAGGATCGATCGAATACAGTCCGCCCGTCGTGTTGACGATGAGCTGACCGGACGTGGTCACCTGCTGCCAATCGATCGGCTCTGAAAAATCGCGCGTCCAGAGCGGCGCGATCTCGCCCGCATTCGACATGACGGGGAAACCGGACACGAGAATCGCAGCCAGTACGTTCGTCACACGGGCAGCATTCGCGCACATCGGGCAGTCCTCGGGGATTGCGGCCCGCTAAGCCTTCTCCATTGCAGCTCCGGATGCAGCGACTGAGATCACAAAATGGTCGCCACGAGCGCCAGCCGGCGCGCCCCGGGCCCGAAAGGCTGCCCCGTCATCGAATCGAAACCTTCGATGCGCTCGAAGCCCGCCTCTCTCAGCAACGTGCAGAGGTCCCGATAGTTGTACAGCCGCAGCGATGAACGTGCAGTGCGCTCGCGGCCGTTCTCGACGAACGTCCACTCCGTCTCACTGCGACCCGCCTCGAGGTCCAGCCGGGTCCGCTGCCGCAACTCTTGCGTGCCGCTCGCGTCTAGAGGCATCGTCCTGTCCGGCTCAAAGACCGGCAACAACGTCTCGGCACTCAGCAACTCGAGCAGAAACTTGCCGCCCGGCCGCAGCGACTCGGCGATGCGGCGCAGCACGACGTAGTCGTGGCTCTCGTCCTCGAAATAGCCGAAGCTCGTCCAGAAGCTGTACGCCGCGTCGAACTCCTCGCGGAACCTGAGGCAGCGCATGTCGTTCTTGAGGAACAGCACTTCGACGAGCTGCTCCTCGGCCCTCTGCTCCGCGACGTCAAGTATCGTGCCGTTGAAGTCGACGCCGGTGACGTCGATGCCGAGCTTCGCGAGCTCGATCGCATGCCGGCCCGTGCCGCAGGCGACGTCGAGCACTTCGTCTCCGGCCTTGAGCCCGAGCGCCTTGACGATGAAGTCGACCTCGGCGCTCGTGTTCTGCTGCATGAAGCCCCGGGCCTGCCATTCGCCCCAGGGGCCGCGGAAAAACGTTTCCCACCACTCGGTCTTCGGAGTCATCGCTCGTCACCTGCACGATCGCTCGACCCCAGAAACGAAAAACCCCGGTCGGCGCTGCCTTCCGGGGTCGTTCCAAGGCAGTCGCTCGATGGACTGCCCCAAGTTGCAAGCTCTAGGCAGTAGCTCTCCTGAGGGTGTAAACCCCCATGATGGCTACGAAGAGCTTGCGACCGGCGTTCATGGCCGCGCATGGTACGCCAATCGAACGGCGAATCAAGATCGGCGCCGACATTATTTTCGGGCAGGTCACGAACCGGCGCCGCCGAATATCAGATACCAGCCGACGCCGAACACCGCGAGATCCGCGAACACGTGGCTGACGTAGGCTGCGTAGATGTTGCGCCAGCGGAGATAAATCCACGACCAGGTCGCACCGCCGATGAAGACGCCGGTGGATGCGAGCAGCGTCACGCGCCAGTCGAAATAGAAATCGAGCGCGATGACGTGATGGAGCGTGAAGAACAAACCAGCCGCGATCACGGCCGCTGCGCGCGGCATCAGCACCTCGCAGCGCGTAAACACGAACCAGCGCCAGACATATTCCTCGAGGATGGAGTTGATGGTGCACCAGTAGAGCGCCCCGAGCAGAAATACACGTGGATCGCCGAGACCAATGGCAGCGATCTGCGCGGCCATTGCGTCGGGATCGACCCAGCGCCCGAAGAGCAGATAGGCGCCCACGATGCAGCCGAACATGCCAATGCCGGTCGCGACACCGGCCGCCATGCCTCGCACGGACAGGCGTGGGATCCGCGGACGGTGACGCTCGACGAACACAAGCCAGATGACGGGCAGCGCGATGAGCCAGAGTTTGCAGACGGCATAGGCGATCTGCCCGAGCGCCGTGTCGGGCCAGAGATAGAGCGCCGCGATCAGGCCAAGCGTCGGCGCCGGGACAATGGCGGCGAGCGCGAGAGCCGCGCGAGCTTGCATGATGATCTCCCCGGCTCACCGCCGAGCCGACGAAGACCAGCTTACCGATAGCGGCCGTCGGGTGTCATTCCCTCAGACGCCGACCGCGGAAGGAAGTTGGTCCCCGCGCCACAACGCGGGGACCATGCGGAAGGACAGTCAGGATCAGAAGTTGTAGCGCAGCCCGAGCTCGACCGCCGTCTGGCTTTCGCCCTGGACGCCCGGCAGCAGCGTGCCGCTTTCCGCGCCGACGCCAAGACCGTAGGGCTCGGCGCCCAGCGGTCCGAGGCGGAACGCGTTCTCGTCGTTGTCGAGTCCGGCAAGGACGACATGGAACTCGAGATCGTCGGCCGGCAGGCAGTAGTAGCCTGCGGACCACATCTCCGCGCCCGAGTCCTCGATGAGATCGTTGTCCTCGGCCAGCGTGTACGCGAAGCGGATCTGGCGGCCGTTGTCCATGCCGAAGCGGAACGTCGTGAACGCCGTGTAGCTGTCACGCTCGAGCGCGAGCACTTCGTCGCCGTCCAGCATCTCGTAGAGAGCGCCGATCGTGAACTTCTCGGAGATGTTTCCGCCGACGCCGAGACGAATGCCCGAGGGCTCGGGATCCGTCTCGAGCTCGGCGTTCAGCTGCTCGTAGCCGAGGCTGACCCAGAGGTTCTCGATGCCCCAGCTCAGGCCCAGGCTGTACACGGAGTTGTCGTTGTCCTCGATGGCGCCCGTCTGATCCGCGTCGGTAACGAACTGCGCCGCGAAGCTGAAATCGCCGAAGCCCGGCGACTGGTAGCGCAGCGAGTTGTCGTAGCGGAGCTGGAACAGGTCGTAGCCGAGGATGGCGTTCACGTCGCCGATCGTGTCCTCGAACGGATCGAAGGTTCGCAGCTGATCGTCGAAACCCCAGCCGTCCTGGCCGAGGATGTTCTCGAACGGCGAATTGAGCCGGCCGGCAACCGCGCGGCCCCACTCGCCGCCGATGCCGACGAAGCTTTCCCGGACCTCGATCTCGGTGTCGTTGGTGTCGAGATTGAGGCCGGCTTCGATCTGGTAGATCGCCATCAGATTGTCGCGAAGTTCCTCCTCGCCGGCGTAGCCGATGCGCGTGTCCGCGCTCGAGATCTGGAAGTCGTCCACCTCGTCCGCGGGCAGCGTTGCGGATTGATCGAGGAAGACTCCCCCGATCCGCGCGCTGCCGTAGAACGAGCCCTGAGCGAAAGAGAGGGACGGCAACAAGGCCGCGCCCATGGCCAGGCACAAACGTTTATTCACTGATTTTCTCCTAAAAACAACAAGTGGCCCCAACAAGGGGTCCGAGTGCGCGCCGCTGTTTTAGCCTGATAACCGCGATAGGTCAAATAGATAAAGCGAATTTCTTACGTAGGCTACATAGAAAGGAAACAGACTCGTCTCCTTTCTGCGACAGTTTTCTGCTCAGGTCGCAGGAGAGCCCGGACGCCGCGCCGTGAAATGTCTGGCGGTCGTTCGTATAAGTACTGGGCGCGGGGAATCCGGAATGGCAACGGTGGACGGTCGGAGATTCAAGACCTTGATCGAACCTCACCTCGAGGCGGTCTACCGTGCCGCGTACCGGCTCGTGCGCAACAAATCGGATGCCGACGACCTTGTGCAGGAAACCTGCATTCGAGCCATCGAGGGACTGAGCGCGCTCCGCGAATCAGAGCCTGTCAGATCCTGGCTGCTGACGGTAATGCACAACGTATTCGTGGACGGTTCCCGTCGCGCCAGGTGCTCGCCCGTCGCCACCGGGCAAGACAGGCATCTCGCCGAATCGGTGTGTCCAATCCCGAATCCCGAAGAATGCGCATCGATGAATCAGCGCGAGGAGCAACTGCACCATGCATGGTCGCAGTTGGAGCGCGGGCATCGGATTCTGCTCGCGCTCAGGGCCGAGGGGTACTCGATCAGCGAGATTGCGCAGATCACGGGGATTCCGATGGAAGCCCTCTACGCACGACTCTATCGCGCCAGACTGAATCTGGCGCAGCACCTGAACAGCGGGGCTTCGAGCAAGCCACTGGATCGAAGGGAGATCTCGAAATGAACTGTCACGAGCTCAATCACACGCTGGAAACGAAGGATGCCAATGCTCTTGGCACCACCGAGCAGAGTGCGATCGAGCGGCACTTCGCCTCCTGCGACGCGTGCCGGAACGCCTGGGCGTCATTCGCCGAAATCTCGTCCGAGCAGATTCCGCCGATCTCTCCCGAGCTGCGTTCGAGGATCGACGAGCTTATCGCGGCACGCCTGCCGACTCGGCCGAGGTCGGTTCGTCGGACCTTCATCGCGGGGAGCCTTCTCGTGCTGGGTGCTGCGGCCGCAGCCATCATGCTGCAGGTCGGAGAGCGTGACGAGGATCTGGCCGCGATGCCGGATCAGCAGCCGCGCGCGACGGAATCCTTGCCATCGAGTGAGATCAACGAGACGTCATTGGCCGGGAACCCAGCGAGTGATCCTGCGCCTCGCGACGGTGCGGACTCCGCCTCCGCTGCCGAACCGCCTCCGGCATTGTTTGCCCTGGATCCTCGCAGCCTCGTCGTCATCCTCGACGCCGGTTCGGACGCCGACGCCGATGAGCTCGCGACGCTCGAAGAGTGCCATCGCGGCGTCGTCGCGCGGCTCCGCGAGCTTCCCGGTCTGAACGTGATTGCGGGCGTGGCGGTCACGGCATTCCAGAGCACGGGAATGACGCACGAGCAGATCGCACGTGAGCTCGGCGCCGCTTCAGTGCTGAGCCTGGATGAGCTCGCCTTTTGCAACTCCAGTTTGTCAGATTCCCGGACTGGCGCGTTCATGGGCGGACGAATTGCAGCCACGGCGATTATGGCTGGAGACGAACTGACGTTCGACCCAGACAGCCTGGACTGGGATCGTTTCTACGACGGCATCGCCCGGACGGTCAGCGACGCACTGCTGATCGACAAAACGGATCTGATTGCCGCGGCGCAAGCGACCTTCCTGAATACGAGCCTCGGCGAAGACGAGCGCCTGGCCGCTTTGTACCGGATCTCGGCAGCCACCGGGTCACTACCCGATGCAGTATTCAGCGAAGCCGTTGTCGCTGCATTGGTCCAGATCATGACGACCTCGGCGGACCTGCAGAATCGAAGGTCGGCCGTGCTCAGCGTGCGCGGACTCGACGATGCGTCGCTGGTCGAACCCCTCCTGTACGTGCTGAGCTACGATGCGGAAACTGAAGTTCGAAGGGTTGCCGCGTCAACCCTGCATGAATACGTGGACGAGCCGCGCGTTGCGGACGCGCTCCGCCGAATCGTTGCAGAGGATCCCGACGACGACCCCTCGGTCATCTGCTGCGAATTCAACCTGGGAATGGTTGCCCGACGCGCTCTGGCCTCGGACGATGAGCTGCGAGCGCTCTCCCTGCAGCAGTTGATGAACACGGAACTGACGGATTCGCAGCGGTTGCGGCCGCTGATCGACTATCCGGACGGCCGGGACGTGGTATTCGTCGACAAACTCGATGAAGCTCATTCGGACGTCGTTTTCTCGATCGGCCGCGATTCCGGCAACCCTGCGGACCGCTCCCGTGCCTGGCAATCGCTGGCTCTGGGAACCCGAAGCGCGCAATACCTGCCGACGCTGCTCGACGATCTCTCCTCGCACGGCGACGAGGAGGTTCGGCATTCCGCGGCGGAAGCGCTGGCCCAGTACGTCGATGACGCCGGCGTGCGTGCCGCGCTCGAGCGAGCGCTCGCGACCGACCCTTGCGAATGCCTCGGTTCGATCCTGGAGCCCGTGTTGCAGGCCGAATAGCTGGTGAAGGGCATCTGCAAATGCGGCCGGAAGGCCTCGAAGCAGGGCCTCTGTCGTAGCTGTTACGATGCTGCCCGATACGAGCGCAGCCGCGAAGAGTTCGCCACCAGGCAACGGGAGTATTACCAGCGCCGCGAAGAAGCCTCGAGGAATCGTCGGCTGATTACCTCTCTGCTGACCGGCTGGAAGCACGAACAAACGAAATGAAGGGCCTCATTGCGGACTTTCGTCACGAATCCGTTCACGCGTGCACCACGCGTCCACCGACGAGTGTCAGTGTCGACTCGATTCTGCGCAGCCTGTCCTCGGGAACGGCTAGAAAGTCCTCGCTCAACACGGCGAGATCGGCAAGCTTCCCTTCCTCGAATGAGCCGACGCCACCCTCGTCGAAACAGAACCACGCCGCCCCTTGCGTGTAGAGCTTCAGCGCCTCGAGCCGCGAGATCTGCTGGCCGTCGTTGGTGAGCTCGCCAGCGAGATTACGGCCCGTCGTCATATAGAAAAGGCTGAGCCAGGGATCGAGCGCCGAGACGTTGGTCGAATCCGTGCCGACGCCGGCGGGAATACCTGAGTCGACGATGCGCCGGAACGGCGGCCCGCCCCCCGTTCCGAGATAGGTCCAGGTCTGCGCGCTCGCGCCCAGGCCAAGACGGCCGAGCGCCTGCAGATGCTCGTCGGAGATTTCCTGCAGATGGATCAGCGCCCAGTGCAGCGCCTCGAGCGGGTGCTCGCCCGCGATACGCTCCAGTGCCGCGAGGTGAAACGCGTTCTCCTCGCCCGAGATCGAGTGCTGCTGCATGAGCCAGCCGGCGCGCGCGATCGCCCGTGCCGTCGGCTCGAAGGCATCCGACATCGTGTTCATGCCGCCGATGCGCTCGCCGAAGCCGGCGGGGCGATAGAGATCGTCGCCGACGGCGCGGCCGGCCTGCGCGAAGTTCTCGCGGGCGCGCGCCTCGACCTGCTCGGGCGAATCCGCGGGATAGAGCGGGCGCATGCGCACGTCTAGCCGACCCTCGCGCCAGAGCTCGAGCGGATAGCGCTGATCGTCGAAGTTGCCGGCGTTGACGACGGTCGTGAGGCCGACGCTCGCGGCGAAGGCGTTGAGCTCAGCGGTGCCGCGCAGACGATCCTCGTCCGTCTGCGTCTCGCGCAAGGCCGCGAGCGCGTCGTTGGCCGCAGCGACGACGCCGGAATCGGCGTCCACCGCGAGCCCACGCGCCTCGAAGAACTCCGCGCCGCGGCTGTTGGTGATCGCGCCCGTGCCGCCGCCGGTGCCGGAGAGATAAACGGCATGATCGGGCGCCGCCTCGTCGAGCTCCGCACGCGTCGGGCGCCGCGCTTCCGCGAATTGCAGATGATTCCAGCCGCCGATGCAGGTGATGAACTCGCCGCGCGGTACAGAGCGTGCCTTCGCGGCCAGCGTCTCCTGCAGCTCGGCGATGCTGAACGCGCGCTCGACGCGGCGTTCCTGCCAACCCGGATTCACGCCGGCGCGGGTGTAGTGGACGTGGGCGTCGACGAAGCCGGGGATGACGGTGCGGCCATCGAGATCGACGGTCGGAACGGAGCGGTCGAGCCTGAGTCGCGAGCCGACCTGCCGGATGCGGCCCCTGCCGAGCAGCAGCGTATCGCCGACGATGCCACGGTGGTCGACAAAGCGGCCGTTGGTCAGCGCAAGGTCGGCGCCGACCAATGCGGCACCGATGATGTCCCGGGCACCGCGCTGGGCGAGGGTGAGACCGGGCAGGACGCTGAGACTGAGGGCGGCACCCCCGGCGAGAAAGCGTCGTCGAGTCGAAAGGTCCGGGATGCCGACGCACCTTGGCTCGCTGCTCATGCGAGCAAGCATACCTCGCAAGCGATGTCTCGTTTCTCGTCTGTTTGAACTAATTCGGCGCTGTTCCGGGTGTTCTCATATATGATAACTACGATGAGCAAGAGACGAGCATTCATGCGATTTCGCAGGAAGGCGCTCAGAAAACCCGAGGTTCTGAAGGAATACGAAGCCCTGGGCCCCGCCTTCGAGATGAAGCGACGAATGATCGCGATGCGCAAGGCCGCCGGCCTTTCGCAGGAACAAATGGCGGACCTGCTTGGAACGCAGAAGAGCAACATCTCACGGCTCGAGAGCTTGACCTCGGGTGTCTCTCCTCGACTCTCGACCGTGGAGCAATACGCTAGAGCACTTGGCTATCGCGTACGGATCGAGTTTGATCCGCACGCCAGCTAAGCCGAACTGAGCCCGCCGGCGGTGCCGATGGACCCTGCGCTTCGATCCGATCGCGACCGCCTGCGCGAAGGCCTCATCTGCGCGCTGATCGCCTACATCCTCTGGGGCTTTCTGCCGATCTACTTCAAGGTGGTGGCTGCAGTGCCGGCCGGGGAAGTGCTCGTGCACCGGATCCTCTGGGCCGTGCCTTTCGGCTTACCAATCATCCTCGCGCGCAAACAGTGGCCTGAAGTCGTCGCGGCGCTGCGCAACCCCCGAACGATCGGCTGGCTTGCGCTGTCGGCGAGCTTCATCGCGGTCAACTGGGTGGTCTACATCTGGGCCGTCCAGAACGAGCAGATCTTCCAGGCGAGCTTGGGCTACTACATCAATCCGCTGATCTACGTGCTCGTCGGCGTCGTGTTTTTCCGCGAGCGCCTGCAGCGGCTGCAATCGGCCGCCATCGTGCTCGCGGCTGCCGGCGTGGCCGTTCTGACGTGGAGCGGCGGGCAGTTCCCGCTGCTGGCGCTCACGCTCGCGACGTCGTTCACAATCTACGGCGTCATCCGGCGGCGCGTCGCAATCGGCGGCATGCCGGGGCTCTTCATCGAGACGCTCCTGCTGCTGCCCGCGGCCGTCGGCTACCTGCTCTGGCTCGAATCGCGCGACGCGGCCGTGTTCGACCCGGCGGACATCGCTCTGGTCGGCACGCTGATGCTCGCCGGTCCGCTCACCGTGATTCCCCTGCTGTGTTTTGCGCTCGCCGCGCGCAGGCTCAGCCTGTCGACGATCGGCGTCATGCAGTTCATCTCGCCGACGATCCAGTTCGCTGTCGGTGTCGCCTACGGCGAGCAACTGACGACCGCGCACGTCGTCTGCTTTGCGCTGATCTGGACGGCCGTGACGGTGTTCAGCTTCGATGCGTGGCGGCAAAGTGTCGCGCGCGGACCAAGCCCTGCGTGAGCGGCGCCTTCGCCGGCGCGTGAGCCATGACTATCGGCAGGGCTCGTCCAGCAATGCGTCGATCTCCTCGATGTACTCCGCCAGCGACGCATCGGTCCGAACTGCCTCGTAGGCCTGCTGCTGGCACCAGCCGTTCAGCGCTTGCGCGTCCGCCCGCAGGAACTCGAGCCAGGACTGTCGCTCGTCGTCCCGTCCGCGCATGCACTCCGAGATCATGCCGTGCGGATCCCAGAATTGCTTGTCTCCGTCCGTCTGCACCATCACGTGGCCTTCGATGAGCTGACGCGGCGTGCCGTCGGCATCCGTGCCGCTGAACTGGCTTGCCCATTCTTCCCTGTACGGGTGAGCGCAGAACTCGATGACCTGACCAACTTGAGGAACTTCTCCGACGAGCCCCATGCGCTCGAGCTGGGACCGACCCGGACCCTCGACGACCCACCGCCGGAGCTGTCCGTCCTCATCGCGGTACTCGAGCGTAGTGAATGTATGAGGATCGCGCGGCTCGACGCTGACGACCGTGCCCTCGATCCAGATGGGCGTGGTCATATACATGTAGCCCGAGTGATGCGCGCGCACCGGGGCTGCAGCGGCGAACACCACCAGCGCTCCCGCCGCCATCGCCGCTGTCCTGCTCATCGGAATCTCCATCCCTGCTGATAAATCTAATGCTAGCGCCGGCGGTGCAACGCCCCAAGGACCTAAAAGATACCCCGGCAGTTAGCTATGATCTGCGTCTCAAGCCTTCCACCACGGGGAACAAGAATGAAAAGACTCTGGGTCTGGCCCGCCGCGATCGCGGCCATCGGTTTGGCGCCGCCGCTCTCCGCGCAGCAGGACGTGCCCATGCGCGGCACCACCCCCATCGCGCCGACCGGTCTCATCGTGCCGCCGTTGCCCGAGGGGCCGCTCTATTACGACACCGCCGAAGGCCAGAACATCCGTGTCGTCATCGTCACGCGCGAGCTCGAGTTTCCGTGGAGCATCGCGTTTCCGGGGGATGGCGATTTGCTCGTCACGGAGAAGCCCGGGCGTCTGCGTTTGATCCGGAACGGCGAGCTCGTGCCGGAACCGGTCGCGGGCGTCCCCGAAGTCGTCGCCGGTGGCCTGTCGGCCGGCCTCTTCGATCTCATCCTGCACCCGGAATTCGAGGCGAACCGGCTCGTCTATTTCGCCTATACCAAGGCCGTTCCGGACCAGGGCAATCGCCTCACCATCGCGCGCGCGCAATGGGACGGCACGCGGCTCGTCGGCACGGAGGACATCTACATGGGGCGCGGCGGCTCCGCGCGTCTCGCCTTTGGCCACGACGGCATGCTCTATGCGACCGCCGGCGGCAACACGCTGCGCTTGACGCCCGATGGCAAGGCGCCGCCCGACAATCCCTTCGTCGGCGACGACGAAGTCGCCGACGAAGTGTTCACGCAGGGCCACCGCAGCTCGATCGGCCTCGCCGTCCACCCGCGCTCCGGCGCGATCTGGCAGACCGAGAACGGCCCGAACGGCGGCGACGAGATCAACGTGCTGAAAGCCGGCGCCAACTACGGCTGGCCGATGGTCAGCCTCGGCCGCGACTACGCCGGACCCTGGGCGGGCGTGTTTCACCTGGATGGCTACGAGGATCCGATCGTCTACTGGACTCCGGCGATCGCGACGTCCGGCATTGCGTTCTACACGGGCGACGCGCTGCCGAAGTGGAAGGGCGACGTCTTCGTCGGGGGACTGCGCACCGGCGAGATTCCGGGCACGGGCCACGTCGAGCGCATCCTGTTCAACCAGGAGATGCAGGAGCTCCGGCGCGAACGCCTGCTCGAGAATCTGCGGCAGCGCATCCGCGACGTGCGGATGGGGCCGGATGAGCTCCTGTACGTGCTGACCGATGAAGAGCAAGGCGCGGTGCTCCGGATCGAGCCGGCCGACTGAGCGTCGTCCGCGCCGGCCGGCACTGAGGATTCCGCCGTGACGATCTCCCCGTGACGGCGCGCCCGGGCAGGTTCCGTCCGTGGCTGCTGCGCGGCGTCGCGCTGCTGATCCCGTTCCTGGCCCTCGCCGCGATCGAGGTGGGGCTCCGCCTCGGCGGTTACGGCAGCAGCTATCCGCTCTTCGTCGAAAGTCCCGACGATGCGGCCTGGCTGATGCCGAATCCGGAGATCATCGAGCGCTACTTTCCCGAGCGCATGGCGCCGGCGCTCGCGATCGAGCCCAACTACTTTCTCCGCGAGAAGCCGGCCGACGGCATCCGTCTCTTCGTCCAGGGCGAGTCGAGCGCGGCGGGATTTCCGTTCGAGGGCGGTGCGTCGCCTGCGGCCCTGCTCGGCTACCGCCTCGCGCGGAGTTTTCCGGACCGCCACGTCGAAGTCGTCGATACCGCCATGTCGGCGGTTTCGAGCTACATGCTGCTCGACTTCGTCGACGACATCGTCGCGCAGCAACCCGACGCCGTGCTGATCTACGCCGGTCACAACGAGTTCATCGGCCTCTTCGGCATTGGCTCGGCGGTCGATGGGCCGGGGACGCACGCGCTCAAGCGCTTGACGCTCGCGATCGAGCGCTTCCGCCTCTATCAACTGGCGCGGGATGCGTACTCGGGGCTCATGAGCTCCATCGGGCGGTCGCCGACGCTGGAAGGTGCCACGCTCATGGCGCAGCTGGCCCGCGCCCAGGAGGTGCCGCTCGACTCGGAGACGTTCGCGCGCGGGATCGGGCAGTGGCGGCGGAACCTTTCGGCCATCGTCGAGCGCTATGCGGCGGCCGGCATTCCGGTCTTTGTCGCGACCGTGACCAGCAATCTGAGCGATCAACCGCCGTTCGCGTCGGCGGCCGCGCCCGATGACGCCGTGCCGCAGGTGCTCGCGAGGCTCGAAACCCTCGCCGCCGGGGAAGCCAGCGCCGAGCTGTACTTTTCTGCGGCCGCCGCCCGCGAGAGTCGCGGCGAGTACACCGAGGCGCGGCGGCTTTACGAGCTCGCCCGCGATCACGACCTGCTGCGCCTCCGCGCCCCGTCCGCGATCAACGAGGTGACGACGGAGATCGCTCAGACGACGGCCGCCGAGCTCGTCGATGTCGCAGCCGCCTTCGAGGCGGCCTCACCGCAGGGGCTTGTGGGCGAGGAGCTGCTGCTCGAGCATGTGCATCCCAACGTCGACGGCTACTTCCTGCTTGCCGACAGTTTCTATCGGGCGCTGGTCGCCGCAGGGGTTCCCGAGCCGTTCCCGGTCACGATCCCGACCGAGGTAGCCCGAGACGAGCTCTGGGTCTTTCCGGCCGAGGTCTGGTTCGCGAATGCCGTCGTCGCGGAGCTCAAGGCCGATTTTCCATTTACGCCGACACGCCGGACACCAGAGCTGCCGCCGGTACAAAGCGCCAGCGACGCGCTCGGCCGCGCCTGGCTCAACAGTGAGATCGACTGGCTCGAGATGGCCGAGGCCTCCCGCGAGCTCGTCGCCGACGATCCGCTCCGCCGCGCCATCGCGAGCGAGCGCATTGCAGCGGCCCTGCCGTTCCGGCGCGATCTCGCCGAGCGCGCAGCCGCCGACTGGCTTGCCGCAGGGCGTCCGGGGCGCTAGCTTGTTGCGAGCCAGGGTTGTGTCGAGTTTCGCGGGGGAATAACAGATGTTCGAGTTTCGTCGTGGGCGTGGCGCCAGTCGCGCCGCTGTCCTGTCGCTGGTATCGGTAATCCTGATGGCGCCACCTGCGGCCTTCGCGCAGAACTGCGATCGCGCCTGCCTGACGGGTCTGATGACGCAGTTCATCGATGCGCTCGTGGCGCACGATTCGTCGCGGTTGCCGCTCACGGATAACTACCGCTACACGGAAGACTCGCGCAACGCCCAGCTCGGCCAGGGCATCTGGCAGAGCATCACCGCGAACGGCGGCTTCCGTCAGGACTACATCGATACGCGGAAGCAAATTGCCGCCGCGCATGTGTGGCTGCTCGAAGGCGAGACGCATGTGCTTTATTCCGCGTTGCTGCACGTCGCGGGCCGGGAGATCGCCGGCATCGAGACGCTGGTGCAGCGCGTGCAGCCCGGCGGGCCGTTTCAACCCCGCGAGCTCGGCGCGCCGATCCGCGGCATGAACGACCCGGTGCCGGCCGGTGAGCGGGAATCGCGCGAAGAGATGGTGCGGATCGCGCTCACCTATCCCGAAGGCCTGCGCGTCGGCAATTTCACCGACGGCGGCACACCGTTCTCGGACGACGCCTATCGCGTCGAGAACGGCGTGATCACGGCGGACCAGACCGATCCGCGGCGGAAGATGTACGAGCAGAACATCATCGTGCATCCCGGCATCATCGCGAGCGTGGCGGCGGTGGATGAGGAGGCCGGCATTGTGCTGCTCTGGATGAATTTCGGGCACACGGGCGATTCATACGGCGTGGGCAATGCGCTCGTGACGTTCGAGGCGTTCAAGATTTGGGGTGGGGAGATTCGGTCGGTGCTGGCGTTCTTCAAGGGGTTGCCGATATCGACGGCGAGGTTTTGGCCGAGTGAGGATCCGGTGCGGTAGACCTCGTGAAGACAGATGACGCGCTGCAGAGGCTTTTGCGAGTCGCGGGAATCAGTCGGGTCGTTCCCGTGGCGGGAGCGAGCACATCGTCGATTTCCGTATCCCCTATCGAGCGCTTGCGCGAAACCGCTTCCCGCCCTCCACGAGCCGAGTTGCAAGTTTGAGGGCGCGAGAAATCAATCCTCCCGCAACAACGGCGCAGGCTGCGTGCGCCTCGCCTCCTGCGCCGGCCCCAGGCTCGCGGCCGTCAGCAGCAGGATGAGACCCGCCACGACCCAGGCCGTCACCGCTCCCGGCGAAATTGCGCGATCGACGAAATCGCCGCGCAGCCAGGCAACCGCGATGAAGGCGAGCAAGCCGCCGACGGCGATGCCAGGCAGCGCCAGGACGAGGCCTCGCAAAATCACCAGCCGGCCGAGCGCCCGCGGCCCGGCGCCCAGCGAGGCACGGATTGCGTATTCGCGACGGCCGGCGGCAACGAGATAGCGCTGTGTCCCGTAAAAGCCGAACGCCGTCACGAGCAGGACGAGACCTGCCGTCGCGATCGTCAGCAGTCCGCGCGCGCGATC
>Ga0315910_10002786_pt1 | contig 15133 bp, 10 predicted proteins | sample EdamamesoilMG_FD_204470 | JGI IMG/M metagenome (GOLD analysis project Ga0315910, IMG submission 204470) | Garden soil microbial communities collected in Santa Monica, California, United States - Edamame soil | ecosystem: Environmental > Terrestrial > Soil > Garden | place: USA: California...
ATTATGGGCAATATCTGAAATGATGAATCCTGAACTGGATGAAGCGGTTAAAAAGCAGTACACGGTTGCCGGGGCACTTTCACGAATTGACGTGCCGAGTATTTTATTCTTCCTGGGAATTCTGCTGGCAGTAGGTGCGTTGGAATCGATGGAGATATTAACACAGCTGGCATCTTCACTTGATAGTAGTGTAGGCGACCAACGCATCATCGTAACCTTCATCGGATTATTTTCTGCCGTAGTGGATAACGTTCCGCTTGTGGCGGCCAGCATGGGTATGTATAGTAAAGAAATATATCCCCAGGATCATTTGATTTGGGAATACCTGGCCTACTGTGCCGGTACCGGAGGAAGTGTGCTGATCATTGGTTCGGCCGCAGGGGTTGCCGCTATGGGAATTGAAAAGATTGATTTCTTGTGGTACGCAAAAAAAATCGGGATACTGGCCTTACTCGGCTACTTTGCAGGAGCGGTTACATATCTTCTTCTGCAACCACTACTTCATTGATCAAACTAATTGACGCAAGGCCGTTTCAAACGAAGCCTGTGCAATACCGGTTTTAGATTGGTTTATTGTGTTGGTCTTTACCAGTGCTTTGCGAATAGTTTCAGCGATGTCCTGAAAGATAGCCGCATCATCCATCTTCACTTCATTTTCCATAAAATAGGCAAACACACGCGCCATGCCGCAGTTAGCAATGAAGTCAGGAATTACTGAAATTTTTTGGTCAGCATATAAGCCTGTTGGACCGAAAAATATTTCAGGATCAGCAAAAGGAACATTAGCACCGCATGAAAAAACCTCCAGTTTGCTTGCCATCATGCGGTCAATTTGTTCGCGCGTTATCAATCGCGAGGCTGCAGCCGGAATAAAAATTTCAAAATCCATATCCCAGATTTTTTTATTCACGGTATCAAACGGAAGCAAATCAACTGACACTAGTTTGTTACCCTTGCGGTTAACCACCAACTGCCTGACTTCATCAAGCGAAAATCCGGACTGATTGATCAGTCCGCCTTCGTGACTCACAATACCAACCACTTTAGCACCAAGCTGCGCCAGATAAAATCCCGCTGCCGCGCCAACATTTCCCCATCCTTGAATAACAACACGTTTTTGCCTGATCTCACCGCCCCAGAGATCATAGTAGTGTTTCACGGCCTGGGCAACACCATATCCGGTACACATATCAGCAACCGTATATTTCTTCGCGAGCGAAGGAGCGAAATTTTCATCCTCAATAACCTTAACAACACCCTGACGAAGCTGACCGATGCGATTAACCTTTTGTGCTTCCGTAGGTCTATAGTGCCCTGTAAAAACACCTTCCTGCGGATGCCATATTCCAACATCTTCCGTTATGGGGATCACTTCATGTATCTCATCCACATTCAGATCGCCACCGGTTCCATAATAGTACTTCAGCAACGGCATCACAGCAGCATACCAGCGCTGCAATACGCCCGATTTGCGCGGATCATTCGGATCGAAATTAATTCCAGATTTAGCACCGCCAATGGGCGGACCTGACACAGTGAATTTTACCTCCATCGTTTTGGCAAGCGATTCCACTTCGCGTTTGTCAAGACCTTTACGCATGCGTGTGCCTCCACCGGCTGCTCCTCCACGCAGTGAATTAATTACTACCCATCCTTCCGCCTCGGTTTCACTGTCTTTCCATTCGAAGACAATTTCCGGACGCTTCATCTCAAACTTCTGAAGTAATTCCTTCATCCATTAAAATTTTACGCTGGCCAAATTCTAAAAACCAACCATAACACCGGCACTGCTGTTTTGCGCTGCACCGGTTACGCTGCTCAGGCAATTCACCTCATCACGCGAACGCAACACCCCGAGGAATGCAAATACCAGTGCTTCTTTAAACTTTACAACATCGTCATCGGGTATGATCAGATCAACATGATCTGCGCACAGATCAAGCAACCGTGACATAAAAAATGAATTAAATGCTCCACCGCCTGTACACAATACTTTACCCCTTTCCTTGCTAGACAGAATAGCTCCGGCAATTTCAGCTGCCGATGATTCGGTGAATGTTCTTAGCCGGTCGGAGAGCGAAATAGAATCGTCATCCAATAAAGGCCTGATTCGGTTTTCAAAAATTTCCCTGCCTAACGATGGACGTTTTTTCCTGATTTCCGAATACACTTTTGCAAAGGCCTTCCATAATTTTACGTTCAGCTCGCCTTGCTGTGCCATTGTTCCCCCCTTATCAAATTTCTTTTGGGCTTTCGCAGCCAGGTAGTTCAACCCCATATTCAGAAAACAAATATCGAAGGCGATACGCTTTTTAGTAATATCCATTGACAGATTAGCAATACCACCCAGATTCAGGCACACATCATAACCGTGGAACAATACTTTATCACCCGCAGGTACAAGGGGCGCACCTTCCCCTCCGCGTAAAACATCAAGACTTCTAAAGTCAGCAATCACTGGAACACCAGCAGATGCGTGAATAGCATTGCCATTTCCGAGTTGATAGGTAAACCCCTTTCCAGGCTGATGAAAAACCGTATGACCATGTGAAGCAATGAAATCAACGCGCAGATTATGTTGATCCAAAAAATCACGGCAGGTAAGGCCAAGCCATTTTCCATAGTTAAAATCCAGCTCAACAATTTCTTCAGCTGTAAAATTGTGCGCAGCTCCCAAGGTTTTAATCCAAAGTGATGAATACGGAACGGTGGTCGCCTTGTCAATGCGGTAATTCCACCCTGCTTTATTCTTGCGAAATTGACAAAAGGCTATATCCAGTCCATCCATTGACGTACCTGACATTAAGCCCAGAACTTTATAGTTGTTCTTTGAATCCATACTTTTGATGCTCATGGTAAAAGCTGCAAATTAAGAATACAAAATTGCCTGAACGCTCACACTGGAATAAAAGCTTATGAACGTAGTTATTGATTATGGAAACTCAGCGGCCAAGGTAGGAATTTTTGATCAGCACACACTGGTGCAAAAGTTCTTGTTTCCCAAAGAAACGGAATTGAAAAAATTTCTTCAAAACTTTTCCGCTGCTAGCTGCATCATCAGTTCCGTGAGCAGAGACGCACAAACTGTTTTATCCTGGGCATCCGGAAAGCAGAAGTTCGTGCTCAATCACAGGCTACCTGTGCCAATAAAAAACAAATATGCCACACCGGAAACGCTGGGTGTTGACAGGCTGGCCGCAGCGTGCGGTGCCCTGCATCTTTTTCCAGGCAGGCCTTGTCTTGTTATTGATGCCGGTACCTGCATCACTTATGAGTTTGTGGATAGGCAGGGCAATTATCGGGGAGGCGGAATTTCTCCAGGCTTAAAGATGCGTTTCGAGGCGATGCACACCTTTACCGCCCGATTGCCTTTAATTGAGGTAGTGGAGAATCCAAAATTGATTGGCGACAGCACGGAAACCTGCATGCAAAGTGGGGCAATTTATGGAGCTATCGATGAAATGGAAGGGGTAATTAGTCGTTATGGAAGGGATTTTGAGGATTTACAGGTGATTTTATGTGGAGGCGATACTCGTTTTTTTGAAAACAAACTTAAAGCGTCCATATTTGCGGTCCCTGAACTGGTTCTCAGCGGGTTAAACAGCATTTTGATCTATAATGTCAGTCGTTAGAAAGTCTTTTTTAGTTTTTGTTGTTGTATTAGCATCGGCAAAAGTTTGGGGTCAGGCAGCACAATCGCCTTTTACAACCTACGGTATTGGCGAGCCTTACGGAAATGCCCTGATTCACAACCAGGGAATGGGTGGCGTAGGGGTCAGTCAGCCTCAATATTGGTTCTTAAATAATCAAAATCCAGCTTTGCTTGTCTACAATGGCCTGACTGTTTTTGAAGCCGGTGTTGTTGTAGAATCCAGAAAAATACAGGGCGATACACTGAATGAAAAAAGCCGTGCCGGTAATATGAATTATCTCGCGACAGCTTTTCCTATTAAACGAAATCGGTGGACAACCTCCATAGGACTGATGCCTTTTACCAACGTTGATTTTGCATTTCAATCAACAACCATCTTGAATGATGGACTTAATACCGAGTTTTATGAACGCGAAGAAGGTACCGGTGGACTTACTCAGCTTTACTGGTCAAACGGTGTGCGTTTAACGCCTGACATATGTGTTGGTGCCAAAGTGGCCTATTTATTCGGAGCCGTTGAAAACGTGTACTCCGGCCAATTGGATGGAAGTGCATTCATCTCTTCTGTTTTGGAAAAAACTACCGCCAAGGATTTCAATGTTAGTCTTGGTGTGTCCTACAGTAAAGACTCGCTGTGGAGCAAAGACTATCGCCTAAGCATCGGGGCGGTTTATACGCCAAAATCGAATATGGATTCAAAAAGGTCTGATCAGTTTTACACCATTACATCGGCCGGAGATACGATTAAGTCGAGGGTGTTGAACAATGTGCGTGGACAAATTCTGATACCGGGTTCCCTCACATTTGGGGTGTCACTTTCAAAAGGTCAAAACTGGTCTGTTTCCACTGAGTATTTTTATCAGGACTGGTCTGATTTCACCAGTGTTAATCCGGATGACGAAGGTCTTGGAAAATCGTGGCGTGCGGGCCTTGGTGGTGAATTCACCCCCGATCCGTTTAGCGATAAGTATCTAAAGCGCGTTACCTATCGCGCAGGCTTAAGTGTTGATCAATATCCTTTTGAAGCCTACAACAATTCGGTGAAAGATTATGGTGCAAGCGTTGGCCTGTCTCTTCCGGCAGGTCGTTCGAGCCTGAACTTCGCTCTAAAAATGGGGAAACGGGGCGACAAGAATAAAAACTACATTGAAGAGAACTACTTCAAAATCTATTTTGGTATAACCTTTAATGACCAGTGGTTCATTAAGAGAAAATTTGATTAACTGGTACGTTTTTCGTTTACCATTCACTGTAAATTTATCAGATGATTCGGTGCCTATTTATTCCTTTAGCAGCGTTGCTGTTCAGTTCATGCACAAAGCAGGAACTGAAAGAACCGCAGGAATATACCGGGCCTCAACGTGAAGTAGAAAACATTGAAATGTTTTACCTGGTAAACGAACGCATCAAGGTTAAAATGTTTGCTGATGTGGTATATGAGTTTGCCAACGGAGACCGCGAATTTCCAAAAGGCATATACCTTGAATTTTATGAGGAAGGTACTGCCCGGCTGGAGTCCACACTAAAAGCTAATCACGCTTTTTTTTCAAATGAGAAAAATCAATGGCGCGGCCAGGGCAAAGTGGAGGTCAAAAATGTCGCTAAGAACGAACAGCTGAATACGGAAGAACTTTTCTGGTCACCTGCAACAAAAAAAATCTTTACCGAAAAATTCGTGACAATTCGTCAACAGAATGATGTGATTTACGGCACTGGTCTCGATGCCAATCAGGATCTGACCGACTACGTTATTACCCACCCGACCGGTGAATTGGAAGTAACCGAGTAGTGCTTATAAAATATTATTAAGCTGCTCTTTAATTTTTTCAAGTTCTTCCTTCATCACCACAACGTGTTTCTGAATTTCGGCATCATTCGCCTTTGAGCCAATCGTGTTTATTTCCCGTCCAATTTCCTGTGCGATAAATCCCAGTTTCTTTCCGTTTGATTGGGCTTCTCCAAGAATCCGCAGAAAATAATCAAGGTGTGATTTCAGGCGAACCTTTTCTTCGTTGATGTCGAGTTTTTCAACATAAAAAATAATTTCCTGTTCCAGGCGATTGGTGTCAAAATCTTCCTCGCCAAAAAAATTCATCAGGTTTCCTTTTAAACGTTCACGGACACGCTCTACCCGTTTGGGATCAAGTGCCTCCACACGCGTTAAATTTTCGCGAATCACTTCGCAGCAGTTTTTAAGCATGGCTTCAAGAACCGTTCCTTCAGTTCTCCGGAATTGATTGCATTTTTCAATGGCTTCCAACAGGTGTTTCCGGAGCATGCTCCAATCGTCATCCGAGCTTTCTTCGCGCATGTTGGTCTGAATAACATCGGGTGAGTTAAGTGCCAGCTGGAAAAGCTCATCATAGGGAGCCACTACTTTATCAGCGAGCTTTTTCAGTTCGGTATAATAGCTAACAAACAGAGTTTCATTGTAGGACTGTTTGAGAGACTGATCACCGTTGCGCTGAAACTCGATGGCCACAGACACTTTTCCGCGCTCCAGTTTTTCACTGATCAGATTCCGCACTTCAATTTCACGATCAGCAAATACTTTGGGTAGCCGGAGATTCAGGTCCAGAAATTTTGAATTAAGGCTCTTCACCTCAACCTGAAGTTGATTGCGGCCGTCATCGTGAACTGACGAACCAAAGCCAGTCATGGATTTAGTCATGGGTGGAAATTAAAAGCATTGTGTTAATGCCCGGCAAGATAAAGAATTGAAGGATGTGATCAGAAATCAAATCCGAGGGTTACAAACAGTTTGGGTTTTCCAACTTCATAATCCTCCACAGGCCAGGCCAGATCAAACTTCATATAGTACCCCAGCATCATGGTACGCATTCCCACGCCATAACTGTATAGCCAGGGATTGAGGTAATTCTTCACTTCTATTTCAAAAGGATTTTTCCGGATGATGCTGTAGCTTACACTACTGCCCGATGAAAACGGTGGTTTACCTGACCAACTGGAACCAATATCATAGAAAGCGATGAACTGCATATTCCGCAAGAAATTAGATGATATCGGGCCATTCACCAGTGTTCGAATGAGCGGAATTCTTAGTTCAGCATTGAAAAGCAGTACACTGTTTCCGAACAATGTACCATACTGAAACCCGCGCAATGAGGTAATGTACTCCATAAATAAGATATCGGAATTCGAATTGGCGACTCCATCCGCATCGGGGTCTATTGTTGCGAGTGGATTATATTGCCCCTCACTGGTAACACCGGTGTAACGGGTTTCATTGAAGAGCCAGTTATCCATACCACCGAGCATAAACATCTTCGGAGATTCTCCAAAGAAGGTGCCCGCATACCCGCGAACAGCGAAGACAATGCTTTTATAAATCTGCTGGTAATGCCGGATGTCCGCAGTTATTTGTCCAAAACTCTGCTGGCTGTTGCTGAGTCCCTGGGTGTGGGTGAAACTTAACTTACCACGTGTGCCCTCGATCAGGTTGAGGCCAGTGGAAACGGAATTGTCATAAACCAATTCAGAGCGAATGCCACCGTAATAATCAGTTACAGGGCCTCCGACAGGTGGTGCGGAAGGGAAATCACTTTCACCCAAAGCCACGGTCCGGGCGGAAGAGACAAACGGTTTTAAGGTAACACGGATGCGGTCAGAAATAGGCAGCGCTGCACTTGCTTCGAAGCGATTCAACACATACTTGTAGTCCTGCGAACGTAGATTCGAATAATCATCCGTTTCCCACCGGATAGCCTTTCGATCATACCGAAGCCCGAAGTCGATCAGGTTAGGTAAATATTGAAATTCACCGTAAAAGTCACCGCCACGCAAGTCTATAGGTATTAACAGGCCTCCGAAGAAACGATAGTTTTCCAGCATGTCATTCATTTGCGTTTCGACCAAAAGCCCAACGCTACGCAAAGGATCTACTACCAAAGAAGTTATGATATTGTCCTGGCTGAATTTTGGTTCATAGGGGAACGGACCTGTTATCCTGCTTTTATCCCGCGCCTTTTTATACCGCGAAAGAAATGATTCGCTGGGTTGATTTTGTTTGACGGCATCATCCTCAAAAACATAATTATCGGTGTTAATCACATCTTGTTTTTTGGGCTCAGGTTTTACCGTTACCGTATCCGGCTTGACGGTCTGCATGGAATCCGCAAGCACCTTGACACTATCCGCTGCCTGGTGGGTCGAGTCCTTCTCCGATTGAGCCTTCAGACGGGAATTCAGAAGGTCTTTTATACTCATATTCTTAGACTCTTCCTGCTTTCTCCGGTCGCGTATAACCCGTGCCTGCTGAAGTTCTTTTCTCCGTGTGGCCGGTGTGAAAATTTGTCGTTCCAGGTTAAAGTTGTTATCCAGGTAAATATTGTGACGTTCACGCTCATTCGTAACCAACACCAGTTTCCGCGTGCTGAAATTCAAATCATAGTCTTCGATGCTGGAGGAGAAATTAGTTACCTGGGAATAAATACCATTGGTGCGATTAAACCGGAAAAGATTAACAATTCCGCGCTGATCACTTAAATAATAGAAGTTGTTTTCATCGTACGCCAGTGGCGCAACGTCCTTACTGAGTGTGTTGGTGAGTCGCTTGACTTTCAACGTTGAGCTATCCAAGTCGAAAATAAACAGGTTGTAGTTATTGGTTAACCGGTCGAAGTCGGGGCTTACCTTTGCCCGAAGCGTATCGTTGGTACGATTTGAACTGAAGACGATTTTGTTGGTGTTGGGAATGAAACTCGGATCAACGTCATCGTAAATATCATTCGTCAACCTGCGAACCCGTTCCCTGCGGGAGCTCAGCAAAAACAGATCGCTTTTACCTTCAAAATCTGCGCTGAGTATAATCAGTCGCCCGTTCCCCGAAAAACTAAAGCTGCGGATATTGCTAAACCTTTCGAGGGCTCTGGGTTGTTTGGTGCGGGTACTCAGGTCATACAACCAGAAAACATATTGACCGTGTTTAACACCAATAACCCCGAGCGTATTGGCATCAGACCAGGCAATTATGGGTTGCCGGTAATCGACACGTTGATTGATAACTTTGCTTCCCCCGGTAATGATTATCTTCTCTTTCCCCGTAGCCAGTGACCTTACCTTAACGACATAACTGCCACGGTCATTTTCAGCATAGGCAATATAACTACCATCCGGGCTGATCTTGATTGTGGTGTAGTCTGTCGTAGCGTTTCCTGCGGTTGTGAAAAGAAGTGAATCGCTAGGGATCGTATACGACTTGTGAACGATGGCTTCCATCTCGCTGTAGTAGCGCTGCCATTCCATCATCATTTGCTTAAAGCTTATGCCCAATGTGATGAGAATACTTTTTTCTTCATTTCGCGTCACGCGTGTATAGTTCAGTATGTTAGCCATACTGCTTTTGCCATACTTTTCGGTAATAAAATTCCAAATTGACTGCCCGACCAATGCCGCTTGTCTTCCGGTGAGTCGGGTTGCGCGCTTTGCTTTTTTGGTCCGCATCAATTGACGTATAAAATCGTCCATTTCGGAAGTCCACCCCTTGGCTACATAAAGTGAAGCTCCACTCACAAACCATTCTGGAAGATTCATCAGGATAGAGCTTTGAAAAATATCTTTCAGATTGCCGCCAAACATCATTTCATTTACCATGAGGTTTGAAATCTGAAACAGCAGTTCTTCCTTGAATTCCTGTGCAGTACCCAGGTGGGCTACCTCCACAAAAGGTTTCACGAATTCAGTTTCTCCACCAATCTTATGAACATTACGGTTCAGGCCCATGTTGCTTTGGCGCAGGTCTGACAGGGAGTTGTAGATAAAAACTTTGGTTTTAAAGTAAGGTGGATAGTCAATCATATCCGTAATTCGATCGAACTCTCCCTCCAAAAATTCAAGTGCTTCCTGGGCTATTGATTTACGTGCATCATAATAATATACATCGAAGTTCTCCCCGCTGAGATAGACCCAATCAAATTGACGGTATTGAATTCTGTTTTTTCCAAATACTTCACGGGCTTGCTGGGCTGACGCTTGAAATCCAAAAAGCAAAAGAAAAAACAAGACTAAAAATCCACTTCGCGACATCATATTCATTTAGGGGAACTCCAATATAATGATTTATAACGTTCAATGTCCACCACTTTATCCAGGGCCTGACCCTTTTCAATTGAGTGGATTAAAATCTCTGAAAAATAGGGAGATAAACTAACACCTTTTGTACCTAATCCATTAAAAACTGATACCTGTTTCCATTCCGGGTGCCGGCCCAGCAGGGGCTTTCTGTCAGGTGTGGTTGGTCTTACTCCCCACTCCTGATTTTTCCACTCAAAAGGACGGTTTAACAGGCCGCTTAGTTTGTTTTCCAATTCGGTACGGGCTTCTAAAGTACAAACGGCCGACAGGTCCTGAAAATTATAGGTTGCGCCAATCCTCCACTCAGAAGGCTCTGTGCCTGATGGAACTACGTACACCCCCCGATTAAAAATCACGGGGTCATCAATGCTTGTGCGTACTGAAATAGTCTCCCCTTTCAAAGGCCGGATGGGCAGCCAGCCAAACCATTTGCTGGAATGCGTACCCTGACAAAAGATAATCCGTTCGCTGGTATAGGGGCCGTATTCAACCGATTCGTTGTAAACCGCCAGTTTCTCATCGTTGAAATAATCTTCCGCTATTACCGCCTTAGTCTGAATGAGATTTCGCACCGCCTGTACATATGCGCGAGTGTCCAGGTACCCACTCTGTTTTAGCAGCAGTCCTCCGAAAGGATCGTTTACAGCATGATACGCAGATGACAAAAAAACACGTTCCACATATGGCGCCAGAATCGGATCGGCACTTTTCGCCATCCATTCATTCTGTTCTTCAATGGATAAAAACGGCCGGTAGATAGGCATTGGAAAAAAAAATCTGGAATTGGTTGCAATCTCCACCTCGCGGTAAAAGGTGTGGAGGTATGGAAAAAGCTTTTCAGCCATCCAGGTGCGGGTCAATTTTTTTCCGGTGATGGGGTTGAATAAACCGGCAGCAATGCGCGAGGAATTATTTTGCTCAGATTGGTCGAACACCAGTATCCGTTTACTCTGCTTCAAAAGCTGAAACGCTATTGCCGAACCAGCCAGGCCCTGCCCCACTACGATATAGTCAAAAGTTGTATGCATGTGCTCAGCCGGCCAAAATCGAAAATAAATCATTGGGCACGTGAAAATTTCCCGACTATTTTTGGACTTTATTAGATTATGTTCAAGCTGCAGCGATTTGTTTTTAATCCCCTCGAAGAAAATACATACGTGTTATACGATTCATCCCGGGAGTGTGTCATTATTGATCCGGGTTGTTATGCAGCGGAAGAAAGGGAAGAGCTTCAGGACTTCGTTGCCGAAAACCAGCTTAACGTAACGAAACTTCTCAACACCCATGGGCATGTTGATCATGTGCTGGGAAATGCTTTTGTAAAAGAAAAGTATAAGACGAAACTCTACATTCATAAAAAGGACGAAGCCACACTGAGGGCCGTGAAGGTTTATGCGACTCACTACGGCTTTAACCATTACCACGATGCCGAGCCCGATGAGTTTCTGGAGGAAGGTGATGTAATAAAATTTGGCGATCAGCAATTGCGCGTGCTGTTTGTCCCGGGTCATGCCCCGGGACATGTTGCCTTTTATCACGCGGAACAAAAAGTAGTAATCGGTGGCGATGTACTTTTCCGAAACAGCATTGGCCGCACAGATCTACCCGGTGGAGACTTCGGCACGTTGATCAAAAGTATTAATGAAAAATTTTTCACATTGCCCGATGATGTGATTGTTTATCCGGGCCATGGACCAGAAACTTCCATCGGGTTTGAAAAGAAAACCAATCCGTTTTGTGGTTTAAATGCAGGCAGGTATTGAATCGAAATGACTTATTTTTATGCTTTAAAATAATATGATCCGTCAACTGCCCAATTTCCTGACTTGTTGTAACCTGATTTGTGGTTGTTTTGGAATTGCCTTCTTATTGGAAGATCGCGGAGTTCCTGCTGCCTATTTTGTCTGGGCTGCAGGTATATTCGATTTTTTCGATGGCTTTGCTGCGCGGCTATTGAAAACGAATTCCCCCATCGGAAAGGAGCTGGATTCGCTGGCTGATGTGATCAGTTTTGGCGTATTACCGGCCTTCGTTATGTACAAACTCATTGGAGACCATTCCACAAGCGAAGTGCTGCCCTATATTGGATTTTCCATCGCTGCATTTGCCGCTTTGCGACTTGCCATTTTTAATATCGATGAAACCCAGACAGATTCCTTTCGTGGATTAAACACACCGGCAACAACCTTTTTCATCACGGCTCTGCCATTATTACCTGAATCGGTCGGAAAATGGTTATTTCAGGATTGGGTGTTGATTTTACTGACCCTTGTGTTATCGTTGTTAATGGTATCGCGAATCGAAATTTTCGCGCTCAAGTTCAAAAACTTTACCTGGCGCGATAATAAAATACGGTTTACTTTCCTGTTCCTAGCGGTATTACTCCTCGTGATCTTTCAGGTTTCTGCTATACCTTTGATCATACTTTTATATGTGGCCCTGTCGTTATTGGCGCGGGCATTTTCAAACTGATTTTCACAACACTTCGCTTTTGCTACCGAAAGCTACCATTCGAAATCTTATGATCATCTCCACCATGCTGTATAGCGTGAGCGGAATGGCTCAATCGTCTGTTTTAGCAACGGGAAACTGGTATAAAGTAGCCATTGAAAAAAATGGGGTTTACAAATTAACGTATGATCAATTAAAGAAAATGGGGTTCAACCCCGGCCAGATTGACCCACGCAAAGTAAAAATCTACGGTAACAGAGGAGGCATGCTGGCGCAACCTAATGCAGACGATCGCCCGGATGATCTGACAGAAAATGCCATTTACGTTGCGGGAGAAAGCGATGGTGTGTTCAATTCCAGTGATTACGTGCTTTGGTATGCCGAGGGGCCGGATCAATTTAATTTCCAACTATCCAGTAGCACGGTGGCGTACGAACACAATTTGTATGCGCGAAAGAATTTCTACTTCATCACCGTGGGTACAACAAATGGAAAACGAATTGAAAGTTCAGAAAGCACGCCTGGAAATTTTCCCGTTGTTGATCGGTTTGACGATTTTATCCACCATGAAACCAATGCGTACTCCGAATTAAAATCCGGCCGTGAATGGTTTGGAGAACGGTTTGATCTCACCACAGAATATTCTTTTCGTTTTTCAGTTCCCGGTATTGTTGATAATTCATCTATTAAACTCGTGTCGGATGTATTGTCACAAACGGTAGCTCCGGCAACCATGGCACTCTTGATCAACAACGCTCCGGTTGGTACGCAGGCATTGAAAACTATTGTTGAATCACAATACGGTATCAAAGGCATCCATCAACGCGACACCTTTGAAATAAACTCATCAGCGGCAGGTGCACCGGGCAAATCAGAACAGGAAATCACCTATCGTTTCACACGTGGTAGTAGTGGAAAGTCAACAGCATTTCTTGACTATTTCCTTCTTCAGGTGTCACGAACGTTAGCCATCTATGATGGGCAGACTATTTTTTCGGCAGCATCCAGTCTGGATAACGAAACCTCTACCTACAAAATCAGCAACGCACAAAATCAAACCCGGATCTGGGATATCACCAATCCTTACGACACGCGGGCTCAGGCATTTGCGCTTGAAACTACTGTTGCTACGTTCTCAACCTCCAGCAGTATCCTGAAAAAATTTGTGGCTTTCAGTGATACACAGTCACCTGAATTGGCAGGCAAAGTCCAGAACCAGAATTTGCATTCGCTATCAACGCCCAATTTGATTATTGTATCGCATCCTGATTTTCTCACGGAGGCCATGCGCCTGGCTGAACACCGGCAGGCTTACAGCGGCTGGTCCACCATGGTTGTGACACCTCAACAGATTTACAATGAGTTTTCGTCTGGTCGGCAGGACGTGAGCGCTATTCGTGATTTCAGTAAGTACCTCTTTGATAAAAATCCCGGCACTCTTAAAGCCCTGCTGCTGATGGGCCGCGGATCATATGACTATCTGAACCGGGGCTCCGATAACACCAACTTCGTTCCCATTTATGAATCGCGTAATTCACTTGACCCGCTACAGACGTACTCTTCGGATGACTACCTGGGATTTCTCGAGGACGGTGAAGGCAACTGGAAAGAAGGTGCACTTCCTCAAAACCATACGATGGATATTGGTGTTGGACGATTGCCTGTAAAAACGATTGAAGAAGCACACGCAGTTGTTGATAAAATAATCGCTTACGACACTGACAAAAAGAACTACGGACGTTGGCGAAAGGATATCCTATTTGTAGCTGATGACGGGAGTAATTCGGATTCATTTTCCTCCACCCACCAATGGCAGGCAAATACAATGGCCGATGATATTGAGGAACTCTTCCCCGCATTCAATTCCCGGAAAATATTTATTGGCACCTATCCTAAAATTGTAAAGCCAAGTGGCGAAACTATTCCGGAAGTAAATAAAGCAATCAGCGAAAATTTTAATCAGTCGCTGGTTATCAATTACACGGGGCATGGTTCGGAACGCATCTGGGCAGACGAACGCATATTTACAGATGCCGATATCGATGCGCTTAAAAATACACGGTATCCTTTTCTAGTTACTGCCACCTGCGAGTTTGGACGAAATGATGATCCGGATCAGATCTCAAGTGCCGAAAAAACCATTATTCATGCTGACGGTGGATCAATCGGTTTGGTAACTACGGCAAGACCAGTTTACTCACACACTAACTTTGCATTGAACCAGGCCTTTTACGAGGCTTTCTTTCAAAAAGAAGCTGGCCAGCACCTCAGCATTGGCGAAGTTTTCAGACGCACAAAAAATAACAGCCTCAGTGGTGTTGGCAATCGGAATTTTTCGTTGCTCGCAGATCCATCCCTGACGTTGGCATTACCCGGTTTAGACATTGTTGTAACCGAAATCAAAGCCAATGATGGATCCGATGTATTAAAATCGCTTTCAACTGTTCACATCAAGGGTGAAATCCGTAACGAATCGGGAGAAAAAGATACTGACTTCAACGGCATCCTGGAATCTACCCTATTCGACAAGCGCACGGATTTTGTCACGATCGGAAAAAACAATCCACCTTTTTCTTTTACACAGTGGTACAATATTCTGTTCCGTGGAAAAGCAACGGTTCAAAATGGCGAGTTCACAATGGAGTTTCAAATGCCTAAGAACATCGCCTATGGAACCGGGGTGGGAAAAATAAGCCTATATGCTTCCGACACCAGCCGGCTTACCGATGCCGCAGGGTCAACTACAAATCTGACTATCGGTGGAAGCGAAGAAAATCCTGCCGTTGACAATACACCACCCAGCATCGCTTTGTTCATGGGTGATACTACATTCACAAATGGCGGAATGGTAAGTCCCTCGACAATCCTTATTGCCCGTCTGCAGGATGACAACGGTATTACGATTTCAAATTATGGAATAGGGAATAATCTGATTGC
>Ga0315910_10002787_pt1 | contig 15132 bp, 8 predicted proteins | sample EdamamesoilMG_FD_204470 | JGI IMG/M metagenome (GOLD analysis project Ga0315910, IMG submission 204470) | Garden soil microbial communities collected in Santa Monica, California, United States - Edamame soil | ecosystem: Environmental > Terrestrial > Soil > Garden | place: USA: California...
GACGAGCCCCCAACCAACGGTAGCGAACGTGAACTTCCTGACGACGGCGTCGTCGTACTCGAAACGGTCGAGGGCCTGCGACATTGCGCCCCACGCTCGCAAGACGCGTGCCGACGGCGATTTGCGGCGCGCCCCCATTGGGTGGTCACTGAAGTCGGAAACCGCGCAGAACCTGCGCGTTCTCGCTGCGAGGCGCAGATGCTGCCGACCGGACGCGCGGCCTTTTCCGCCGGGCAGTCCGCGTCTACGGCGAGGCGGCGCCTGCGGTGCCGGCCCGCAGGCGGGCGACTTCTCGCAGGACCGCCGTCATGGCGTCGGCGTCCATTCCGCCGTGCGCGATCACGTTCGGATGGCGCGGGGGTTCGTACTCCGTGTCACGTCCCGGTACATCGCCGACCCTGCCGTCCCCTTGAGCCTCGTAGAGCCCTTTCGAGTCGCGCCGCGCACACTCCTCGACCGGTGTGTCGACCCACACCTCGAGGTAGGCCGGTGCCAGCTCTCGCGCGCGTTCCCGAAAAGCGCGCCGATGCGCCGTTGCCGCCACCAGGACGACCAGGTCCTGTCGCGCGAGCAGCGCGGCGAGCCGAGCCAGCGACTCGTAGAACAGGGCGCGCTCCGCCGGGGAGTAGCCGAGCGGAACAGGGAGGGCCGCTCGCACCGCGTCGCCGTCGAGCAGGCACGCGGGCGTTTCCGAGGTCTTCAGGCTCGAAAGGAGGGCACGCGCCAACTTCGACTTTCCGGCCGAAGGGAGGCCGGTGATCCAGACCACGACGCCTTGGGTCATGAGGCGAAGAAATCCTCCGCCATCTCCGGTAGGAATCGCTTGGCGCAGAGCGCCTTCTCGACGAAGCCGAGGATCCGCTCCCGGTCTTCCACTTCGAGGGTTGGATACCACTTCGGGTTTGCCAGCACCAAGCCGCGCCAGGCGAGGAAGGGTGCCGCCACGTCGTTGACCTCGTCGTCGCCGGTGAGCGCGACGTAGCGCTTCCAAAAGCCGTACCAGAGCGGCTGCAAGGCATCGCGCCAGGCACCCGGTCGACCGAGCGAGAAGAACGGGAAGTTGATGGCCATGCACGCCACGTCGTCGGCGGGGTCGCCCACCGAGCCTCGACTCGTGTCGAGCAAGGCGAGCTCCAAGCGGTCGCCCCAGAGCACGTTGAACGGGTGGAAGTCGCCGTGCGTTCGAGCCAGGCGTTCGTGCTTCCGCTTGAGCCGAAACCGCCACCTCAGGCATTGCTCCTCGATCTGCTCGAGCCGAATTCGAGGCGCTCCGGGAACGTCTTCGGGGTACCCATCGACGATACCGAAAATTCCCTCTCCGCTGCCGACGGTGTCGCGAATCGCGCGCGCGTACACGGCGGGTGGCGCGGTCGGTTTCTCGGCGTGGAGGCGCGCCAGGAATTCGACGAGCGCGTGGCCCCGCGCCATGTCGAGCGAGGTCAGCGTGCCGGTGTGTGCGATGTGTCTGAGGTCGTCGGCGTAGACGTGCCCTTCGGCGTGTGTCGTCAGAAGGTAGAATTCACCTGTGTTCGCCAGCGATACGAAATCGTCGTCCCCTCGGTAGGCACCCACATCGAGCACTTTCGTGTGTCCTGAAATCGTGTGAAAGGTGTCGGCTGCGAGCACCATCTCCTCGGCGCGATCCGCGCGACGGTCGTGTCCGAACTCGTTCGGTGTGGCGGTATGCAGCACCAGGGCCATGCTGCGACCTTCGTGAATCACGTCGATGCGTAGCGGCGCCCCATAGCCCGCGGCCTTCGTGGTCTCGCCGGCGGCGGTCTTGTCGGCTTTGAGCGGGACGACGCGAACGAGCTCCGCCCCCGGCAGAGCGGCTTGGACCATGCGGCGCAGCCTTTGCGCGTCGGGGCCCGCTTCCAGACGCCTCCGCGGGGAACGATGTGGATCAGCCGTCATGCAGGACCACGACATTCATGGAACATGCCAACCCGATGCCGGCGGAAATCCGAAGAAGCGAATGGCCTTGCCTCCCCGTCGGGACCAGCGCAAGAACTGGCCGCCGTCGAACAAGGGGTTCGTGAGCACCTGCACAGGGAGAGGAAACGGACATGATTCGCGTCATTGATGGGCCTGCTTGGAAGCCGTGCGCGTGGTTTGCCGGCGCGCTCCTTCTCACCCTCGGCCTACCGGGCTGCGCTCCGCAAGCGCCGGCCGAGGCGCCGCCCTCGAGCGGCGCCGCACCTACCGCGGACGTAGCTGCAGCCACGACCACGCCCGCGTCGCATCCTCCGCGCGACGGCTACTACCCGAGCTCGTTGGAAGCGGCTCCACCGCTCGCTAAAACCGGCGCCGACGAGAAGCAGCCGGGCGGCAAGCCGCCGAACATCGTCGTCATCTGGGGTGACGACATCGGTCAGAGCAACATCAGCGCCTACTCCAAGGGCCAGATGGGTTACCAGACGCCGAGCATCGACAGCGTCGCACGGGAAGGACTCATCTTCACCGACTACTACGCCGAGCAAAGCTGCACCGCCGGGCGCTCCGCGTTCATCACCGGGCAGAGCGTGTTTCGCACCGGACTCAGCAAGGTCGGCCTACCCGGTGCCGAGGAGGGCCTCTCCGACAAGGACCCGACGATCGCCGAGCTCTTGAAGCCCCTGGGATACGCCACGGGCCAATTCGGGAAGAACCACCTGGGTGACAAGGACAAGTTCCTTCCGAGCAACCACGGCTTCGACGAGTTCTACGGGAACCTCTACCACCTGAACGCCGAGGAAGAGCCGGAGCACCCCGACTATCCGAAGGATCCGGAGTTCAGGAAGAAGTTCGGCCCGCGCGGCGTGATCCACAGCTTTGCGAACGGAAAGATCGAAGACACCGGACCGTTGACCAAGAAGCGGATGGAGACGATCGACGACGACGTCGCCGCGAGGTCCGCCAAGTTCATCGAAGAGAGCAGCAAGGCGGGCAAGCCCTTCTTCGTTTGGGTGAACTTCACCCACATGCACGCTCGGACGTACGTCAAGCCCGAAAGCGCCGGTCAGTCGGGCCGCTGGCAGAGCACGTACCACGACGCGATGATCGACCACGACAAGAACGTCGGGACCGTTCTCGCGAAGCTCGACCAGCTCGGGCTCAAGGAGAACACGATCGTCTTTTACAGCACCGACAACGGCCCGCACATGAACACCTGGCCGGACGCCGGCATGACGCCGTTCCGCAACGAGAAGAATTCGAACTGGGAAGGCGCCTACCGCGTGCCGGCCATGGTCCGCTGGCCCGGCAAGATCCCCGCCGGCACCGTCTCGAACACCATCATGTCCCACATGGACTGGATGCCGACGTTCTTGTCGGCCGCTGGGGTGAAGGACCTGCCGGAAAAGCTGAAGAAGGGCTACCAGGCCGGCAAGAAGAACTACAAGGTTCACCTCGACGGCTACGACTTCCTCCCGTACCTGACGGGTCAGTCGAAGACAGGGCCGCGCCAGGACTTCTTCTACTTTTCCGACGACGGCATGTTGACGGGGCTCCGCTACGACAACTGGAAAGCGGTCTTCGCCGAACAGCGTCAGCCGGGCACCCTGCAGGTATGGGCCGAGCCGTTCGTGCAGCTTCGCCTCCCCAAGCTTTTCAATCTGCGCACGGACCCGTACGAGCGGGCTGACGTGACCTCGAACACGTACTGGGACTGGTACTTCAGCCGCGCCTATCTGTTGGTCCCGGTGCAGGGCTACGTGGCCAAATTCCTTCAGTCCTTCAAGGAATTCCCACCACGGCAAAAGGCCGCGACCTTCACCATCGACCGGGTGATGGAGTCGCTCCAGAGCTCGGGGCGCTGAGAGCGATCCATGCGGAAACGGCGGCGGGGCTCGCGACGTCGGTCGAGCGCCATCCTGGGCGTGCTCGCCTGGGCAATCCTTTCGAGCGCCTGCGCGAGCTCTTCGCCGCCCCCGCCCGTCGAAGCCGAGGCGCCGCGTCCGGTCGAGACATCGGTGCCGGCGCCGGCCCCGGCCCCCGCTCCCACCCCCGCGGTGGCGATGGCGCCCGTCGATCTCCTGCCCTCGTGGAACGACGGACGGACGAAGCAGGCGATCCAGGGCTTCGTCGCGAAGGTGACGACCGAGGGCGGCCCTGACTTCGTGCCGGCGCCCGAGCGGATCGCCGTCTTCGACAACGACGGGACGCTCTGGTCCGAGCAGCCGATCTACGTGCAGCTCGCGTTCACGCTCGACCGAGTCCGCGAGCTCGCCCCTCGGCACCCGGAGTGGAAGACGAAGGAACCGTTCAAGTCCGTGCTTTCGGGGGACCTCAAGAAGGCCCTCGCGGGTGGCGAGAAAGCCGTCGCCGAGCTGATCATGGCCACGCACACCGGCATGACGACCGAGGAATTTCAGGGCATCGTCGAGCGCTGGTTCGCGACGGCCAAGCACCCGAAGTACGGGCGGCCCTACACGGAGTGCGTGTATCAGCCGATGCTCGAGCTGCTCGCGTACCTGCGGGCGAACGGTTTCAAGACGTTCATCGTTTCGGGCGGAGGCCTCGAGTTCATGCGGCCGATCACCGAAAAGGTGTACGGCATCCCGCCCGAGCAGGTGATCGGGAGCCTCGCCAAGACGAAGTTCGAGCTTCGCGACGGCAAGCCGGTCCTCGTGCGCGAGCCGGGCATCGCGTTCATCGACGACGGGCCGGGCAAGCCGGTCGGTATCCACCACGGCATCGGGCGGCGCCCGATCGCCGCTTTCGGTAACTCCGACGGCGATCAGCAGATGCTCGAGTGGTCCGCGGCCGGTCCCGGTCCACGGCTGATCCTGCTCGTGCACCACACCGACGGCACGCGCGAAGTCGCCTACGATCGGGGCTCGCACATCGGGAAGCTCGACAAGGCCCTCGACGAAGCGACGGCCAAGGGCTGGGTCGTCGCGAGCATGAAGGACGACTGGAAAACGATTTTTCCCGCTCAGTAAGCCTAATCCGTCACTCGCGGAGCACGGCTTCGAGCGCGCGCTCGGCCTCCGCCGCCTTTTCGAGCTGGCCGAGCCGGCGCCGGTAGTCGACGCAAGCGCGCAAGAGGTCGCGGTCATTCGGCCGCCGCTTCAGCGTCGCTTCGACGAGCGCGAGCGCCCGCGTCACATCACCGCCCTCGGCCGTGGCAACGGCGAGCACGTACGCGAAGCGAATGTCGGCGGGCGCGAGCTCCACCGCCTTCTCGAGGCTAACGAGGGCCAGGCGCGGCTCCCGCTTTCGCACCTGCCAGAGACCGAGCGCGTGGTGCGCGAAGGCGTTCTTGGGATCGCAGGCGAGGGCGGCGCGGATCTCGCGCTCGGCGCCGGATTCGTCGCCCCGCTGGCGCGCGATGTCCGCCAGATTGAGGTGCGCTTCCGGGAGGCACGAGCCGAGGCGAAGGGCCGCCCCGAGCGCGCGCTCGGCTTCCTCGACGTTGCCGCGAGCGAGCTCGAACGAGCTTCGTTCGACGTGGGTTTGCGGCAAGGATGCCGAGACCGCGAAGCTTTGCTCGACATCGGAGAAAGCCCGCTCGAGGGACGCACGTGCCCCCGCGTCGAGCCCGCCGAGCGGTACGCCGGCGAGCGCTTTCCCGACGGCGACGCGCACGGCCCGCAACCGGTGTTCCGCTGCGGGGAGCAGCAGCCGTACGCGCTCGGCGGGCGGCAGTGCGGAGGCGCCGAGCACGGCGCCGTACACGACGAGCGGCTCCGAGCTCGAGAGCGCCGCGCGGAGCGTCTCGAGTGTTCGCCCCGACGGAAAGGTGCCGAGGCGTTCGAGAGCCGTCGCGCGTGCGATGCCCGGCGCCGTCGAATCGCGAGCGAGCGCGTCCAGCGTGCGTGGGGCATCGAGCGCGCCCTTTCGGTCGCGGCCCAGCGCGTCGACGAAGTGCGGGCGGCGCGCCGAGCCCGGATACCACTTGGAGAGCCATTCGAGCGCCCAGCTCGCCGTCTGCTTCGCGTGGCAGCCGGTGCAAGCGTTCGGCGTGCCGAACTCGAGGCTGTGGTCGGGGCGCGGGATGCGAATGGAATGGTCACGCCGCTGATCGATCTGCATGAAAACGGCGGGCGGCATGTGACAATCGACGCAGAGCGGCGCTTTGGCTCCGGCGTGCCGCGAGTGTGACTCCGCTTCGAAGCGGGCAGGCGAGTGACAGCGCGTGCAGAGCGCGTTGCCCGAGGCGTGGAGCTCCGCGGAGTGCGGATCGTGACAGTCCGAGCACCGCACGCCTGCCGCGTGCATGCGGCTCTGGAGGAACGACGCCCATTCGTACACTTCCCCTTCGACCTGGCCGTCCGCATGGTAGCGGCCGGCGTGCAAGAGCTCCGGTTCGAAGGAGTCGAGGAACGGGTCGCCGGCGAGAAACCCCTCGTGGAGCGGCTGGCGCCGGCTGTGACATGGCGCGCAGACCTCGAGCTCGACGCCGTCCTGCATTCGCGGCACCGGGCTGCCGGTGGACGAAGGCTCCCAGGCGGCCGCGCGCGTGAGGCTCACGACGAAGCCGTAGTCGCTTCCCCATGCCGCGCCCTTGGCTCCCGCCTTCGCCCTCCGCACGTGCTCGGCGCCGGGGCCGTGACACGCCTCGCAACCGACGGAAAGCTCCGCCCAGTGCGTGTCGAAACGATCCTCGGCGAGATCGTAGCGACGCTCCACCAGCGTCGAGTGGCAGTCCGCGCACACGTGATTCCAGTTTTGAGCCGGGCCCGTGAAGTAAAGCGGGTCGTCGGGGGCGATGCCGCGCGGGCCGTAGACGTGAAACCAGCGGCCGCCGCCGGCGTCGGTCGAGCGGGTGTCCCAAGCCACGCCGAACGACTGGAGCTTGCCGCGCTCGGTAGCGACCACGTACTGCTGGAGGGGAGCGACACCCGCGGCGTAGAGGAGCGGGAATCCTCGAGGTTTTCCGGACGCGTCCGCCGTGATGACCTCGACCGCGCCCGATCGCTCCGAGAAGCGCGTCATCCCTCCGAGCGCCGACGAATGGGTCGTACCGGAGAACGGTGCCTTCACGTTGTCGGGCGACGGCTGGACGAGCGCCTTCGCGTGGTGCGACCTCGCGTGGGCCCGAGCTTCTTCGGCGTGACACGCTGCGCAGGCTGCCGAGCCGACGAAATGTTCCCGGAGCGCGGAGCGATCCAGCGCCGATCGCGCCGCTGAGGGGACGGTCGACGGACTTCCGCTCGGACGAACGTCGGGCCCGACGGGCACGGGTGATGACGGCCGCGTCATCGACCACCAGACGATGGAGCCAGCCCCTGCGAGTACGCCCAGCGAAAGCGCAAGGTTTCTTGGCGCTCGCGGGATCATCGCCTCCGCCACTCATAGTGCCTGCGGGGCGCGCCCGACACCATTTCGAAACGCGACGAGGCTGCTGCAGGCCGGCCGTCTCGCGCTGAGATGGCGACCCGAAGCGCACATTCAAGGGTTGACCTTTTTCGTGCGCTCGGGTTCCATGGCTGGTGCAAGGCCTTCGGGGGGCACCCTGGGCCGCGGGTTGGGAGCGATTCCATGGGAAATCAGGCTTCTGTCGTCGTTCCATTGCCGGACCTGCCGGCGCCGCCCTCCGGTGCGTTCAACTTCGCGGAGCACGTTCTTCGGCTCAATCGCCAGCGCGACGGCCAGGTAGCGTACGTCGACGACAGCGGTGAGCTCACCTACCGAGCTCTGTTCGATCGAGCGCGACGCCTCGCCGCAGGCCTGATCGCCGGCGGCATACGGCGAGAGGAGCGCGTGCTCCTCCTGATGCACGACAACGTCGATTGGCCGGTGTGTTTTCTGGGCGCCCTGTATGCCGGTATCGTGCCGGTTGCGGTCAACACGCTCGAGCTTTCGGAAACCTACGCATACATGCTCGAGAACAGCCGAGCTCGAGCGGTGATGGTCTCCGCTGCGCTCCTGCCGGTGCTGAAGGCCGCGCTCGAGACGGCCCGGCACGAGGTATGCATGACGATCGTTTCGCGGGGCGACGGCGTGCTTGGGAACGAAGTTGAACCACTGGATCGGCTGATAGCGGCGCATGACCCTTCGCCGAGCCCCGCCGAGACGGTGGCCGATGATCCGGGATTTTGGCTCTATTCCTCGGGGTCGACCGGCAAGCCCAAGGCCACCGTGCACACGCACGCCAATCCTTACTGGACCGCCGAGCTTTACGGCAAACGCGTCCTGGGTCTGACCGAGGACGACGTTTGCTTCTCCGCGGCGAAACTATTTTTCGCGTATGGCCTGGGGAATGCGCTGACGTTTCCGCTCAGTGTCGGGGCGAAGGTGATCCTCATGAACGAACGCGCCACGCCGGACGCCGTGTTCAAGCGCTGGCTCGAACATCGCCCGACCGTGTTCTTCGGTGCACCCACCGGCTACGCCACGATGCTCGCCTCACCCCATCTGCCTCCAAAGAGTGCCGTCAGTTTGCGCCTCTGCTCCTCCGCCGGGGAGGCGCTGCCGAGCGATATCGGCCACGCGTTTGGAACGCATTTCGGCTGCGAAGTCATCGATGGAATCGGTACCACAGAGATGTTGCACATCTTCGTGTCGAACCGGCCCGGAGACGTCCGCTACGGGGCATCGGGTAGAGTGGTCGACGGCTACCAGGTCGAGCTGCGCGGCTCCGACGGTCGATCGGTGCCCCCCGGAGAGATCGGCGACCTCTATGTCAAGGGTCCCAGCGCCGCCTTGATGTACTGGCGAAACAGGGAAAAATCCCTGGAAACGTTTCAAGGCGCGTGGACGAAGACAGGGGACAAATACACCTCGGACGCCGACGGCTACTTCACCTACGCAGGGCGCGCCGACGACATGCTCAAGGTCAGCGGCGTGTTCGTCTCGCCGTTCGAGATCGAGGCGACGCTGGTGAAGCATCCCGCGGTGCTCGAGTGCGCCGTGATCGGCGTACCGAACGAGGAGGGGCTGACCAGAACCAAGGCCTTCGTGGTCCGGAAGCCCGGCGGCGAGGTCGACGAGGCAAGCCTCAAGGCGTTCATGAAGGAGCACCTCGCCCCTTACAAGTACGCCCGATCGATAGAATTCGTCGACGATCTTCCAAAAACTGCCACCGGAAAAATTCAGCGCTTCAAGTTGCGCGAACGCGAACTTCGAACCTGACGCGCTCACCTGGTGTTGCGGTTGCGCAACCTGCGCATCGAGCTCGACGCGTGAGTCGTTTCACCCTCCGCAGTGGTTCGCGAAAATTTTTCGCGTCGTCGCCGCGCGTCGCGAGTCTCACAATGAGTCAACAAACTCGGTTGCGCTGGACTTAAGTTAATGGGATTCAGTGCGTTAGGGCGGACACGTTGGAAAATCTCTTAATCATCTAAAGGCGGCGGGGCGGGATTGAACACACAGGGCAGGGAATTCCCCGAAGTTCGGAGAGCAGTCGTCGTCGTCGGCGGTGGCGTTGCGGGCTTGTGGGCGGCGTACCAGCTGGCGCGGGCCAAGATCCCGAGCGCGCTGATCTCCTATTCGGGTTCGGATCACGGCGGGGTTCAGGGCGCGTCCAGGCGCTCGGCGGGTGCGGTGAACACCGCGCCACTCGATCTGCAAGACCTCGAGGGATACCTGAAGACCCTCGGCCGAGGGCAGGGCCATCCGGACGTGGCGAGCATCCTCGATGCCTACTTGGGTCGGGCGCTCGCTGACCTCGCGGCACTCGTCGATCTCAGACCTGTGAAAATCGGGAGAGCACTGGCGCAAGGCCCAGGACACAAACTGCTCGAGCGCCTGACTCAGGCGTATCGTGATCTCGGGGGGACGGTGATCGACGGTTGGGTCACTCGGCTGGTGGCCGACCAGCAATCGTGCCGAGGGGTTCAGTACGAGACACCCTTGGGCATCGGAAAGCTCCGCTGCAAGAGCGTCGTTCTTGCCACCGGGGGCTACGCCGGGCTCTTCGGCAACGCGACGCGAACGAATTGCTTCGGAACCATGCTGGGCCGCTTCCTTCGAGCGGGCGGCCTGCTGAGCAACCTCGAGTTCGTGTTCAAGCATGGCTACGGCAACATCGATGCCAACGCCGTCACCCCGACGGAGGAATTGCCCGGCGCGGAAATCAGAGATGCCGACGGAAACCGCGTCACTTGGTTGGAGGAGGCGCTGTTCTCCCTGGAGGGAACCCAAAGTCACCTCGCGGCGGTCCAGCTCTGGTCCCAAAATCCGGAAAAGAAGTTCTTCGTCGATCTGCGGTATCGCCCCCTCTATCTGCGGCTCGCCCAGCTGAAGGGAGAGCTCGAGCAAGCTCATGAGTCGGGTGTTGCCTCCGACGCTGAGCGTGCTCGTGATGAGTTCGTGGCGTCCTTCCCGGTGGAGGCTCACGCCGCGGTCCGTCGTGAGATCACGGAGCCCTTCGCGTCCGGCTTCGCGCTGTTCGAACGGTTGAAGCTGTTGTCGGGCGACCAGACGCCCCGGGTGTTTCGCGTGGCGCCCCTCATCTACTTCACGATGGGTGGGGCAGCCCACTCGCACTTGCGAACGAACCTGCCGGGCGTGCTGGTGACGGGTGAAGCCATGCACGATTTCGGCGCCAACCGTGTCGGCGGCCTGCCGTGGGCGCTGTACTTGGCCGCGGGGTGCTTGCTGCGTGACCAGCTGGCGAGCCTCGCCGTCAGCGGCGGCGGCGGTGACTTCGAGCTCGTTCCGCCGAGCCCACCGCTTCACGCGCCCTCGCTCGACTCGATCCAGGTCCACCTGAACCGCACGCTAGCCAACGGGCTGAACGCAGAGGACGCGAAGCGCTCGTTGATCTGGCTGCGAAACGAGCGCCGATCGCTGCGCGCGGGAGCCGCGGCTTTCGGCGATCTCGAAGCCAGCCTCTTGCTCGCCGAGGGGATCTTGCAGAGCGCGCTGGCCCGTCGAGAGAGCCGGGGCTTCTTCCTCCGCGAAGACCATCCCACGGAAGACCCTCGACTGGGCAAGCTGATCTCACGAGCTCGCTACGAGCCGAGCCTCGACGAAGTCGACGTCACGCTGCACTCTCCGGACGATCTCGCGTTCGAGTGCCATGCCGCCTGGACCAAGGGCCAGCCCGCGCCTGCATACGAGAGCGCGTCGAACTGGGGTGCGCCATGAACGCGGCTTTCGCGGGACCCGAGCTCCGGCCGAGTAGGCGCGTCTCCCACGTCTTCCGCCACACGCCCACATTCGAGCAAAGCACCGAAACCTCGCGGACTCTTGGTCACGCGGCCGCATCCATCGCCATCGAAAGCGTAAGACCACGCCAACCAGGGAGCGCGTCGAGCGCGCTCGAAAGTCGTGATCAGCGAGCCGGCAACCGTGGTATCCGTGGGACTGATGGAAACCAGTCAGTGGGGCCGCGGGGTGCCCGGGGAAACGGGCGCAGACAATCGGAAGACGAAGGGGTCGCACGTGATCCAGGCCCGAGAGTGGATCGACGCGAAGCTCGGCCCCGGAACGTTTCAATCGCTCGTGCAGGGCAAGGGTTCGATCGACAATCTGATCCTCTTGCCGGGCACTTGGTACGACGTCCTCCCGCTGGTCGAGGCGCTGGAGGTCGTGGGCAAGCAGCTGAACCGCACCGTCCACGACATGACGATGGAGATCGCCCGTCAGAATGCGCTGCGGGACCTCACCACGATGTACCGCGTATTCCTCCGTATCGCGGCGCCGGTTCGGGTGATGAGCTTCACGCCGAGGCTCTGGGGGAACTATGTCGCCTTCGGGGAAGCGACGGCGATCCGCAACGATCCCACCCACTACATCGGCGAGTGCAAGGGCGTGCCGTACCGGCTCCTCGACTGGGCGAGTGGTGCCTGGTGTGGATTTGTTCCGGCGGCGATCGAGGTGGCGGGAGGCCGAGAAGCCGTGGGGCGGATCACGGGCGTATGGACGGAGTCCGGCAACATGCGCCGCCTCCAGTGCGAGGTCCGCTACCGCTGAGCCTCGAATGGGGGGGATGCGCCTTCATCGGGGGGCAGCGTCCAGTGAGCCTCCGGGGGGCGGGGCATGGCTGAGCGTCGCCCCTTGGGCGCGATCGTGGGTCTCGGGGCCGTGCTGCCCGGTGCGCACGACGTGGGCTCGTTCCGCGCGTGCGCCGAGTCGGCGTCGAAAGCGATCCGCCCGCCGACCTCGGGTGCCCGCTTCAACCCCGAGGCGCATCCCGGGCTCGGCGCCGCCGGCTTCGTGACGGACGGCTGGGAATTCGACTGGCGCCGCTTTCACATTCCCCCCGCCGACGTGCGGGTGGGCAATCCGTTGAGCTTCGCCGCCCTTTCGGCCGGCGCCGAGGCCCTTCTAGAAGTCCGCAACCTGCCACGCGAGTCCACCGCGATCGTCCTCGGCGCGAGCACGCTCGGCTATCAGCGCGATAGCGGTCTGCGCATCCACCTCGACGAGATGACGGGTGCCCTCCGCAACGCCGCGGCGCAGGGCGGTGACGCGGCGTCCGCGATCATGCCGTCCATCGAGAACGCAGTGGGCGCGCTGAAGGCCCGTCTCGCGCCTTCATCGAGCGACAACATGGTCGGCTCGCTCGCGAGTGTGGCCGCCGCGCGCATCGCGATGCACTTCGACCTCTACGGGCCGCACTACGCGGTCGACGCGGGCTTCGCTTCGGCGCACGCCGCGCTCGAAATTGCGCTCCTGGGCCTCGAGCAGGGCGAGTGGGACTGCGTCGTCACGGGCGGTGTGAGTGAGCTCCTGACTCCGCTCGTGCAGCGTGCTCACGCCGCGCGTGGCGTGCTCGCGCCCGAGCCTCGGGTCCGCACCTGGACGGCGCTCCGGGACGGCACCGTCCTCGGCGAAGGCGTGGTCCTCTTCGCGCTCAAGCGTCTCGACGACGCGCTTCGTGACGGGGACACCATCCACGCCGTGGTGCGCGGCGCTGCGACGGCGTGGGGGTCGAGCCCCCGGGACGCCATGCGCTCCGCGTTCGACGCCGCCCTGGCGCGCGCTGGAAGCGATCCCGACGCGATGGGACACCTCGAATGCGCGGCGTGCGGCGTGGCCGAGATCGACGATGCCGAGCTCGAAGCGCTCGACGTGGCGCTCAAGGGCCGTTCGCGGCCGCTCACCCTCGGCACGAGTGTTCCCGAGATCGGCCACCTCGGTGCGGCCGCCGGTGCGGTGGCGCTCCTGCGCGCCGTGCTGTCGCTGCGCGACGGAACCGTCTTCCCCCGCCCAGCGGTCGATGAACCGCATTCACATCTCGAGCGGCTGCCGTTTGCCCGCGTTGCCAAGTGGGCGACGAGCTGGGAGCACGGGACGCTGGCCGGCGCGTCCGCGCTCTCCCTCTCGGGGCTGGCGGGGCACGTCGTGCTCGAGCGTTTCGACGCGAGGACCGCCGTCTCCCCGAGGCCTGCGTCCGACCGCCCGCGCACGAGCCCTACCGAGCCGGAGCCGCTGGCGATCGTCGGCCTTGGTGCCGTGTTCGCCGACGCGCCGGACGCCACCGCGCTGCACGCGAACCTGGCCGCGGGGCGCGACTCGGTGATCGACGTGCCGTCGTCGCGCTGGTCGCTCGAGCAGTATTGCAGCGAGAACGTGGACGATGCGGAGCGGTCGTACGGTCGCAAGGGCTCGTTCGTCGAAGGGCTCGAACCCGAGGGTGAGGGTTCCGACCGCACGAACCTGCTCGCGCTTCGGGCGGCGCTCCAAGCAGCGAGCGACGCCGGAGAGCTCCTCCGGTCCGCCGACCCGGCGCGGATCGCAACGTTCGTCGCCTACATGCCGTTCGTGGCGAGAAAGTGGGAAGCCGACGCGGTCGTGAACTTCGACGAGCTCGCGCACGAGCTCGCGCGGGAGCTCGCCGCTCGAGGCCTGAGCGCCAGCGCCGGCCCGATCATCGACGCCGCCCGACGGGACCTCGCTCGTTCTCGCGCTCCGCTTACACCGCGCTCGCTCGAGTCCTGGCTGGCGAGCACGACGGCGGCACGGGTTGCGAACGCGCTGGGCGCTTCCGGGCCGTGCGTCGGGATCGAATCGGCGTGCGCCTCGACGTTCGCCGCATTCCACGCCGCGGCGCTCGCGCTCCGTGACGGGCGTTGCGATCTCGCGATCGCCGGTGGCGCCTTCGGCGACCTCGCGCCGGAGTTTTTCGTCGGGACGTCGCGCTTCCGTGGCCTCTCGCCAGGCGGGATCGCTCCGTTCGATGCGTCGGCGAACGGATTCGTACCGGGTGAGGGTGCGGGCATGTTCGTGCTCGAGCGGCTCTCGGATGCCCAGCGAGCGGGGCATCGGGTGCGAGCCGTGCTGCGCGGGATCGGAGGATCGAGCGACGGTCGCGGACGCTCGGTGCTCACTCCGAGCGTCGACGGCGAGGCGCTCGCCATCCGGCGTGCGCTCGAGCGCGCCTCGCTCGAACCCGCCGACGTCTCTTACGTCGAGTGCCACGGGACCGGCACGGTCCTCGGCGACGCGGCCGAGGCGATGGCACTCGGTTGCGCGTACTCGACGCCGGCGCGCGACGGCCTCTTGCCGATCGGCTCGGTCAAGTCGAACCTCGGTCACCTGTGCGCGGCGGCCGGCGCGCCTGCGATCGCGAAGATCGTGCTCGCGCTCGAGCACGAGTCGATCCCGCCGATGATTCACCACGCGCACCCGAGTCCCCGCATCGACTTCACGGCGTGCGGTATCGAGCCTCTGGTCGTCGCCCGCCCGTGGAAGAAGCTCGCCGGCGGGCCCGCGAGAGTGGCAGGTGCGAGCGCGTTCGGTATCGGCGGCTCGAACTTCCACGTGCTCGTCAGCGAGCCGGAGCACGAGTCATCGGACAAGCGCGGGAACTCCCCGAGCTCCGTTCCGCCGTCGTCGTGGTCGAAATGGTCCGAGCTTTTCGCGGTGGCCGCCGACACGCCCGGACAAGTGCTGGCCGAGCTCGAGCGTCTGGAGCGCTCGGCCTCGAGCCACCCCGACCTTGCCGTGGTTGCAGCCGAGAGCCGTCGAACGGCGACCGCGGCGGCCGCGCGCGGGGCGCGCGCGAGAATTGCTTTCACGGCGCGTAGCGCGACCGACGTCTCGAACAAGATCGCGCGGATCCGGCGCACGGCGTTTCTGCCGGGCGAAGCGCGAGTGCTCGCGGCGATCGGCGCGTTTTTCGGTACCGGCGACGACGAGATCGGTCGCGTCGCGCTGCTCTTCCCGGGCCAGGGGCCCGAATACGCAGGGATGGCGCTGGAGGCGAGCGAGCGCTGGCCGCTGCTCGCGGCGCATCTCAGCGCCGCCGACGCGATT
>Ga0315910_10002789_pt1 | contig 15128 bp, 10 predicted proteins | sample EdamamesoilMG_FD_204470 | JGI IMG/M metagenome (GOLD analysis project Ga0315910, IMG submission 204470) | Garden soil microbial communities collected in Santa Monica, California, United States - Edamame soil | ecosystem: Environmental > Terrestrial > Soil > Garden | place: USA: California...
CCGAGGACCTGCGGATCATAGCGACACGCGTGCCGTTGCATCTGCTTCATGGCTTGCGTGCTCGTGAGTCCACCCGACTCAATCGCCTGGAGATCGACCAGAGGACGGAGCAGACGCGCTCCGAACGGAATGTCTGTCCCGCGCACGGTGTCGACCGGCGGTCCGATCCCATCAAATCCCTTTTCCTGATAGCGCACGATTTCCGCGATCGGGGTGAGCCGGGGGATTTGCTGGAGCAACTGGGCGCCGAGCTCGGGCAGATGGCGCATGGTGTCGGCCTCGCCGGCGGTGAGTGCCCGCTTGGCGCGCAGCTTCGCGTTCACGGACACGGGCAGGCCGATGAGGCCCACCCGCAGCAGCAAGGCGGCGGCTTCGTATTCGCGGAGGAATGGCGCTTCGAGGCGGGCGGCCAGTTCCTTGGCGCGTTCGGCCAGACGCTGCCCGGCGGTCACGGCAGTGGCATCAATCTCCGCCAATACATTGGCGAGAAGGTGGACGGCACCCTCGCACGTCTCGATGAGCGCGGCCCGGTTTCGCACCAGTTCGGCATGTTCAGTCAGCGCTTCGCCTACGGCGCCCACGAGCGTTTCCGCGGAACAGGGTTTCTTCAGGTACCGAAACACGCGTCCGGAGTTCATGGCTTCAATCGGCGCGTCGGGATCGGATGCTCCTGTGAGGAGGACGCGCACGGTGTCGGGTGCGAGGCGGCGAAATTCGCTCAGCAACGAAAGGCCCGACATGTCGGGCAGGCGTAGATCGCACACGACGACATCAAAGGTCTGCTGCGCGGAGAGGGCGTTGAGGGCGGCCTGGCCATTGGCTGCCGTTTCGGTTGCCCAGGAGCGCTCGAGCGCCCGGCGGCCCATTTGCAGCGTGGGCGGATCGTCGTCGACGAGCAGGATGCGCGCACTCATGGGCCGGGGGTGTTTTCGCTGGAACGTGCGGTATTCAACGCCGCACCAACGGCACAGTTGAGGTCATCCGCACTGAACGGCTTGCACAGGATCGCGCGGGCGCCAAGTTGGCGGGCCACCTCGAGAAACTGCTCGCGGCTCAAGCAACCTCCACCCGTCATCGCGACGACCGCTGGAGCCGGTTGATAGTGGCGCAGAGCCATCAGGATTTCCACACCGTCCATCCCGGGCATCAGGAGGTCGGTGATCACCAGATCCGGCGCGAACTCGTCCACCAATTGCAGTCCGCGGCGGCCGTCGCCGGCGGCTCGCAGGGTGTGGCCGAGGGCCTCGAGCGTCCGGCCGATCGTGAAGCGCACGGTCTCGTCGTCTTCGATCAACACAATTTTTGCCATGGTGATGCGGGCGTCGGATGCGCCGGAAGTTTCTACGACGGCCGACCTTGAACGCTGGAACCGAAAGTGCCGCCGGAGCGGGGCGTACTTTTTCTCCCCGGAGAATCTGGAGACCCTGCCTTGCCGTCTTGCGCCGGTGGGAATAGCCAAGCGAGGTGGGGCAGAAAACCGTCGAGAAATGCGCTGGCGCCGGAGACGCGACCGAGACGTTTGTTCTCGTCGAGGACGACGTCGAAACCGGCCGCGGGCTGACTCTACTGCTTCGAACGAGATTTCCGACGCGACGGATCGAGCTGTTTGTCGCCGGCAAGCCGGCCCTGGAATTCTGTCGAAGGGAGAAGATCACCCTCCTGCTCTGTGATCTCGGCCTGCCCGACATGCATGGTCTCGACGTGATTCGCACGCTGCGAGCCGAAGGGCGGGTGTGTCATGTCATCGTCGTCACCGGATCGCCGACCGACGAGCTTCCACGCGAGCTTTGGGATCTGGGTGTCGCGGGTTTCATCGACAAGGTCTCGCTGGCTCAGCACCTGCAGCCGGCGGTCGAGCGCGTGCTTGAAGGCGGCATGTATTTTTCGGCGCAGATCACGCCCGCACGGCTGGGCGGGCACCTCACGGGCGGACTTGCTTCGGGGACCGAACTCACGGAGCTCTCGCCGCGTGAGCGCGAGGTGGCGCGGCTGGTCGCGACGGGCCTGCTGTCCAAGGAAGTCGCGGATCGATTGCACCTCAGCACGCGGACCGTCGAAAAATACCGCACGCGCGTGATGCGCAAGGTCGGCGTGCGCAGCGTGCCGCAGTTGGTCTACTGGTGCCTGCGCCGCGGCTTGGTCTGAGTCGTGCGATCACCGTCCGCGCGCCGCTGAACCGCGGCGACACGCCGGTAATCTTCCCTGCCGGCCGGGAAATGCCGCTTGCGTGGCGTCGCTCGCAGTGAGATAGGTAGACCAGGCTCGGGGATGTTCGGCGCGAGAAGAGGTGACTCGGCCTCTTCCGACGCTGTAGTGCGCCGCCTGCTACGCCTGCGCCTCGACTTTCCGTCGTTGCTCTAGAGGCCCTCAATCCCCCCGCGTGTTCCTTGGTTCCGCCGATGTCCCAGCGCATCCTCATCGTCGATGACAACGCGCCGAACCGGAAGGCGCTCGGGGCGACACTCCAGGCATCGGGCTACGACGTGAGCGAAGCCTCCGACGGCGCCGCTGCGCTGGAGTTGCTCTCCGCTGGCCGCTTCGACGCGGTCATCACGGATGTCCTGATGCCCAGGATGGACGGATTTCAGCTGTGCCACGAGATCCGCAACGATGAGCGCCTGCGCCGGATCCCGATTATCGTCTACACCGCGACCTACATCGCGGCCGAAGACGAAAAGTTGTCGCACGATCTCGGTGCCGATCGCTTCCTGCGCAAGCCCGCGACCAACGACGCCATTCTGCAAACGGTGCGGGACGTGCTCGGCGCCGGTGCATGTCGCCAGCCCAAGGCCGGGGCCGGCCTCGACGAATTCGACACGCTCCAGCAGTACAGCCAGCGCCTCGTCAACAAGCTCGAACAGCGGTCGCTTTACCTGGAGCAGCAGTCCCTCGCGCTGAGTTTCAGCGAGCTGCGGTTGCGCAGCGTATTCGATGCGGTGAACGATGCGCTGTTCCTGATCCTGCTGGACGAAGGGAAACGCCTCGGCCGCTTCGTTGACGTGAATGAAGTCGCGTGCCAGATGTTTGGGTACGCGCGGGAGGAGTTTCTCACCCGATCAGTCCAGGATCTTGACCCGTTGGAGGAGGCGTTTTTCTCCGCGCTGGGTTCGCGGTTGCATGCCGGCGAACGGCTCGTCATCGAGCGCACGCTCGTCACGAAGTCAGGTCAGCCCATCCCGACGGAGATCAGCGTCCGTTCGTTTTCCCTGCAGGGTCAGACCCTGGCGATCGCTGTGGTTCGCGACATTGCCGAGCGCAAGCGTGCCGAGGAGGTGCGGCGTGAGAGCGAGCGGCGTCTGCGCGACATCCTCGACAACGTCGTGGCGTTCGTGGGTCTCCTCTCCACCGACGGCTGGCTGCTCGAAATCAATCGTGCGCCGCTGGCGGCGGCGAGTCTCGGCAGGGACGACGTGATCGGAAAGCCGTTTCACGAGTGCTACTGGTGGTCCTACTCGGCGGAGGTACAGGCGCAGCTGCAGCGTGCGATCCGACAGGCAGCGGCCGGCGAGAATACGCGCTACGACGTCGCTGTTCGCCTCGGATCGGACCGGCAGATGATCATCGACTTCGCCCTCAGTCCGCTGCGCGATGCCGCGGGGCGCATCGTCCAGATCGTGGGCTCGGCCGTGGACATCACGGAGCGCAAGGAACTCGAGCGACAGTATCTGCGGGCGCAACGCATGGAGGCGATCGGCACGCTGGCCAGCGGGGTGGCGCACGATCTGAACAACATCCTTTCGCCGATGCTCATGGCGGCGGGTCTCCTGCGAGACAAGCTTCCGGCCGACCACGATCGGGAGATCGTCTCCTTGATCGAGACCGGCACCCGGCGCGGGGCCGACATCATCCGGCAGTTGCTCACCTTCAGCCGGGGCATCGAGGGCGCGCGCGTGAGCGTTCAGCCCCGCCACCTCATCAAAGAGATGCTGACGCTGATGCGGGAAACGTTTCCTCGCAATATCCGCCTCGAGCATGACGTTGCCGGCGATCTCTGGACGATCATGGCCAATGCGACGCAGATCCACCAGGTGCTGCTCAACCTCTGCGTCAACGCCCGGGATGCGATGCCCACCGGCGGCACGCTCACGCTGGAGGCGCAGAATGTCACGCTCTCGCCCGACATGGCGAAGCTCAATCCGCAAGCGAAGCCCGGCAACTACGTCGTCCTCTCGGTCGGCGATACTGGAACCGGCATCCCGCCCGACGTCATTAATCGCATTTTCGATCCGTTCTTCACGACGAAGGAGGTCGGCAAGGGCACGGGTTTGGGACTCTCGTCGGTGCTCGGCATCGTCCGTGGCCACGGTGGTTTCGTCACGGTCGAGAGTGAACCGGGACGCGGCTCGACCTTTCGTGTTCATCTCCCTGCGACAGGAACCCTTGCGGGGGACGGAGGGGACGCTGCTGAAGACGGCCCCGCAGGCCGCGGAGAGATGGTGCTTTTGGTCGACGACGAGGCGCCGATTCGCGCGGCCACCCAGCGCACCCTGGAAAAATACGGCTATCGCGTCGTGACCGCGAGCAACGGTGCGGATGCCGTGCCGCTGTTCGTGCAGCATCGCGACGCGATTCGAGTCGTCGTGACCGACGCCATGATGCCGATGATGAGCGGAGTGGAGATGATCCGCGCCCTGCGAGTCATCGAGCCGCACATCCGGGTCGTGGCCGCCACCGGTCTCGATCACGAGAACCGGCGAGCTGAACTGGCCGCGCTCGGCGTGACGGAGATTCTCTCCAAGCCCTACGAAACGTCTGCGCTGCTCAATGCGCTAAGGCGGGTGCTGGACCGTCCGCTCGCTGCTCGATAGCGATACGGTCCGAAAAGGGGCAAAGTCGACGCTCTGTCTCCGGTGCTCGGCGGCAAGAAAGCAAAGTGCGGCGGTTTGTCTCCGAACGTATGATACGCTGACCCGGAGAGTTTCAGCCACGGCTTCCGAGTCGGACGGTGCACATGCGTCAATCGTGGTACGCCGCGCGCCGGTCCGGCCAGGGGAGAGGCGACGGAGTCACGGTGGTGCCGGTGGAGGACGGCATCCGCGGCGAAGGACCTCGAGCACGCACGTCGCATCGCAGCCATAGATCCCTGAGCTGTGTGGCTCGTTCGCCTCGACGACAGCCCAGCCGCGGCCGTCGATCCGGCCGACGTCGATGACGTTTGCGTCCGGCGTGAGCGCGGCTGGGGCGGCTGCAGCCAAAGAACGGAAAAGGGGCAATGCGCTACATTTCTCGTTTCGTGTCCGCTACGTTTCGGCGATCGGAATATCTTTCACAAGATAAACGAAGGATGCGACCATGCCTGCGATGGCGAGGGCTGCAACGGCGCTGACCAGCAGCGTTCTGGGCACTCCGATTGCGAAGACCGAGAGGGTGATCCTGAGCCAGACAACGGCAAGAATGCCGATAGTGACGAATCCCGAGAGACTGCTCAGGACGACAAACGCGGCGAATCCGGATTCGAGATTTCCAAGTACCAGGATACCCGATACAAAGTAGGAAAATGCACCGAGCATGGCACCGTAGAAGGCCCATGCCCCGCTCACGACGATGAGGCCGGCGGTGATCTCGTTGCGGCTCGACGGGCGAAACGCGCTCGCGGGAAGCAATGCGACCGCCCCGACGGGAAGCAATGCGCCGAGAACGGACATGAATCTAAGCGCCCAATCATTCTTCAGGAGCGGGCTGTCCGACATCTCTGAACCGAGCTGGGAGAAGACGCACTCGAAGAAGAATTGCTGCGCACCCAGGGCGAACAGGTTGCATGCAATGACTATACCAATATACGGTCCGAGCACCGAGAGGAACGTCAGAGTGCCGTCCTCGTGTCGGCTCCGGGTTTCTCCGACCGGATTCCACGCCAATCGCGCAGACTCAAGAAACGCTTCCATACCTTGCCTCCTTTATCCTGGTTGGTGTGATCTTTGATCAATCCGTGGCGTCGGCACATGTCGACTGAGGGCGATCTCCGCGCCAGGGGCGAGATTACGGAAGTATGATCCGATATTCAATCACTTGCTGGCTCGGGCTCGAACCGGGACGCTTTGCGTGGTCGGCTTGATTGATCGATCAGGACGACCTCGCCCCACTCGCGCTGGCCCTCCCGACGCTGGCCGGCTGACGCGTCAGCGCCATGCAAGAAGTGAGCATCGTCGCCAGCAGATCGTCACCAGCTGCGAACCCCAGTCGTCGCCATCAGGCACGATCGGTGGGGATGTGCGGGGCGATGTGGTGGTGACGATGCGGCTCGTCGTCGTGCGTAGCCAGGTCGGGAAGCGGATCCTGCTCCGATCCATGCCTCTAACCACCCAGATTTCTTGGGGGAGGCCGCATAGGGGCGGAGGGTGTGAACGCCTTAGATTCGATAGACGATATCCCTTCGTATCGTCGGGCGGAGAAGACGTAAATTTCGTCGTTGAGTTCGCCTGAGGAGCGATCGTCTCCGCTTCACCGAAACGCTTCAGGGTGGGCGATGACGTATTTCGCCGTGAGGGCGCTGAGTGACTCCGGATGCTTGTACCACCGTGTCTCCAGGTGTTCGAAGACCTTGTCGTTCTTGCGTACGATCCGACTCAGTTGATCCTGACGCGTGTCCCGGTCGGTGGATGGACCGTTGTGTCCAAATGCAGCGAGGGCCTCGCGTAGCAGAGACAGGTATTCCCGGGAACCGATTGCCTCGAGTCCGCGAAGCGCGAGCTGCCAGTCATTGCCGCTTGAGTTGAAGAAATATTGCGACAACCCGCCGTTGCACACCTCGCTGTTGCACATGGACACGGCCTCGCTCCACCGCTGCGGTTCCGAGAGCGCGGTCTCCCGATCGTCCCTGTACGCTTCGTGTATCCGTTTCTCGTAGTCCTCGAGCCCGTAAATGGCCAGGAGGCCCGATGCTGCATCGTCGGCGATGCGGGAATTCGGGTGGTCGAGGGCGGCTTCGAGACGCGCCTGGTCGCGCCGGTCGCGCTGGTGACCAAGCAGGCGCAGGGCGTCGCCGAGGGCGAATCGCCGTGAGTCATGCTCCGATACGGATTCGAGCGAGTCGATCAATGGGAGCAACATCATCCGTTCTACAGGCGCCTTTTGATCGGCGAGGACATCAAGGATGGCTGCGAGCGTGGGAGCTTCCGATACCAGGTATCGGTTTGAGGCCATGAGTTCCAGCGCTCGCTTGCGATCCAGGGTACAGAGCAGTTTCGCCGCATCACGGGCGCTCTCGGTATCGCCGAGGAGGCGCGCGACGTCGTCGAACAGCGAGACGGCCTCCGCCTGATCGAGTCGCCTGTCCTCGGCGGCGGACGTGAGGCCCATCATCGCATACGAGCGGACGTAGGGCTCGGGGTCCTTGAGGGCCGTGCGCACATGGGGAATCGCAGTTGTGGCTCCTGTTTCGGCGAGGATGAGTGCCGCGGAGTTGCGGATCTTCGAGTCGGTGTTGCTGAGAAAAGGCGCGAGGAGCGGGATCACCTCGATCGGTGGGTCCTCGCGCAGCAGATCGCAGGCGCGTTTGAACGGAGTCTCTGGCAGCAGGTCGACGCCGGTGGGTTTGATCCAACGTTCTGCGAGCGATGGGTCGGCGAGCAGAGCCAGAATCGGGGCGTGCGTGCGGCGTCCGAGCCCGTGGAGGAGCCGCGCTTGTGGCCACGCATCCCGAGCGGTCTTCACGTCGAAAATGAACTCCCGGACGGCTTCGCCAACGCGACGATCATCCCACGACTTCGCCGCTTCCGCGTTCCGGTCGCTCCCATCCCACAATTCGGCCATGGCGCGCCAGCGGGAGGGATCCTTGACTACGTCCTTGAATCCCCAGCGTCTGGACGATCGCCGCTGGAGGCAAATCAGGATCGTGCCGGCGAGCACCAGTGCGAGGCCGATCCAGGACAACGGCGAATGCAGCAGGGACATAGGGGCGAGAGGTAGAATAGCGTCTCATCCGCACTCTCCAGCAAGTCGGATTTCTGGCGGCGTGCGTCCGATACGCCGAAACATGTGGGGTCGGGAGCGGGGCTTCATATTGCGCAGCGAGTCTGGATGCCCTCCACTACCGGTCGCATGCTCGAGTCTCTTCACGTCCGCGGGTATCGATCGCTGCAGGACATTCATGTGCCGCTGCGTCCGCTCACGGTGGTGACGGGGCCGAATGGGTCGGGGAAGTCCAACCTCTATCGCTGCCTGCAGTTGCTGGCGCGCGCCGTGCACGGCGAATTGTCGCGGGCGTTGGTCGAGGAAGGAGGCATGCCGTCCGTGCTCTGGTCGGGGCCGCGGCCGCGGAAGCAACGCAGCGAGGCGGCGCGCGCGGCGTTTTCCGTCGAGATTCGCGGTCCGGTCTTTGGCTACGCCTTTACCTGCGGACTGCCCATTCCGCAGCAGACCCTGTTCAAACGCGATCCGGAGGTGAAGACGGAGCACGCCTGGCTCGGACCGGTCGACCGGCCGTCGCGACGTTTTCTCGAGCGCGATCACGCGTTCGCCCGGGCGCGTGCGGAGGACGGGGAAATCTCGGAGTTTTCCGGATCCATCGATCCCGGCGAACTGGCGCTGGCGCAGATCCAGGATGCGCGGCGCTTTGCCGATCTCGATGCCGTGCGCACGCCCCTGCGCCGATGGCGGTTCTACCACCACCTGCGAACGGATGCCGAGGCTCCCGCGCGTCAGCCGCGGCAGGGCACGCGGACCATGAGCCTGGCGAGCGACGGGTCGGATCTCGCCGCCGCGCTCCAGACCATTCGGGAGATCGGGGACGCCCCGCGTCTCGCCGCAGCGATCGATCGCCTGCAGCCCGGCGCGACCCTGGAGATCATTTCCGAGGAAGAGTGGTTCGACCTGAGGCTTAGCCTGCCCGGGTTGTTGCGACCGCTCACCGGACGCGAGCTGTCGGATGGCACGTTGCGCTATCTCGCGCTCGTGGCCGGGCTCCTCAGCCCGCGACCGGCGCCGCTGCTGGCGTTCAACGAGCCGGAGTCGAGCCTGCATCCGGACCTGCTTCCGGGACTGGCCGAGCTCTTTGCGGAGACGGCCACGCGTACCCAGGTTTGGGTGACAACGCACGCGCCGGCGCTCGCCCGTGCGCTCGCCGAGGTGTCCGGCCGCGCACCGATCGAGCTGACCCTGCGGGAGGGAGCCACGGCGATCGTCGGGCAGGGATTGATCTGGAACGCGGAGCCGGAAGACGACGCGTGAAGGGTCATCGCGATCCTTGGGCGTGATGTGGCCGCGCCCGGCCGCGATCGCCATCGCGATGCCATCGATCGGCCAACCGGCCGGTGTCAGGTCTTGAACCGCTGGAGCACGGCCCTGACGGCTTCGGTGCCCTTCGACGGGGTGTCCGGCGGCCGGGAACCGGCGGCGAGGAGCAGCTCCACGACAGCCGGATAGTCGCCAGTTTGTGCATACCACCCGTGTTCGGAGCCGTGGATCGCCCAGCCCAGAGGCGTGCTGTTGAAGTCGCGGTCCTTCAGTTCCAGCGGCGGTTTGTAGGGCAGGATCGCCTGCATCATCTCCGCGTTGCCGTGGAACGCGGCCCAGTGCAGCGGCGTGCCTTCGTGCTGCCCTGTCGCGTCGACGGGGAAACCGGCGCCCAGCATGGTGCGGACGGCGTCGGCGCGGTTGTTGCGGGCGGCGTGGGCGACGTGACGACGATCGGCTTCGGACAGCGTGGCCGTCAGTCCGGGATGTCGGGCGAGGAGCGCGCGGACCGCGGGTTCATCCGCCAGGCAACAGGCGGCAAGAAGGCGCACGTCGATCGGACTGCGCTCCATCAGCAGGTGCACGACGGCGGCATGGCCGAAGTGACGTGCGACTTCGTGCGGCGAGACGTGCCAGCCGAGGGTCCATTGGTAGATCGTTCCTCCCGAGTGGGGATGGCTCCTGGGAAACCAGCGCTCGTCCACGCGCATGCGGATACAGTCCGGATCGGTGTCGAGATGGCGGCGCACCCGGGCGGCGTCGCCGAGCGCGGCGGCCAGCAGGATATCCGTCGTCGCGCCGCGCTGGACGAGGTGGCGCGCGATATCCGGGCGATCGCGCACCATGTACTGGGCGGGGGTGGATTCGTGGTCGACGTCGCGCGCGTCGATGTCCGCACCCTGACTGAGCAACAGCTCGGCCACATCGACCGTGCCGGCGAAGTGGAGCGGTGTCTGCCCGTCTCCGCCGCGCGCGTGGACGAGGGTGGGATCGGCGGCGAGCAGTTCGCGCAGCGTATCCAGCATCCCGAGGCGGGCTGCGGCATGCACGTCCACCGCGGCGCCGCGCGCGATCGCGTACGTGGCGAGTTCCGGACCGGCGTTGTCGAGCAACCCGAATCCGCCCGCCCACCAGCGGCTCCGCACGTTGATGTCCGCGCCGGCGTCGAGCAGCACATCGAGCATCTCGCGGCTGCGGACCTGCGTTATCACGGGCGAATTGAACGCCGCGACCGGCTCGTCGATCCGCGCCTTCATCGCGGGATGGCGCTCGAGCAGGTGGCGGAACAGGGTCGCGTCGTCCTCGGCGAACGCCTTGCGCAGGAGTTCCATCGGATCGCCGGTGGCGACGAGCGTAGCCGCGACCATCTCGCGGAGTTTGGGCCAGCTCGCGGCGCCGTACTCACGCGCGATGACGAGCTGCGCATCGGACAACGACCACGCCGTGTCGGGCGCGGTCGCTGCCGGTATGGATCCTTGCGGATGATTTTCCCGGAACCGCTGCACGGCGCCCGCGTCGCCGGACTTCAGGGATTTCAGGAGTTCCTTGGCCTGCGTCTTGAGCTGCTCAAGACTCGGCCGCGGCGGAAGCGACTTGGACATAAAACCTTTCTGCCTGGGCCTGTGGTCCGCAAACAGGCGGTATCAAGGTTGATGATCGACCTGAGGAAATTTGAGTGGGCTCAGCCCTTCCCGCGGACCCGGATGCGTCTCAACGCGCAGGGCCAATGAGGCAACGCGCGCACGCGGTGTCAACCGGCGAGAGTCCGAGTCGGTGAAAGGAGACGAGTCGGCGAACTGGGACTTTGCGGAATCGGCTCCACATCTCGCATGGCTCCAAAGGTGCAACGAAGGCGCTGAAAAGGGGGCGCGCTGAAAAGGGTTCAAACCTGGCAGACTGTCATCCGGCAGACGTCGAAGGTCCGGGAAGAGGGGTAAGCTTTGCAGCTCGTCATTGAGGCTGTGCGGTCAGGGTGTCGCAAGGTCTGCACGCGTAGTCGCCGAGGCACTTCACACCGATGGCGGCGTCCACGTGCATCGACTCGAACCGATGCGTGCGCTCATGGGCGGGCGCGGGGGAAGGTCACTTCGATGCAGGTGCCGCCCTGGTCGCGCGGCACTTTGTTCAGCCGCCAGTCGTGGGTGCGGCAGAGCCGCTCGACGAGTGTCAGGCCGTAGCCATGACCCGGCGCCGGTGCCACGGGGATGTCCTTGAACTCGGGCAGGCCCGGACCGTCGTCCTCGACCCGCAGGCGCCCCGCGCCATCGATCGCCTCCACGCGCACGCTCAGCTCGCCGCCCGGGAGATGGGTGAATGCATTGCCGATCAGGTTGTAGCACAACACGGCCAGCACTTCGCGGTGGCAGACGATCGTCACGGGTTGGTCGGCGAACAACTGAATCCGCAGCGGGTGGGTGGGGTAGAGCGCGCGGATCTCGTCCACCACCTCGGCCACGACCCCGGCCGCGTCGACCGCTTGCGTCGGCGTGCGGTGGCGGCCTTCGCGGGCGACCATCAGGAAGATCTCGATCAGGCGCTCCATGCGATGCACGGAACGCTCGATGCGCCCGTAGTAGCGTGCTCGCGCCGAGTCATCCGTGCTGGTGTGAAGCAACGCGACGGCTCCTTTCAGGATGGCCACGGGCGTGCGCAATTCGTGGCTGCAATCCGCGAGGAAGTCGCGCTCCCGGGTGAGCGACTCGCGCAAACGCACTTCGTAGGCTTCCAGGGCGCTTTCGAGAAAACCCACCTCGTCGTCGTCTCCGTGCGTCGCGCGTCCCGGGGCGAGCGCATCGGCCTTCAGGTCCGGATTCCGTGTCTGCACACGCTCGGCGAGCGCGACGATCGGCTTCAACGCCCACCGGGCGATCAGCGCACCTCCGGACAGCGCCACCACCATGACGACGAGCGCCGCGACCAGGAGCGCGACCTGAAACGAGCCGACCACCGCGTCGGAGTACTCGTCCACCGGACTGACGAGCCAGGTCACCGTCTCCCCTGATCCCGGCGCGTCGACCCAGATCACATATTCCTCCTCCCAGCCCGACCAGTACAGGTAATCGAGCACTCCGCGCATCACCTCGGTCCGGTGCTGTGCACTGTCGCGGAATGCAGGATACAGCCCGGGTTCCGTGGGCGGAGACGCGAGCCCCAGCGCGGCGCTGATGGATTCGCTGGAGGTATGGCGGACCACGCCGGGCGGCAGCGGCGCCATCGGCCCGGCCCGGGCCACGTATTCCAGGAGGTGAGCGTAGTACTGGTTCTTGAGGCGCTCCTCGGCGGTGAGCAGCAGCATCCATCCCACCCAGGCGGTCACGGCGGCCTGCGAGACAGACAGGCCGACGAGCAGCCAGCGGATCCGCGAGGCCAGGCGACCCGGCGGCCGTTGCTTCGCCTCACTCATGTCGGCGCGCGGGCTCGATCACGGCCATCTGATAACCGACACCGCGGTGGGTATGCAGCAGCGCGGTGCGCTCCGCGCGATCCACCTCGGCCCGCAGGGTCGCGATGTGCGTGCGCAGCGCGTCGCTCCCGGGCGGGTCATCCGCCCAGAGGTGTCGCTCCAGTTCCTGGCGGGGGACGACGGCCGGGGATCGCGCCAGCAGGTATTCGAGGATGGAATACCCCATGCGCGTTAGGACGAGCCGCCGCTCGCCCCGGCGGACCTCCCGGGTCGAGGGATTCAGCTCGAGGTCGTGCAGACGGAACACCGAGGAGGGCGACAGCGCCGTGCTGCGGCGCACGAGCGCGCGCAGGCGCGCGAGCAGTTCCGGCAGAGCGAAGGGCTTGACCATGTAGTCGTCCGCGCCGGCCGCGAAACCCGTCAGCCGGTCGTCGAGCAGGTCCGCGGCCGTCAACATCAGCACGGGAATCCGGGGCGCGATGCTGCTGCGCAAACGACGGCAGACCTCCAGCCCGTCGAGAACCGGCAGGCGCAGATCGAGGATCACCGCCGCGTGCGTCTGCTCCTTCACGCGGTGGAGGGCGAGGGCACCGTTGGGGACATAGTCGACCGTCCACCCCCGCTGCTCGAGGTAGTCCTGGACGTTGCTGGCCAGGTCGAAGTTGTCCTCCACGAGGAGTACGGGTGCGGTGGGAGCGTCGATCATCCTGGGGAGCGCACGGGGCCGGACATCGTCGGCGTCCGCGCGGCCTCCGAACCTGCTGGACCGAACGCGCCGCCACGTCAATCCGCGGGTTGCACGAAAGTCGATGCGGGCGGTGCGCGCTCGGGAAGGCGATCTCCGATTTCGCGGCTCGGTCGATGTCGGCGCCGGGGCTCAGTCCGGAAATGCAGTCGGAAGTGACACAGAGGCCACAGAGATGTCAGCGGAGTTTCACAGTGTGATGTTTCGGAGAGTTCAATGCACCAAACGCTCGTTCACCCACTCGGTGTGACCAGGAACCGCACGAAAGTGATGCAACTCTCTGTGGCCTCTGTGTTCACTCCGGGCCCTCTGTGTCCCCACGGCTTCTCCAAGGTTCAACGGTATCGTCCGGGATGGTACAGTGGGTGCCGACACCCGTGCGGCGCGACGAAAGGCGCAGACGCGGGCGCGATTTGGCGTTTCCTTAACGTTCGCCTCACGATCCGTTCACGCACGCGGGCGTAGGCTGGCCCGGTGCATACACTACGAGCGGGGACGCGTGGGGAATGGTGCAACGGAGCATGGCGGCACACGATGCACGCGGTCATCGTCGCAGCCCTTCTGGCAACGGGCCCGGCCACGGCCTGGGCGCAGGAGCGCCAGGGTTCGCTGGAAGCGCGCGTGCTGCAGAGCGAGACGCAGCGGCCGATGGCCGAGATCTCCATCACCGTCGTGGGCCGGGACGGAGGGCGCTTCGAGGCCCGGACGGACGCTCAGGGCCGGGCCCGGCTGGATAGCCTGCCGGAAGGACTCTACACGGTGCAGGTGAACGCCACGGGTTTTCTGGAGGTGGAGGAACCGAGCGTGCGCATCGTCGCCAATCGCGTCCTGCCTTTCGACGTGGCGCTGCAACCCCTGCCGGAAGACCTGGTGGAGTTGAAAGAGATGCGCGTCACCGGCCGGGCGATACCGACGGACCCGTTCGGCACGCCGAGCGAGAGCACGCTCAATCGCGAGGAGCTGCGCGTGGCGCCGGGTGCCGGGGGCGATGTCTTGCGCGCGCTGGACGGCCTGCCCGGACTGCTGTCGACGGGCGAGTTTGCGAGCTTTTCGGTGCGGGGCCGCGGGCCGCGCGACAACCTGATCTTCGTCGACGACATGCCGTTCGATAAGATCGTCCACTTCGATCAGTCCGTGGGCGAGAGCGAGGACATCGACGGTGGCGGTCGCTACTCGATCTTCGCCCCCGAGACCATCGCGGGCGCGACGTTCTCCCCGGGCGGTTGGTCGTCCGCCTATGGCGGACGTTCGGGATCGTTGTTGCGGCTCGACGTCGCCTCCGGCGCGCCGACGCCGCGCACCAGCCTGCGCATCGACCTCGCCGGCCTGGAAATCCTCCACGAGGGACCGAGTGGCTTCCATGACGGCACGTCGCTGATGTTCACCGCGCGGCAGTTCGACTTCGGTCAGGTCTTCGAGATGATCGAAGAGGAGGATCAGGGCACGCCGGAACTCACGGACGTGATCCTGAAAACCACGACTGAACTCGGCGCGAACGACACCCTCGAGTTTCTCGTCATCTACGCCACCGAGGACTACGTCCGCGACGTGGAGAACGCGTTCGCCTCGGAAAACTTCGAGGATCTCTCGCTCATCGAGTCGAGCCAGGACGTGGCCTTGTTTGGCGCCAGCTGGCGTCGCCTGTTCGGCGACAGCGGCCGGTGGACGAACCGGATCTACTACCGGTCGAGCGACAAGACGAGCAGCGAGGGCGAGGCGTTCACGGACCTCGTCACTCCGGAAACGCCTCCGGAGGATGTGCCCGTGCGCGAAGACATCCTGTCCATCGCCGAGAAGGAAACCGAG
>Ga0315910_10002790_pt1 | contig 15127 bp, 16 predicted proteins | sample EdamamesoilMG_FD_204470 | JGI IMG/M metagenome (GOLD analysis project Ga0315910, IMG submission 204470) | Garden soil microbial communities collected in Santa Monica, California, United States - Edamame soil | ecosystem: Environmental > Terrestrial > Soil > Garden | place: USA: California...
CGGCTCGACGCGCGCCGCCGACCTCGAGGCGGGCAGCATCGGCATCGCCGATGCTTACGCCGCGCTCACCGCGGAACCCCATTTCACGACCCGAACCAACGAGTAAGGCCCACCGGCGAAAGGCACACGCCGTGCCCTCGAACCCCAGACCAAGCCGCGACTGGACGCTAGTTTTGGTCGCACTGCTGGTTGGCGCGGGGCTGCTGGTCACGGCGTGCTCCGACGGCAGCCCGCAGAGCTCGACGACGGACAACACGGCCGGCACCACTGGTGCTTCGAGTAGCTCTGACAACGCCACGCAGGGCGGTACTACCAAGAGCGGCAGCACGACGACGAGCGCTGGCGACGCGACCGCAACGAGCGTGGGCAGCACGGTGGCCGGGCCGACTAGCACAGGGAACGACAGCGCCGCCACGAGCGCGTCGACCGCAGCCACCGACACGTCCGGGACGACCGGTGCCGGTGGCATGACCGCCACCACCACCAACGGCTCTGGCAACTCCACCTCGGGGGATCCGGTACCCGGGGGCGAAGTGACGCTCGACGGCCCTCGAATCTCGGTCGGCGGCGAACCGCTGCATCTCCGAGGCGTGAACTGGAACCCAATCCCCCGAGGGGGAACGCACCCCGGGGACCTGGCGTATGCGGAATTCGCGGCGGAGGACATCGCGTTGATGCGAGCCGCCGGCATCAACGCCGTGCGCACCTACGAGCCGCTCACCGACGCGGGCGTTCTCGATGCCCTGGCGGACGCGGGTATCTTCGTGCTGAACACGGTGTTCCCCTACGGCGGCAACCCCGCGAGCTCGGTGGATGCTCCCGTCAACGCCGTGAAGGATCACCCCGCCGTCTTGGCGTGGGTCATCGGCAACGAGTGGAACTACAACGGCCTCTACGTCGACCTCAGCCTCGATGCCAGCATTCAGCTCATCAACGAGGTGATCGAGCGTATTCGCGATCTCGATGCTAGCCACCCGATCGCGACGGTGTATGGCGAGCTGCCCGACGCTTCGGTGATCGAGCGGCTGAGGGGCGTCGACGTGTGGGGTCTCAACGTGTACAGCGGCCGGAGCTTCGGCGACCGCTTCGCCGCGTGGGCCGCTCTGAGCGACAAGCCCATGTTCTTCGGCGAGTACGGGGCGGACGCGTGGAACGCAAGCACGGGAGAGTACGATCCCGAAAGCCAGGCGACGGCGACACGGGACCTCACGCAAGAGATCCTCGACAACAGCACGCTCGCCGGCGGCGTGTGTTCGGGCGGCACGATCTTCGAGTTCGCCGACGAGTGGTGGAAAGATCAGAGCGGCTCGCCTGCAGCGCAAGACGTCGGAGGCATCGCGCCCGGCGGCGGACCATTTCCGGACTCGACGTTCAACGAAGAGTACTGGGGCATCGTCACGATCGATCGCGTCCCCCGCCCCGCCTACGAAGTACTCAAAGAGTTGTACGCGGAATGAGCGAGAGGCGCACTGCCACGCGTTGACGCCGGCGTGACTTGCCCTACGCTCCCGCTTGGAAGGAGCGCAGCGTGACGACCGACAGTTCCAAGCCGCAAACGACGACCTGGCAAAGCCAGGTGGGTGACGATGGCGAGTTTCGGCGCCGCCCGACCAAGTTCCGTGGAGCCGTCAGCCAAGACGGCTCCACGCCCTACCCACCCGCAGCGGGGCGTTACCACCTCTACGTGTCCTACGCCTGCCCGTGGGCACACCGAACCCTAGTCGTGCGCAAGCTCAAGGGGCTCGAAGCAGCGATCAGCTTCGACGTGGTCGATACTTACCTCAAGGCGGGCGGCTGGACGCTGCGAGGGCACGAAGCAGGAGCCACGGGCGACCGCGTGAACCATTTCCACGCGCTGCGCGAGGTGTACGAAGCCGCCGAACCCGAGTTCGAGGGCGCCGTCACCGTGCCGGTGCTGTGGGACACCCAAACCCGCAGCATCGTCAACAACGAGTCATCCGAGATCATCCGCCAACTGAACTCGGAGTTTCAGGCGTATGCGCGCCACCCCGAAGTCGACCTCTACCCGGAACCGCTGCAGGGCCGCATCGATAGCGTCAACGAGTGGGTGTACCACGGCATCAACAACGGCGTTTATCAAAGCGGATTCGCGCGCTCGCAGGCAGCCTACGACCGCGCAGTAACACGGCTGTTCGAGAGCCTCGATCGCGCCGAAGCGCTCCTCGACAGCTCGCGTTTCCTCATCGGAGCCAGGCTGACAGAGGCCGACGTACGACTGTTCACGACGCTGCTCAGGTTCGACCTCGTGTACCATACCCACTTCAAATGCAACCTGCGGCGCATCGTTGACTACCCCAATCTTTGGGGCTTCGTGCGCGACGTGTACGCACTGCCTGGAATCGCCGAAACGGTGAACGTCGAACACATCAAGAAGCACTACTATTGCTCTCACGAAAGCATCAACCCGTTTCACATCATCCCAATCGGACCGGCGCTAGACCTGAACCAGCCCCACGATCGCGCGACCCGTTTCGGCTAGGCCCTCCAAGAACAGGAACTAGAGTTCCTTGTTCGATCCGCCCTCCGTTTCCGCGATACTTGCCCCGTGCGGCCCCGAGTTGCCGAAAACGGTGGAGCGGTGCTATGCACGAGTGGCTGGGCGCGACGGTGCGCCGGCATAACAGCCATGCCAAAAACAACGCTTCCGGTCTCCTCGTCCGCTCCTCCCGGCCGTTCCGCCCTCCTACTGCTCGCGCTGCTCCTCGCTCCGCTGCTCGCTTGCGGGGACATCAAGGCCAAGCTCACCGAGCTCGCCGTCGAAAAGGCCGTCGAAAAAACCGCCGAGCAGACGAGTGCCGGCAACGTGGACGTGAACGTGGGCAAGCTGCCCAACGACTGGCCCGCATTCCTCGCCCCCTACCCGGGGTCGAAGGTTCAGGTGGCCGGGACCTCGCACATCACGGGCAAACTCAGCGGCTCACTCAACATGCAGACCAGCGACCCGCCCGAGCAAGTGCTCGCTCACTATACGAAGGTGCTCGCCGGGTTCACCCTGAAGCAAGAGCTGAACATGAATGGCGCGCTCACGCGGTCATTCACGAAAGACCAACAGATGGTGACGATCCATGTCACCCAAGCCAACGGACAGACCACGGCGAACGTCATCATCGCCAACTTCTGAAGCTCGCGGAGCCCAAGGCGACGCCAGCGGTCGCGCCTGCGAACCGAGCTTACTGACGGGTGTTCCTGGCATTCTCGTGGCCTCGGTGCCGTCCGCCCGCGGCTTCACTACATGTGCGTCGGAGTCGCGGACCCCACTGCCGAGCGTGGCAAAAAACCGCGACCCTGCCTGGTGGCGCGCACTCTCAGGCCTACTCGAAGTGGACGCTCTTGATTTCCAGCTCGATCTCGCCTGCGGGGCGCTGCACGACCACGACGTCTCCCACCTTGCGCTTCAAGAGAGCGCGCCCGATCGGCGATTGGAAACTGAGCTTGCCCTGCGCCGGATCCGATTCGTCGGGCCCCACCAGTAGGTACTTCCTGCGGTTTCCGTCTTCATCCTCGACCTCGACCGTGGCGCCGAAGCGCACGACATTGCCCGTCTGCTCGCCGGGCTTGACCACGACGGCACTCTCGAGCCGCTTCGTCAAAAAGCGAACGCGACGGTCGATCTCGCGCAGCTTCTTCTTGCCGTAGATGTATTCTGCGTTCTCGGAACGGTCCCCTTGGGCGGCGGCGTCAGCCACTTCTTGCACGGTTTTCGGGCGCTCGACGCTCATCAGGCGACGCAGTTCGTCGCTGAGCTTCTGGGCGCCTTCGGGAGTCAGGTAATTCGTCGGGGCCATGGTAGGTTATCTCCGTGAAGGAAAGGAAACGCTGGTTCCTGATCGTCGGTCTGACGCTCGCAGGGCTCTTCGCGCTCCTTGCCGTCGGAGCCGTGGTAGTCGCGATCTTCGTGATCCGCCCGATGTTGCGCGAGCGCGTGATCGCAGAAGCGCAGAAGCGTGGCATCGAGCTGGGGTTCGACGAGGTCGAGGTCTCCTGGAGTCATCTTTCGGTGTATGGGGCGCGCTTTCGCCTGATCGGTGTGAAAGGCGTCGCAGGTACGGTCAAGCGCATCGATATCACCACGCAGAGCTTCGAGCCAACCGGTATCGCACTCGAAGAGTTGCACCTGGAAGTCTTGGGATCGGTCCCCAGCTTGATCCTCGAAACCACCGAGTGGACCAAGAACTACCCCGACGCATTCACGCTACCGCAGAACGCGAGACCCGTGAGCGTCCGCTGGCGCATCACGGAAGCAGAAGAGCCGTGGCTGAGCCTGACCGGCGGCAGAGTAGGGAGCACGGAAAAAGGCGGCGACTTCAGCGTCCCGTTGGCCAACGTCGCTGGCATCAGCTTGGGTCCCGTGGGAACGCATTGGAGCAAAGCGTCGAGCCAGATCCGGCTGGGGCTAGGCGACAAGGACGCCAAAGACACGCCGCTCAGCATCGACGTCGATTTCGCCAAGGAACAGCCAACGGCGGTCATTCGTCTCGAGCCGACGCCCACCGAACGCCTGGCGCGACCACTTGGTTCGGAGTTGCCGATCCAAGGCGTGACGGTGAGCTCGGACGTGAAGCTCACGTTCGCCAACCGCTTGGGTACGGGGCCAGTCACCGGCAGCATGAAGCTGAAACTCGACGGCTACGTCCCACCGCACCCGCCGGAGCTCGACGGGTTCGTCTTCGGCCACGCCACGTTCTTCGAAAGCGACTTCAAGGTGAGCGAGGATCACCAAACCGTCGTGCTCGATCCGACCAGCGTGAAAGCGGGTGCTTTCGAGCTCAAGGGCAACGGACTCGTGCAACGCTTTCCGGACCACGCGCAGGCTCACCTCAAGCTCCAAGGCGCCCTCGCCTGCACCGCCCTCGCGGGCGCCGCGCTCGAGACACACCTCGGCCAAGTGCTGAGCAAGCTGCCCAAGGTCGTAGCCAAGCAGACGCTGCAAGGGTCGGTGGGAGTGACGATTCAGGTCAACGCGGACACTCGTGACCTCAAGCATGCGAAAATGCTGAAACTCATTGGGATCGGCTGCGGCCTGAAGCCGCTCCGCCTCCCGACCCCCGAGGAGCTCGCAGCCTTCGCCCGCGAACTTCCGGGCTTCGTGGGAGCCCTGGGCGAAAGGCTGCCGCTGCCGCTGCCGCTGCCGAGCGGGCTTCCAGCGCCACCGCCGAGCGCGCTGTTGCCTCCGAACTTGCCTTTGCCGACCATCGAGTTCAAAACGCCCACCCCAAAGCCGGACACCAAAGCTCCGCCTAAGGCGGACACCCAGGCTCCCTCGAAGGCGGGCGCGACCAAACCCCGAGAGCAGCCGGCAGCTCCCAAGAACTGAAACGACGACACCTACCATGGCAATACTCACGGTTTTAGGCGCGGGCATGATGGGCAGCTCGCTCTGCATACCGCTCGTCGATCGCGGCCACGAGGTGCGCCTCGTCGGGACCCACCTCGACAGCGAAATCATCCAGTGCCTGAAGCGCGATCACGTGCACCCCAAGCTCAAGCTCGAGCTGCCGCGCGCAATCCAGCCCTACTTTCTGGAAGAGCTCGACACTGCCATGGCGGGAGCCGACGCCATTCTGCTGGGTGTGAGTTCAGCCGGCGTCCTGTGGGCCGCAGCTGCGATCACTCCTTTCGTCAGACCCGAGCGCCCGATCCTCATGGTCAGCAAGGGCTTGAGTTTCGAGGGCGGAGAGCTCTCGGTGCTGCCCGACGTGCTGCGAGACGCGCTGCCCGCAGAGCTCGCACCCTCGATTCATCCAGCGGCAGTGGCCGGCCCTTGCATCGCCGGCGAGCTCGCCCGGCGCGTCGAAACCTGCGTCGTCTTCACGGGGCGCAGGCAACTGGAGCTCGACCGGCTCAAAGCCTGGATCGGTGGCGGTTACTATCACGTGTTCACGAGTACGGACGTGCTCGGCGTCGAAGCGTGCGCGGCGCTCAAAAACGCCTACGCGATGGGGATTGCGTTCGGCGCCGGGCTGCACGAAAAGGCGGGAGGCGCTCCCGGCAGCATCGCGCAGCACAACTACGAAGCCGCAGTCTTCGCTCAAGCCATCGTCGAGATGCAGCTGATCGTGAAATTGATCGGCGGTTCACCGAACAGTGTAGTTGGCCTACCCGGCGTCGGAGACTTGAACGTCACCTGCAACGGCGGGCGCACAGGGCGGTTCGGTCGCTTCCTCGGCATGGGGCTCGGCGTCGAAGAGTCGATCCGCCGCATGGAGGGCGCAACGCTCGAATGTCTCGAAATCCTCGGCGTGCTCCGACGAGCGTTGCCCGCACTGAAGGCGTCGGGGGCCGTCCGCACAGGACAGCTGCCACTGCTCGAACACATGATGGCCGTTGCGCTCGACGACGCTCCGGTCGCGATGCCCTTCGGCGCGTTTCAACCGGTGAGCAGGCTGAGTTAAGGAACCATGCAACTTCACTCGCCCATCAGCAGCCGGTTCGGGGCCGCGTGCGTGCTCAGCGCATGCCTCCTCACTCACTGTTCTCGCCCCCCCTCCGAAACCAGCGTTGCCGAGTCGCCCACGACGGCGGAGCTCACTGCTCCGCCACCCGCGTCCGTCCCGGCAGCGCCCGCAACGGCGTCCGCGCCAGCTCCCGCACTGGGCTCCGCACCAGGCGCCGCCCCGACAGCCAGTGCCGCGGAGGCGCCCGCCCCCCCCTGGCCGGGTCCCGATGGCACGAGGGACATGATGCTGGTGCCTGCCGGCACGTTCATGATGGGAGCTGACAACGAGGGCGAGCAAGACGAACGGCCCGCACACGAGGTGAGCGTGGCTGCCTTCTATTACGATACCAGCGAAGTGACCAACTACGCGTACCGCGAGTGCGTCGACCACAAGGTCTGCCGTCCTGCCTCGACCCTCGAAGATTCGAAGTTGACCAACGGCATGGCCCACGTGTTCCGCGAGAACAACCACCCGGTCGCTGGTGTCTCCTGGTACGACGCCAAAACCTACTGCGAATGGCGAGAAAAAAGGCTGCCGACCGAAGCCGAATGGGAACGCGCGGCGCGCGCTGACGACAACCGCCGCTACGTGTGGGGCAACGAGGCACCCGACAACAAGCGCCACGGCGTCTTCGGTGGCAAGGCAACCACCGAGGTCGTGGGTTCGTATCCGGAAGGCAAATCTGCTTATGGCCAGCTCGACCTGGCGGGCAACGTGTGGGAATGGGTCGCCGACGACTATGACCCTTTCGCCTACCAGCGGAGCACCAGGGGCAAGGGCATTCCGGGCAGTTGCGCCGAGATCGAGGCGGCTCAGAACCAACTGCGCAAAGAGGGCAAGCAAGGCTACACCGGCACGAACCCCATCCCGAGCGAGTGCGAGAAGGTCCTGCGCGGCGGCGCCTACAACTACAAGGTCGATGGCCTCCGCAACTCGAACCGCGTGCATCACCCGGCTCGCTTTCGCATCGCCGTGGCTGGCTTTCGCTGCGCCAAGGACGCCGAGCCCAAACCGCGCCCGCTGGAGCAGCAGCCCTAGGCCTGCGAAATCGGGCGCGGCCAGCCCGTGCCCCTGCCCGAACCACACGGAGTCTGGTGGCTGATAGCAGATGACTGAAGCTGATGACTGATAGCCAGCGCCCCTAGGCGCTAGCGCGTTTGGCGGCGGCTTCGTCCGAACGGCGCGCGTGCTCGATCAGCACCATACCGAGCGAACACTTGATGGTATCGACTTCGTCGGTGTCTCCGGGCACGAACTCGAAGGCTCCCTGCGTCAGATCGAGCAGCGCGTACAAGGCCTCGACGCCCGCGTCCCGCGAGTCGAGCTCTTTCATGCACGCTCGCACCGGACGGCCTGCTTTCAAGAGAATGTAACAGCCGAGCTGCTCGAGCCTGAGCGTGCCGCTCTTCTGCTCGAGCTCCAAGAACGAGAGCAGCGCAGGCAGCCCGACGTGCTCGAGGTTTCCGCGCAGGCCGTCGACCGCGGCCATCGGACGCATCGACACCATCGAACGCCGGATGCAGCGCTCGACGCGGGCCATCAGATCGGCTTCGGAGAATGGCTTCTCGACGTAGTCGTCCACGCCGAGGCGATAGCCGTGGAGCCGGTCCTTCTCGGCATGCAAGGTCGTGAGGAATAGTACGGGGGTGCGCGCGAAGCGTTTGCGAGCTCGCAGCATTCTGAGCAGCTGCCAGCCGTCCGTCTTCGGCATCTGAACGTCGCTGAGGATCACGTCGGGCTCGTGCTTCAAACACAGGGCCAAGCCTTCGAGGCCGTCCCCCGCCTCGAAGACCTCGTGGCCGCGATCGCGGAAGAGCTGCGCCGCGAGGTCGCGCTGGATCTTGTTGTCGTCGATAACCGCCACTTTCAGTCGACGCTTGTCACGAGCCTGAGCGCTTTCTTCCGCGGATGGATCGGAGCGCAACACGAACGCCTCGAGCAGCGGCGTGCACTGCGAATCGAAGCGGAGCTTCGCCCAGCTCTTGCCCGACGGATCGTCGCTCGGCGAGACCTCGACCACCGTGACGGGAAGCTCGAGGCTAGCCGCTTGGTTGTCGATCTCGAGCTTCACCTTTGCGGCGTCGTACTCGGCCAGCGGCAGGGAAGTGCGAACTTTCACCGAGCGTGTGAGCAGGCCTCCGCTGAAGGCCAACACGAGCTCATCGTGGCTCGGATAGCGAATCACTCCACAGACTTTGCGCGACAAGAGGGGGACTCCGAAACCAAACGTGTGTGTGAGATGCGCCCACACGCCAAATGGGGGGACTACCCTTCCGTTACGGTCGTTCTCCGAAGCGGGCTAAGTGCTTCGCCCTTCGCGGTGGTCCCAAGTGCCTCATGGCGGGATCCGCGCGCACCGGGGCCCAGCGCGAACAAGCGACGCGTGCGCACGGGTAGCGACGACCCAGGCTCCCTTTCACCCACTGTGGCTGGATGAATGGAAGCCGGGCTGCGGCGGACGACGAGGTGGGTGAACGAAGGCTCGGACGCGCTACTTCCAGCCGCGCAGCGAGTTCTCTTCGCTCCGATAGAGCTCGATGGCTTCGACGATTACCTTATGAGCGTCCTTCGCACCCAAGGGGGCCTCGACGCTCACCTCTTTTTCCTCGTTCTTCTTGTAGTCCATGAAGAAACGACCCATCTCACGCATCACGTGGCGCGGCAGCTGGGAAATGTCCTCGTAGTCCGCGAAGGCCGGGTCACTCGCCGTGACGGCGATGATCTTGTCGTCGATCCTTCCGCTGTCGAGCATGCGCATCACCCCGATCGGACGCCCGACGACGATCGAGAGCGGGTGAACGGGCTCACTGCAGAGCACCAGCACGTCGAGCGGGTCTTCGTCAGGGGTGTAGGTGCGGGGAACGAAACCGTAATTTGCCGGGTAGATGACGGAACTGTGAAGAACGCGATCGAGCCGCAGAAGGCCGGTAGGTTTGTCCAACTCGTACTTGAGTTTCGACCCCTGCGGAATCTCGATCACAACGTTGATCCCAGCCGCCTCGTTTGCGGGTCTGCTGGGAAGTCCATGCCAAGGATGTGTCACGTCGATCAGCATATCACGCGGTTGGAAGCTGGCGAGCGCGAGCCCTCATTGAGTCGTCGCTACTCGTTCGGTTGGCTCGTATCACTCACTTCGAACTTGAGCGAGTAGCTGATGACCGTTGGTCCCTTTGCGGGACGATCGAAGACGACTGACTTGAATACTTCGACGACGCACTCGCGAAACGCTTCGCCCTTCATGCTAGTACGAGGCTGGCGCACTTCGGCTTGGCCACCCTCGCGGTTGATGAACAAGTCGACACCGAACGTGCCGCCCTTGTCGGGTTCGACGACCTGCCGGTAGCACGTCAGAAATGCTTCGAACCTCGCCGCGATCGCGCGCTGGAAGGGCTCCTTGCTCGCTGGGTCGTTGGACTCGCCGCCGATGTGCAGTCCAACGTTGCGCACAGTAACCTCGGGCAACGAGCGGGTGGGGTCTGGAGCCGTGTCCGGCATTACGGCGTCGGCGGAAGGCTCTCCAGCCGGCTGCTCGCCTCCGGCTGCTGCCGGCGGGGCGCTGGGTGCCGAGACCCCCGTCGCGTTGGCCCGAGGCGAGTCCGTCTCGGTGGCATCAGCAGCGGCAGGTGCAGCGGCCGGCCCCTGAGCAGCGCTCGGGGCGCACGCGACCAACGCCGGGAGCCCGAGCCCTACGATCAGGCATTTTCTGACGACGAGCCACATGAGGGCGGAGATTGTGACAAGACGTGGCGTCGGTCGAGGTGAAATCGCCCCCTGCCTGTGGCAGACAACCCTTCCGTGGTCCTGGGACGAAAAGGCTCGCGAGCCGAGAGCGGGGGCAACCGCGTCTGCGCGTTCGCGTTCGCGCGCAGCTGGGCGTTCGCGTTCGCGCCCACGCTGCTCGGCTGTAACTCGAACCACCCGACCCTCGATCTTCCCACAGCGCCCCGCGCGAGCACTTCTAGCATTTCACAACCGGAGCCGCGGTCACACCCTGACCAAAAGCCAGGACCCAAGCCTCCCGCGAAACCCGAGACCACCGCGGAGGCCGCCGCTCGTGCGCACCAGTACGAAGAAACCGAGCCCGTGAGCTGGCGCCTCGGCGATCTCAGCGACGTGGCACCGGCTGGTCCTGCGACGGCAACCTCCACGGGTGTTGCCATGGTGACGAAGGACGGCGCGCTCGAGGTCGGGCGCTGGCAAGAGGATGGCAGCGTCGAGCCAATCTCGCGAGCTAAAGACGAGTTTGCTCCGTACGCCCGAGGCCCCGCGTTCGCCGGGCCCTACGCCTATTGGATCCGAGGCAAAGCATTGGTCCGGCGTGGCCTGAAGCCGGGGGGCACCGCGGAACTGCTGGCGGACGACGCGCGCGAAGGCACCCGAGTCTCAGCGGCTGAGGTGGGAACGGATCGCAAGGCAGTAGCCGCCTACATCGCAGACGCCGGCGAAGAGCTGGTTGCACGCTTGTGGCTCGAAGGGGGCAAGCGGCTCCCTCTCACCCCCGAAGGCACTCAGGCGACCAGCGTGAACCTGATTCCGAGCGGCGGTGACCTGCTCGCCGTCATCCTAGAAGGCCGGACGTCGATGTCGCCCGTGCACGCGCGCCGCCTGTTGCTGCGGGGCAAAATCCCACGCATGGCGGACGACGTGGTGGTGTGGGTCGGGCCACCGTCGCAAGCCTTGTCCGAGGTCGTCTCGCTGCCGACCCCGGAGGGGGACGCCTGGTCGTTCCTCGCGCTGGAGCGGACGGTCACGGACTTCGGCCTGGCCCGTTTTCGCGTCGCCCAAGACCCACAAATGGACGTCAAGGTCGATTGGATCGAGTATCCCAACGGCATCAACCCGGCTCCGATCGCCACGGGGCAAGCCTGTGGTCAGTCGCTCGTGGTGTTCGCTCGGCCCAGCGAAGCGCGCCCGCGGTCGCCCCAAGAATTGCACGTCGCCAAGCTGAACGGTTCCGGGCTCGCCGCCTCGGAGGTCGTGGCCCGCTCGCGCGCCTTCAACAACGTCTCCGTAGCACCCGTGAAAGGCGGCGCCTTGTTGACCTGGACCGCCGACTGGCGCACCTGGGCGCGCACCATCTTCTGCAAATAACGGTTGCCCATGCCCACGCCCCTTGCTCTAAAGGGCGCTCTTCCGTCAGGAGTGGAGCCAGTGGCCGCATCCAAGAACAAGCCGTCGAGCAAGTCGAATTCCAAGAAGCAGCCGAACGCCGTCACGCGCAAGACCGCGGACAAGCATGTGCTTTACCAAGCCAGCGTGCAGGCACCCGAAATCGAAATTGATTTCATGGTCAGCACCTTCCGTGCGCTGCGCAAGAAGCAGCCCACGAGCATGCGCGAAGACTTCTGCGGCACGGCGCTCTTGTGTGCCACTTGGGTGAAGAGCCATCCGAGCCGTCACGCCACCGGCGTCGATCTCGACCCTGCCGTGCTCGCATGGGGCACCGAGCACAACATCGAACCGCTTGGTGAGGCTGCGCAGCGCGTGCGCCTGCTCCAGCAAAACGTGATGCAGAAGTCATCGGGGAAGTTCGACCTGATCAACGCGATGAACTTCAGCTACTGGATCTTCAGAACGCGCAAAGACATGCTCGCCTACTTCAAGGCCGTGTTCGCGGCGTTGAACTCGGACGGCGTGTTCGTCTGTGATGCGTACGGAGGCTGGGAAGCTCAAGAACCGATGCTCGAGCCGCGTCGGGTCAAAGGCGGGTTCACCTACGTCTGGGACCAAGACAAGTTCTGCCCCATCACGCACGAGATCGTGAACCACATCCACTTCGAGTTCAAAGACGGGACCAAGTGGGACAAAGCATTCACCTACGAGTGGCGCTACTGGACCTTGCCCGAACTCAGGGAGCTCTTGGACGAGGCCGGCTTCTCCAAGGTGGAAGTGCACTGGGACGTTGCGCCCCAAAACGACGAAGAAGACTACCGCCCCACCAAACGCACGGACAACCAAGCGGGTTGGCTCGCCTACTTGGTGGCGGCCAAGTAACGCCTACATCACGCCGAGCAGCTGCAGTCCGGCTTGGTTTTCGCCGACCATGGGCGCGAGCATCATGCCTGACTGTTGCAGCTTCTGGAGCGGCCAGGCGTAGTGCAGCCCGTAGGCGAGCCCGAACCCCGAACCCAACCCGACCAGCATACCCGCCAGCACATCCGTCAGCCAGTGGGCATCTGCGACCATGCGCAGGCCGCCGTTGACGCTGGCCGCGCCGAGCGCGACCACGCAGATGCCAATATCGGCCACGGGATGCCCGTACATGGCGAAGGCCGTGTGGTGCGCACACGTCGCACCAGCGCCGAAAAAGACCGATGCGGCGTGTCCGCTGATGAAGGACTGAGTGACCCGGGGCGCGTCGCTTTGACAGAACTCCTCGGAGTATTCGGGGCCGTGCTCCTCGCAGCCTTTGAGAGCCGGGCGGTCACGCCCCATCCAGTCGTGCGTCAAGCGGTTGACGGCACCCGTCACCGCGATGCCTTGCCAGTTCAACAGTGTCATTTGCCAGGCGACGTCGATGTTGAAGTCATCGAAGAGCAACGGCACGATGATGGAGTCCGCGAAGGGAAAGAATTCGGTGATGTGCCAGAGCGCGTTGCTCGCGTTGTTCGCCTTGCGGCGTCCCGCATGCCCCTCGGCCACGAACAGGTTGCGGGCGGGGTCGTCCCCGGGCAGCGGCTCGTGCCAGCCCATGTCGACGCGACGCGGATCTTGCAGCACCGAATAGGTGAAGTAGCCCGTGGTGACGAGGGCAATGCCCAACTCCCAGTAGCGGAAGCGCGGGTAGTTCCACACGAGCCGGTGCTTGGGCGCCTCGCTCTCGGACGCGCCCGTGCTTGGGGGCGACGCCGCGGCAGGCGCTGCGGGCGTTGCAGCCGCGGGTGCTGCCGCCGCCGAAGCAGTCGCCGCCGAAGCAGTCGCCGCTCGTGCGGGGCTAGCAAACCCGGGCTCCGCGAGGAGGATTGCCAGAACGAACACGGCACCTGCTCGACGACGCGACGAAAACATCGGCTAGCGTTTCCACAAGTAGCGGCCACCGTCAATCACCAGGAGGCTTTCAGCCTCAGTCGGAGGCGCTATACGATCGCTGTGAGTCAGCGGCCGGCAATTGGGTTTCATCAGGATGCACACGGCGACTGGATCGCCACACTCGCGTGCGGGCACACGCTGCACGTGCGGCACCGCCCGCCGTTCCAATTGCGCCCCTGGGTGACGAGTGACGCTGGCAGGCGCGACAAGCTCGGGGCAGCCTTCGACTGTTCCTTCTGCGAGATGCCGGAGCTACCGACAGGCGCTCGCGTGCGCGAGCAGTCTAGAGAGTTCGACGAGCTCAGCACCCCGGCCGCGCTGCTCGAGAGTCAGCGTCTCGGTGCCGGCACCTGGGGACGGATCGTGGTCCACGCAGGTTTGCTCCGATACGAAATCCTCGAGGGCAAGCCAGGCGTCTGGATCCTGCGGCCGGGGGTGGCCGGCCACATCGCTCCCGCACTCGCTCATCGGCTCTCACCGTGTGGTCACGTTCGCTTCACGATCGAGCTTCTCTCGCTCGATTCCGACGATCCTCGAACGATAACGGCGAGGTAGGCCGATTTTGGACGGTGAGGAGCTTCCAGTTCGCAGTCGTGAGCCAACCGCCCCCCTTCGTGCGTCTAAGTCCCCATGCGAAAAGTAGCGAAGGCAAGTCCGTGGTTGGGGATCGGTCGTCGCGTCGTCCTCGTCGTCGGAGGCCTGGGGCTTGGGTGCTGGGCGTTCGCGTGCGGAGCATCCGCACCTCCGCCCCAAGCTCCCGAGGGCGAGGCGGCGCCCGCCGAAGAGACCCAAGGCCTGCCCGCTGCCGCCCCGCCGCCTCCGGCCCCCGCTCTCGCTCCAGCTCCGGCCGCGAGTGAACCTGGGCGCGGGGACGCGCTCGAGGGTGAGGACGAACTCGCGCGCGCGGAACAAGAGCTGGCCGCCGCCGATCGGGAGCTCAGCGCCGCAAACACTGAAAGCACGCCCGCGAAAGCCGAACAGCACGAAAGCGCGCCTGGCCGGGGGGCGGGTGCGGGCGCAGGGGCCGCCAAACCCAAGAGCAGCGCCCCAGCGCAAAACGCCTGCGCCACCACCTGCAAGGCGTTCGCGTCGCTGGTGCGCGCGCGCGACTCGATCTGTCGCATCGCTGGCGACGACGCCGAGCGTTGCACGCACGCCAACCAGATTGTCGAGCGCCATAGCCCGCGCAGCACGAGTTGCGGCTGCGGCAGCTGACCAGGTCCGACGGCGACGACCCAACCGGACTCGGTCTTTCGGCGCTGACCCAAGCCGCGAACATGCACCGGCGTCGAAACGGCAGAGGCACTCATGATGCAGATCAAACATAGTCTCTTGGCCGCCTGCCTGACGTGCGCGTGCGTGTTGGCGGCGACGCCCGCGAGCGCGCAAGATCATCGAGTTTCCGACACGGGTGACGGCTACGCCGTGGAGTTCGAAGACAGCGATCTACTGGGCCAGACACTCAGCCTGGGAGGGCTACTCATACCGCTACGCGCCGATAGTGTGCGAGTCCTCTTGATCCGCCCGCGTGCGAGCTTCGTGCCGGAGCTCGCGAGCTCGATCGAAGACCTCTAGGGTGGTGAATCTGCGCATTCGAGTTATGCTGGCGCTCTGAGTTCACCGCACGCACCTTCGTCCGG
>Ga0315910_10002791_pt1 | contig 15122 bp, 12 predicted proteins | sample EdamamesoilMG_FD_204470 | JGI IMG/M metagenome (GOLD analysis project Ga0315910, IMG submission 204470) | Garden soil microbial communities collected in Santa Monica, California, United States - Edamame soil | ecosystem: Environmental > Terrestrial > Soil > Garden | place: USA: California...
CGATGGGGTCGACGTCAGCGGCCTGGTGTCGCTCGGCAGCGTCTTCGTGCAGCCCCTGACGATTTTTTATCGCAGCCCCGCGCCGCTCGACCGGTTGTCGCAGCTGAGGGGCCGTCGCATTGCGGTGGGCGGCGAGGGGACCGGAACGCGCTCCCTCGCCATCAGGCTGCTGAAGGCCAGCGAAGCGGATGCAGCGCCGACCCGCCTCATGGACCTGGGCGGCGAAGAAGCGGCGGAAGCCCTCAAGCAGGGCAAGATCGACGCGGCTTTCCTGATGGGGGATTCGGCCACCCCCAAGGTCATCGTCGGCCTGATGAAGACGCCCGGCATTCGCCTGATGAACCTCGCCCAGGCGGAGAGCTATGCGCGGCGTTTTCGCTTCCTGTCCGAGCTCTCGCTGCCCGAAGGCGCGGCGGACCTCGCGCACAACATTCCGGGCGAGAAAGTCTCCATGGTCGGGCCGACCGTCGAACTGGTGGCACGGGAGAACCTGCACCCGGCGATCTCGGACCTGCTGATCGCCGCGGCGCGCGAGGTGCACGGATCGGCCGGGATGTTCCGCAAGGCCGGCGAGTTCCCCGCGCCGATGGAGCGCGATTTCCCGATCAGCGCCGATGCGCAGCGCTACTACAAGTCCGGAACGCCGTTCCTCTACAGCCGGCTGCCGTTCTGGCTTGCCAGCCTCACCGACCGCCTGCTGGTGATCGCGGTGCCGCTCCTGGTGGTCATCGTTCCGCTCTCGCGCATCGTGCCGCCCATCTATCGCTGGCGCGTGCGTTCACGCATCTATCGCTGGTACGGCCGGCTGATCTCCATCGAGCGCGACATGCTCTCGCATCCGGAGCCGGGAGAGCGCGAACGCATCCTGCATCGCCTGGATGACATCGAGAACGCCGTGAACAACATCAAGACGCCGCTTTCGTTCGCCGACCAGCTCTATGTCCTGCGCCAGCACATCAGCTGGGTAAGGCAGCGATTGATGAATGGTGCAACACCGGAGCACCAGGCGCGCGCAGAGAGCTAGCGCCGTCCTTCCGGCATCCGCCTCCTAGTTGCCCCGCGCCGGTTCCGCCATCCGCTGCCTTTCGGCGCCTTTCGCGCTTGCGGGATGCGGCATCACGAACGGATGCGCGGCTTCGAATGCCCGCGCCGCGCGCAAGACCAGCGCGTCGCGGAACTTGTCCCCGACCAGCTGCAATGCCACCGGGAGGCCGCTGCGCGTGAACCCGCAAGGCACAGTGGCGGCGGGCTGCTGCGAGAGGTTGAAAGGATAGGTAAATGGCGACCACTCCCACCAGCGCTTGCGATCGGTGCCCGGGGGCACCTCGTGTCCGGCCTCGAAGGCCGCCACCGCAAGCTGCGGCATGAGCAGCAGGTCGTAGTCCTGGTGCAGGAGGCACATGCGCCGGGCAAACGTTTCGCGCTGGCGCTCGATCCCGCGCAGTTCGAGTGCGCTCAAGCGGAATCCGCGTTCGGCAATGCCCAGCATCGGCGGGTCGAGCATCGCGCGCTGCTCCGCGGACATGGGCGCGACGGCCTGGCCCAGCGCCACCTCCCACAGCGGCTGCATGATGGAGATGGGATCTTCGAGCTCCAACGCGAGTTCCTCGACGCGCGCGCCCAGCGCCTCGAAGCGGCGCGCCCCGCGCTCCACGAGTTCCGCGATCTCCGGATCTACCCGGGCGTATCCGAGCGTGCGGCTGTAGCCGATGCGTAGGTTCCTGACCCCGGCATCGAGGCCTTCCGCGTAATCGACGTCCAGCGGCGGCGCGCGAAACCAGTCGCGTGCGTCCGGCCGGGCAATGACGTTCAGCATCAGCGCCGCGTCAGCGACGGTTTGCGAGATCGGCCCCTGGTGCCAGAGCGTCCCGGCGGGCGAATGCGGATGCACGGGAACGATGCCGAAGGTCGGCTTGAAGCCGAACAGGCCGCAGAATCCCGCGGGAATGCGGATGGACCCGCCCCCGTCGGTGGCGATGTGCAGGAAGCCCATTCCCGTCGCCGCGGCGACGGCCGCACCCCCGCTGCTGCCGCCCGGGGTCAGTTTCGTATTCCATGGATTGACGGTCACGCCGGTCAACGGACTGTCCGTCACGCCTTTCCAGCCGAACTCCGGCGTCGTCGTCTTGCCGAGGAACACGGCGCCCTGTTCCTTCATCCGCGCCACCGGCGGGCCGTCCTCGGTCCAGGGTTGCTGCGGATCGATGGTTTTCGAGCCCCGACGCGTCGGCCAGCCTTCGGTGACGATGAGGTCCTTGACCGTGGCCGGCACGCCATCGACCGCTCCTGCCGGCTCGCCGCGTTGCCAGCGTGCTTCTGAATTTCGTGCATCCCTGAGCGCCCGTTCGTCATCCACGAGCACGAATGCGTTGTAGACGGGATTGAGCCCGGCGATCCGATCCAGTGCGGCCCGCGTCACTTCCACGGGCGAAAGGCGCTTGCTGCGGTATTGCGCCACCAGTTCGCCGGCCGTCATAGACCCCATTTCGTCGGACATCCACCGCTCCCGCTGCGCGTCGAATGGAAACGCAAGTGCGAGGACGCGCTCTCGCACCGCTGCAAGATTCCCGCGGAAAAGCCGGCCCCGCGGCAGGCGCCGCGAAGCCGGATTGCCCGTTGCGAACCGCCGCCTACGCTTTTTTCATCGCCTTCATCACGGCATCCGCCGAAATCGGCATGTGCCGTACGCGTGCGCCGACGGCATTCTGGATTGCATTGGCAACCGCCGGTGCCACGATCGTGGAAGCCGGCTCGCCCACGCCGCTGGGATGATGGCCCGAATCGATGATGGTGACGTCGATCTCCGGAACCTGCGCCAGCCGGATCGGCACGTACTCGTGGTAGTTGGTCTGCTCGAACGCCCCGTTCTTCAATGTCAATTTCTCGGACATGATCTGGCTCGCCCCCCAAAGCGCCGAGCCGCGGATCTGCGCCTCGACGTTTTTCGGGTTGACCACGGTGCCGGGATCCATTGCGATGGTGAGCTTGTTGATGGTGAACACGCCGGTCGCGGGATCAACCGTCACCTCCGCCACGCCTGCCACCCAGGTCGGGCTCTGGCGCTCCTCCGCGGCGGTCACGGCGATGCCCATGCCGGTATTGGGCGGAAGCTTCTTGGTGCCGTAACCCGCTTTCCCCGCCGCGACACGCAGGCAATTCGCCAGCCGCAGCGCGCCGCCCACCGTCGCCGACTCGTAAGGCACCCACGATCCTTCCTTCGTCCAGGGCAGCGAGATCCACAACTGGTCCATGTAATAGTCGGATCGCGTGCCCTCGGGATGGCCGGTATTGGGAATGCCCCGGTTGCCGCCTTTGCCGTTCAGCATCGACAGGCGGAACTCCAGCGGATCGCGCCCCGCCGCAAGCGCCACCTCATCCATGAAGGACTCGACGACGAAAATGTTGTAGGAGTTGGAAACCGTGCGCAGCGCGCTCGCCTGCACCGCCCAGGTGGTGGCCTCATGGTTCCAGGCGCGCACCCGGTGATTCTTCATGTAATACCAGTGATCGCTGCCGCCGATGGACCACTGGTCGATGTCCTGCTTTTTCTCGTCCCAGGAATCCTGCTGCAGCCAGTCGGATCCGTACTTCTTGCCGACGCCGAATCGCGCCCCCATCCAGCCGCAGACGATGTCCTGGTTCATGGCCAGGAGCTCGCCGTTCCTGATGCCGGCCTTGAGCTTGTGGTACGTCGGCGTCCGCGCGAAGCTCGTCGCGAAGTTGCTTTCGCGCGTATGGATCAGCTTGACCGGGCGTCCGGTTTCCTTGACGCAGTAAGCCGCCGCCAGGATGTCGTCGTAGTCCTGCTTGCCGCCGAATCCGCCGCCCACCAGGTACTGGTGCACGAAGATCTTCAGGTCTTCCGGCTTTTTCTTCAGGACCTTCGACAGGTAGCCGGTCAGCGTCATGCGGGCGAAGGAGGTGCTCTGGGTGCCGACGTGGACATGCCATTCGCCGTTCGTCATCTGTACCGTGCAGTTGAGCGGCTCCATCGTGGCGTGGCAGACCATGTCCGTCGTGTACTCCATTTCGAGCACTTTCTCCGCCTCGCTGAAGCCCTTGTCGACGTCGCCCTCGAGAACCCACGGCGCGCCGGCCTTCTCGTCCTTCGACAGCTGCTTGTACTGCTCCAGCAGGTCGGCGGAACTGAGATTGGCATACGGGCCCGCATCCCATTTCACCTTGAGCGCCTTGGCCGCCTTCATGGCCGCGGGAAATTTCTCGGCGACCGCAACGACCCATCCCGTGCACTTGCCCATCGAATCGTCGATCTTGACCGCCTTGATGAAACCGGGGATTTTCTTCGCTTCCGAATCGTCGATGCTCAGCACCTTGGACGAATAGCGCGAGCGCGGCACCACGAGGGCGCCGTAAGCCATGTTCGGCAGGAATACATCGATGCCGTACTTCGCCTGGCCGTTGGTCTTCGCGGGGATGTCGAGCGCCGGAACGGATTTGCCGATGATCTTGTACTGGCTCTTGTCCTTCAGCACGATGCTCTTGAGGTCGTCCGGGTACGCGAACTTGCGGTCGATCTTCACTTTCTGCAGGATCTCGCCGTAACCCACCGACCTTCCTGATGCCTTGTCGTGGACGCGGCTCGAGTCCGCGTAGCAATCCGCCTGCTTTGCGCCCAGCACCTTGGCGCCGGCCTCGACCAGCACCATGCGGCCCGCCGCCCCGGCCCGCGCGATGCGGTCGAACTCGGTGGTCACGCTGCCGCTGTTGACCGTGTACGCCAGGCCGTAGACGCCGAAGTTCTCCACGCTTTCCAGCGGCGTATCGAGGCGCACGTCTTCCCACTTCACTTCAAGCTCCTCGGCGATCACCTGCGCCAGGCCGGTGCCGATGTGCTGGCCCATTTCCGTCTTGACGATGTGCATGGTGGTCTTGCCGTCGGGCGTGATGGTGAACCAGATGGCCGGGGTGTAGGCCGGGGTGCCGATGGCCGCCTCGGCCTCCTTTCCCGTGAGGAGCCCGGGAAGGCCGATGCTGAGAAAGCCGCTGCCGGCGATGATGGATGAGCGCACCAGGAACTCGCGGCGGGTGAGGCCGGCTTTCGGCTCGGCCGCTGTTTTTTCCAGCAGGTTTTTCTCAAGCATGATGGGTCTCCTTCATCAGTTCCGCGGCGCGCTGGACGGCGCCGACGATGCGCGAGTACGTGGCGCAGCGGCACAGGTTGCCGTTCATGTGCGCGACGATCTGTTCCTCGGTCGGGGCGGGATTGACCGCGAGCAGCGCGGCCGCCTGCATGATCTGGCCCGATTGGCAGTAGCCGCATTGCGGGACCTGGGCTTCGATCCAGGCCTGCTGCACCGGATGCGCGTCGGAAGGATCGAGGCCTTCGATGGTGGTGACCAGCGCGTTCTCCGCCACGTCGCCCAGCTTCACCTGGCAGGAACGCACGGGCTGCCCGTTGAGATGCACCGTACAGGACCCGCACAAGCCCTGGCCGCAGCCGAACTTGGTGCCGGTGAGCCTCAGGTCTTCGCGGATCACCCACAGCAGCGGCGTATCGGGCGGCGAATCGGAAAAGTAACTTTGACCGTTAATGCTGAGCGTTGGCATGGCTGTCAGACCTCCGTTGCGCGAGTTGCACTGATGAAAAACGGCCCTTTTGCACGGGCCAATCTAGAGCGGAACATCCGCGGGCAGTTGCCGCCGCGCCGACATTCACCCATCCGGTGGCGAAGGGTCCGGACCATCGCCGGCGAGCCTTCGGGTTCGATTCGCTTTGCATCACTTGAAGGGCAGGCGCTGGCCTGCCATGAAATTGCTGAACGAGGCCTCGGCGACGCGGTACCACTGGTACTGCGCATGGCGGAATGCCGACCAGGATTGGTAGAAGCGCCGGAACACCGGGTTGGCCGCGGACTCCTGTTCGTACAGGTCGTTTGCCGCCTTCAGCGCCCCCGCCATCACATCCTTCGGATAAGGATGCAGCTGCACGCCCTGCTGCACGAGGCGGGCAAGCGCCGGCGGATTCTTCGCGTCGTAGGCCGCGATCATGCGCACGTTCGCTTCGGCCGCCGCCAGTTCGAAGGCCTCCTTGTAGGCGGCGGGCAACTTGTTCCATTCGTTCAGGTTGACCAGGAAGGAAACGCAGGAACTGCCTTCCCACCAGCCCGGGAAATAATAGTGCGGCGCGACGCGGTAGAAGCCCAGTTTCTCGTCGTCGTACGGCCCCACCCATTCGGCCGCGTCGATGGTGCCTTTTTCCAGCGCCGGATAGATGTCGCTGCCCGGGATGGATTGGGGCACGGCGCCCAGGCGCGCCATGATCTCCCCCGCGATGCCGGGGATGCGCACCTTGCGCCCGCGCAGGTCGGCGATGCTGCCGAACTCCGCGCGCCACCATCCCCCCATTTGGGCGCCGGAATTTCCGGCCGGGAACAGGATGGTGTTGTGCTCTCGATAGAGCTCGCGCACCAGTTCGAGCCCGCCGCCGTAGTACATCCACGCGTTGTGCATCCTCGCGTTGAGCCCGAAAGGCAGCGCGGCATCGAATGCGAACGCCTTGTTCTTGCCGATGAAGTAGAAACCCTGGGTCTGCCCGCACTCGACCGTCCCCTGCTCGCAGGCATTCAGCACTTCGAAGCCGGGAACCAGTTCGCCGGACGCAAAGATGCGGATCTCGAATTTGCCCCCGGTGAGCGCCTTGAGGCGGGCGGACAGGTGCTCCGCCGCGCCGAAGATGTTGTCGACGCTCTTGGGGAAACTGGAGGCCATGCGCCACCGCACTGCCGGCTCCGCCTGCGCAACCGCCGGCGCGGCGATGGCGGTGGCCGCGACGCCGGTCCCTGCTGCCGTGATGAATTTACGGCGGTCCATCATTCCTTTCCGGTCGCGCCCGCGGGCGCGCCTCCGTAGTTTTTGAGGTCTTCCGGGCGCAGATCGAAAATGGCCGGCGCCGACTCGAAATCGTTGCTCACGGGAATTTCAAGCCTGGGCATGGAGGCCGTGCCGCCCTTGCCGTGGTCCACCATTGCCAGCCCGGGAAATGCGATCACCAGCACCACCATCAGGACCTGGATGCAGACGAATGGCACGGCGCCCAGGTAGATATCCGACGTTTTCACCTGCCTGGGCGCGACGCCGCGCAGGTAAAAGAGCGCGAACCCGAACGGCGGGTGCAGGAACGAGGTCTGCATGTTCACGCTGAGCAGCACGCCGAACCACACCAGGTCGATGCCGAGTTTCTCCGCCACGGGCGCGAGCAGCGGGACGAGGATGAAGGCCAGCTCGAAATAGTCGAGGAAGAAAGCGAGCACGAACACCAGCACGTTGACCGCGATCAGGAAACCCAGCGCGCCGCCGGGAAGTCCCGTGAGCAGGTGCTCCACCCAGAGGTCGCCGTTGACCCCGCGGAACACCAGGCCGAAAACCGTCGATCCGATCAGGATGAACATCACGAAGCAGGACAGCTTCGCGGTCGTATCCAGCGACTGGCGCAGCACCCGCAGGTCGAGTCGTCCGCGAATGGCGGCCAGCACCAGCGCGCCGCAGGCGCCCATCGCGCCGCCCTCGGTCGGCGTGGCAATGCCCAGGAAGATCGTGCCGAGGACCAGGAAGATGAGGACCACAGGCGGAATCATCGTGAGCAGGGCCCGGCGCGCCAGCGGCAACCCGCGCAAGGTGCGCGCTTCCGGCGGCAGGGCCGGAACCGACGCCGGCCGCAACAGGCTCATGATGAAAACGTATACCGCGTACAGCCCCATCAGCATGAGCCCCGGAACCAGCGCGCCGCGATACAGGTCGCCGATGGATCTGCCGAGCTGGTCCGCCATCACGATCAGCACCAGGGAAGGCGGGATGATCTGCGCCAGCGTTCCCGACGCCGCGATGACGCCGGAGGACAGGCGCTTGTCGTAGCCGTAGCGAAGCATGATCGGCAGCGAGATCAGGCCCATCGCGATGACCGAGGCAGCCACCACGCCGGTCGTCGCCGCCAGCAGGCCGCCCACGAAGATCACCGAATACGCGAGTCCGCCGCGGATCGAACCGAACAACTGGCCGAGCGTGTCGAGCAGGTCCTCGGCCATGCCGCTGCGTTCGAGGATCAGCCCCATGAACGTGAAGAACGGGATCGCCAGCAGCGTGTCGTTCTGCATCACCCCATAAATGCGCTGCGGCAGCGCCTGCAGCAGTTGCGGGTGCAGCAAGCCCAGTTCCACGCCGACAAACCCGAACAGCAACCCGATGGCGGACAGGGCAAATGCCACCGGGTAGCCCAGCAGCAGGAACAGCACCAGGCCCGCGAACATCAGCGGGCCGATGTTCTGCACCAGCCAGGCGGTCAACCAGGGCTCCCATCGCGCTGCCGCTCGAGGATCAGGGCCCGGACTTCATCGTCTTGCGTGTTGTGGCGGTCAAGCAGCGGTTCGGCGGCCAGTCGTCCCGACAGTGCCGCGACCAACTTGATGGCCTGGGAAAGGCCTTGCAGGAGCAGCAGCAGGAACCCGGCGGGTATGAGCAGCTTCACGGGCCACAGGATCAGGCCGCCCGCCTGCAGGGAGATTTCGCGGCTGCTGAACGACATGGCGAAGTAGGGCCAGCCGTACCAGACCACCAGCAGCGCGAGCGGCGCGAGGAAAAAGACGGTGCCGAACAGCTCGATCCAGAGCCGCGTGCGCGTGGCGAAGCGGGTGTTGACGATGTCGACCCGCACATGTTCGTTGTTCAGCAGCGTGTATCCCGCCGCAAGCAGGAAGACGGCGGCGAACAGGTACCACTGGATCTCGAGGAACGCGTTGGAACTGGCGTTGAATGCCTTGCGCGACACTGCATTTGCGGCGCTGACCACCGTCATGGCGAGGATCAGCCAGCTCACGCCGCTGCCCACCGTGCGATTGAGCGCATCGATTCCCGCGGAGATCCGCAGCCAGCGTTCCATTCTCACGCCAGCCGTCCTCCGGTCATGTTTCGCAAAGTCCCCACCGCTTCCGCCCCCTTTGACTTCGAATGCGCGGAACTTCTTTGCAGCTTCCGTACCATCGCGAAGAATCCTGCAGCGATGCGAAAAATCAGCGGCCTAGCACGGTGACCCGGTTTCTGCGCCCTGCGCCGGCGGCGTCGAAATGGTGCCCGCACGAGCCAATGCGCACGACGTTCGTGCCGCTTGCGGGATTGTGCGGCGCGCGCGCGCGACAGAACATCAGGCGGAGGGAGGAAAGGCCTGAGTTCATTGGTGGCAGGTGGATCTCCCCCTTTCGGGTGAGCGGAGGCGGCCTGCGCCGCGGCGGCTCAGAACTTGACCAGGCCGCGGCGTGCGGCCAGCGCTATGGCCTCGGCGCGGCTTGTGACGTCCAGTTTGACGAACAGGCTCTTGAGGTGGCTCTTCACGGTGCTTTCGGTGATGTGCAGCACGACGCCGATGGCGCGATTGCTCATGCCCTCGGCCAGCAGCTTGAGGATCTGCTCTTCCCGCTCGGTCAGCGGTTCCTCCTGCACGCGTTGCGCGAGCTTCGCCGCCACTTTCGGCTGCAGGTAGGCCTCGCCCGCGTGGACGGCGCGGATGCAGCCGAACAGCTCTTCCGGTTGCACGTCCTTCAGCAGGTACGCCTTGGCGCCCGCGCGCAATCCCGCGTAGATGTCCTCGTCGTGGTCGAAAGTCGTGAGGACGATGATGCCGGCCCTGGGATCCTCCGCGCGAATTCTCCGGATCGCTTCGACACCCTCGACTTTCGGCATGCGCAAGTCCATCAGCACCACGTCCGGGCGCAGCGCGCGCCACAACTCGATCGCCTCCTGGCCGTCGCCCGCTTCGCCCACTACCGTGACGTCTTCTTCCATGTTGATGATGGCCGCGAGGCCGCGGCGCACCAGCGAATGGTCTTCGGCGATCAGCACGCGGATGGGCGCCGCGCCCGGTGCGGACGCGGCTGCGTGCGGATGCCTTCCCGGGCTAGCCATTGTTCAATGCGCTCCTCGGTATCACGGTCTCCACCCGCGTGCCTCCCGCGGGGGTGCTTGCCACCAGCAGGCGCGCGCCGATGCGCTCCGCGCGCTCGCGCATCCCCAGGAGGCCGAAGCCTTCATGGTGCTGGCGGGGATCGAAGCCGATGCCGTCATCCACGATCGATAGTCGGATCGAGACCGGATCGAAAACCAGGTTCAGTTCCACGTGCTGCGCGCCGGCGTGTTTCAGCACATTGGTGACGCCTTCCTGCGCGATGCGCAGCAACTCGCTTTCCACTTCGCCGGGCAGCGGAACCTTGTCGCCGAGCGCCGCGTACCGCGTGTGCAGGGTGCCGCTCGCTTCCGCTCGCCGCAGCAACGCCTGCAAGGCATTGGACAAGTCGGCCTGCTGCAGGGCTTCGGGCCGCAGGGCCCGCACCGACAGCCGCGCTTCCGCAAGGCCCGCCTGTGCCAGGTTGCGGGCATGCTCGATGTGTTCGAGCGCCAGTTCGAGGTTGTCCTTCTTCAGCGTGCGATTGGCCGCCTCCAGGTTCAGCACCACGCCGGTGAATCCCTGGGCCAGCGTGTCGTGGATGTCGCGCGCAATGCGGTTGCGCTCTTCCAGGATCGCGGCCTGCCGCGCCTGGTCGCCCAGCCGGGCCATCTGCACGGCGAGCGTCGCCTGGCCCGCCAGCGCTTCGGCAAGATAGAGCTTGCTCTCGAGCTCCCGGGAGTCGCTCTTGCTGCTGCGAACGCAGATCCAGCCGACGGTTTCCTTGCCCAGCACCATCGGCACGGTCAGCAGCGTGCGCACGCCCAGGGAATTGATGTACGCGCGGTTTTCTTCCGGCATGCCGGCGACCTCGCCGGACAGCACATAGGTTTCGGCACGGGCGACCGGGAAAGTCGAAACCGGGCGGCCGCCGATCGGCAGCGGATGCAGCACGGCCGGATGATGCGACTCGGATGCTGGAATGATGCGGGAATCGAGGTACTCCAGGTGCAGCCGGATCGAGCCGTTGGCATGGTCCGGGAACCAGAGCGTGCCGCCCACGCCCTGCAACTGCTGGACGGTGACCTTGAGGACGTGGCCGAGGAATTTGTCGAGATTCGATTCGGCCGCAAGGAAATTGAGCGACTGGATCAGCATTTCCGACTGGCCGCGCGCAAGCTCCGCGGCCATCCGGTGCTGCACGACTTCCTGTTCCAGCGTCCGGTTGGATTCCTCCAGCCGGCGCAGGTGTTCAGGATTGTTCGATGCGGATTCGGCGTGTTGCGCGCCGCCTGCATCGATCGCCATCTGGTCCGGCTTCACAGCCCTTTGCCTCCCCGATCAGGTCGGAACGGCCTCCGTTCCCACGCGACGATTATGCGCGTGTCGCCGGCAAAGCGGATTGTCAGGCGGGGGATTTCTTCAGCATCCGGGCGAATTTCTGCCGGAACTTGGCCACCTTCGGCGCGACGACGAACTGGCAGTAAGGCTGGTTCGGATTGTTCTCGAAATACTCCTGGTGGTACTTCTCGGCGACATGGAACGGTTCGGCCGGCACCACCTCGGTCACGATCGGGTCGGCAAATGCCCCATCGTCCTCCAGCTCGCGGATGATCTTCCGGGCTTCCGCCTCTTGCTCCGGGGTGTGGAAGAAAATCGCCGACCGATACTGGGTGCCGGAATCGTTGCCCTGGCGGTTCAGGGTGGTCGGATCGTGGATGACGAAGAACACCTCGAGCAGGTCGCGGAATCCGATCACCGACGGGTCGTACTGCACCTGGACGACCTCCGCGTGGCCGGTGTCGCCATCGCAGACGCGTTCATAGGTCGGGTTGGGCATGTCGCCCCCCATATACCCGGATTCGACGCCGATCACGCCCTCCAGCCGGTCGTAGACCGCTTCGAGGCACCAGAAACACCCGCCCGCCAGTGTCGCAACTTCCGTCTTGTTCGTCGCCATGCCCGCTCCTTCGCCTGTCCGCAGAGTGTACCTCTACGTATGGGCCGGGCGGCCGGATGCAATGGGGGTGTGGCGGGCTTCCTCAGGCTGCCCGCATGGACAGACGGGCGCCGTTTTCGGGCGGATGCCTGGAATCGATGACGTCCTGCCAGGCGGACGCGAGACGCTCGGCCAACGCCCCCGCCTGCCATTCGCGAACATAGACGCGGCCCTCTTCCGCCAGCCGGGCCTGCAGGCCGGGATTCTTCAGGAGCAGCACGATGTGGGCGGCGAAGTCGGCTTCGTCGTCCTGGGGCACCAGCGCGCCGCGACCGGGCCCGACCACATCACGCGTTCCCATGACCGCAGTGGAGATCACCGGCACGCCCAGCGCCATCGCCTCGAGCAGCACCAGCCCCTGGGTTTCGGTGCGGGAGGCGAAGACAAAGGCGTCCGCGCCGCGGTAGCAGTCCAGCAACGTGCTGCTGCGATCGAGGTAGCCGACGAAGAGGACGTGCTCGCGCAGGCCCAGTTGCGCGGCCATGCGCTTCAGGGGCTCCAGGGCAGGCCCCTCGCCGGCAATCACCAGCAGCAGGTCCGGTACGTCGGCCAGCGCGGCGCGCAGGGCGCGCAGCAGGAAATCGATGTTCTTCTCATGGGCCACGCGTCCGACGAACAGCAGCACGGGGCGGTCCGCCGGGATGCCGTGCCGCTGCCGGAAGGCCGCGCGATCGCCGCCGGAGAACTGCGCGACCGGGATGCCGGTGGGAATCACGTGCATCGGCACTGTCACGCCGTAGCCGGCCAGCTTGTCCCGCATGGCGCTCGAAGGCACCACCAGCGCGTCCATCCGGTTGCATTGGGTGCGCGAGAACCGGCGCGACAGGCCGCGCAGGAATCCCTTCGGCAGGAGGGGCACGTAGTGGAACAGGTATTCCTCGAAAAAAGTGTGGTAGGTCTCGACACGGGGCACATCGAGCGCTTCGGCGATGTCGATGCCGACGTAGTGGGCCACGAAAGGGGTCTGGATGTGCACGAGGTCATAGCGGGTTTCGCGCAGCCGCGGCAGCAGGGCCCGGATGTCGCCGGCCCGCATCATGCGGTCTTCCGGATCGAAGGGCACGAAGCGCGAGGGAATGCGTTCGATGCCCGGTTCGCGGGCCGCTGCGCCGGGGTAGGCCGGTGCGATCAAATCAATCTGATGGCCAAGCCCGGACAGTTCCTGGCGGAAAGTCTGGATGGAGGTGGAAACGCCATTGACCCGGGGGAAGTACACATCCGAGATCATCAGCACTTTCATGGGCGGGTCCTTTGCGACAGAAATGTTGCAAGGATATGCGTGGATTGTTACAGCAGCGCGACAGCGCACACTTGAACCGCAAAGGCGCCGCTGCGGTTGGGAGCGACGCCCTAAAGGAAAAACTGCCCGAGCCACCAGGCCACGGCGGCAATGAATGCCGAGCTGGGAATGGTCAGCACCCACGCCCAGACGATCCGCCCCGCCACACCCCAGTGCACCGCCGAAAGTTTTTGCGCCGATCCGACGCCGACGATGGAACCCGTGATCGTATGCGTCGTGGAGACCGGCACGCCCAGCGCCGTCGCGAGGAACAGCGTAATGGCCCCGCTGGTCTCGGCGCAGAATCCGCCCACGGGCTTGAGCTTGGTGATGCGCTGACCCATCGTCTTGACGATGCGCCAGCCGCCGAACAGGGTGCCGAGCGCGATGGTGCCGTAGCAGGCAAACGCGACCCACAACGGCAGGTGGTCCTTGCTGGTCATCCCGGCGGCGATCAGCAGCATCCAGATCACGCCCATGGTCTTCTGCGCATCGTTGCCGCCGTGGCCGAGGCTGTAGAGCGCGGCGGAGACCAGCTGCAGCCTGCGGAACCAGCGATCGATGCGCCGCGGCGTCTGCCTGCGCGCAATCCAGGCCACCGCGATCATGAGCGTGATGCCGAGGATGAACCCGAGCATCGGCGAAAGCACGATGGCCGCGGCCGTCTTCAGGAAGCCGCTCGAGATCAGCGTGTCGACGCCGCCCTTCGCAACCGCCGCGCCGGCCAGGCCGCCGATCAGCGCATGGGACGAACTCGAAGGAATGCCGTAGTACCAGGTGATGATGTTCCAGGCGATGGCGCCCATGAGGCCGCCGAAAATCACGTAGTGGTCCACGACCGCGGGGTCCACGATCCCCTTGCCCACTGTTGCCGCCACCGCGACGCCGAACACCGCGAACGCCACGAGATTGAAGAAGGCCGCCCAGGCGACGGCCCATTGCGGGCGCAGGACGCGCGTCGAGACGATGGTGGCGATCGAGTTGGCGGCATCGTGGAAGCCGTTCATGAAATCGAACGCCAGCGCGACGATCACCAGGAAAACGACGATTTCGAAGCTCATGGACTGACTTGACCGCGCCGTCCTAGGCGTTCTCGATCACGATGCCTTCGATGATGTTGGCGACATCCTGGCAGCGATCGGTGACTTCCTCGAGCAGCTCGTAGATCGAGCGCATCTTGATCACCTGCCGGACGTCGGGTTCGTCCCGGAACAGCTTGGCCATGGCCGATCTCATCACGTGGTCCGCCTCGGACTCGAGCTTGTCGATGTCGCCGCACACCGCCATGATCTGCCGCGCATTCTCCATGTTGGAGAGCAGCTTGACCGCTTCCTTCACCTTTTCGGCGCAGGTGGCGCCGATGTCCGCAAGCCGCTTGGCCTCCGGCGTGATGGAGCGCACGTCATAGAGATGGACGCAGTGCGCCGCGTCCTCCATGAGGTCGATGATGTCGTCCATCCGGGTGATCAATTGGTGGATGTCGTCGCGATCGATGGGGGTGATGAAGGTCTTGTGCAGCAGGTCGATCGCGGCATGCGCAATGCGGTCGGCGCGCTTCTCAATGGTCTCGATGACATAGGAACGGCGTTCCAGGTCGTCGAAATGGGCCATCAGGCTGGCCAGCTCGCGGCTGGCCTGGACGATTTCCTCGGCATGCTCTGCGAACAGTTCGAAGAACCGCCCTTCGGTCGGCATCAGGCGTGCAAACATGGGACGCTCCCGGGTCGCAACAGTGGAATGCAGCGCTAAGGCGCTGTCTTTGCAAGGCTGAAACGCATTGTAATGCCTCGCGGGAAGCAGTCACAAAACTGTCATAATCACCCAAGGGAACAGGAAGATAGATGATCGGTTTGCTGCAACGGGTCACACGTGCCGAAGTCGTGGTGGCGGATCGGAGCATCGCCCGCATCGACGCCGGCCTGCTTGTGCTGGTATGCGCCGAACGCGGCGATCGC
>Ga0315910_10002792_pt1 | contig 15122 bp, 8 predicted proteins | sample EdamamesoilMG_FD_204470 | JGI IMG/M metagenome (GOLD analysis project Ga0315910, IMG submission 204470) | Garden soil microbial communities collected in Santa Monica, California, United States - Edamame soil | ecosystem: Environmental > Terrestrial > Soil > Garden | place: USA: California...
CAACGCTCGAGCCTGCAGGCAGCGGTAGAGGCGCCGCGTCGCGCCGAAGGCGACTGCTCACCGTCTTCACCACCGCCTGGAAGTGATCGAACACGGAGGCCTCGAAGCCCGTCGGCGCGCCGAGCGGCACCACGAAAGACCCGGCGCGAAACCCCGGCGTCCCGGCCTGCGTGGTGCAGGCGGTGATGCGCCCGCTCGCGAGGAGCCGGCCGAGCACTGGCGAAAGTTCCGCGGTCGCGATCCCCCCGAGGGCGAGGAGCTCCGCCTCCGTCAGCGGGCCACTCCGATAGACGATCGCCCACACGAGCTCGTCGAGGCCCTCCGCGCGGCGCACCCGCCGGAGCTCGCCGAGCTCTTCCTCCGTCGCCGCGCGGTACGCGGAATCCGCGCCCGAGCCGGACGAGAACACGAGGCCGCTCTCCGAAAGGTCGTGGAGCACGCCGCGGACGAGCGCTTCGTCATCGCGATGAAAACGCAAGAACACGTCCGCCCGCGACACCACCTGGTGCTCCCTCAAGTAGTCGAGCACGGCTTCCCACAACGAGCGCCCCGCCTCCGTGGAGCTCTCCCCCAGGCGCTGGATGCGACGCAGGTACGAGCGAAGCCCCATGCCGAACATGTCGGCGCTGACCTTGCGGCTCACGCCCTGTCGCTCGAGCTCCTTGACCAGGTCCATGAAGACCTTGTCGGCCACGTGAGCCAGGGGCGCTCGCACGCCTCCTGCGGTGGCAAGCTCCGCGATGAGGACCGTCGTCTGGCGGACGACGGCGCCGATCAAGAGGGTCACGTTCATGGCGATCCCAAGGTATCGGTGCTGCCCGCCCGCCGGGAGTGACCTTTCGGTCAATCCCCGCTCGGCCCCGCGGGGGAAGCTTTCCCCCACCCAACCCGTACCCCCCCACCAGGGTCAGAGGTGCGCGGATGACTTCGACGATCTTTCGCTGGGGACTCGGTGCGGCGCTCGCGTTCGGCTGCGCGGGAAGCTCGAAAGTCCTTCAATCCCCCGTCCAAACGCCGCCGAGCGAGCCGTCGGCGAAGGTCGCCATGCCGGCGGCGGCCGGCGCCGCGTCCAGCCCCACCACCCCTGGTGCGCCCGCCGACGCCACGGCCCGCTGGAAACCCGTCGGAGCGGATCCCGGGGCCCGCGCGCTCGCCCTGTTTGGTCACTACCTGAAGGAGCAAGGGGACCTCGACTACCCCGAACTGGCCAAGCGCCTGAACCTCACTCTTCCCGCGCCGAAAGCGCTTCCCTTCGACCCGACGAAGGTCCGCTTCTACGCGGACGCAGCCGAACGCCTCAAGCTCACCCCGGAAGAACAACGAATATTCCGTCAACGCGGCGTCGTCGGCGTGGATCACGCTCAGCGCTACAGCATGGGGAGTGCGTATCACGCGATCTACACGCGTGACCTCCCGGTGCTCGTCACCACGGACTCGATCCTCCATGCCTTGCATCGCTCCTTCGACGCGACGCTGAAGGAGCTCGAAACCAACGTCTTCACCCACTCGATGAAGAACGTCCTTTCGCGCACGGCAGCGACGCTCGCCGCCGACAAGGCACCTTTTCGAGACACGGAGCTTCGCGCGAGCGCCGAGGACGTCGACCTCTACCTTGCGGTGGCGCGAAGCCTCTTGAACGGTGCTGGCGCGCCGCCGGATGAACCCGCGCCGGGGCGGTTCGAACCGCAAGGCGAAGCGCCCGAAGCCGTCACGCCGAAGCTCGTCGAGCCCGCGGCCGTCGCCAGTCTGATCAGGAAGGCCTCCTCGCTCGACATGGAGACACCCGAGAACGGTCGCAAGACCGCGCTCTACGGCGGCAAGCGCTTCGTCGATTGGTCCCAATTTCGGCCACGCGGGCACTACACGCAGTCGATGGCGCTCCGTCGCTACTTCCGCGCGATGATGTGGCTCGGGCGTCCGGACCTCGGCTGGACCCTGCGGGCGGTCGACCCGGTGTCGGGCTTGCGCATCGCGCCGGGACGAGAGCTCAGGAGCGCTGCGCTGTTCGTGCTGACGCTGGAGAGGAGCGGCGAGCTCGGAAACCTTGCGGCGATCAGCAACACGATCGATTTCATGGTCGGCCGCTCCGACAACGTCTCGATCGCGGACGTGCAGGCGGCGCTCAAGGCGGCCGGCATCACGAAACCCGCGGAGCTCGCCGGTGCCGACGCGCTGGGCCGCATCGACCGCGCGCTCGACGCGTCGGGTGTGCGGGCCCAGCAGATCCGCAGCCAGGTGCTCGATAGCGACGAATCGAGCCAGAAGCCGACCGACCTGCCGCTCGGGTTTCAGGTGTTCGGCCAACGCTTCGTGATCGACAGCTTTGCGCTGTCCCGGGTCGTCTACGACGGCATCCTCTACAAGGGCGAAAAGCAGAAGCGGATGATGCCGACCGGGCTCGACGTCATGGCTGCGCTCGGGAGCGACGAGGCGACCCGCCTGCTCGAAGCCGAGCTCGACCGGTGGCACTACGGCTCGAATCTGCTCGCGGCGCGGCGCGTGGCGGAGAGCATGACGAAGGCGGACTGGTCGGAAAATGCGTACACCTCGTGGCTCGCCGCGCTGCGGACGCTCGATGACACGTCGACCGCTCGCGCGTTCCCGGCGGTGATGAAGACGGAAGCGTGGCGGCGAAAGCAGCTCCAGACCCAGCTCGGCTCCTGGGCGGAGCTCCGGCACGATACGATTCTTTACGCCAAGCAGTCGTACACGTCGTCTTTGGGGTGCGAGTACCCCGCCGGCTTCGTCGAGCCGTATCCGGAGTTCTTCGACCGGCTCGAAGAGCTGACGGGCACACTGTCGAAGCGGCTCACGGGCGTCAGCGTCCCGTTCGCACCGCCCGACATTGGACGGAGCAGCGCCAACGGGCAGAGCCGGTTTTTCGAGCAGTTCTCGCAGACGATGGCGCGGCTTGGAGATCTCGCCCGCGCCGAGCTCGCCGGGCGGCCGTTCTCGGCGAAAGACAAGGAGTTCTTGAAGCAGACGATCGACATCCGCGGCGGCGGGAGCGGGGGGCCGTACTACACCGGCTGGTATCCGCAGCTCATCTACGGAGGGAATCCCGACGCCTACGAGCCGAGCGTTGCCGACGTGCACACCGATCCGAACAGTGGTGCGGTGCTCGAGGAGGCCGTGGGCGACGTCGGGTTCGTGGTCGTCGCGGTCGACAACGGGCCGGACAGGATGGCGTACGTGGGTCCGGTGTATTCGTATTACGAGTTCACCACGCCCGCGAGGAAGCGCATGACCGACGAAGAGTGGTCAGACGCGATTCGCTCGCGGAAGGTACCGCCGCGGCCGTCGTTCACCCGTGTGTTTCAGCCGCCCGCGGTCGAGCGCACGCTCGAGCGCGTCACGCGAAAGCGTTCGGTGCCGCCGCCGAGGCGTTTCGGGCGCTAGCGCGCAGCTGGACCTCAAACCTGGTCGCTGGCTTCGAGCTTGCGGAGCCTCACCGCGCAGTGCTTGTACGACGGCTGGCGGGAGTGGGGGTCGAACGCCGGGAACGTGAGCTGGTTCGCCTCCGGATAGTGCATCGGGACGAAGACCTGGCCCGGCTTCACGACGTGGGTCGGATGCGCGCGGGCGCGGAACTTACCGCGTCGAGACTCGACCACGAGCCATTCGCCGGCGACGATGCCGAGGCGCTCACCGTCGTCGGGGCTGAGCTCGACGTACGGCTCGTTCGGGTAGAGACGCCGGAGCACGGCGGATTTCGCCGTACGCGTCTGGGTGTGCCACTGGCTCGAGGAGCCGCGCCCGGTGAGGAGGATGAACGGGTAGTCGCGGCTCGTCGCCTCCGGCACCGGACGCGGCGGATCGAACAAGAATTTCGCTTTTTCGTCGGCGTGGAAGAACCGACCATCCGCGAAGAGCCGGCGCTGGCTCTGGGGAACCACGCGCTCACCCGCCTTGAGCGGCCACTGCACTCCCCTCGCTTGATCGAGCATCGCGTAGTCGTCCACGCCGGTGATGTCGCAAGGACGCCCGCGCGACAGCTCCTTCAGGATCTGAAAGACGGCTTCCGGATCGGACCAGCGTCGAAACAGATCTCCGACGCCCCATGCCTGCGCCAGGAGCTTGACGATGTAAAAGTCCGCGAGCGCTTCCCCGGGGGCTCGGGCGACCTTCTTCAACAGACCCACGCGCCGTTCGGAATTGATGAACGTGCCTTCCTTCTCGCCCCAGCCCGCAGCGGGCAAGAGCAGGTGCGCGCGCGTCGCGGTCTCGGTGGTCGTGTACATGTCCTGGACCACCAAAAAATCGAGCCTCGACAGCAGATCGTGGGCATCGGCCTGGTTGATCCAGGAGTGAGCGGTGTTGGTCGCCACCACCCAGAGACCCTTGATTTTCCCGGCCAGAATGCCCTCCATGATCTGGTCGTAGGCCAGGCTCGGGCGGTCCGGGATCCGCTCGGCGGGGATGCCGAGGATGCCGGCAACGGCGGCGCGATCGTCGGCGCTTTCGAACGATCGGCCTCCGAGCAGGTTCGTCGTGTTGCTGAACAGGCGCGACCCCATCGCGTTGCATTGCCCGGTGATGGAGTTCGCGCCGGTTCCCGGACGGCCGATGTTGCCGGTCATCAGGGCGAGGTTGATCATCGCCTGGGCGAGGCGCACGCCTTCGTGGCTCTGGTTGACGCCCATCGTCCACCACAGGCTCACGCGCTTGCCCGTGCCGATCAGCTGAGCCAGGCGCTTGATGGCGTCCTCTTCGAGGCCGGTCGCTTCCACGGCGCGCTCGAGCGTGAAGGGCTCTACGTGCGCGGCGAACTCCTCGAACCCGGTCGTGTGAGCGTCGATGAACTCTCGATCGATCCAGCCACGCGCGATCAGGTGGCGCGCCACCGCGTAGAACAGGGTGAGATCGGACTTGGGCGCGAGCGGAAGGTGGAGCGTGGCAGCCATCGCCGTCTCCGTGCGCCGCGGATCGATCACCACGATCTCGGGATTGTGGGGATTTCGCGTGATCCGCTCCCACATGATGGGGTGGGCGATGCAGAGGTTCGCGCCGCAGAGCACGATCACGTCCGATGCTTCGAAGTCTTCGTACGTGTACGGCGGCGCGTCGAAGCCGAACGACTGCTTGTAGGCGACGACCGCGGTCGCCATGCACTGGCGCGTGTTGCCGTCCCCATGGACCATTCCCATCCCGAACTTGGCGAACGCGCCGAGCATGGCGAGCTCCTCGGTCGGGATCTGCCCGGTGCCGAGGAACGCCACCGAATCCGGGCCGTGCTTGTCGGAGATGGCGCGGAAGCGGCGAACGAACGCTTCGAGCGCGGCGTCCCAGCTCACCCGGGTCAGCACGCCCCGCTCGTTCCTGAGCATCGGGTAGAGGGCGCGATCGTTCGATTTGAGCGGTGAGAGCGCCTCCCAGCCTTTCGGGCAAGCCATGCCGAAATTCACCGAGTAGTCGCGCGCGGGTGACAGGCCCACGGCCTCGCCGTCCTTCAGGTGGATTTCGAGCCCGCAGCCGGTGGAGCAGAAGCCGCACACGGCGGTGGTCGTCGCGTCCGGTTTCCGGTCCGCCGGCACCTGGCCGAGACCGAAGCCGCCCGGTGTCCGGACCAGCTCGCGGGTGAGGGGGCCCTCTTTCTGATGAAGTAGGGAGAGCGCTGCCTCGGTCAGATCCTTCGTGAGGCTCACGGGCCCACGGCCCCCGGCATCTTCGGTGCTGAAAGGGCGCGGAAGAACAGCATGCGTTCGAGGATCTCCCCGCCCAGCATAGCGCCCCAAACCACGACGAGCGAGGCGAACAGGCCGCTCGTCCCGAGCCCCACGCTCGCCGGCAACACGAGCGCCACGAGAGCGCCGAAAGCGCCGAGCGCGACGCGCGTCATGGCCGGCCCACGGAGCTCGCCCACCAGTAGGCTCGCGGTGCGTTTGAGCTCGCTCAGGCCGCGGGAACGCAGGTGAAACAGGATCGCGGCGTCGGTGGCCAGCTTGAGCAGAGCGAGGAACGCGAGCGGTGCCATCAGTGAAAGCGAAGCAGCGCGAGCGTGGCTCGGGCTCTCTTCGAACAGACCCGCGATGAGCAAGGTGACGCTGGTCGTCGCCAGGCCGAGGAGTGCGGCGGTCAAAGCGAAGCGAACGCTCGTCCTCGCGGCGCCCCACCAGCGTCGCGACGTGACCTGGTACAGCATCATCGAGCAGAAAATGCCGAGCACGCCGCTCGCGGCCACCACCCAGCCGAGCACCGATTGCGCCGAGGCGACCAGGCTCGGGGGGAGCCGAGGAAGCCCGGTCAGCGCGGTGATCGGGTCGAGCCAGAACGAGAGCGCGTACAGCACGGCGCTTCCGGCAAAGAGGCCGAAGGCAGCGCACTCGCGGCTCATCCATGACGTGCGGATGCCGATCACGGCGCGGAACGCGTAGAGCGGCCGGCCGAGGTGGAACACGCTGGCCCCGAGCGCCAGGAGCCCCATCGCCAACGCCACCGCCGAGCGATACGGGCGGCCGATCGACACCGCACCGGGTCCGGCGAGAAGGTCGAGCACCATGTCCGCGATGAACGCGCCGACCGAAAGCTGCGTGAGGACCAGCAGCATGACCAGCGGCAGGTGCTGGTGGGAGCTGCGAACGCGTTGAAAATCAGCTGGCAGAACGTTGCGCGGCAAGACCCGGCGCGTCTTGTACGTGGTCGTCGGTACGGTGATGTTCGGCGACGGCGCGCCGGGTAGGAACGCTTCGCCCTTCGCGTCCTCGAGCACACGCGCGACATCGACGATGCGGATTGCAATGGCGCCGTTCGGGCACGCCTGGACACACGCGGGCGCTTCACCCTCGGCCAGACGATCGCTGCACATGTCGCACTTGCGGACGATGCCGCGTTTCTTGCTGTACTTGGGCACCTCGTACGGGCAGGTGAGCGTGCAGTACTGGCAACCGATGCACTGATCGTCCAGGTGCTTGACGATGCCGGTGACCGGGTCCTTCACGTAGGCGTTCACCGGACAGCCGTTCATGCACGCCGGGTCGAGGCAGTGGTGACAGGCGGTGGTGACGGTCTGCTGCACCGGTGCGGCCGGTGTGCCGCCGTGCAAGAGCCCCACGCTGCGCCAAGTCTCGCCCTCGTCCTCGTCGAGGCCGTTCAACTGGTGGCAGGCGGTGACGCAGGCCTTGCAGCCCGTGCACGCGTCGAGATCCACGTCGAACGCGAGCTGCTGACCCTTGCCCGGGCGCTCGAGCGGGATCAGATCCTTGTAGTAGCGAGCGCCGGGACCCAGGGCCTCGGCGTCGTGGCGCTGGGAAAAACGCTCCACGGCCGTCAGGCGCTGCTGTTCCTCCAGGTACTGCTGGACGAGCGGTAGCCGGTAGCGATCCTTGCGCTGGCCGGGGCGCGGGGGAGAGAGCGTGGAAACGTCGGCAACCATCGGCTACTCCGCTGCCGCAGGTCCGCGCCCGGCCGCCGTGGACGCGAGACGAAAGTCTGAAAATACACCTGTACCAGCCATCAACGCGGACCTCTCCGCCCTGGGGTGCTCACCCGCCGGGGTTTTCTTCGTGCTCTCGACGATCGACTCGGCACGAAGAAAGTTTGATTGTCGATTTTCAGACTACTCGCGGCGCGCGTCTCGTCAACGAAGAAAATTGGCGTCAAAGCGGGTGATCCCGTGCATCGTTCACGCTCGAGAAACGATCAGGAAACGCCGAAACGCGTGCGACACGCACGGTCGCACTTTCGAAACACTTCCAGTACAGCGCAACGTCACCGAAACGGAGTCAGCAGGGTGCTCGAGCAGTCCTTTCGAGATCGATATGCCGTCGGGCTCGTCGCGCTCGCGCTGCTTGCCTGGCCGATGGCCTGTTCGAAGGAGACCGCGCTCCCTTCAGCACCGGCGCCTGCGCCGGCGCCGCCCGGCCGGTCCGCGGCAGCGCTCGCGCTCGCGCTCCCTTCAGCGCCGGCGCCCGTGCCGGTGCCCGTGCCGGCGCGCTTGCCGCTGGTGCTCGTCGCCGGGGGCGACGTGAACCTCGGGCGCAAGGTGGGTCAACGGATCCTGCGCGACGCGTCGTTCGATCCCTTCGTCGGGATCCGGCCGCTCTTGTCGCGGGCCGACATCGCGTTCGCGAATCTGGAGTCGCCGCTCAGCGATCAGAACGGGGAGACGGAGGATCGCTCGCGCTTGGCGTTCGTCGGGCCCCCGCGCGGCGCAGAGCTGCTTGCCCGAGCGCCGTTTCATGTCGTCAGCGTCGCGAACAACCACGCCTGGGATTACGAGCGACGCGCTTTCTTCGATACGCTCGCGGCGCTCGACGGCGCGCGGGTGGCGTTTGCGGGCGGGAGCCGAGCACCGGGTGCGCAGTACCGACCGGCGGTGCTCACGGTGAAGGGGTGGTCGGTGGCGCTCTTTGCCGTCACTCACCTGTGGAACCCGGGTGACTTTGCTCGCCACGAAGCGCGCGAGCACGTCGCCTGGGCGGACGATCCACGCCTCTTCGAAGCCCTGCGTGCAGCTCGGAAAGCGCACGACCTCGTGCTCGTGAGTTACCACGGGGGCAAGGAGTACGTGGAGAACCCGGCGCAGGAGCCGCTCGACTTCGCGCGCGCGGTGATGGCGGCGGGAGCGGATGCCGTCCTCGCGCACCACCCCCACGTGCCCCAGGGTGTCGGCTGGTACGACCGGCGTCCGATCTTCCACAGCCTGGGCAATCTCGTGTTCGGCAGACACCGGGACCATCCGTGGACAGGGCGCGGATACCTTGCACGACTGACGTTCACGGCCGACCGGCGCGTGGAGGCGGCCGCTTGTCCGTACGTCATCGAGCAGAGCTTGCCCCGGCTCCTGACCGAACCCGCGGCGCAGCAGATGGTGATCCGCTACCTGCGCCGAACCTCCGCGTTCGCGAGCTCGGCGGGCACCGAGGTTCGAGACGTCGACGCGCTGGGGTGTTTCGAGCTCGTCCCGGGGTCGGGGTGACCTACGTAGCGGCGCCCGTCATTGCACTTCGACGTAGAAGTCCGTGCTCTCGAGATTCGTCACCGGGCCCGACCAGATCTCGAAACCGACCGCGACGGCATTGACCTGAGTGCCCGTGATCGTGAGCCCGCGCATCTGCGCATCGCGGATGAAGTCCATCACGTCGAACTCGATCTCCGGGCTGTCCGTACCCTCGCGGCGTACCCAGTTGATGATCGGCCGATTGTTCACCGAGCCGTTCCAGATGTCCCAGACGCCGGGCACGTTCGCGACGGTGACCGCTTGGTGCATCGCGTTCGGCGAGCCGGCGGGCTGCTCCCCCGGCGGGTCGCGGAGCCAGACCATCAGGTACATGCCGAAGCCGGTCTCGGTCCCGAGCCAGATGTCGTAGGCCGCGTTGTACGCTCCGGTATTGCCGTTCGCTGCCCAACGCCAACCCGTCTTGAGCGAGGTGATGTCGCTGATCGCTTTCGGTAGACCGCAATCGGGGACCTGCATCACCGAGTAGCGGCCGCAGAAGACGCTCGGGTAGGAGGCGGGCTGACCACCCGATCCGCGCGAGCCGCTCATCGCCTCGACGATGAACGACGTGCCGTTCCAGGAGACGGTGTGACTGTCGAACCCGGGGCCCCAGCCGTTCGTGATCAGCATGTACGGCACGCCGTTCCGCCCGACTTCCGTCGTCTCGTACTGCTCCATCGAGCGGCCCATGCCCGTCATCACGCCGCTACCGAGACCGGTCCCCGTGCTTCCAGCAGCGCCCGCAGAACCGGCAGTACCAGCAGCGCCGGCCGCGTCGCCCGCGCTGCCGCCCGCGCTGAGCCCGCCGCCTGCGGCCGTTCCTGCGACGCCCGCGCTTCCGATGCCACCCGCTCCGGAAGCTGCGCCTCCGTTGCCGCTCGCTCCGGACGTGGACCCTCCGATGCCACCCGTCCCCGAGCCCGCACCTCCCGTTGCCCCACCTGCACCCGCCCCGCCGCCGATGCCGGCCGCACTGCCGCCTCCGCCCGACACCGAGCCGCCTTGCCCGCCTGATGGTGTCGTGCCGCCGGTCGCAGGGGCGCCGGCAAGCGCTCCGCCGCCACTCCCCGCGTTGCTCCGGTTTCCAGCGCCGTCGTCGTCATTCGGAGTTTCGGAAACCATACAAGCGGCGACGAGCAGCGTCGTCGTCGAGACGCAGAGGGCAGCGAAGCGAGGCGAAGCGTTCAAGGCGTGGTCCTTTTGGCGAAGCACCGGCGGTGATGCTGGAACCGGTACCATGTGGTACCACGCTCGAAGCCTCCCGCAATCGGATTCCGCTGGAATTCGCCCGGATCCGCGCTGTCACGCCGCTCGGATTTCAGTCTCGGCCAAGCCTTCCGTCCGGGTCGGAGATCCGGCGCGTGACCTCGAACGCGCGCGCCAGCGCCGCAAGGTCAGAAACGACGAGAAGAGCGCAAGCGCGACGGCGATGCCCAGACTGCCGATCGCCGCGCTCGGACGGTATGCCCAGAGCACCGGCGAAAAGACGATCACGATCGCCGCGAGTCCGGCGAGAAACGCCGCCGCCGCGGTCATCGCGAACGTGACGAAGAGCTCGAACCCCGACACCCTGGCCTTGGCCAGGGCGAGCGCGAGCTCGGCGCGGGCGAGCGCGACCACGCTTTCTGCCACGCGCACCGTTGCCCGTGCTGGGTCGTCCTCGACCGGCATCATCGCTTCTCCAGGTGAATGAGCTCGAGCGGATCGCTCGCCGGGCCGTCGAGAACGTTGCCGTCGACGGTGAAACGGGAGCCGTGGCACGGGCAATCCCACGACTTTTCCGCCGTGTTGAAGGCAACGTGACAGCCGAGGTGAGTGCAGATCGGCGAGACCGTGTGCAGGCTCCCGTCGTCGTCTCGATACGCCGCGACGCGCCGGCCCTGAACCCGCACGATCCGTCCTTCTCCTCTCGGGATCTCTTCGAGAGAGCGAGCGGTCGGCGCCTTGAGCGCGTCGCTCATGAGGCGCAGCGGGTACTCGACGTTCTCCGCGAGGAAGGAGGAGAGCCTCGTGAAGGGCTTGAGCCGCGCCGGGTCGTAGAGCTCGGCGTAGGGATTGAAGGCGCCGAGACACGTGTCGCGAAGGATGATGGCGGCGAGCGTGCCGAACGTGAGGCCGTTACCGCTGAATCCGGTCGCGACGTACACGTGCTCGGCGCCGGCGTTCTTGCCGATGAACGGAAGGCCGTCGAGGGGCTCGACGACCTGGCTCGACCAACGAAATTGTGGTTCTTCGAGACCGAGGCGGGCAGCGTAGGCGGTCAGGCGCTGGAACGGGTCATCCGATGGTTCACCGAGGCCGGTCCTGTGGTCCTCGCCGCCGACGATGAGCTCGATCGCGTCGCCGTCACGGTACGCGCGGGTGTAGTGGTACGGGTCGTCCGTATCCCAGAAGAGACCGTGCGGTGCGTTCGCGACCCGGCCGCTCACGGCGTACGAGCGGCATTGTGCCACTTTGGTCTGAAGCACCACCTGGTTGAGCGGACTGTGGGTTGCCAGGATCACCTTGGTTGCTCTGAGACTCGGCATCTTCGCGACGTGAACGCTGCAGGGCTCGCCTTCGTCGACGTTGTGGGCGCGCGCGTTCTCGAACACGTGAGAGCCGTCGCCAGGAATCTGCGACGCAAGGGTGAGGGTGTATTCGAGCGGGTGAAATTGCGCCTGGTTCTCGATTCGGATCGCGGTGTCGATGGCTAGCGGCAGCGGCGCTTGAGAGATCGAGACCGAGAGGCCTGCCCGGCGCATGAATTCCGCCTCCTCGCCGAGGGCGTCGCGTTCCTCCCGGCGTTCGCTGTACAGAAAGCCCGGGAGTCGCTCGTATCGAGCATGCGTTTCGAATCGAGCGTCGAGCTCCGCGATCGTTTCGATCGCCACACGGCTCGACGCGGCGACGAGCGCAGCCCGGTCGGGCCCGAACCTCGCCGAGAGCTCGCCATAGCGGGTATCGATCACCTCGGTGAGATGACCCGTCGTTCCGGAAGTGACGCCGCCGCCGATGCGGCGAGCTTCGAGCAGGGCGACCTTCTTGCCGGCGAGCTTGAGCAGGAGGGCGGCGGTGACTCCGGTGATGCCACCGCCGACGATCGCGACATCCACGAACACGTCGTCGCGGTCGAGTTTCGGGTAAGCCGGAGAGGGGGTTCCGGCCCAGAGCGATTCCGTCATGCTTCACTTCATGCAGTGCGCATGCCAGCGGGCCGCCTGCGTCGCGGTACCCCCCATCTCGCGATTCAGGACGACTGGGAGCCATCACGGCCGGCCGGGCTCCCACGGACGCTGCCCGCCGCGCGGCAGGTCGCCCCAGCGGGGACAATCGGCCACGCAAGGTGGCGTCAGACCCTTAGAGAGGATCGGGAGCGACAGGCCCCGCTTCGGGCGGAATGACGGGGACGTACTCGCCCGGCACCAGCGTGCTCAGTGCGAGCGTCTGGATGTCTTCCTTGTCGTTGAAGTTCTCTTGGGAGACGAGGATCAGCGCGCCACGGGCACCTGGGCCCGGAATGAACCCTTCACCGTGCGCGAGCGCATCGGCAACCAGGGCGCTGACCAGGGCTTGGTTCGGCGGGACGTCCTGCGACATCGGCACTCTCGACACGAGCTCCCAGATCGCGTCCTGCAGATCGAAGTACGTGATCTCGACTTCAGGCTGATCGGCCGCGAGGGCGATGGTGGTTCCGATGGGGTGGGCGTTGATGAGGAAGTTCAGCGCGTCGAGGTTGTCCGGGTGCACGATGGCGGACTGATCCGGCAGTGGCTCGTAGCTCGAGTAGAGGAAGCCGCGTTGAACGATCTGATCGCTGATGTAGTGCTGGCGATCGACGCACCAAGCCCGAAAGCTCCGCGGCACGTCATCGTCGAGCAGCAAAGCAACGCTCAGCGCGCTCCAGGTGCTGGCCCACGGATCGGTTTCCGTAGGACTGGGCCCGTCGTCCTCGAACTCCAGCACGTAGGTGACCTCGCGAGACATCGCGGGCACCGGCTTCGTCGGATCAAGCGTCGGTTTCGTGGTTTCCCCCGGCGGGGCGCTACCGCCACACGCCGTGACGAGCCCCGTCAGCGCACAAAAACCCACCGGCCCACCAACCCTGAACGTGCACCCATCGAACCCACCTCCACCCCACATGGTGGCACGTTCAGGCCGAAGTGGCTCGCCACGAAGCGGCCCCTACCGAGCGCTCTCGCGCAAAGGCGGGCCCTCGAGTGTGCCCGAAGCCTGAAAGCTCCACTGGAAACCTGAAAGCTCCGCTGGAAAAGCGGGCGCCGTTCTGGCAACCTGGTCCGCAATGACCACGTGGGCGCCGATGCCGAGGCCGTGCTCGCGTTCTTCGCCTTGAAGAGGGTAGGCCCATCGCTGCTCGTGGGTTCACGCGCGGCCTCGGGTCGCAAGGATTTTCACTGAATGACTAGCTTCTCCGCCGCACGGATGTTGACGATGGGCCTCGGAGTCGCGCTCGCTTGGGCGTGCACCGTGGCCGACAAGAGCGAGTACGACTTCGACGACACGCCCGGTGAAGGCGGCGACGGCGGAACGGGCGGCGGCAGCGGCGGAGCCTCCGGCAAGGGTGGCAAGGGCGGCAACGGCGGCAAGGGTGGCAGCGCGGGCACCAGCACCGGCGGCAAGGGTGGAAGCGGCGGGAGTGCGGCCGAGGCCGGGGTCGGCGCCGAGGGCGGCGAGGCTGGGGAAAGCGGTGCGGGCAAGGGCGGAACGGGTGGCGGCAGCGGCGGAGCTTCCGGCGGCAAGGGCGGAACCAGCGGAACGGGCGGCGGCAGCGGCGATCCCTGCGACCCGAATCCGTGCCAGCACGGCGAGTGTTCTGCGGACGGCAGTGACTACAACTGCGACTGCGACACCGGCTGGGAGGGCTCGCGCTGCCAGACGAACATCGACGACTGCGATCCGAACCCCTGCCAAAACGGCGGCACGTGCGACGACGGCCTCGACGAATACACCTGCACGTGTACGCCGGGCTACACCGGGGACACCTGCGAGATCGCGCCGGAGGACTGTGATCCGAATCCGTGCGTGAACGGCACCTGCGTGGAGCTGGCCGGTGGCATCTCCTGCACGTGCGACGCGGGATGGGACGGCGAGAACTGCTCGAACAACATCGACGAATGCGCGCCGCGCCCCTGTGAGCACGGTGGCACGTGTCGGGACCAGGTGAACGGCTTCGTCTGCGACTGCTCGACCACCGGCTACAGCGGCACCACCTGCCAGACGGACGTGGACGAATGCATGTCCACCCCTTGCCAGCACATGGGCACCTGCTTGAACTCGGCGGGCAGCTACAGCTGCGATTGCCCCGACGCGTGGACGGGCGACAACTGCGAAACGGACGTCAACGAGTGCAGCTCGAACCCGTGCCAGCATGGCGGCACCTGCGCGAACAGTAGCGGCGCTTACACCTGCAACTGCCCCGCGGCCTGGACGGGCACGAACTGTCAAACCGACGTCAACGAGTGCACGAACAACCCCTGCCAGAACGGCGGGGGCTGCACGAACTCTTCCGGCGGATTCAGCTGCATGTGTGCGGCGGGCTTCAGCGGCACCCTGTGTCAAACGAACATCAACGACTGCAGCCCGAACCCCTGCAACATGGGTACCTGCGTCGACGGCGTGAACAGCTACACCTGTAACTGTCCCGCCGGTACGGGGGGCAACAACTGCGAGCGCTTCTGCGGCAACAACGTCGTGGACGGGGCGACCGTGCAGTCGATCACGCTCACCTACGCAGCCCTGCATTGCTCCGCTCTCACCGAGCTGCCGTTGTTCTTCAACGGCGTTCCCGTCCACGGACTGGCGATGGGCTCGTGCGACTGCAACTCGGGGACCGAGCAGGTGCGCACGATCAACGATCCGGTGGTGCTGGCGGCCGTCCGTCGGAGCGGCAACGTGTTCGAGGTCCGAGCCGGGACCAACTCGGTCTACACGGGCTACGTGCGTGCGACCATCTCGCTCAGCGGCGCAGCCGACGTTCAGGTGACGGGAATCGACGGGACGGGGGGAGGCATCTGCATCGGCTATCCGACCGCGGTCACGCTGGGGCCGATCGCCGGCGCGGCGTTCAATGCGCCCGGGGTCGAACAGTGCGACGGCCAGTCCGGCTGCTCGGGGTGCAACATGCCGCCGGCAACTGTCTTCCAGTACCCCTTCGTCGGGGGCGTTCCGGCCGACGACGCGAGCT
>Ga0315910_10002793_pt1 | contig 15121 bp, 17 predicted proteins | sample EdamamesoilMG_FD_204470 | JGI IMG/M metagenome (GOLD analysis project Ga0315910, IMG submission 204470) | Garden soil microbial communities collected in Santa Monica, California, United States - Edamame soil | ecosystem: Environmental > Terrestrial > Soil > Garden | place: USA: California...
CATCGTAGTCGCCCGCCACGCCAACGCTCGCGCTCACGGCGGCCAGCAGCGAAAGGGCCAGGGCGGCAGGGTAGAAACGCATCGCGAACTCCTTGAGCGCGGTCAGTTTGGTGTGGTCTGTGATGGCCACTGTGTCGGAAACCTATCACGGCCTACATATACGTGCGATGAAAAAACCATCCGTTCCGTCGTGGTACGGTGTCAAGCGAATTCCCTGACCGCGCTCGCGCCCAAGCGGCAGTTGGGGCGGCTCGGAGCGCCAATCGGGATGGTTAGCGAGGAACGCCTCGACCCGGTCTTTTCCCTCGTAATCGAGCAGTGAACAGGTGACGTAAACGATGCACCCGCCGCGCTTCACCAGCCGGGCCGCGATGTCGAGCAGGCGGGACTGTGCGGCGGTGTAACGAGTAAGCGCCGCAGGGGTCAGCCGCCAGCGCGCCTCGGGGTTCCGGCGCCAGGTCCCGGTGCCCGAACAGGGAGCGTCGACCAGCACGCAATCGGCGGATTCGGCATATTTTTTAAGCGCTTCCAGCTCCTTCCCCGGATCGAGCAGGATCGTCTCCGCAATCGCAGCACCCGCCCGCTCGGCGCGGGGTCCGAGCTGGGAAAGGCGACCGCGATCGGTGTCGGCGGCGATCAGCGTGCCCTTGTTCGCCATTGCAGCCGCCAGCGCCAGCGTCTTGCCCCCCGCCCCGGCGCACAGGTCGATCACCGTCTCGCCGGGCTGAACTCCGGTCGCAAGGCAGGCGAGCTGGCTGCCGCAATCCTGCACCTCGATTTGCCCGTCGCGATACGCGTCCCATTGCTCGACCTGCGTGCCGTAGGGAAAACGGAGACCGCTGGGGGCGGGAAGCAATTCACCAATTTCCGGCAGGGCCAGCGACTCGCGCGATGCCTTGAGCGTGTTGACCCGTATATCGAGCGGAGCGCGGGCCAGCAGGGCTTCGGCCTCGGCACCTTCGATTTCCGACGCGGCCAGTGCCTCAACCAGCCATTCGGGTGCGATCCCGCCTTGCGCAGGCTTCTCGTTCGGCGCGATTGCCGCCGGGCCGTAGCCCGATCCGTCGAACAGGGGCGCGATCGCGGAGTCCAGTTCCGCCAGCCGAAGCATCGCTGCCCTGCCAGTCGCCGGTAGCGGTCCGCACACCCTGATCGCACCATAGACCAGCTCGCGGATCGCGCGGCGGTCTTTGGAACCGGCATAGCGGCGCTGGCGAAAACCCTCGGCGAGGATGCGGTCGGCCGGCGGCCCGTTATCTCGCGCGGCAACAATGACCTGGTCTAGCAACTCTATCGCCGCCTGGACGCGGGCAGCGGGAGTCATCTAGCGCGTCGGGTAATTCGGCGCTTCCCGCGTGATCGACACGTCATGGACATGGCTCTCGGCAAGGCCCGAATTGGTGATGCGGATGAAGCTGGCGCGCTGCTGCAGCTCGGGGATGGTCGAGGCGCCGGTATAGCCCATCGCCGCCTTCACCCCGCCGACCAGCTGGTGGATCACGTCCCGCGCCGGGCCCTTATAGGGCACCTGGCCCTCGATTCCCTCGGGGACCAGTTTCATCTGGTCCTTGATATCCTGCTGGAAATAGCGGTCGGCACTGCCGCGCGCCATCGCCCCGACACTGCCCATACCGCGATAGGCCTTGTACGAGCGGCCTTGGTAGAGGAAGGTCTCGCCCGGCGCTTCTTCGGTTCCGGCGAGCAGCGAGCCGATCATCACCGAACTGGCTCCCGCCGCCAGCGCCTTGGCGGCATCGCCCGAAGTCCTCAGGCCCCCGTCGCCGATCACCGGGATGCCCGACTTCGCGGCTTCTCCGGCTGCTTCGAGGATCGCGGTGAGCTGCGGCACGCCAACCCCGGCGACGATCCGCGTGGTACAGATCGAGCCCGGTCCGATCCCGATCTTGACCCCGTCAGCCCCGGCACCGATCAGCGCCTTGGTCGCTTCGGCGGTGGCGACATTGCCCGCGATCACCTGGGTCGAATTCGAAAGCTTCTTCACCCGCTCGACCGCGCGGGCGACATCCTTGTTGTGGCCGTGTGCGGTGTCGATGATCACCACGTCGCATTCGGCGTCGATCAGCGCTTCGGTGCGCTCGAAACCCTTGTCGCCGACCGTCGTCGCGGCGGCGACGCGCAGCCGTCCTCCGGCGTCCTTGGTTGCATGCGGATAGGTCACCGCCTTTTCGATGTCCTTGACGGTGATCAGCCCGATGCAGCGATAATCCTTGTCGACCACCAGCAGCTTCTCGATCCGGCGCTTGTGGAGCAGCTTGCGCGCTTCCTCCTGGGTCACACCGGCACCGACGGTGGCAAGGTTCTCGTGCGTCATCAACTCGCGCACCGGCTGCTTGGGATTGTCGGCGAAGCGTACGTCGCGGTTGGTGAGGATGCCGACCAGCTTGCCGCCCGGCTCGACCACCGGGATCCCGCTGATGCGATTTTCGCGCATGATCGCCTGCGCCTCGCCCAAACTAGCGTCGGGCGCGATGGTGATCGGGTTGACCACCATCCCGCTCTCGAAGCGCTTGACCGATTTCACCGCGGCGACCTGCTGTTTGAGCGAAAGGTTGCGGTGGAGCACGCCGATCCCGCCCAATTGCGCCATCACGATTGCCATGTCGGCCTCGGTGACGGTGTCCATCGCCGCCGAAATGAACGGGATGTTGAGCCGGATCGCCTTGGTCAAAAGCGTCGCGGTATCGGCCTGCGAGGGCAGGACATCGCTTTCGGCCGGACGCAGCAGCACGTCGTCGAATGTCAGGCCGGTCGGGATGTCCATATTTGCCACCGCAGTCCTTCGCCGAGGAGAATCGTGGCGGTCCATCTAGGCGCGGTTGCCGCGCACGGCAATAGCCGGGATTGCGAAGGTTCCGACTACTCCTCCGCGCCATCCTTCGGCGACGGCAGCGCGCGCAAGGCCTCGATTTCCCGTGCGGTGCGTTCGGCGGGATCGGTGGCGATGGTTTCGAGGGTCTCCACGCGGTCCTGCAGCTTGGTAACGAGGTTGCGCAGGCGTTCGTTTTCCTCGTCGATAGACTTGAGGGTTTTTACCGGTTTGGCCTGCGTCTCGACATAGAACTCGACGAAACCACAGTCGGCGCAGCGCCGGGCCAGCAGGTCGCTCGGTTTACCTGCCATTCCCAGGACGGCTCTCCATCCCGGTTCACCGTCAAGCCATTTGACCCGACCACCCGTGTCGGGAAGATACACGTAGCCCTGCGTCATCCGGCCGCGGCATTTGGGACAGTCAGCCATTTCGATCCTCTTTTGGCCTTGTGTGTCAAAGGGCTAACACAGTTCGTCAGGCCCCGCTACTCCGCCGTCCACCCGCCATCGATCGAGTAATTGGCCCCGGTGATGTTGGCCGCCTCGTCGCGGCAGAGGAACAATGCCAGCGCCGCGACATCCTCGATCTGGACGAATTTCTTGGTCGGCTGTTTGGCGAGGAGGACGTCTTCCATCACCTGCTCACGAGTCATGTTCCGCGCTTTCATCGTGTCGGGGATCTGGTTCTCGACCAGCGGGGTCCAGACATAGCCGGGGCTGATGCAGTTGACCGTTATCCCGCTGGTCGCAAGCTCGACCCCCAGCGTCTTGGTCAGCCCCGCAATGCCGTGCTTGGCGGCCACGTAAGCCACCTTGAACGGCGAGGCAGTGAGCGAATGGGCGCTGGCGGTGTTGATGATCCGCCCCCACCCTTGCGCCTTCATATGCGGCACTGCCAGCCGGCAGGTATCGAAAGCGGCAGTGAGGTTGAGCGCGATGATCGTGTCCCACTTTTCGGTCGGGAACTCCTCGATCGGGGCGACATGCTGCATCCCGGCATTGTTGACGAGGATATCGACCGCCCCCGCCCCCGCCATCAGCGCCTCGATCCCGGCGCGGGTCGAAAGGTCGCCGCCGACGAAACTCGCCTCGGTTCCGCTGGTTGCCGACAATTCGGCGCACAATCTCGCGATTGCGGCCTCGTCGCCGAAGCCGCTCAGCACCACGCTTGCGCCTTCCTCGGCCAGCGCCCGGGCGATGCCGAGGCCGATGCCCGAGGTCGATCCGGTGACGACGGCGCGCTTTCCCTTGAGGAACATGCTCGACTCCTGTCTGGGCCAATGCCAGACCTTGCGTGAGGCAGGGCGTTATGGTCCAGTCCTTTTTCGCAGCTGCACAATATTTCCAGAGGGAGCCGCGTGAAGCTCAACCCTTTCAATCCCGGCAGTATAAGGATCCGCGATCAGCGCGGTGGTGGCGGCGGGATGTTTCCCGGCGGCGGCGGAGGCAAAATCGGCTGCGGGACGATCGTGATCGTGCTGGCGCTGGCCTATTTTACCGGGACCAACCCGCTGACCCTGCTCGGGGGAATGGAGCAATTGCAGGGCCCGCAGACACAGCAGCAAGGCGGGACGACAGCCGAGCAGAGCTGCGCGGTCAATCAGTTCAGCACCGAGCTGTGCGCGCATCTTTCCTCGCTCGACCAGACCTGGCAGCCGCGTTTCGAGGCCGCGGGGATCGGTTTCGAACAGCCGACGCTCAATTTCTATTCGGGGGCGGGCCAATCGGGCTGCGGCGGGGCGCAAAGTGCGATGGGGCCGTTCTACTGCCCGCCCGACCACGGTATCTATATCGACACCGATTTCTTCACCGAGATGGACCGGCGCATGGCGGCCGGCGGCGATTTCGCCCGCGCCTATGTGATGGCGCATGAATATGGCCACCACGTCCAGAACCTCACCGGCCTGGCGGACGAGGTCCGCCGTCTCCAGCAGCGCGATCCCGCGCGCTCCAACCAGTTGCAGGTGGCGATGGAGTTGCAGGCCGATTGCTATGCCGGGGTCTGGGCAGCGCACAACCGCGACCGGATCGAGCCCGGCGATATCGAGGAAGGCATGCGCGCCGCCTATGCGGTGGGCGACGACACGCTGATGAAAAGCACCGGGCGCAGGCCGGTGGAAGAGGCCTTTACGCACGGCTCGAGCGAGCAGAGAATGGAGTGGCTCAGGATCGGATTGGAGACGGGGAATGAAGACAGGTGCGATACGTTTGCTCAGCTCTTCGGCTAGGGGGCCGGTCGGCATTGCGGTGATGGCGCTCGTGCTGGCGAGTGCCCCGGCTATCGGGCAGGAGACGAAACCGGTGACCGCGCAGGATGTCGCGATGACGCCGCTCAGCGATCTCAACCTCACGAAAGACCCGATTCCGCAATTGCTGCTCGACGCGCAGGCCGAGCCCTACAAGCTCGCGGGCCTTGAGCAATGCAGCGACTATGTCGCCGCGATCCAGGAACTCGACGCCGTGCTCGGCCATGACTACGACGTCACCACGGCGGAGCAGCGCTCGCTAGATGTCGGCAAGGTCGCGCAATCGCTGGCCGGATCGTTCATTCCGTTTCGCGGCGTGATCCGCGAGGTTTCAGGCGCCAACGCCCATGCGGCCGCTTTCCTCGACGCCATTCGGGCGGGCATGGCGCGGCGCGCGTTCCTCAAAGGCATCGGGCTCAAGCAGGGCTGCGCCTATCCCGCCCGCCCCGCCGACGCGGAGACCAAGGCCCGCGTCCAGGCCGAGATCGCCGAAGCGGAACGCCTGCGCAAGGAAGAGGACGAGAAGGACTGAGTTTCGGAACTCAGGCCGTCAGGCGGGACGTCTTTCCGGTCGACTCGCAGGCCGCGCCAACTCTCGCGGAAACAGGAACTACCTCCAGCGGCGTGACCCGGGGCTGTACGGCCGAGACCTCTTCCGAAAGCCGGTCGATCTCGCGATCGAGCGACCTGAGCACTTCCTCGCGGGTATCGTCCGGCAGGCTGCGGTCGTGCTCGATGCTGGTCCGGGCGCGTTCGAGCGCCCGGCGCGCATTGCGGTTTCCCGCTTCCTTGTGACACAGGACGAAGCGCTGGACGCCCTGCTCACCCTCGGCGCGTTCGACCTTCACCGGCTTGCCGTTCTCGTCGCAGTTGAAATCGAACTGGGGCATCGGGACCGCGAAGCCCATCGGCGGCTGAGGAGCCTGGGGCGCCTCTGCGGCTTCAGGCCAGGATTTCTCCCATTGGGCAGCGAACTCCTCGCCCCACTGCTCCCATTGCTCGCCCCATTGCTCCCACTGCTTGCCGTATTCCTCGCCGAATTTCTCCCATTCCTCGGCGCGCCGTTCCTGCTCGGCTTCCCATTGCTCTTCCGACATCCCCTGCGGACGGCCCCGCTTGGACCATTGCAGGTGCTGGCCGGCCGGGACCACGAAGGTCCGCACGACCTTCTTCTCGCCGCTGGTGCCGTCGGCCGGAGCTTCGATCCTGGTCACGGTGACGATCTTCTTGCCGTCCTCGTGGCGAACCTCGACATCGACATCCTGGTCATCGCCCATCCACATGAAATGCGGTGCATCGGGAGCTTCTGGAGCACCGGGGGCTTCCGGAGCGTCGGGAGCGTCGGGAGCGTCAGGTGCATCGGGGGTGTCCGGCCATGACGGAGGCTCCTGCGCCTCGGCATAGGAGATCGACGCGGTCAGCGGCAGCGCCAATGCGGCCCCGGCGAGCAAGACCCGCCCGGCTAGCCGCCGACGCGGGGAAATCTCGGACATGTTGAGGCTCCTCAAGCGATGGATGATCGACTTCTCGCCCAGTACCCTGCCGGCCATCGGGCAGGCCATCGGCGCGGCCAGCGCCAGCCGCGGACCGGCGGCGAAACTGGCGATGACCTCGCCGTAATGGGCGCGCTCGCCGGGTTCGTGACAGGCGATCACCCGCGCGTCGCAGGCGGCTTCCTGGTCGCGGCGCATCGCGCTCCAGCCGATCCAGGCAAACGGGTTGAACCAGTGCAGCGCCAGCACCGGCTGGGCGAGCATGTTGGCGAGCAGGTCGCCGCCGCGATGGTGCGCGAGCTCGTGCTCGATCGCCAGATCGCGCGCACGGCGATCCTCCCACGCCATGAATTCCATCGGCAGGGCGATGACCTTGTCGACCACGCCGAAAGCAACCGGGGAACCAACCATCGGGCTTTCGACCAGCCGGACCTTGCCCGCCTCGCCCACAGGACGCGATCCGGCGAGCAGCTCCTCGCGCATTTTCAGGTATGTCCATGTGCGCCAGGCGAGGAACGCCACGGCCCCGGCCAACCACAGCGCGAAGACGGCCTCTAGCAGCACGGTGACGTCGAAAGCCGGTGCAGAAGTGACCGCGACTTCGGGCGACGGCGCCACCGCCTCCACCGGAAGAGAAACCATCGGCGCTTCAGGCGTCGGTACGACATCGACCGAAACGACCGCAGGCGCCGTCCACTCGGCGGCCGGTTCGGGCGCGAGGCCCGCGGGCAGCACGATCGGCGGCATGATGAAGCGCAGCAACGGCAGCGCCCACAGCGCATAGGCCATCTGCGGTCCGAAGGTGCGGGCCACCGGGCCCCTCAGGGCGAGCACCAGCACGATCACAAGGCCGGTGTAGACGAGCGTATCGAGGAGCCAGGCGATCATTGCTTCAACTCCCGCAGCAAGGCCTCGATCTCGGCGATATCCTCATCGCTGAGCGACTCGGTTTCAGCGAGATGGGCGATCAGCGGCGCGGCGCGGCCGCCGAACAGGCGATCGACCAAGCGGCGCGATTCGCCTTCCACGTAGTCCGCGCGTTCGAGCAACGGGCGATAAAGAAACCGGCGGCCGTCGGGCTCGGTCACCACAGCCTGCTTGGCGACAAGGCGCGAGAGCAGGGTCTTGACCGTGGGCAGGCTCCAGCCGCGCTCCTCGCCGACGGTCTCGGCGACATCGGTCGCGGTGAGCGGTGCGCGCTGCCACAGCGCCTCCATCACCGCGTGTTCGGCCTCGCTGATGCGTTCGGGCCTGGTGTCGTCTGACTCCGACATGTTTCCCTCCGGATTCTCCCTGCGTCCTGTATACGACTACACATGTAAACTGAAGCCCAGATGAACGGAAATTCAGTTGTCCCCATCCGCCGGGGCGCTAAGCACCGGGAATGAGCCGCACCATCGCCCCGCCCCGCCGGATCACGCGGCTTTCGGACTGCCACAATATCGAGGATTTCCGCCTGCTCGCGCACCGCAAGCTGCCCTTCCCGGTGTTCCACTACATCGACGGCGCGGGCGATGACGAAATCACCAAGGCACGCAACACATCTGCGTTCGACGATTGCGACCTTGTTCCCAATGTCCTTGCCGGGGTGGAGCAAGTCGACACTTCGGTAACAGTGATGGGCCGCACCACCACCCTCCCCCTGATCCTTTCGCCGACCGCGCTCCAGCGCCTGTTTCACTGGCAGGGCGAGCGCGCGGTGGCGGCGGTGGCGGAGAAATTCGGCCTGTGGTTCGGCATATCGAGCCTTGCCAGCGTCTCGATCGAGGAAATCGGCGCGCGCTTCGCCGGACCCAAGATGCTCCAATACTACTACCACAAGGACAAGGGGCTGAACGCAGCGCTGCTCGAAAAGGCACGTGCGGCAAAGTTCGACGCAATCACGCTGACGGTCGACACGATCGTCGGCGGCAATCGCGAGCGCTGCTTGCGCACCGGCTTCACCAGCCCGCCGCGGATCACCCCCGCCAGTTTCCTGTCCTATGCGACCAAGCCGCGTTGGGCGCTGGACTATATGTTCCGCGAGAAATTCTCGCTTCCCAATCTCGAAAGCCACGTCGCGGAAGGGAGCAACGTTTCGACTTCGATCGCCGACTATTTCAGTTCGATGCTCGACCAGTCGATGGACTGGAAGGCCGCCGACAAGCTCCGTGAAGACTGGGGCGGGACCTTCGCGCTCAAGGGCATCATGTCGGTCGCCGACGCCCGCCGCGCGGCCGAGATCGGGGTCGATGCGATCTGGGTCTCTAACCATGGCGGCCGCCAGCTCGACGGCAGCCGCTCGCCATTCGACCAGCTCGCCGAGATCGTCGATGCGGTCGGCGACAAGGTCGAAGTGATCCTCGACGGCGGGGTGCGGCGCGGGACGCATGTGCTCAAGGCGCTGAGCGTGGGCGCAAAGGCGGTCGCGGGCGGGCGGCTTTACCTTTACGCGCTGGCGGCGGCGGGCGAAGCCGGCGTGGAACGTGCGGTGCAGATCCTCAAGACCGAAATCACCCGCGACATGAAGTTGATGGGCGCAAAAAGCGTTGCGGACCTCACTCGCGAAAACCTGCGCTGGCGCTAGCGCCGGATCAGCACACTTCCGCCGTGTTATCCGGAATCGGACCGGCGGGAATCCGCGCCGGGTGGAGGTAGAACGGATCGCCCGCAAGGCGATGCTTGTTTCCATAGGCCCGGCCGAACAGTGCGTGGAGCCTCGGATCGTACCCCGCGAGGTCCTCGTCCGAAAGCACGCGGCGGCCGTTCATCACCTTGAGCTTCTTCGAATTGAACCACAGCTGGCTGCCTTCGGCCCAGTATTCGTCAACCGTGGTCATCATGTATTCGCCCGACCACAGGCCATCGGCCAGCGCGGCGCGCCAGGCCGCTTCGACTTCAGCGTAGAACACCGGATCGACCTCTTTGGCCGCCCACAGCACATTATGCGCGAATTCGTGGACGAAGATGGTCTCGCCGTAATAGCGCGAACTGGGCAGGCCGAGCAGGTCCTCCGCCGCACCCACCGTCATCGGCCCGCCGATCCCGCGGGCGCGGGCGTTCCAGTATTGGGCATCGGTCAGCCGCCCGATGCGCTCGTCGTAATGCTTCTTCTCGCAACGGGTCAGCCGCACGTCGTCGGGGCCGGGCTTGGTCCAGTGCGCCTGTTCGGGGATGTCGAGCATGCCTTCGCTCTCGGCCATGATCGCCACGCGATAGCCCCACGCGGCCAAGGCCCGGTGAAGGTCGGGCCGGTGCTCGAGCAGGCCGAGTACGATCGAGCGGGCGCGTTCAAGCGCCTCGTCGGGGACCTGCGCCGAGGAGACGATCGGGATGCCGCCGGCGTCGAGATATTTGGCGTAGAACGGATCGAGCGCGAGCGAGGCGGGGGGTGGTGAGGAGCCGAGCGTCAACAGCGAGATTGCCGCAAGTACCAAATTTTGGTAACGACATTTCATGGCTGCAAAAAATACCTCGATCGCGTTGGGCGAACATTTCACGGATTACACGAAGCGCAAGGTGGAATCGGGCGAATTCGGCTCGACCAGCGAAGTGATCCGCGATGCGCTGCGGCTGCATGAGGAGCGCGCGGCGTTCAAGTCGAAGCTGCTTGAGGAAATCGATAAGGGGCTGGCGAGCCCTATCGATGATGAGTTCGATATCGATCGCTGGTTCGAAGAAGAGTTTCCTCAGGCATAATGCGGATCAGGTTCCGCAGGGCTGCATCGGCGGACATGCGGCGCGTGGCGCGCGAAACCCGCGCCGCCTGGGGCGAGGCACAGGCGGCAAAATATTCGGCCGAACTGCGTGATGCGATCAAATCGCTCAGCAAATACCCGCTGCGCTTTCCGGAATTCGAGCCTCGTCCGGGCCTGCGCCGGATGAACAGCGGACGGCACGCGGTGTTCTATCTGGTGCTGGAGGACCGGATCGAGATTGTCCGGGTGCTCCATGTGGCCGGCGATTTCGAGCGGTGGGTATGAATTGAGCAAGCGGTCACCGGAATCTGCGCAAGACGGGTTTCGATCCGCCGCTTTACACACCTTTACAGGGTTCAAGGGGAAAACTGTCACCTTGCGCGCAAAGCGTCACCTTGCGCGGGAATCCACGCGTCGGCGGGAGGGAAATCGACGGTGTGAATGAGCCGGTCTTTGGCCCCGATGCAGGGCCGCCGCTTCATGCCATGAACCGGCGGTTGTAGGAAAATTGGAAGTCTGAGTGGGCGATTTGGAGCGGTGGCAATGAATTGAGGTCAGTGTCACCGAATTCCGGAATCCGTCTCTCGAATCACTTCTTTGGAAACAAAAATTTCGGCAGGCTGCCTTTGCTCGTCGCGGGCGGTTTCTTTGGTTTGACCTGCTCCCGTAGCCGGAAAGGCTTATTGTCTCCCTCGCCACCGAACCAGTCCAAAAGATCATCCGCCGATTTTCGGATAGGCTTGCCACCAACTGCACCAGAGCTTGATTCATCACTGTAGAACGAAATCCCGCTTTCATCGACGACCATGAAGAAACGATGTCCACGCGACGTCGTCAATCGAAGCTTCACCGAGGAGTACTTTGCCCCGACACTCTCAATTTTCACGGACATAACGCCTCCTCAATAAACCCGCTTCTTCGGTTTGATATACTCCACGTCATCCGTGAGCGTGTACTCATGCACGGGGCGGTAGTCGATCCGCACCTCGCCGCCGTTGCCTCCCCAGCCCGAGAACCACGCAGCGGTGTGCTTCATCCAGGTCTTGTCGTCGCGGTTGGGGAAATCCTCGTGCGCGTGGGCGCCGCGGGATTCCTTGCGGTTGTGGGCGCCGTGAAGGGTAACCGCGGCCTGCGAGATGAGGTTGTCGAGTTCGAGCGTTTCGACGAGGTCGCTATTCCAGATCAGCGAGCGGTCGGTGACCTTGATATCCTGCATCCGCGCATAGGTCTCGGCGAGCCTGGTCTTGCCTTCTTCCATCAGCGCGTCGGTGCGGAACACCGCGGCGTGACCTGACATATTGCGCTGCATTTCGAGGCGGATTTCCGCGGTGGGCGAACCGCCGCTCGCGTTGCGGAAATGATCGAGCCTTGTGAGCGCGAAATCTGCGCTGTCCTTGGGAAGCTCGGCCTGCTTCGCGCCGGGCTTGATCGTTTCCTTCAAGCGCAGCCCAGCGGCACGGCCGAAGACCACGAGGTCGATCAGCGAGTTCGAGCCGAGCCGGTTGGCGCCGTGGACCGACACGCATGCCGCTTCGCCCACCGCGAACAGGCCGGGGACGATCGTCTCGGGATCGCCGTCCTTGCCGATGGTGACTACCTCACCATGGTAGTTCGTGGGAATGCCGCCCATGTTGTAATGCACCGTCGGCACCACCGGCAGCGGCTGGCGGGTGAGGTCGACCCCGGCGAAGATCTTGCCGCTCTCGGTGATACCGGGCAGCCGTTCGTGCAGCACCTTGGGATCGATATGGTCGAGGTGGAGGAAGATGTGGTCCTTGTGCGGGCCGACGCCGCGGCCTTCGCGGATTTCCATCGCCATCGAGCGGGAGACGACGTCACGTGAGGCAAGGTCCTTGGCGCTGGGTGCATAGCGCTCCATGAAACGCTCGCCCTCGGAATTGGTGAGATAGCCGCCCTCGCCCCGCGCGCCTTCGGTAATGAGGACGCCCGCGCCGTAAATCCCGGTGGGGTGGAACTGGACGAACTCCATGTCCTGCAACGGCAGGCCCGCGCGCAGCACCATCCCGCCGCCGTCGCCGGTGCAGGTATGGGCGCTGGTGGCGGTGTAATAGGCGCGGCCATAGCCGCCGGTCGCCAGCACCACCGCCTGCGCGCGGAAGCGGTGGATCGATCCGTCGTCGAGACACAAAGCGATCACCCCGACACATCTGCCGCCCGCCATGATCAGGTCGATCGCGAAATATTCGATGTAGAAGTCCGAATTGTACTTGAGGCTCTGCTGGTAGAGCGCGTGGAGCATCGCATGGCCGGTGCGGTCGGCCGCGGCGGCGGTGCGCTGTACCGGGGGGCCTTCGCCCATGTTCTGCATGTGGCCGCCGAACGGGCGCTGATAGATCGTGCCGTCCTTGTTGCGGCTGAACGGCACCCCGGCATGCTCGAGCTCGTAAACCGCCTGCGGTGCCTCGCGGACCATGTATTCGATCGCGTCCTGGTCGCCCAGCCAGTCCGACCCCTTGACGGTGTCATACATGTGCCAGGTCCAGTGATCGGGCGAATTGTTGCACAGGCTGGCGGCGATCCCGCCCTGCGCCGCGACGGTGTGGCTGCGGGTCGGGAAGACCTTGGTGATGCAGGCGGTCTTGAGCCCGGCTTCGGCCGCGCCCATGGTCGCGCGCAGCCCCGATCCGCCCGCGCCGACAACGACGACGTCGTAAGTGTGGTCGATAATGCTGTAGGCAGGCTGGGTCATGCGCCGTCCGCGATCAGCGCGCTCCGCCCATGGCGCCGGCCATGGCGTCTGCAAGCATGCTTGAGGTCAGGTCTCCGGCGACCTTGAGGGCCACGATCCTGACGACAAACAGCACCCCGGCCGTCGCCCCGGCAATCGCCGCGAGGTTGACCAGCGCCAGTGCGGTGAACCGGTACCCGGCATCGTGGACATAATCCTCGATAAGCACCTGCAGGCCGAGCCGCGCATGCCAGAAGAACGACACGATCAGCAGGATCATGGCGAGCGACGGGAGGGTTCCCGAAAGCCAGCCGACGATGGTCGGGTAATTATAGTCCGGCATCAGCGCCAGCGACACGGCCAGCCAGCTGCCGAGGAAGAGGTTGGCGATCGCGGTGGTGCGCTGGAGCGCCCAGTGGTGCTCGCCGCCATGCGTTGCCACAGTTGCTTCGGTCATCGTCGGCTCCCTATTTCAGCAGGATCGCCGCCCAGAAGGCAGCAGTCAGGGCAATTGCGAGGAGCGGCGCGGCGATCGCCCAGGATTTGTTGGCGTCAAGTTCGTAACCCGCGCCAATATCGAGCACGAAATGGCGGACGCCCGAGACGAGGTGGTTGAAACCCGCCCAGCTCAGCCCGACCAGCACCACCATTCCGTACCAGGTGGCCGCGAGGGTGGTGAACTCGCCATAGGACGCGGCCCCTCCGGCCAGCGCGCAGAGCCACCACAACAGCACCCCGAGCCCGACGATCGCCAGCCCGTCGCCGGTGATGCGGTGGAGGATCGAGACCAGCATCGCCGGCCCCCATTTCCAGATCGTGAGATGAGGGGAAGTCGGTCTTTCGTTCATGGACGAATCCCTGCCGGTTGGCGCACCCGGGCCGGGCGCGGCGTGTGCGCTTCCCTTAGCGATTACGCGCCCATCTGCAAGCACCTGCACCTTAACCACAGCCATTCGGCTTGGCGAAACCATGCAGCGCCTCTATCCCTGCGCCATGGACAGGCCAGTCATTCTCGTCACCGGATCGAGCCGCGGGATCGGCGCGGCGATCGTCGAGGTGCTGCGTGCGCGCGGGGCCGAGGTGATCTGCCACGGCAGCCGGGAATATAATGACGGGACCATCGCCGCCGACCTCGCCGAGACGCTCGGCCCGCAGATCCTGTGGGAAGACGCGCTGGCCTTGGGCGGCGGGCGGATCGACGTGCTCATCAACAATGCCGGAGTGTTCGAGGCCAACCCGATCTCGGCCTCGGACATCGACTGGCTCGACCGCTGGGAAGATACGATGCGGGTCAACCTCACCGCCGCGGCGGCACTGTCGCGCTATGCGGTGAAGCACTGGCTCGAGACCGGCAATGAAGGGCGGCTGGTCCATATCGCCAGCCGTGCCGCGCACCGTGGGGATTCGTCCCAACACTGGCACTATGCCGCGTCCAAGGGCGGGATGTTGGCGATGCACAAGACTATCGCCCGTGCCTATGCGAAGGAAGGGATCTCGAGCTTCGCCATCGCCCCGGGCTTCACCGATACCGCGATGGCCGAGGACTATCTCGCCTCCCGCGGCGGGCCAGACTTGCTCGCCGACATCCCGCTGGGCCGCGTCGCCGAGCCCGAGGAAATCGCCGCCATCGCCGCCTTCTGTGCGCTCGACGCCCCGCCGAGCATGACCGGCGCGGTGATCGACGCCAACGGCGCGAGTTATGTCCGTTAGATTCGCGCTTCTTTCACTGGCCGTGCTTTCGGCGGCTTGCTCCACGCCGGCGCCGGCCGAGCAGGCCGACCAGAAGGCATGGACCGAAGCTTGCGCGGACGGGGACGAGTGGGACGAGCCCGGCCCGCCGTTCAAAGTGTTCGGAAACACCTATTTTGTCGGAACCTGCGGGGTCGGCTCGATCCTGATCGCCGGCGAGGAAGGCCACGTCCTGATCGACGGAGGGACTGAGGTTGGGGGCCCACTCATCGCCGCCAACATCGAGCGGTTGGGGTTCGATCCGCACGACGTCCGTTTCCTGCTTTCATCGCACGAACATTACGATCATGTAGGTGGGCTCGCCTACCTGCAGCGGACCACCGGCGCGACCCTGATGGCAAACAACAAAGCGGCTCCGGTGCTTAAGAGCGGCATCACCGCCGACGACGATCCGCAGGCGGGGATGCACCCGCCATTCGCCCGGGTCGAGATCGGCGG
>Ga0315910_10002794_pt1 | contig 15117 bp, 1 predicted proteins | sample EdamamesoilMG_FD_204470 | JGI IMG/M metagenome (GOLD analysis project Ga0315910, IMG submission 204470) | Garden soil microbial communities collected in Santa Monica, California, United States - Edamame soil | ecosystem: Environmental > Terrestrial > Soil > Garden | place: USA: California...
CGAGGCCTCGAGTCGGGACAGCCGCGCCTCGAGCGCGCCTGAGCGCGCCTCGATGGCGCCGACTCGCCGGGCAAACAGCTCGGCGTCTGCCGTGCCCGGCAGCACGAAGGCGCCGACGCCGAGCACGCGTCCCGCCGCGACGACGGGCCAGACGATGATCTGGTCGGTACCCCCGGGCACGGTCGCGACCGACCGCTGCGTCTGGTCGAGGGACTGATACGCGGCGCGAAAGAGGAGGTCCGCGAGCGTCGTCTCCCGCGGATGGAGGCCGGCGACGACGGCCTCATCCCGGCCGGAGAGCGGCGGAGCGAGCACGACCATGCCCGCGAGTCCGCCAGCGGCCGGCACGACCTGCGCCAGCCAGTCCTCGTACCACCCGAGGCCGGCATCGGCCGGATCGACCGTTGCGGAGGCAGTGATCGAGGCCGGATCCACGCCCGAGACTCCGTTCGCGCCGGGCGCTTCGCTCAGTTGCGGTTGCCCTTGCCGGGAGCCCGGGCCGGCGCCACGTCGCCGAGCGAGCCGAAGCGCTCTTCGTATTCCTTGACGACGTTGGCGAGCAGCTGGTGCAGGCGCTTGGCGGCGAACGGGCTCATGATGATCCGGTCGGTGAGATCGATCGCGACTTCCTTCTGGCCCTGTCGCCAGGCCTGGTTCGTGCCGAAGAGCAAAGTCACTTCTTCGCGCGTGCTCGAGACGTTGCAGACGTTGGCATAGGTGCTGCGCATATTGCTGTCGTTCCAGCGGATCGTCGGCAAAGCGCGGCTCTCTCGATGGGTCTTCTTCTCTTCAGTCATGGTTGCTGCTGCTCCCTAAGCGCATGGTTCGATGTCTACGGGAAAACCCCTGCCGCGACGCGGAAGGCGGCCGCCCGTGCCGTCGGCAGCGTATCAGCTATCGAGCGGCCGGAAGTCGATACGGTTCACGCGTTTCCGGTAGGTGCTCACCGCGGCGGCCGTCTCGTCCTCCCGGCCGTCGGGCGCAAGCTCCCGGCGCCGGAATCCGAGCGCCGCGAGCACGCCGGCGCCGACGACCGAGGCCAGCGGGTCGGCAGCCTCGTCCGGGTCGCCCTCGGTCCCCGGCGCGGCCGGCTCTGCCGCCGCTTCCGATCCGCCGCCGCCTGTCAGGCCGTCGCCCGCGAGTGGCAGTGCGCGCAGGAAATCCTTGAGTTGCTGGTCCGTGAGACCCTCGAGGTCCTCGGGCGTGAGCAGGCGTTGCAGCAGCAGGGCAGCGGGAGCCGCCTCTTCCGCGGCTGCCTCGTCCTCGTCCTCCTCGCTGCCGGCCGGTGAGGAGGCATCGACCTCAGCCAGAGGCTCGGCGTTGAAGAGCTCGTACAGGCTGAGCGCGACCGGATCGCGATCGGTCGGATCCGTCGACACGCGCAGGCCCTTGAAGGTCTCGGTGGAGTCGACGACCCGGCCGAAGCCGCCGAGCATGATGTCGGTGACGAAGTCGCCGAAGAACTGATCCGCGCCGCGGCCGCCGATGAGGATGTCGGTGCCGGCGCCGCCGTGCAGCTCGTCCGCATCGCCTTCGAGCGGATCGGTGGCTTCCGCCGTGCGCCGGCCGCCCGCGATGTCGACGTAGCCGAGGTCCCCGAGCAGGAGGTCGTTGTCGTCGTCGCCGAAGAGACGGTCGCGGCCGCCGCCGCCGATCAGCATGTCGTGGCCGGCGCCGCCCGAGATCTCGTCGTCGTAAGCCGGGCGCCCGCTTTCCGTCTGCAGGCGCAGGCGACCGTCCGGCAGCCGGGTCACGGTGCCGAAATCGCCGAAGGCGATGTCGTTACCGGCGTCTCCGGCCATCGTGTCGCTGCCTTCGCGGCCGAACAGCTCGTCGTCGGCATCGCCGCCGAAAATTGCGTCGTCACCGTGGCCGCCGTGCAGCCGGTCCTCGTCCCCGAGGCCCCGGATCGTCAGCGACAGCCCGGCGAGCGAGCCGTCGACGAAGTCACGGCCGCCCTGGCCCCAGAGGTGGAGCTCGCTCGAGAGCCCCGCGTGGACGCCCGCGGTGACGATCGCAGTGTCGGCGCCCGCGCCCAGGTAGACCCAGGTGGGGCTGACATTGCCGTCGAAGACGTGGTCCACGACCATCGTGTCGGCGCCGCTGCCGAGCAGGACTTCGATGCCGCCCCTGAAGTCGCCGCCCGTCGCGCGATAGCGGATCTGGCCGGGCAGGATTCCCGTGAGCCGGACATCGGCGCCGAGGTCGTCCATGAGCCCGGCGTCGCCCGTGGCGTCGGCGAAGTCGGAGACGAGCAGGCGGTTCGAGCCCGCGCCGCCGTCGAGAATCAGCGTGCCGGCAATCAGGTCCGCGATGCCGCTGCTCACCTCGGGGAGACCGTAAGCGGTCGCACCCGGCTCGCCGCTCGCATCGTCGGCGACGTAGAAGAAATCGGTGCCGGCGCCGCCGTCGACCTCCACCGTGTGCTCGAGCGCCTGCACGTAGAGCGCGTCGTCGCCGGCGTGGCCAAGCACGTGGGTGCTCGCGACCGTGCCGCGCAGCGTAAACGTATCCTCGCCGGAGCCCAGCTCGACATTGAGCTGCTCGACGGTCACGACGCCCGCGACATCGCCGACGTTGACGAACGCGTCCTCGCCATCCATGGCGGCGCTCGTGAACAGCCGGCCCTCGAGGCGGCTCGTGCGGTCCGCCGCATCCGTGCGATTCAGGATATTGACGGTATCCGTGCCTGCGTCGCCCGCGATGTGGATGCGGCCGGCCAGGTTCTCGAGCATCGAGCTGCCGTCGCCACGCAGGCCCACGTCGACGACATCGTTGCCGCCGCCGGCGGCGAGGTGGAAGTCGACCTCGGCGCCGAGCGCATCGATGCGGATCCGGTCGTTCGACGCACCGAGCGTCAGCTCGACCTGCTGCACGTCGCGGAAGGAGATGCTCTCCGCCATGCCGAAGCCGATGATCGAGTTCTCGATGCCCGTGTGCGCGCGCTGCACCTCGACGACGAAAGCATTGGCGACGGTGACGTTGATTCCGGCGCCCGTGTCGCCAGCGGAAACGGTGATTCCATCGACGCTGTCGAGGTAAGTGTCGCCGCTGCGGTTGACGACGAAGCGGACGCGCTTGCCGGTGCCGTCGTAATTGGAATGCTCGTAGGCGCGGAAGGTGTCGCTGCCGTCGACGACGTCGCCGCCGACGCGGGCGAAGCCGTCCGCCGCGAAGGAGGCATCGAGCGCGGCCAGGTTGCTCGCGTCGACGCGGCCGAAGTAGGTGCCGACGCGCACGAGGAACTGCCGGGTCGCGGCGCCGTCCAGTGCGGTCGCCATCTCCTGCGCCAGGCGCGGGCGCCGGTTGAGCTCGTCGCGGAGCGCCCGCGCGATACCGGATCGCGTCAGCGGCAGTGTCGCGAGGAGCCGCGCCGGCACCAGGGCCTCGTCGACGATGACGAAGCCGGCGCTGACGCTTTCCGCGGTCACGGCGCCATCCTGCACCTGCGACGCGTGATGGATCTCGATCCGGTCGTTGCCGGCCGTGCCGCGGATGAACAGGCGCCCCTGCACATTCTGCAGGCCGTTCGCGAAGATGAAGCTGTCGTCGTCGGAGCCGCCGACGAGGTGCAGGTCGTGGTTCGCGATCAGGGCATCGACGAAGAACCGGTCGTTGCCGGGGCCGCCGAGGATCACGGTGCGCTCGACATCGCGGCTGTCGTAGCTGTTGGTGTTCGAAATTCCCGCGATCGTCAGCACCTGGACGCCGTTCGCATCGAGCGCTGTCGAGATGCGGATCGCATCGTCGGCCGCCGTGCCGGCCAGGGCAAAGGAGTCGAAGCCGCTGCCGCCGTCCACGCTGACATGGCCGTTGCCGATCGTGTTGAGGATTTCGTCCTCGTCCTCGCCGGTTTGCAGCGCGATGCCATGGTAGGTGGCGAGTTGCTCGCCATCGAGGCCAAGGTGCGAGCGCATGAAGAAGGTGTCGTCGCCGTAGCCGCCCGCGAGGGAGATGTCCGCCGTATTGTGGTTGACCTCGAAATAGTCGTTGCCGCTGTCGCCGTAGACCTCGGCGCTGTAGCTGACGCCGTCGGTGATGTCGGTCACGTAGACGATCTCTCGGCCGTCCGCCGTCGTCGTCGTGGCGTTGCCGAGCACGGTGCCGACGAAGACCTTGTCGTCGCCGGCGCCGGCGAAGATCAGCGCCCGCGCCAGCGTGTCGTCGAGAACGACGACGTCGTCGCCGTCGGCCGCGAAGAGCTCGAGGCTGGCCAGCGTCCGGTCGCGGTAGTGGATCGTGCGCAATCCGGCGCCGGACGCGGGCGCGAGGCGCGTACGGACGTCGCTGTTGACGAAGGAGTCGGCGGTCGCCGCATCCGTATTGCCCTCGAACAGGGCCTCGAGATCGGTCGTCGAGTATTCGTCCGTATTGGCGTCGAGGAACTGCTCGACGACGCCCCACTCTGCGGTCAGGCCATCCCAGTACGAGGTCGCAAGACGCGAGTCGAAGTGGAAGAACTCGTCCGCGGCGCCGCCGCGGACGATCACGCGATCGTCGGCATCGCCCACGGCCTCGTCGATCCAGAAGTCGACCCGGTCGCCCGCCGGCGTCGCCGCAAGGCGGAGCTCGTAGGTGTCATTGCCGTCGCCGCCGGCGAGGCGGAACGTCATGTCCGTGCCGCTGTGCACGCGGATGTCGATCGTGTCGTTGCCGCCATGCGTCTCGACCGCGAGCGTGTCGATCCCGAGGCTGGTTTCGAAGACGAGCGAGTCGGCGGCATTGAGGCCGAAGCCGAGCCCGACCGTCACGTCCTCGATGCTGCTGAAGAAGAGCCCGTGCTCGTTCAGCCCCATGATCGTGTCGTAGCTGACCTCGTAATCGCTGCCGTCGATGCGACCGACGACGTAGTCGGCAGAGACCGTGATCGTCTCGCGCACGTCCTGGCGGATCGTGATCTCGAGCGGGATGAAGGCGCCCGAGTCGTCGGCGACGACCTCGATATCGAGATAGCGCTCGGTGCCGCCGGCCGTGGCGACGCGCAGGCCGTCGTTGACGGGCGGCACGACGTCGACGCGCAGCGACTGGTTGAATGCCGTCTCGATGAGCTGCCCGACGCCGGTGTCGTTGAAGCCGAGCGCCGCGATGCTGTTGCGCTCGGGTGTCGTCAGCCAGCCACCGGCCGCGAGCGCGTCGAGCCAGGGGATGAAGTTGGCCGCGGTGAGGTAGACGTCGCCGTCGAGCACGTCGGCCCGCGGCACGTCGCCGTTGACGCGCGCGATGGCGACCGCGGAGACGATCTTCGCCCCCGACGTGTCGCGGCCGTAGAAGCTGTACGTGAAGAAGGACTCGTTGAGCGCGCCGAGCTGGGCCGCGTATTCCTTGAGCAGCTCGAGATCGTTGCCCGCGAGATTCGGGTTGCCGGACCGGAAGACGGCCGAGGCGAATCCCGTGCCGCCGACGTTGTAACGGACATCCTCGAGCTTGCGCGTCGACTCGTCGGTCTGGTCGAGCTGCTCGCCGCCGCCGTCGACGTCGAGGCGGGCGGCAAAGTACGTGCCCGTGCCGTTGCGGAACTGCTCGGCCTGTGCGAGGTCGCCGCTGCGCCAGAGCTCCTGGCTGTACTGGTACTGCGAGACCCGGCTCGACAGGTCGGGATTGTCCTGCGCGTAGACCCTTAAGCCTGAGCTTTCGAGCCGCGTGTAGGCATTGGCATCGAGGAAGTCGTTGATTTCGGCGAGCACCAGATAGTCGCGCAGAGCCTCGAGGCGGTTCGTGAGGGCAACGGCGGCCGCCTGGCGCCTGCCGCCCGCGGCGAGCAGCTCGTCGACCGCGGCGCGCTCGATGAGCTCGTTCAGCGAATCGAGCGAGAAGGCATAGGACGACGAGACGTTCGCCCCCGTGAGCTCGAGACCCGCGTTCGTGAAGGCGCGGACGTCGTTGAACCAGTCGAGCTGCGCGGGCGTCGCGACGCGGCGGGCGGCGTCCGGCGCCGTGTCGGCCTCGATGACGTCGAGCGTCGTGTCGAGTGCGGCGACGCGGTCGCCGAGCGAGAAGCGGTCGATCTCGCGATCGAGCGCGAGGTCGACCGTCGTGCTCGCGAGCGACCCGTCGATCAGGCGGTCGAGCACGCCGAGCTCCGTCTCCTTGTTCGCGCGGAGCAGGGCGTCCTGCACCTCCTCGTGACGGACGTCGGTGCCGTTCACCGTCGCGTAGGTCGAGGCCAGCCAGTCGAGATAGTCGTCCTCGAGCGCCTGGCGCTCGGCGTCGGAGAGCGAATCCAGGTCGACGCCGGCGCGCGGATCGCCGTCGAACTCGAATTCGCCGAGCGCGAGCGTCCGCGTCTCCACGGTCACGTCGAGGCCGTCGGCATTCCTGGCGTTGACGAACATCCGGTCGTCGCCCGCGGAGCCCGCGATCCGGATCACGCCGGCCACGCGCGACAGGTCGTAGTTCGCCGCCATCGTCTTCTGCTCGCTTCGCGCCGGCAGGTCGGCAAAGCGATAGGAGGCGAGCCCCTCGACCGACTGGCCGACGTAGGTCTCGGTCACGCTGATGTGCGAGCTGTTCAGGGCCTCGACGTCGTAGAAGAGGCCGAGCATGTCCATCAGCAGATCCCAGCCCGCCTGGTTGTTGGGCCGGTTGTCGCGCGGCATCCAGACCGCGTCGTCCCGGACACCCTGGATATGCGCCATCTGCCCGCCGTTCTGCGGGACCTGGTCGGTGCGCATCTGCGTGTTGTGGAGATTGGACGGCAGCGCCGGGATGAACCAGAAGAACCAGTTGGTATAGGCCTCGCGCGTATAGGCGCTGTCGTGCAGGTAATCGCCCCAGATCGAGTAGGCGACGGCCGGGCGCAGGAAGTTGTCGAACAGGTAGTCGTCGATCGACGGCTGGCCGAACTCCGACAGGCTGCCGCGCAGCCAGACCGGGCTCTCCGTGTTGAGCCCAAGGAGATCCGGCAGGGCGATCCGGTCCGGCATGACCGGAACCTGCGCGCTTGCCATCGTGTTCGCGGGATCGAGCCGCGCATGGATCTGCCCGGCGCTCTGCGGGTTGAAGCCGTTGTTGTCGCTCCGGTTCAGGTAGCTGTTGTAGAAGGCCGTCGCATTGCCGCGATAGGGCTCGCGGTTGCTGTAGTACGACACCGGCCAGTGGTCGCGGACGCCCTGCAGGAAGAGCTCGAGCGCGACGGCCAGGTTGCCCTCGAGCAGCGCCCAGTGCTGGTCGCTGATCACGGGCGAGGCGCTCGACCGGTACCACTTGCGGTAGAAGTCGCGGAAGGCGGCGATGCGCTCCTCGCGCGTCAGCTGGCGCTTGACCAGGAAGACGTCGTCATGGCTGAGCGTTGTGTTCTGCAGCACGTCCTCGATGTTGTTCTGCTGGACCGTATAGGTCGCCGAGGACGCGGGGAAATTGACCGTGAAGTTCTGCTCGGCGCCGCCGACGTGGATGACGTCGTCGCCGGAGCCGAGGTTCAGCACGAGGCTCAAGTTCGCGTCGAGGCCGTAGAGGAAGACCTCGTCGTCGCCGCCGCCGGTGACGAGCGCGAGCCGCTCGACGCCGGAGATGTTGTCGATCGCGAGCCCGGCGCCGTAGAGGAACTGCTGGCCGTCGTCGCCCGTGAACACGTAGAAGGTGTCGGCGAGCGCCGTGCCCGCGACGACGACGGTGTCGAAGCCGCTGCCGCCGTAGATGTTGACGCGGTTGTTCTCGACGAAGTCGATCAGGACGTCCTGGTCCGCCTGGTCGATGTGGTTGCGGTCGTCGCCCGCGCCGACCGTGATGTCGCCGCCGCCGATCTCCTCCGAGGCGCCACCTCTCAACTGGCGGTGTGCCTTGAGGAAGAACGTGTCGTCGCCCGACTCGCCGAAGAGATCGAGGACGCCGATATTGTGGTTGACCTCGAAGTAGTCGTCGCCGCCGCCGCCGAAGAACATCGCGTTGAAGCTGACGCCGGCCGTGATGCCGTCGTCGCCGTTGACGACCTCGATCTTCTGCCCGTCGATCTCGACCGTGACGGTGTCGATGACGCGGCCGATGATGAAGGTGTCGTTGCCGCGATCGCCGTAGACGCGCATCGCGGCCATCGAGTCGTCGGAGACGATCGTGTCGTGGCCGTCGCCGGCGTGGATCTCGACGACCTCGGCGGTGAAGTCGTAGAACACGCGCTGGTACTCGTCGGGCCGGGAGAGCGCCGTGCTCGGGCGCGTCTCCGCGGCCGAGTCGGCCGAGTCGACGGGCGCCGAGAGAATGTCGTCGTCGCTCACCGTCAGCGAAAGGAAATTGTTGCGCTCGTCGGTCGGCGCGTCGATGAAGCGCGCGCGCCAGGGATCGCCGATCGTGCCCGACCCCTCGACCTCGACGTCGGCGACGAGCCGCTCGAGCGCCGCCTCGATCGCGGCGGCGCCGGTGGAGCTCGAGACCGCGAGCGTCGTCGTCGCCCCGCCGTAGCCGAGCGTGACCGTGCCGTCCGACCGGCGGTAGAAGAACTGGGTCTCGTTGATCGGCCGCTCGACGAGCGCGTCGACATCGGGCCGCGAGGCGAGCAGGTTCTCGGCGAGGCTCGCATGCACGCGCTCGACGAGGGCGCGGCCCGCGCGCGACCGCGCGACATCCGCGTCGCTCGCGAGCAGGCGGTAGAAGTCGCCGTCCGCCGTCGTCGCCGCGGCGAGGATGTGGATCTCCCAGGGCTCGTCGTCCGTGCCCTGGCCCGTCACCTCGACGCTGTCGATGCCGGCGAGCGCCTCGAGCTTCTGGCGGAGGCTCTCTGCATCGTCGGCAGAGGTGATATCGGCCGTTTGCTCACCGTGGTAGCTCAACCGGAACGCGCTCTGCGGCTCGAGATGGGTCAGCTGTTGCCAGGCCCAGCTCTGGTCGACGTCGAGGTGCAGGGTGTCGTCGCCGTCGCTGCCGCCGATGAACACGCGATCGGTGTCGGTGCCGACGGTGCCGCTGTCCCGCACGACGATCACGGATTGTCCCGCGATGGCGCCGGAGAGGCTCAGGAAGTACGCGTCGCTGCCTTCGGTGCCGTCGAGCGACAGTTGCTGCGTGAAGTCGAAGATGCCGAAGCGGTTGTCGCCGGCGCCGCCGAAGAGCTCGAAGGCTTCGAAGGGATCGACGTCCTCGGTCTCGGTGCCGCCGCCGTCGACGATCTCGAGCCGGACGTCGGTCAGGGCAAAATTGCCGTCGCGGGCCTCGACGAGCGTGTCCCGGCCGCTGTCGTCGATGAAGGCGTCGACACCGGCATTGCCCGTGACCCGGTCGTCGCCGCTGCCGCTGACGAGCGTGTCGGCGTACCGGCTGCCGACGATCCAGTCGTTACCGACACCGCCGACGAGTGTCAGGTCGTCGACGACGCGGGCGATCAGCACGTCCTCGTCGGTCAGCATGTCCGGGTCGTTCGGAATGAAACCGGCCCAGAGCTCGTCATCGCCGTCGCCGCCGATGACCGTGACCTCGTCGTGCAGGATCGAGCTCTGCGCGTCGTCGAGGTCGAGGCCGCGCAGCGTGATCACGACCGAGTCGCCGCTTGAGGCCCTGCGTGTATGCGTGACCTGCACGGACTCGAAGTCGAAGTCGAAGATCGGCGCGCCGCTCTGGGCGATCTCGCCGGTCTCGCGCACCTCGTGGCCGATGACGAAGCGCTCGTTCCGTGTCGAGCCTTCGATGCGGATCGTGTCGACGCGGTTGTCGCGGATGATCGTCGGGTCGAGGAAGTTGTCGAAGACCAGGTTGCCGTTCGCGTCGCGTTCCTGCACCAGGTCGCCGTTGGCATTGCGCTCGTAGACGGGCTTGCGAACCGTGCGCGGGACTTCGCGCTCGACGACGTGGAAGGCGGCCAGGCTCAAGTCTTCCGAGTCCGTCTCGAGCCCGAAGTCGACAACGCGATACCGGCCGTTCTCGAGCTCCGGAGCGAAGGCGCCGGATGTCAGTCGCTCGACGGTCTTGACGCTCTCGAATCCGGCGAAGGCGTCGAGATCCGCGCGCGCGATCGAGGTCTCGAGCGTCAGGAACGTTCCGTTGACGGTCGCGGCCTCGATCAGGCGCACGACGTACGGGTCGCCCGCGCTGCCCGTGCCGGACACGTCCGCGTGGGCGATGCCCTCGAGGCTCTCGAGGGCCGCCTCGAGGTCGGCCGCGGCGGTGCCGGCGAATACCGCCAGGCGATCGTCGCCGTAGTGGAGCAGGACGGCACCGGCCGCGGGCAGGACGAGCCGCTGCACGTGGCGGTCGGCGTTGTCCTCGATCTCGTTCGGCGCGGCGCCGAGCGGCCCGCCGTCGACGGCGAATTGCAGCGTGTCGTCGACAGTCGTCTCGACGAGCTCGATGCGCCAGAGCGCGCCGCCGTTCTCGAGCGTCACGCGCGCCGTCACGATGCCGGCGAGGCCCTGCAGCCGCGCCTGGATCGTGGCCGCGGTCGCGTCGCTCGCGATCTCGACGAAGTCTCCCGCGTACTCGAGCGTGAGGCTCGCGCCCGACACCGGCACGCGGAAGACGTTCGTCAGCGTCTCGGTCGGGAGCACGAGGGCATCGGCGACGCCATCGAGCGGCGCGAACGTGAGCCGGCCGAATTCGCCGGACTGCTGCACGGCGTCGACGAACCGGATGTTGTAGCGGTGGCCGTTGGCCTGGGACGCGTCCGCGTCGGGTACCGACACGACGACGGTCGTGACGTTCGACAGGGCCTCGAGCGCCGTGTTGATCGCTTCCTCGACTTCCGCGGGCGTGCCGCGCAGATCGATGGGGCCCGTGGTCTCGCCGAGATAGGTGAGCGTGGCAAAGTCGAAGGCGGCCTCGAGCGTGATCTGCTGCTGCGCGCTCTCGACGACGCGGGACTGCACGGCGTCGGTCGCCTGGACGCCGTCGACGACGAGGAAGAGCGTCGCGCCCGGATTGCCGGCAAGCGTGATCTGCCAGATTCCGTCCTGCTCCGCTGCCGTCGCGGCGAGCCCCGTCAGCGCCGTCGCGGCCGCCGCGATCGACGTCGCATTGAGCGCGATCGCGCGCAGCGGCGCCGCGCCGAAGCCGAGCTGCAGCGCGCCCGGCTGGGCGAGGAAGGACTGCACGCCGTGGTCGCGGTAGAGATCTTCGTTATTGAATTGCAGGATCTCGCCCAGCGTCCCGTGGCGCTGCCAGTCGATCTCGAGCAGCAAGGGCGGGAGGGCGGGCGCGCTGGCCGGCCGCTGCCAGCCGATGAGCCAGGGATCGGTTGTCGTGCCCGTGCCGGTCACAGTCGCGTTCGAAATGCCTTCGAAGGAATTGAGCACGGCCGCGAGCGTGATGGCCGAGGTCGCGTCGAAGCCTTCCACGAGCGTGCCCGCGCGCTCGCGCCGCATCGCCTCGAGCACGTCGTCGAGGTTGGCGGCCTGGCTGCCGTAGCGGAGCCGCGCCGAGTCGAGCCAGTCGCCGGCCACGAGACTGCCGGCGGCGAGCGACAGCAGGGGATCGGGTGTCGCGATCACGTCGATGTCGATGAGCATCGTCTCGACGACGACGTCGGGGGCGCCGTCGGCCAGGGTCAGGAACCCGAGCTGCGAGCCGTTGCCGTCGGTGGAAAGGTCGCGCGGCCGATAGAGCCCGTTCAGCAGGTTCGAGTCGTCGCGCCGCGCGAGCGCGCCCTCGTGCTCCTGCACCTGGTACTGCACCGCGAGGCGGAGCGGGCTGCCCGTGTCGACGGAGATGAAGTCGATCGTCCAGCTCGCGGGGCTCGAGTCGGCAAGCACGGCGACGTCATTGATGCCCTCGATCGACTCGAGCGCGGCCTCGATCTCCGCTGCCGACATCGAGCTCCGGATCTCGACGGAGTTGTCGGCGGTGCGGCCGTTGCCCCCGAGCAGCGGATCGTAGCCGTGGAACAGCGTCACCCGGTCGAGGCCGGCGCCGAGCGTCAGCCGCTGCGAGTCGGCATCGAGAACGGTGGCGGCGTCGGTGTCTGTGCGGAGAAGCGGCCGCCCGGCGCTGTCGAACAGGTAGCGGCTGCCGGCGTCTATGCCCGGCCGATAGAAGTAGAGCCCGGAGCGCGTCACGCTCGTGTTCTCGCCCATGGCGAGCCCGGCAACCCGCGTGACGGTGAGCCCCGTGTCCGGATCGACGTAGCCGAGTCTCAGCCGCTCGTAGTTGCCGTTGTCGTCGGTCGCGAAGTTGCCCATCGCGATGACGAAGGGATCGCCGCCGCTGCCGTCGCCGCTGACCTCGATGTTGTCGGCGATCTCGTCGAGCGCGCGCCGGACGTCGTCGGCATCAATCGTGGTGTTGTCGTCGCGGCTCGAGTCGCGCACGGTCACGCTCTGGCCGGCGTACACGAGCGTGAGCTCCGCAAGGCCCGTCGGCAACGAGAAAGTCTGCAGCCGGTTGCTGGCGCGGGAAGCAAAATGGTTGCCGTCGGCGTCGAGATCGGCCTGCCACATCCGCGCCTCGCGGGCGCCGGCCTGCAGGTCGACGACGCGCAGCGACGTGTCGATGAGGTCGCCGACGTAGATGTCGTCGCCTTCCTCGCCGGCGTCGAGAGCGAGCTCTTCGACGCCCGTCAGGAATATCGCGTCGCCGTCGATCGTCAGGCGCGCAAGCTCGGCGGCGGGATCGGCTGGGTCCTTCTCGATGCGGATGACGTCGCGATCGTCCTCGGCCGTGGCCTCGAGCCGGTCGTCGCCCGCGCCGCCGTCGATGTTCGAGCCCCCGCCCGGCCGGTAGGTCCAGACGATACGGTCGTTGCCGGCGCCCGCGTCGACCGTCGCCTCGCCGTCGGCGACGTCGATGATGTCGTTGCCGTCGCCGCCAGCGACGGTGTTGAAACCCGCGCCGCCGTCGATCTGGTCGAAGCCCGAGCCGCCGAAGATCGTGTCGTTGCCGGCGCCGGCCTCGATGAGGTCGCCGTGCCGCGTGCGGATCCGGTGCGGCGTCGTGTCGAGATTGACCGGCTGGCCCGCGCCGTCGAGCGGATTGCCGTCGACCGTGTAGCCCCGGAACGGCTCCCCGTTGGCCTGGTAGAACGGGCTCTCGCGTTGCTCGCCGTTGGCGTCGAGATAGACGGCCGCGGTCTCGTCGCCGCCTTCGATCCGGTCGTCGCCCTCGTAGGTGGCGATGACGTCCATGCCGCCCTCGCCGTGGACGATGTCGTCCTGCGCGCCGCCGAGAATGACGTCGTCGTCCGCGCCGCCGAAGGCCGTGAAGCTCAGGTACTCCGAGTCCTCGCCGTCGAGCGCCAGCGTGTCGTTGCCGCTGCCGCCGCGAAGCGTGATCGCCGCGGCGAGCCGGCTGTCGACCGTGAAGCGGTCGTTGCCGCTGCCGCCGGTCAGGTCGACGAGCGCGATCGTGTCGCCGTCGTCCCCGGCGCTGATCAGCACGGTGTCGTTGCCGGCACCCGTGTCGATGACGATGTCCGTCTGGCCGCCGACGCGTTCGCCGTTGACGATATTGACGACGTCGTTGCCGGCGCCCGTGCTGAAGCCCGTGATGTCGACGATGCCGTCGAGATTCTTGAGGCGGTAGTTGTCGTTGCCGCTGGTGCCGGCGGTCGACAGCTGCCTCACGTCGGCGCTCAGGAACACCTCGACGCGATTGCCCGTGCTGACGACGATTAGGTGCCGGTCGCGATCGGCCGTCAGCCCGTTCGCGCGGGCCTTGAGATCCGCCATCTGCTGCTGCAGGGCGTCGCGCTCGCCCTGCGAGTAGAAGTCGAAATCGACATAGGACTGGCCGGAGAGGTTCTCGAGCGTCCACTCCTCGTCGATGCCCCAGGCGTCGACGGTATACGAGTGCGGCTCGGTCGTCGCACTCGCGTAGCGGAGCGCAACCGTCTCGCCGACGTGGCTCGCGAGATCGGCTTCGTCGGCGTGGACGCATTCCCAGTCGAACTTCGCGATGACGAGATCGACGAAGCGCGTCGACGCCTCGAAGATCGTGATCTCGCTGAAGCCCAAGTCCAGGCCGATCCAGAGGAAGGCCTCGAGGAAGAGCGACAGCTCGCCGCTGACGTCGAACAGGCACTGCGGGCCGTGGCTCAGGCGGTTGACGAGCTCGGCGCCGTACATCTTGCCGTCACCGATCGGCGCGCCGGACTCGTCGAAGCCCGTGAGCATGTCGTTCAGGTCGAAGTAGATGTTGGTCTCGATGCCGCCCTGGACGCCGGCCTCGACGAGGCCGCCGATGCCGAGCGATGCGCCCGCTGCCACGAAGGCCGACAGCGTGACCTCCGCGAGATCGTCGGGCGTGTCCTCGACGCCGTGGTCGTCGAGGTAGAAACCGTTGAAGAGCCGCCAGGATTCCGCGGCCTCGAAGCCCGTCTCCTGCCACTCGAGGAAGCCCGAGGTGTCGTAGCCGAAATCGAAATTGGTCATGACGGCGACGCCGCCGCCGAGCCTGCCGTTCAGGAGCGGATAGATCGGGAAGCTGCGGAAATATTCGAACGCGAGGTCGAGATCCGGCAGGTCGTAATAGAAGAGGTCCACGGGCTTGCCGAGCAGGAGGCCGAGCGCCGTCATCGGATCCTCGAGGATCGGCAGGCTGAAGCGGTTGACGGCGCTCGAGACCGCCGAGCTGCCGTTCCTGCCCTTCCTCTTGGTCTTGCTCGACTCGAGGCCCTTCTGGTCGGGGCCTGCCGTCAGCCTTGCCGAATCGCCGTCGGGCGCCGGCGACGACTTCCGATTGCCCGACTCGTCGCGTGCATCGTCGGCGGAGACTTCCGCGTCCGGATCCTCGAGCAGGCTTTCCGTGAGGTAGAAATCGCCGAAGTTGAGCTCGCCGCCCGCACCCTCGATGCTGTCGATGAACTCGATTGTCGACTTGAGCACGGCCAGCACTTTCTTGGCCGTGTCGACGGTCTTCGCGTCGAGGCGCAGATACGCCATGTCGAGCAGGGTGAGCTGCGCGATGCCGAGGTCGAGCTCGGCCGTGAGCAGCTCGACGACCGGACGCAGTGGGTCGATGATCTGCTTGATCGTGTCGAGCGCCTCGCCCAGGAAGCTGTCGAAGATCGAGCCGACGTCGAGCGTCACGGATTCGAGCCAGACGTTCGGCGAGCCCGTGTCGAAGGAGAAGCCCGTGGCCGACGACAGCGTCGCGTCGCCGAGCACCTGGTCGTAGTGGATGATCGTGCCGAGCGACGGCAGGATGCCGCCGGCCGTGGTCCGCGCGACCGCCTGGATGTGAGCCTCGGCGGAGGCGTTCGCGTTG
>Ga0315910_10002795_pt1 | contig 15115 bp, 12 predicted proteins | sample EdamamesoilMG_FD_204470 | JGI IMG/M metagenome (GOLD analysis project Ga0315910, IMG submission 204470) | Garden soil microbial communities collected in Santa Monica, California, United States - Edamame soil | ecosystem: Environmental > Terrestrial > Soil > Garden | place: USA: California...
ACAGCCAGCCGATGGGTTTCTATGCGCCCGCGCAGCTCCTGCGCACGGCGCGGGAGCAGGGCGTTGCCGTCCACCCCGTCGCAATCGAGTCGAGCCGTTATGAATCCTCGCTCGAGACGGATGCCGCGGGCCGGCCGGGCATCCGGCTCGGGTTCCGCCTCGTCGGCGAGCTTAAAGAAGCGGCGGCGGAGCGGATCGAGCGCGCGCGTGCCGGGGGCGCTTTTGTCGATCTCGATGATCTCGCGCGGCGGGCGGATCTCGATCGCGGCGACCTGGGCGCGCTGGCCGCGGCCGGCGCGCTCCACTCGCTCGCCGATCATCGCCACCGCGTACGTTGGGAAGTGGCCGGCATCGACCGTGGCGCGCCGTTGCTCGCCAATACGCGGATTGCCGAGGGCATACCGCTGCTGCGCCGGCCGACCGAGGGCGAGGACATCGTCGCCGATTACGCGACGCTCGGCCTCACGCTGCGCCGTCATCCCTTGGCCCTGCTCCGGCCGCGGCTCGACGCGCTCGGGTTCGGGTCGGCGGCGGCCGTCCAGGCGCTCGCGCATGACCGGGCGGCGCGCACCGCCGGGATCGTGATCACGCGGCAGCGGCCGGCCAGCGCTTCGGGCGTCGTGTTCGTCACGCTCGAGGACGAAACGGGCTATCTCAATCTGATTGTCTGGGAGAGCCTCGCCCAGAAGGCACGGCGGGCCTTGCTCGAATCACGCCTGCTCGGCGTCCGGGGGCGGGTTCAGCGGGAGGGCGAGGTGCTGCATCTGATTGCGAGGGAGCTCGTCGATCTCAGCGACTTGCTCGGGAGCCTGAAGACGGGATCGCGGGACTTTCACTAGATCTTGTAGTCCTCGAAGTCCTCGAGCTCGCGCATAGCGCGCTTCTTCTCCATGAGCTCCTCGAGACGCTTGCGCGTGACCTTCTCCCTGTCGACGCTGTTGACGAGGCCGTCGGCTTCGAGCTCGTGAATGAGCTCCTCGACGTTGATCTCTACCGAAGGGTCGCCGACATTGTCGGTAACCTCTGCTACTTCCTCTTCCTCTTCGAGCTCCTCCGTCGTCTCTTCCTTTTCCTTTTCGACGTCTTCCTCGAATTCTTCGGCAGCCAGCTGTTCCGTCATGCCTCGCTCCAGATCACCGCAAATAACATAAGGCGGCTCCTTTCGCGGCTGTTATAAACCCGAAAAACAGGTGAGGCAATACCTGCGATTCGCAGAATGTGAATCGCGACACAATCGTGAAAAATGCGTGAATTCAGACGAGCTGGTTGATCTGGAAGATCGGCAGCAGGATCGCGAGCACGATCAGCAGGACCATGCCGCCCATGAAAAGAATGAGCACGGGCTCGAGCAAGGCGAGCATTGAGCCGATCAGGCTGTCCATCTCCGCTTCCTGATGAGTCGCGGCGCGGTCGAGCATCTCGTCGAGCTTGCCGCTGGCTTCGCCGCTCGAAATCAGGTGCATCGTCATGGGCGGAAACAGTCTCGATTGCGCGAGCGAGCGGCCGACGGCAGCGCCTTCGCGCACGCGGATCGCGGCTTCGTTGACGGCATCGCGCATCGGCAGGTTCACGACGACGTCCGCGCTGATCCGCATGCCTTCGACGATCGGCACGCCGCTTGCGCTCAGGATGGCCATGGTCCGCGTGAAGCGGGCCGTATTGACGCCGCGCACGACGCGACCGATCACCGGCAGGCGCAGGAGGCTGCGATGAAACTCCCGCCGCGGGCCTTCCTGGGCGAGAGTCCGGCGGATGCTGTAGATCGCGATGCCAACGGCGGCCAGGATCGCCCACCACCAGCCCTGGATGAAGCCGGAAAAGGCAATCAGGGCGCGGGTCAGGATCGGCAGGTCCTGCCCCGTGCTTTCGAAGACGCCCACGACCTTGGGGACGATATATATGAGCATGAATGTGACAATAATGAGCGACAGGCTCGTCAGCACGGCCGGGTAGATCATGGCCTGGTTGATCTTCTGGTTGAGCCCGTGGCGTGACTCCGTGTAGTCGGCCAGGCGCTCGAGCACGTTGTCGAGCTGGCCGGCCTGTTCGCCGGCTGCGACGGTGGCGCGGTAGACGTGCGGAAACGCCTGTGGAAACTGGTCGAGCCCCGTAGCCAGCGGATGGCCCTCGACGACCTTCGCCCGGACTGCGAGCACGATGCTCTTGAGGCGCGCCTTCTCGGTCTGCTGGCTGATCGCCTGCAGGGCTTCGTCGAGCGGCAGGCCGGCCTTGGCCAGCGTCGCGAGCTGGCGCGTCGTGATCGCGAGATCGAGCGCCCCTACGCCGCGGCGCAACGAGAATCGCCGCGCCTGCTCCGCCTTTTCCTGCGACTCGACCGCTTCGATCTGGACGGGCGTGAGACTGCGCTCGCGCAGGAGCTGGCGGACCTGCCGGGGCGAGTCGCCCTCGAGCAGCCCCTTCTGCTCCTTGCCGCGCGCGTCGAGCGCGACGTACTGGAAGGCGCCCATCAGTCGCTGCGCGTGACGCGCAGGACTTCCTCGAGCGAGGTTTCGCCCGAGAGCACGCGGCGCATGCCGTCCTCGGCGATGCCGGGACCCTGAGTGCGCGCCCGGGCCTCGAGCTCATGCTCGCCCGAGCCGTCATGGATCATCTGTCGCATCTTGTCGTCGATCGGGACGATCTCGTAGATGCCCGTGCGGCCTTCATAGGAGTCGAGCTGTTCGCGCGGCCGGTAGATCGTCGGTGCTGCTGACGGGTCGACGCCGAGCAGCCGGCATTCGTACTCGTCAGCCGTGTAAGGCACCCTGGCCGCTGGGTCGAGCACGCGAATGAGCCGTTGGGCGATCACGCCGATCAGGCTCGAGGACAGCAGGAAGGGCTCGACGCCCATGTCGCGCAGCCGTGTGACGGCGCCGACTGCGGTGTTCGTGTGCAGAGTCGAAAGCACGAGGTGGCCCGTGAGGCTGGCCTGCACGGCGATCTCCGCCGTCTCGAGGTCGCGGATCTCGCCGACCATGACGACGTCGGGGTCCTGGCGCAGGATCGCGCGGAGCCCCCTGGCGAACGTCATGTTGACCTTGGTATTGACCTGGGTCTGGCCGATGCCGTCGAGGTCGTACTCGACGGGATCCTCGACCGTGAGGATGTTGCGGCTGCGGTCGTTGATGCGCTCGAGCGCGGCATAGAGGGTCGTCGTCTTGCCCGAGCCCGTGGGGCCGGTCACGAGGATGATTCCGTGCGGCCGGTGGATCAACCGGTCCATGAGCGCCTGGTCGCGCGCCGACATCCCGAGGTGCTCGAGGTCGAGGCGGCCGGCCTGCTTGTCGAGCAGGCGCAGCACGACACGCTCGCCGTGGCCCGAGGGGATCGTCGAGACGCGCACGTCGACCGCACGTCCGGCGATGCGCAGCGAAATTCGGCCGTCCTGGGGCAAGCGCTTCTCGGCGATGTCGAGCTTCGACATCACCTTGATGCGCGAGACGACGATCGGTGCGACCGCGCGCCGCGACTGCAGGACTTCCTTGAGCACGCCGTCGAGCCGGAAGCGCACGACGAGCCGGTTCTCGAAGGGCTCGATGTGAATGTCGGAGGCTCCATCCTTGATGGCCTGGGTCAGGAGCGCGTTGATGAGCCGGATGATCGGCGCCTCGTCGTCGCTGTCGATGAGGTCCGAGGGCTCGGGCAGCTGCTGCGCGACGGCGAGCAGATCGGTGTCGTCGTCGAGGCCCTCGACCATCGTCATGGCAGCGCCGCTCTCGTAGGCCTGCTGCAGGCTCGCGTCGAAGAGCTCGGGCTCGACGGCGACGAAGCGGACCGGGCCGCCCGCGAAGCGCCGGGCCTCGGCGAGGCTCGTCGCCTTCGCCCCGCGCCGGTAAATGATTACCGGTGACTCGTTGCCGGCGTCCTGGATCAGCACGCCGTGCCGCTTCGCGAAAGCGAAGGGCAGGCGCTTGCGCTCTTGCGCGATCTCGTCGCCGGTTGCCGCCAAAATGCTTACTCCGTCGGAACCGGCGCCGGAGCGGCGGTCTGACTCTGGGTCGTTGAGGAGGGCGTCCCTTGCAGCGCCTCGAGCGGCGGCAGCATCGGTCGCTCGGCGTCCTTCATGAGCTGGACGGGCTCCTCGGCGCGGCGCGTCTGCTCGTCGATCAGCAACTGGTAGCGCTCGCTCGTCAGTCGTTGCGCGTCGAGGCTGTCGCGCAGGATCGTCGGCCGGATGAAGACCATCATGACACTGTTCGTGAGCCGGGTATCGCGCGCCTTGAACAGCCAGCCAAGGCCCGGGATGTTGCCGAACCAGGGGACCTTCTGCTCGCCCTCGAGGAGCGTATCGTCCATGAGTCCGCCGAGCACGAGCACGTTTCCGTCGTCGACGTAGACGGTTGTCGTGATCTCGCGATTGTTCGTGATGACGTCGCTCGCCACCTCGCTTTCGCTGATGCTCGAAACGGTCTGCGAGATCTCCATCTGCACGCCCGTGCCCTCGTTGATGCGCGGCGTAATCGTCAGGATCGTGCCGACATCCTGACGCTCCGTCGTCTGGAACGGATTGATGTCGCCACCGGGTCCCTGGCCGGCATTGGCGCCTGCGTAGGAGCCGGTAATGAAAGGCACTTCCTGGCCCACCGAGATGGTCGCCTCGGTATTGTCGAGCACGGTCACGTTTGGCAGCTGGACGACATTGGTCTGGGCATCGCCCTGGAGCGCCGAAATTACCGCAGCCCAGCTCGTGCCCCCGTCGGTGATGCTGCCGATGGCGGCCGTCACGCCGTCGCGGATGAGGCCGGGATCGGGCGTGTCGTCGGCGCCGATCTGCGCGAGCTGAAGAATGCCGCCCGTCGTCGCCGTGAAGTTTGTGAGGCCGACGATCGAGTCGCCCTCCTCGTTGCCGAGCACCCAGGTCAGGCCGAACTCGGCCGCGCGGCTCTCGCTCATCTCGACGATGATCGCCTGGATATGCACCTGGGCGCGCGGGATATCGAGCGCATCCACGATCGACAGCATGTCGCGCAGGATCTGCGAGGGCGCGCGCATGACGAGCGAATTCGTGCCGACGTTCGCCGTGACGACGATGTCCCCGCCCGTCGGGTCAGCCGCCGTCTCGGCGGTATCGGCGACTTCTGCGCCGCCGAATTGCCCGTTCAACAAATCCGCGAGCTCCTCGGCGTCGGCATAATAAAGGTACCGCACTTCCGAGCCGCCGCCCTGCGTTGCGGGCTGATCGAGCGCCTCGACGATCGGACGATAGCGCGCCAGCTGGTCGACCGTGCCGGAGAGCACGATGCTGTTGGTGCGCTCGTCGGCAATCGCCTGCATGCCGACGATGCCGCCCTGGCTGGCCGCTGCGGAGATGAGCGTCGAGAGCTTCTGGCTCACATCCTCGGCGGAGGCGTACTCGAGCATGATGATGTCGGTGCCCTGCGCGCTGTCCCGGTCGAGAATGCGGATGATCTCGACGATGCGGTCCATGTTATCGGCGCGCTCGGTCAGCACCATCGTATTGGTGCCCGGGACGGCCGTGATATTGCCGATCGAGGTCGACATCATCGGCCGGAGCACCGGCACGAGCTGGGCCGCACTGACGTTCTCAACGGTAATGGAGCGCGTTGCGAGCGCTGCGCCCGCGCCGCCGGAGAGCGGGCTCGCTTCGGCCCGCGCCGTCGCCTCGGAGACGATGCGCCAGACTCCCTCGGACTCGACGGCGGCGTAGGTGTTCGATTGCAGGATCTGCAGGAAAGCCTGCCAGAGCTCGTCGGCGGTCATCGCGCGCTGGTTCAGGAAAGTCACCTCGAGGCCCCGCATGCGCGCATCGGGAATGATCGACCGCCCGGTAGCCTCGAAGACCATCTGCAGAACTTCGTCGATGTTGGCGTTGCGGAAGTTCGGCGTGAACAGCCGCTCTTCGTCCTGGGCCAGTGAAGGCACACTCACGCTGACGGCGAGGAACAGCGCCAGCAGGCGCGGCGTCCAGCCGTCATGTCGCATTCGGATGACTTGCATGGCGTGACTCCCTGATGAGTTCTATTGCAATGATTCCGCGAGGCGTGCGATCTGTCCCATGTCGATCACCATGGGCGTCTCGACGCCATTGCGTTGCACCTTGACGTTGGCCTGCGGCGATTCCTGCAGCGCCTGCAGTACGGCAGTGGCGCTCCTGAGATCGGTAAGCCGCATGCCGTTGACCTCGGTGAGGATGTCGCCTGGCTCGAAGCCGAGGCGGGACATCACGGGGCTGTCATTGCGCGGCTGGAGACGGAAGCCGATGACCTGATTGCCTTCGGTATGCATCGCGACGTTGATGTGTTGACCGAAAAGCGCCGCGGCCCCGGTCGCGGCTGCGGCCGCCGCCTGGGGAGTGCCGATGTTCTGCGGCGCGCGGAACGGCGCTTGCGCGGACCGGTTGCCGGTTGCGCTGGTGCGACCGCTGTATTGCGCGACTTCGGCGACGTCGGGAAAGCTCAGAGCCTCGGGTACGCCGTTGCCCGGGTCGAGCAATACGCGGTCGATGTAAACGGAATGCAGGCGCACATTGGTATTACCGATCGGATCGCCGTTGTGATACGTCGTCTGCGCGCCGCCGGAGATTGAGATGATGGCTGTGCCGGCCTCGGGAACGACCATCGAGCCGCGTTCGGGCAGCTCCTGGTGCTGCAATACGGCGTGCAGCAACAAGTCCAGTTGCGTCTGCGGCGCGTCGATGATGGCGTCTGCCGGAATTGCCACAGCGCCCGCATCGGGCTCCGTGCCGAAGGGTCCCCAGCTGGACAAGGCCGACAGGTTGGCATTGCCGCCGGAGCGGGGCGCGCCGGCAAGTGCAACGACCACGGCAGGCGGCACCTCTTCAGGTCTTGTCGGTTGTTCGAGCAGCCGCCAGGTCAGGCCGGCGGCCTGGAAGGCGATGAAGATAACGAGAGCGACGACCGCGATCGGCGGCACTACTCGATTGACCAGGGCCAGCCATTGTTCGGGCGGCTGGTTTCGCCACGACGCGAAGACTTTCGCTAGATCCATGGAATCCCACTTTCCAGGCCGGGCGCCAGCCCAGAGGCCCATCATAGGGCAGCCTTGGCTGCCCGAACAAGGCAGCGATCGCTCGACTGCCCACCCACTTCCCTTAAAATTGACCTTGGTCGGCCAGTAAAATTCACCTGATGTCGGAGAAAACGCTGCAATTGCCAAATCACGACGGAACCGCGATCGAGGAAGCGCGTCCGAAGCTCAAGCGGCCCCCTCTATTCCGCGTGATTTTGTTGAATGACGACTACACGCCGATGGAGTTCGTCGTGTCCGTGCTCGAAAGTGTCTTCGGCCTCGACCGCACGACGGCGACGCGCATCATGCTCGAGGTGCATCACCAGGGCAAAGGGATTTGCGGTGTCTTTACATTTGAGATTGCCGAGACCAAGGTAGCGCAGGTGATGGGGCTCGCGCAGCAGCACCAGCACCCCTTGCTCTGCACGATGGAAGAGACCTGAAAAACATGTCGATGCTGTCAACCGAGCTCGAATTCTGCCTCAAGGAAGCGTTCCAGCGCGCGCGCGAGGAGCGACACGAATTCATCACGGTCGAGCATCTGCTGCTTGCCCTGCTGGATACTCCGCAGGTCCTCGAGATACTCAAAGGCTGCGGCGCGGATATCGCCAGGCTTGCGAGCGATCTCGCCGAGGCGATCGACGGCTCGACGCCGCGCATGCCTCCGGATACCGACGAGGACGCCGAGCCGCAATCGACGCTCGGATTCCAGCGCGTGCTGCAGCGCGCCGTCTTTCACGTGCAACAGAGCGGCCGCAAGGAAGTCCAGCCCGGCAACGTGCTCGTCGCGATATTCGCCGAAAAGCAATCGCAGGCTGTCTATCTGCTGGCACTCCAGGATGTGACCCGCCTCGACGTCACGCAATTCATTGCGCACCGCGTGTCGAAGGTACGCAAGGACGACAAGAACAAGGAAGAGGAGACGGGCGACGAGGAGAATGGCGCAAGCCCCGAGCCGGGCGCGCTCGAACGCTTCACGACGGATCTCAATGGCCAGGCCGAGCAGGGCGTCATCGATCCGCTGATCGGCCGCGAGCTCGAGATCGAGCGCACGATCCAGATCCTCTGCCGTCGCCGCAAGAACAACCCGCTATTCGTCGGCGAAGCCGGCGTGGGCAAGACCGCGCTCGCCGAGGGACTCGCGCGGCTCATTCACGAAGGCCGCGTGCCCGAAGTGCTCAGGGGCGCACGGATTTACGCGCTCGACATGGGCGCGCTGATCGCGGGCACCAAGTACCGTGGCGACTTCGAGAAGCGCCTCAAGGGCGTCATTGCCGAGCTCAAGCGGCAGCCCGGCGCCATCCTCTTCATCGACGAGATTCATACCGTCATCGGGGCCGGAGCCGCCTCGGGCGGAGTCATGGACGCATCGAACCTGATCAAGCCCGTGCTCGCGAGCGGCACGCTGCGCTGCATCGGCTCCACGACCTATTCCGAGTTCCGCGGCATTTTCGAAAAGGACCATGCGCTCGCGCGGCGCTTCCAGAAGATCGACGTCGTCGAGCCGTCGGTACCCGAGACGATCGAGATCCTGCGGGGATTGAAGACGCGCTTCGAGGAACATCACGGTATCGTCTATACCGACGATGCGCTCAAGGCCGCGGCCGAGCTTGCGAGCCGACATATCAACGATCGCCATCTGCCTGACAAGGCGATCGATGTCATCGACGAGGCCGGCGCGCACTGCCGGCTCAAGCCCGAGAACGAGCGGCCGACGACGGTCGAGGTTCCTCTTATCGAGAGCATCATCGCCAAGATGGCCCGGATTCCGGAGAAGAATGTCTCCGCTTCCGACCGCGATGCGTTGAAGACGCTCGAGCGCGATCTCAAGCTCGTCATCTTCGGTCAGGACGCCGCGATCGGCGCGCTCGCTTCGGCGATCAAGATGTCGCGTTCGGGGCTCCGCGACGAGACGAAACCGATCGGTTCGTTCCTGTTCACGGGCCCGACGGGTGTCGGCAAGACCGAGGTCACGCGTCAGCTCGCGCTGACGATGGGCGTCGAGCTGATCCGCTTCGACATGTCCGAATACATGGAACGGCACACGGTGTCGCGCCTCATCGGCGCGCCGCCGGGCTATGTCGGCTTCGACCAGGGCGGGCTCCTCACCGAGGCAATCACCAGGAATCCGCATTGCGTGCTGCTGCTCGACGAAATCGAGAAGGCGCACCCGGAAGTTTTCAATCTGCTTCTCCAGGTCATGGATCACGGCACGCTGACCGACAACAACGGCCGGCGCGCCGACTTCCGGCACGTGACGATCGTGATGACGACCAATGCCGGAGCCCAGGAGATGAGCCGCGCGTCCGTGGGCTTCACGGCACAGGACCATTCGACTGACGGCATGGAGGTGCTGAAGAAACTCTTCTCGCCCGAGTTCCGCAACCGACTCGATTCGATCATCCAGTTCGCGCCGCTCGACGAGAAGGCGGTCGCGCGTGTCGTCGACAAACTTATCGTCGAGCTCGAGGCGCAGCTCGAGAAGAATAACGTGACGATCGAGCTCGAGCCGGCGGCGCGGCAGTGGATCGCCGAGCGCGGCTACGATCGCTCAATGGGCGCGCGACCGATGGCGCGCGTCATCCAGGACCACATCAAGCGACCGCTCGCCGAGGAGCTGCTCTTCGGCACGCTGCGCGACGGCGGCCACGTGCGCGTCGATACCAGCGAGGACGGCTCGGGTCTCGTGCTGATTGCCGAAACGACGGTGCCGGAGCTCGAGCACCTGGAGTAGGGGAAGGGGACTGCCCCCGCGTCGCTAGCGGGCGCGGTAGGTGATGCGGCCCTTGGTCAGATCGTAGGGCGTGAGCTCGACGGTGACGGCGTCGCCCTTGAGGATCCGGATGTAATTCTTGCGCATCTTGCCGGAGATGTGCGCGGTGACGATATGGCCGTTCGCGAGCTCGACGCGAAAGGTCGTGTTCGGCAATGTCTCCATCACCGTGCCTTCCATCTGAATCGCGCCTTCTTTTGCCAAAATCTCGCCTGGCTGTTGCGTCGGGCGCGAATTGTTGCACAGTAGCTGCGAAAGCCGCAATCGGCCGTCAGGCAAGGAGTTCGGCGCTGCGCGTGGCGAAAATCCGTGTCCACGATCCCGGGGCGCCGGGCGGTTCGACGAGATTGTGCAGTCGCGCCAGGAATTCGCGTCGCGATACGCCGGTGGCGCCGAAAGCTTCGAGATGCGCTGTCGGCAGCTGGCAGTCGATGAGCTCGCAGCCTTCGGCTTCGAGAAAACGAACGGCATGCCAGAACGCGACCTTTGACGCATCGGTTTCGCGCGCGAACATCGACTCGCCGAAAAACACGCGACCGATTGCGACGCCGTAGAGCCCGCCGACCAGCGTCTCGCCGGACCAGGCTTCGAAGCAGTGCGCCCAGCCGAGCCGATGCAGCGCGAGATAGGCCGCGCACATCGCCGGCGTGATCCACGTGGCGCTCGTGTAGCGCCGCGGTTCGGCGCAGCCCGCGATCACGGCGGCGAAGTCGGTGTCGGCGCGGATCTCGAAGCGTCGCTGCCGGACACGCTTGCCGAGGCTTCGCGAGACCTTGAGCCTGGCGGGTTCGAGTACCGTGCGCGGATCGGGCGACCACCAGAGTATCGGCTGGCGCGCCTCGAACCAGGGAAAGATCCCGCGGCGGTAGCTCGCGAGCAGCCACTCCGGATCGAGAGAGCCGCCGGCTGCGAGCAGGCCATTGGGCTCGGTCAGCGCATTCTCGGGGTCGGGCAGGCTTTCGGGCCCGCCGGCCTTGCTGAGCCAGCGGAGCTCCTTTGTCATGGCCGATCTGCCTCGAAGGCATCGCGTCGATAGGGCAGATGCTCGTCCCAGTGTTCCATGTAGCTGTCGACGTGCGCAGTCTCGCGCTCGAGATAGGTCTGCACCGCACGATGGAATCCGGGCTCGCGCAGCCAATGGAACGACCAGGTCGGCGTCGGCGAGAAACCGCGGCTGATCTTGTGCTCGCCCTGCGTGCCGGGCTCGAACAGGCTGAGCCCCTCCCGGATGCAGTACTCGATGCCCTGGTAATAGCAGGTCTCGAAATGCAGGGAATGAAAGTCGGCCTTGCTGCCCCAGTAGCGGCCGTAGAGTGTGTCGCGGCTGCGGAAGCAGATCGCCGCCGCAATCGGCTCGTCGCCGAGGCGCGCGAGGATGACGAGCAGGTTTTCGGGCATCGTCGCGACGATGCGATCGAAAAACTCGCGATTGAGATAAGGAGCGTGTCCGCGTCGCAGGAAGGTCTGGGCGTAGAACATGTGAATCGCATCCCAGTCGTCCGGGTGCACGGCGTCGCCGGAGAGATGCTCGAAGCGGATTCCGGCCTCCGCGATCCGACGGCGCTCGCGTTTGGCCTTCTTGCGCTTGGCCGAGCTGAAGCGGCTCAGGAAATCGTCGAAGTCGGAATAGCCGTCGTTTCGCCAGTGGAACTGGCAGCCCTTGCGCTCAAGCAGCCCCGAAGCGGCGAATGCGTCGCGCTCCTCGGCTGACGGAAACAGGACATGCCACGACGAGACGTCGGCATCGCGGGCAAGGTCGAGCGCGGCCGCAATCAGGCTGGCCGAAACCTGGGATCGAGCGCCCGGATCGCGCACGAGCAGGCGTGTGCCGTTGGCCGGCGTGAACGGCACGGCACTGACGAGCTTGGGGTAATAGGCGAGGCCCGCGCGTTCGTAGGCGTCAGCCCAGCTCCAGTCGAAGACGAACTCGCCGCGCGAGTCGGTCTTCAGATAGAGCGGTAACCCTCCAGCCAGCACGCCCGCCGAATCCCGGAGCAGCAGGTGGCTGGGTTGCCAATGTGTGCCCGGGCCGACGGAGCCGCTCGCCTCCATGGCAAGCAGGAATTCGTGGCAGAGGAGGGGCTGGCCCGCGGTCAGCGCGTTCCAGGCCGAGGGCTCGACCTCGGTCAGGCTCGTAATCCGGGACGTCGAGAAACCTTCGCGCAAGCTCACGTCCGGAGATTAAGCCAAGGACTCCAGTATTGCCTGCCCGATTGGGGCTTCGGGCTTGGCGGCCGCCAAGTTATTTGTATAATCAGACGATTAGGTTAAATTACTGCGAATCTACTTGACGAGAACCAGCACGCCGATGGCGACCGATACGCTCCTGCTGCCGAAGCACAAGGGTTTGCGCGAGTCCGCGTTCTGGCTGCTCGCGGGCCTGAGCCTGATCATGCTGCTCGCGCTCGCGAGCTACAGCTCGAGCGATCCGGCATACATGAATTCGCCCGGCGACTCCTCAATCAGCAACCGCATGGGCCCGGCTGGCGCCTGGTTTGCGGACATTTCTTTCCTGGTCTTCGGGCGCTCCGCTTTTCTCTTCCCCGTTCTCCTGTTGCTCGGCGGCATTCAGCTGTTCCGTTCGGAAGGCCTGCTCGAGAATCGCCAGCTGGCCTGGCTGCGCGGCTCGGGTTTCGCCCTGATTCTGGCAACGAGCTCGGGTCTCGCGACGCTGCACTTCGCGCCCGGCGAGCTGCGCGAAACGGCCGGCGGCGTGATCGGGCAGGTCGTGGGCTTCGGCTTCGAAAAGCTGCTGGGCTCGCTCGGCGCCACGGTGCTGCTGCTCGTCCTCTGGCTCGGCGCCGTCTCGATCGCGACCGGCGTGTCGTGGATCGCGGTCATGGATCGCGTCGGCCGCGGCGTCTTGCGTACTTTCGTGCTCGCCAACAACCTGACCACTCGAGCCCGCGACTGGTTCGACGGCCGTCGCGCCAAGCAGGAGCGACAGGAAGTCGTCCTCGCGAGCCGCGCGAAGCCGCCACGCGCCGCGCCGCGCATCGAGCCGACCATCGAGCGCATCGAGCCGAGCGTCCGCGTCGAGAAGGAACGGCAGGTGCCGCTGTTCGAGCCGCCGGCCTCGTCCGAGCTGCCCTCGTTGTCGCTGCTCGACGATCCGCCGCCGCGCGAAGGCGGCTATTCGGCCGAGGCCCTCGAGGCGATGTCGCGTCTGGTCGAGATCAAGCTCAATGATTTCGGCGTCGAAGCCGAAGTGGTCGCCGTGCACCCTGGCCCCGTGATCACGCGCTTCGAGCTCAAGCCGGCAGCCGGAGTCAAGGTCAGCCAGATCAGCAATCTCGCCAAGGATCTCGCGCGGTCGTTGTCGACGGTCAGCGTCCGCGTCGTCGAGGTCATCCCGGGCAAGCCCTACGTCGGGCTCGAGATTCCGAACGAGGTCCGCGAGATCGTCTCGCTCGGCGAGATCCTGAAGTCCGAGGCCTACGAGAAGCTCGCGTCACCGCTGACGCTGGCTCTCGGCAAGGACATCGCCGGCAATCCCGTCGTCGCCGACCTCGCGCGCATGCCGCATCTCATGATCGCGGGCACCACGGGCTCGGGCAAATCCGTGGCGATCAACGCCATGGTTCTGAGCCTGCTTTACAAATCCACACCCGAGCACGTGCGTCTCATCATGATCGACCCGAAGATGCTCGAGCTCTCGGTCTACGAGGGGATTCCGCATCTGCTGACTCCCGTCGTCACCGACATGAAGCAGGCTGCCAACGCGCTGCGCTGGTGCGTCGCCGAGATGGAGCGCCGCTATGCCTTGCTGGCCAGCCTCGGCGTGCGGCATATCTCGGGCTACAACAAGAAGGTCAGCGAAGCCGCGGCGAAAGGCGAGCCGCTGCGCGATCCGACCTTCACGCCTTTCAACGAGGGTGACGTCGCGCCGGAGCTCACGCCGTTGCCGTTCATCGTGGTCATCATCGACGAGCTCGCCGACATGATGATGATGGTCGGCAAGAAGGTCGAGGAGCTCATTGCGCGCCTCGCGCAGAAGGCCCGCGCCTCGGGCATTCACGTTCTCATCGCGACGCAGCGGCCGTCCGTTGACGTCATCACGGGCCTGATCAAGGCCAATATCCCGACGCGCATCGCCTTCCAGGTATCGGCCAAGGTCGATTCGCGGACGATTCTCGACCAAAGCGGAGCCGAGGCGCTGCTCGGTCATGGCGACATGCTCTATCTGCCGCCGGGCACGTCGCTGCCGACGCGCGTGCATGGCGCCTTCGTTTCCGACCAGGAGGTCCACGCCGTGGTCAAGGCGCTACGCGCGACGGGCTCGCCGTCCTATATCGAGGACGTCCTCGAGGGTCCCGCCGCAGAGCTTCCGGGAATCTCGGGCGAAGCGCCGTTCGAATTGGACGGCGAGCAGGATGCGCTCTACGATCAGGCTGTGCGGATCGTGACCGAGTCGCGCAAGGCCTCGATCTCGGGGATCCAGCGCCGGCTCAAGATCGGCTACAACCGCGCGGCGCGCATGGTCGAGACGATGGAGGAGGCAGGCATCGTTGGCAGTCTGCAGGCGAATGGATTCCGTGAAGTTCTGGCGCCACCTCCGCCGGTCGACAACTAGCCTCGTCGTCACCCCGGCCTTGCTCGTCACCGGTCTCGCCTGGTCGCAGGCGGAGCCAGGTGGCGATTCCGCTGTCGTTGCGGATATTGGCCTGAATGCGACGTCTGACGAAGGCGCCGTCGCCCTGCTCGATGCGTTCGTCGCCGAGGTCCGGGACCTTTCGGCCGGGTTCGAGCAGCGTCGCTATGACGAAGCAGGCGAGCCCGTCGAGGAGCTCTCGACCGGACGCTTCGACCTGCTCCGTGGCGATTGTTCCTGCTTTCGCTGGCATTACGACGCGCCCGTCGAGCTGATCGTCGTCGCCGACGGCGAATGGATCTGGTACTACGACGTCGACGTCGAGCAGGTCGACCAGCGACCGGCGACCGACCTGCCGGCAAGCTCCGCGATTCTCCTGGGTGGTGGATCGCTGCGTGACGAGTACGCTGTCCACGAGCTGTCGCCTGCCGCCGGCATGCGCTGGATCGAGCTCGTGCCGCACGACCCATCCGCGAGCGAGTTCGTGACCGCGAAGCTCGGCTTCGCCGACGGGGTGCCCGTCGTCGTCGAGTTTGTTGACGGTCTGAAAGAGCTCACGCGCGTGAGCTTCAGTGACATCGAGCTGAATGCCGGCCTGAGCGCAGACGACTTCGTGTTCGTGCCGCCGCGGGGCGTCGACGTCGTCGGCCCTGACGACTGATTCCCATGATTGCGCTGCGCTACCCGTGGGTCTGTTGGACTCTCGGCTGCCAGCTCGTCGCGGGTGTGGCCGTGGGTAGCCTCATTCCGGCCGAAACTCT
>Ga0315910_10002796_pt1 | contig 15109 bp, 9 predicted proteins | sample EdamamesoilMG_FD_204470 | JGI IMG/M metagenome (GOLD analysis project Ga0315910, IMG submission 204470) | Garden soil microbial communities collected in Santa Monica, California, United States - Edamame soil | ecosystem: Environmental > Terrestrial > Soil > Garden | place: USA: California...
TGGATCAAGCGCGACGCGAAGGCCGGCTGAGGCCGGCTGGGTCCGGCGAGTTTGGGCCGACGGTGACTGGTCGGTGAGACCGGAGGCTACTAGTCGGACGGAAGGTTTCCGCCTTGACCCGCCTCGCACCGCTCACGCTGCCAATTGCCATCGCCGTCGCCATGGGTTGCACGGCGACCGTCACGCCCGAGGAAAGCCCGGGAGGCGCCGGATCGCCCGCTAGCGGTGCGGGAGGAAAGGGTGCGACCGCCGGTTCGGCAGGGGCGACGCTGGTCGGCGGAGCCGGCGGCGGGAGCGGAGGTACCGCACAGAGCGGCGCGGGAGGCGTCGGAGTGGGTGGCGCGGTGCAGGGTGGGGTCGGTGGTCTCGGAACGGGCGGTGGAGTGGCGGGGGGAACACAGGGTGGCACGGCTGGGTTGGGCGGGTCCGGTGCTCTCGGCGGAAGTGGCGGCACGACCGGTGGCGCGGCGCCAGGCGGCTCGGGTGGCGCGGGCGGTTCCGCTGCCGGGTCGGGCGGTGCGTCGACCGGTGGCGGCGCCGGCACGGCGAGCGGCGGTGCGGGAGGTAGCGCCGGCCAGACCGGAACGCCCGGCACCTGTCAGCCCGGCTGCGGTTCGCACAAGTGGGCGTGCTGGCCGATGCCGAACCCGGTCGGCAGCGGGCTACCGAACGAGGCGAGCTACACCGACCAGGGCGACACCGTGCTGGACGACCTCACCTGCCTCACCTGGCAGAAATCACCGCCGAGCACGACCTACGTCTGGCAGGACGCGATCGACTACTGCGAAGGGCTCTCGCTCGGCGGGCACGACGACTGGCGGCTGCCGACGCGCGTGGAGATGGCGTCGATCGTCGATTTCACCAAGGGCCCGGCGATCGACACGACGGCGTTCCCGGGTGCCTCGGGGGCTTTTCACAAGACCTCATCCGATTGGATCCTGACCATCGAGCAGCGCGGTGCCGGCGCCGGCAAGGATTTCGCCTGGGCCTACAACACGGGCGACGGCATCGTCAGCAACGCCTACTCCAAGGCCACCGCCGCGCGCCTGCGCTGCGTTCGGAGCGACGGAGCCGGCGAGGGCCCGAGCGAGCCGGCCGTCGCGCCACCGAACCTCTACACCGAGGTCGCAGCGGGCGAGATCCGCGACAACTACACCGGGCTCGTCTGGCAGCAGGGTTACTCGGATGCGGGCATGCCATTCGCGGACGCGGCGGCGTACTGCTTGACGCTCGCGCTCGGCGGCAATACCTGGCGCCTGCCGAGCGTCCGCGAGCTCGCAACGCTCGTCGACGAGGCGCGGGTGGCGCCGTCGATCAACGTGACGATGTTCCCGGACACCCAGTACGGCTCGCGCAGCAACGACTGGTACTGGGCGTCGCACCTGGCGCGAAACAGCCAGACGGCTGCCTGGGCACTCAACTTCGACGACGGGTTCACCGGCACGAACGTCGGCTCGAGCGGGGATTGGAACTACTTCACTGCCGGCTGGGTGAAGTGCGTTCGGTAGAGGAGCCGGGGGGGAGCACGGCGGAGGGTTCAACCGAGCTTTGGGGCCTTACTTCAGCGTTGCCTTCCACTTCGTTTTTTTCGGCGTGCCCGCGAGAGCGTCCACGAACGAGCGTGCTCCTCCGCCCTTCTCCAGCGCCGCGTCCACGAGCTTGAACCGTCTCTGCTCCAAGCCGAACGTCCAGCGCCGCTCGCCGGCCGGCAACGCGACCTGGAAGCTACTGCCCTCTGCGCTCGTTTTCGAGCTCGGGGCTGGCGTGCAGCGCCCTTCGGCCGGGCGTGTGTCCGCGCCGCTCCGCGAGCGACCGGAGAGAGCGAGACGTTCCGCTACTGCGCGAAGCAAGACCGCCGTGGGGTTTTCCACGAAGGCCTCCCCCCAGCCAGCCCCGTCGCCGGGTAACATGTCGAGACTCGCGAGGCCCTCGCGTGCCACGAGCCGCGTGCCGATCGACCGCTCCACGCTCGCGAGCCCTTCCTCGCCGCGCTCGAGCGCGGCCGCGAGCGCTTCGCACGCGTCCTTCGCGCCGTTGGTCGCGTGAGGCGGCCCGCGGTCGACGAGCTTGGAAGCATCCTCGAGTGCCGCCTTCACGACGGACGCGGGAATCGCGAGGCCGACGTTTTCGCGACGGCGGATCTTGAGTGTGTTCACACCGAGCAGACGTCCACTCTCTGTCGTCAGGGGACCGCCGCTGCTCCCGGGGTCGATAGGAGCCGTGTGCTGCACGTAGCGTTGGCGACTGCCGTCCTCGGTGGTTTCGAAGCGCTCGTTGGAAACGGTGCCGCGCGTCACCTGGTACGACGGCTCGCTCCCGATCCCGGGGTAGCCGCTCGCCACGACGGTTTGCATGTCCTTCGCTGGAGCCAACTCGAGCGTGAACACGGCCGAAGAGGTGTCGGGCGCGCCGTTGAGACCGGGCTCGAATGCGACCACGGCAAGATCGTAGGCCGGGTCGACGAACACCACCTCCCCGTCCGCGGGCTGCTTCACCCCGTCGAACACGAGCGACACGCCGCTCGAGAGCGACACCACGTGACGGTTGGTCACGACGAACGGGCGAGCGCGCCCGCCGATCTTGGTGCTGCCCGCCACCAGCGATCCGCTGCCGAAACCACCCTCGGCGGCGCCGACGAATAGCGGCTCGAGCTTCTTGTGGGCGCGCCCGAGCGCTTCGTATGTCGCTCGCAGCTCGCTCGGCGGTTTGACCAAAACGAGCACCGTGAGTTTTCGGAGGTCGACGGCGGGCGTCGCGACAGGCGATCCAGATCCGTTCGTAGGCGTGCTGGCAGAAGTGGAGGACCCCGAGATTTCGGGAGACGTTTCGGGCGAGCGGGCGGGATCCTGTGCAATGCAGGACAACATCACGACCCCGACGCACGGCAGCGCAGCCGAACGACGGCGTCGGAGGAGCCTTGCACCTGTCACCCGCATTTGCTTGCGAGCGTAACGCGGGCGCACTATCAGTGAAAGGCGGTGCAGGCGTCTGAACGGGATTCCTCGCCCGATTTCGGGGCGCTCGGTGCCCGGAGTCGGCGGAACCGTCGCATCGTTTTCGCCCTGCTCGGGCTGCTGATAGTGGGCGGTATTGGTTTTGCCGTGTTTTCGGCAAAGCGCACTCGGGAAGCGGAGCTCGCAGCACTCGCCTCCGAGCTTCGAGTCTGTCTGCTCGGCGGGCCGCTTTCGGACAAGGAGAGTCTACTCGAGCGCTTTCGCCGATTGCAGATGCACGCACTCGGTCATTCGGATACGGCGCGAGTGACTCAGGGAAAGAACCTGTGGCCGCTGACGTGTCACGATCCCGCCGATCGTCTCGCCAAGCTGCTGAAGGGCAGCGTGTCGGAGACGGAAGCAAAAGCGATCTCGGACCTCGTCACGCTACTCGCGAAGCCGGAGAGCGTCACGAAAGACGGCGCGGACTCAGTCGCGGCGGTGCTCGCCTACCTCGACGGGGCGTCTCCAGGCCCGGTTCCGTCGGGGAAGCACGCGCTGCCGCCCGCCGTGGCCAACGTGGACACACTGCCCGCATCCGCGCAGCTCTCGAAAAAGGGGACCGCGCTCGGCAAGTGCTACACGGAAGACAATCCTGGGCTCTCGCTGCCCGTGCTGATCGACGAGGAAGGGCTTCAGGCGCCGCTTCTCTGCGTGTTTCGCGCGTCCGGAGACGACGCCGGCTGCCGCTCGCTTGGCGAGCTTTCGGCGGTGCGTGGGCACGGGGTGCGCATGCTCGGCACCTCCGACCCGGAAGCACCGAATCTCGTGTTCGCCGGACGCCGCGGCGCCGAGGGCATCTTCGCCACCGGAACCGCCACGCCGATCGATCGCGTCTACAGCTACGGCGGGTACTCGGCGAAGGACGGCAAGGTTTCGGTCCTCGGCTGGGACGAGGAAGCACGCACCTTGGTGCTGGTACAGGGTGAGAAGGGGCGCCCGTCTTCGCGCACGCCGCTCCGTCCGAACTTTCGCGTCGGGAATTTCTTCTACGGCTCGCAGCTCCTGTGGGATCAGGTGCTCGTCCGCGGCGTCACCCCGAACGACGAGCGACGGCTCTACACCCTGCCCCTCGGCCGAGGAGGTGCGTCCTTCGAGCTCGCGGATATCGGCGAATTGCCCGAACCGGGGATGATCCGTCACGGCGAAGAGGAGGAGCCCCACCTCACGGGTTGTCGCAGCGCGCAGGCTACCGTCGTCCGCGTGCGCGGAAGCGAAAACGATTCCCTGACATTTCGCATGCAGGACCGCTTCACACAGCCCGTGCAAGCGCCCGCTTATGGCACCCTCGGCTGCTACGGCACGACCGCGACGTTCGTGCGGGTCGCGCATGGCGGGGGCGGCTCGACCAAGATCTTTCATTCCGCTTGCACGACGGCGGGGTGCTCCCATTCCGTGCTGAAGGGACAGGCGCTCGACAAGGATTCGAGCGAGCTTCGTCCCGAGTCGGCAACCGACATCGCCGCCGTGGATCTGGCTGGCAAGCTGCTGGTCGTGTGGAACGCCGGTCAGCGCGGAGGCATCCGCATGCGGATGGCGCCGCCCGATCTGTTCAGCAGGGCGGACGACGTGATGATCCTGGACGACCACGTGTGGGAGGGGAAGCTCGCCCGCGAAACCACCGTGCTCGGCTTCCGTCTCTATTCGCGAGAGGGCTTCGCGGTGCTGCTGCTGAGCTCGATGGCGGGAGTGCACGCGTTTCGAATCACGCCGGACGGCGCCGTCAAGCCGTGGAACGTCCGCGTCGCCGGCTGAGCAGCCCGCTCCTGTCACCGATCTCGGTCTGACGACTCAGCGGGGATTGGAATTCCTTCACCGCCGGCCGGGTGAAGTGCGTTCGGTAGAGGTACCGGTTGGGCCGATGCAGCGGTCGTCATCTCGCGGGTTAGCTCGTCGGGAAACTCGGACCGGCAGAACATCCACAGGAACGACATGAACGTTCTACTGAGCCGCCACCACGCAAGGATCCCAAGTGTGGACAGCAGGGTCCCTAAGACCAGCACCAGCCAAACCGTGGTTCGGGCTTCAGGCGAAGCGAACCAAACCACGGCCCCAGCAATCGCAACTTGGGACCCGAGCCAACCCGTCGTGGGGCTCCAGATCAAGTCGTTCCACGATGGCGCAGCCGAATGTTTGTAGGTCTTTGGGGGAGTGAATTGCTTCGGAATCTCGGCCACGGCGAACCAGAACATTAGCGCCGTGAGCTGGGGAACCGCACTGATCCCGAACCTCGGCAACGAGCGCGAATCGGGCGATTCGGGAACGAGATTGCCATGCGCGTATACAGCTGCCGCGAGCATGGCGGACGTCGTCAGCATTGGAGTCAGCATCCCGACCGTGCGAGCGATTCGGATCCGAACTCGAGTCTGCTGCAGCCAGCTGATGACGCCTTCACCGCCCGCCGCCATCATCTTCACACGCATCCAGTGCTCGGGGAACGGATCAGTGGCGGGTTGATCACCCAGGAGCCTTCCCCGAACGGACGCCAGCTCCTCGTGGAACGCGTATTTGCAGCGCAAGAACCCTTCCCAGCGGGCCATGATGCTGTCCGCACATCGATCGACGACGACGCCGAGCAAGAACCCACCCGCGACCCAAAGCGCCGCGGTTTCCGCGGTGAGGTCCAGGTTCGTCCCAGCAGCGACCAGCGCCGGCAGTAACAGCGCAGCCAGGGCCAGGAGCCCCGTCAGCACGAGCTCGACGATGAGCTCGGTCGCGTTCACCGCACCCCGCTCATTGCGCGCGCTAGTGCACGATCAGGCGCGCCGCGCTCTCGAGCACGCCTTTCGCTTCCGGGAACGTCAGCTGCTCGGTCGCCTTCTCCAGCAATAGCCACTCGCATCGGCGTGCCTCCCTCGAGTCTCCCTCGCGCACGAAGCGCATGAGGAAATACTGAATCGCAATGCGCTCCTTGTGCGACGGCAGCTCGATGAGCTCGAGCTCCCGCTCCACCTTCGCGACGATGCCCGCTTCCTCTTCCACCTCGCGCACCGCGGCGAGCGGCGGGGTTTCCCCCGGCTCGATGTGGCCTTTCGGCAGAACCCAAATGTCGCTCTGGAGACGCGCCGTCGTTATCAGGAACTCGACGCTGTCCGCCGTTTTTCGGTAAACGACGCCGCCAGCGTGCGTCGGTTCGCGATGGCTCGACATGAGCGCACTCTACTTCACTTCGCCTGGCCCCGAAGGGGCGTGCTTAAATCCTCGGACCCGCGGGCACACGGCTCGGCAGTGTGTCCGATCCCGACCCCGGTGATCCTGCCCCTGGTCTGAGAGACCAGGAGATTCAGGCTCGAGCCGTCTCCCAGGCAGTAGATGCCTTCGTCATCCATGAACGGGCCGTCCCAGCGCACGAACCTCCACGGTTTGGCAAGGCTCCGCCGCAGCATGAGCGCGTCCTCCTCCTCGTACGGCATCAGGAATGGCTTGTAGAAAGCAGTGTCGTCCCTGACGGAGACCAAAAATCGCTCCGCGAACTCGTTCCGCTGCTCCTCCGGCATTTCATCCCGGCCCGCGCAGCCGGCGAGCGTCAGGAGAGCGAGCAGAAACAGCGAGAACCTGAGCGTCACTACCCGCCAACGTTCGAGCGACCCGGAGCATTCCAAGCCGGGCCGGGGCCGTGCGGGTCTCCCGCCGATCCGGTCGACTACGCTCGGATCGCGTCGAGCTGACCGACGCCGGTACCGAAGTCGTCCACCACGGTGCCGGTGTCCTGGATCGCGGCGCTGATCAGCGTGCTCAAGACTTGACCGTTGACGACGCTGCCGGCGTCGACGATCTCGCCCTGCTTGAGGTAGCCGCCACCGTTTCCCCAGATCAAGTGCGGCACGTTGCGGAAGCTGTGCGACGGGCCCTCGGCGTAGTGGTTCGTCCACAGCACGAACGAGCGATCGGCGAGCTCGCGCGCGGCGAAATGGTCGAGCCCGCGCGAAAGGGTCTGCATGCGCACGACGTCGATCTCGCGGTGAGCCTGCTCGGCCGTCGGGTCCATGCCCACTTGACCGTCGCTTTGTGCGCGATGGCTGATCCAGTTGAAGCGCCACATGCCGAGCGCCTCGTTCGCGGGGACCGGGTACTTGGTGCCGTCGGTGCCGTCGCCCCATTGCAGCGTGGCGGTGCGCCGGTGGTTGCAGGCGAACGCGAGCGCGACGAGGCTCATGTGAAGCTCGACGATTTTCTCGATCATCCCGTCGGTCGTGAACGAAAAATCGCTCAGGGCATCGAGCGCCGTCACGTCGAGCCCGGTGCTGGAGCAGAGCTCGCCCATCGTGACTTCGGCGTCGCGAATCGAATCGAAGTGGAGCTGCAGGCGCTTCCGGTCGTCGGAGCCGAGCCGCGAATTGTTCATCAGGGCGGTGAGATCCTCACGCACGAGGTCGTGGATGCTGTTCCGGCTCTCGATCAGCGCCCGTGCCATCGCGTCGCCGCCGGCGCCGGCGAGCCCGACGAGCTCTTGATAGAGCGGGTACGGGTTGTCGACCGCCGCACGGGTCGTTCCCTCGGCCGTGAACGACAGCCGCTCCGCGATGTACCCGTTTCGGAGGTTGCCCGCGTAGAGCGTCAGCGGGTCGAGATCCGGGTGCACGTGGGACGCGATCACGACATCTGCGGACGGCCCCGACGCATGCGCGGTCGAGCTGCTACCGGTCGGCGGCAGGGCCGTCAGTGCCATGCACGGTCCCTCGGCGTGGGGCTCGCCCGTCGGTTGCGCCGGCCAGTTCACGTTCCTGACGAACAGGAGATTTTCGGCGTGCGAGGCGAGAGCCGCGCCAGCCGTGCCGGATGCCGCGAGGAAATCCGACGTGAGCGGTCCCGGGGTCGTCGGGAAGAAGTCTGCCGGGACGACACCGCCCGCCGCCATGATGAACAGGCTGAAGATCGGCTCCGCTCCCGCGGCCCATGCCGAGCGCTCCGGCAGGCTCTCGAGAAACGGGAGCGCCACGCTGACACCGGCCGCGCCACGCAGGAACGCTCGGCGATTCACCCTTCGCCTGGTCATGTTCGGTCGGACGCTCACGGCTTTCCCTCCTCCCGCAACCGGAACGCGGGATCCTTCACCAGCGCGATGATGGTGTCTTTCAGCGATTGCTCGCTGCTGACGACCGCGAGCGCCTCGAGCAGCGGCCGGTCCCCCTCGACCATGTCGCGCTGCAGGCCGTACCCGGTCACCTTCTTCGCGTAGCAGGTGTGAGCTTGCGGGCTGTCGGCAAGGATCTGCATCAACTCCTCGGCGCTACCGAATGCCTTCGTCCCTTCGGCAAAGGGGTAGCTTCCGGTCGTGTCGATCGGCCGGCCGTTGTCGGTCGTGCGCTCCCTGCCCATGCCGTCCAGGCTCTCGAAGGCGAAGCCGAGGGGATCGATGAAGCGCCCGTGGCAGTCCCCGCCGCACCCCTCGGTGAGTGCGGTGATGCGCTCCCGGTTCGTGAGATCGTCCGCCATCGGGGGCGGCAGCGAGGGAGTGTCCAGCGTCGGGGGAGGCAAGTCCGCGCAGAGCACGTTCGTGTGGACCGCGACGCCGCGCTGGATCGGATGCGGCTGCTCGCCCACCGACCACAGCATCGAAAACGGTGCCTGCATGAGCCAGCCCTTTCGCGAGGAACCGAGCTCCCGAAGCTCGAGCCCGCTTGCCGGCGCCGTGACCCCGTAGAGCGTCGCGAGCTCGGGACCGACGAAACCTTGGTTCGAGGTCAGGATGTCGCGTAGTCCGCCGCCTTCCGTGAAGACTCGATCGAAGAACAGGGTGGATGCCTCGCCGAGCTCGGCCGCGAGCTCCGGCGTGTACTCGGGGACGCCGGGCTTCGTGATCGACGGAATGAGCGCGAGGTGATGGACCTGGCCGTGGAAATCGCGCATCACCGGCAGCGCGCGGGGATCCTCGAGCATTTGACGGGCCACCGCCTCGACGCCGTCCACCGCTTCGAGGTCGCCTGCCGCCGCCGTGTCGAGGAGGGCGTCACTCGGCGTGGTGCCGAGCAGCCAGAAGGAAAGCTTGGACGCGATCTCGTAGCCGTTCAGCGGCTCGCCGGCAGCACCGAGCTCCGTGCGATAGAGAAAATGCGGCGACACGAGCATCGCCCGGATGACCACGGCCGCGCCGTTCGCGAAGCCCGCGCCGTACAGCATTTCGCCGAGCGCGAACGCACCTTCGAACTTCGCGACCTCGTCCGCGCTGAGCGGCCGGCGGAACGCTCGCCGCCCGAACGCCTGAACGAAACCCGTCGCGTCCGTGCCGTCGTAGAGGGCAGCGAGCGCTTCTAGCGAGCCGGTGGCACGAGCGGCTGCGACCTCCGACGCCGCTTCGTAGTCGAGCGCGAACCGCTCATCCACGAACAGCAGCTTCTCGTTGTTGGTGAACTCGGTCGCTCCTGCCACGGGTGCGACGAAGTCTCGGGAGAGGTTCGCCGGAGCTTCGAAGCGCAGGATATCGGTGACGGCGTTTTCCCACTGCGCGTTCGTCAGGCGCTGCACCCGGGTGTAGATCGGTGCACCGACGAGACTTACGGAGCTCGTCGTCGGTACCGGCTCGGCCCCGCCCTCGCCGCCCTCCCCGCCGTGCGTGTCGCCCACCGTCCCGCCGCCGAGCGCACCGCCCGAGCCTCCGGTGGCGGCGATCCCGCCGGTCCCACTCGAGCCACCGAGACCTGAAGCCCCCGCCGTCATGTTCGCAGGGTCCAGGTGCGACGACTTGCCGCACGCGTGCGCGAGAACCGCACAAGCCACGACGCAAAACGATACGGAGCCTCGCACGGGTGTCACCCTTACAAGTTGGGATTCCCGCCGGCACTTGATCTGATTTCGACTCCGTCGAGCGGATCGGCGTGGCCTACTGACGGGCGAGCCTCTTCGCCGTCGAATGCTTGATCAGGAAGTCGCCGAACGTCGCAACGGTTTCGAACTCCGCTGCCAGGTAGTCGTCGAGCAGGGAAGAGCCACCGGGGTTGCGCTCGGCGAAGCCCGCCGGCCCGGCCATCCCTGCCCAGAGGACGACCCAGCGCACCCGGCGGTCCACCAGATCACGAATCATCTCCTCCTGCGCGGCGTGCGTGCTGGTGATGCCGGCGCCCAGCATCAGGTGTCGAACGCCGACCTGTCTTCCCAGCATCCAATAAAGACGAATGTTGTTCACGTAGGGGCGGCGATGATCCTGCATGCCCACGTACACCGCCTCGTCCGGGCGGGTTCTCGCACCGAGGAATTGTACGACGCGGCTCTCATCTGGGTTTTCGTAGAGGCCGGCCAATGGGCGGGGGAGCGGTAGAGACCCTGCGGCGATCGCCGTGTCGTCGCTGCCCTGCGGCCTGCCCGGGGAGAGCATCTGGGCCGCCGTCGCGAGGCTCGGGGACTTCACGAGCGCCTTCGCTGCGGGGGGAAGAGCGAGCAGCGTCACGGCCGCGCCGCGAAGGACGGTGCCCGCGCGTGCGAAGGCCGGCGATCGCCATTCGTTGCAAATGAAGCCCACGAGCAGCGCCACGGCGGCCGTGGCCGGTGCTTGATGCTCGTAGTCGGGTCGGATCAAGTAGTAGTGCGCAAACAACGCCGCCGTCGTCAGCGAAATGAACTCGGTGCGCGGCAGGGGGTTCGCGGCGAGCTGGTGGACGAGCGGTGCGGCGGCCAGGGGGACGGACAACAGCCCGAGCCCTCGCGACCCGCCGTGCCCCGCCCAAAGCAGGAATGGCATCGTAGCGAAAGCGACGACGAGCCAGGCACCGCGAGCTCGCGGTGTGACCGATCTGGCGGCGAGCCAACAGGGGACGACGAGCGGAAGCACGAGGCCCAAGGCGCCGAGCCGGCCCACCCCCGGACCGTACGCAGGAATCGCATACGAGCCGAGCGCCACCGATGGCACCACGATCACCTCGTGGATCATCGCCGGTAGGCGTTGCCCGTAGGCGAGCAGGAAGGCGACCCCGCACAGCGCGAGGCCGGCTGACACGACGCCAGCGTCGGCGAAAGAGGCGCGCAGGGAATCGGCCTCGCGCCTGCGACGGTGGAGCTCCACGAGCTGGTCGACGCAGAACGCCACCATGGCGTATGCGCCCCAGCTGAATCGTACCGTCACCGTCCAGCCGGCGAGCGCGCCCGCGACCGCAAGCCAGAGGAGTCGAGCGGACGTCGTGGAGGCCGTCAGTCCGTGGAGGTAGGCAATCACGGCGGCCAGGCAGAATCCGACGGCATGAAACGAAGGGAGCGCGGGCAGCGGGGAGGTCAGCGCGACCGCTCCAAGTAGCGCGAAACCGAGCGCCGGGGTTCTCGTTCCCAAGCGCCGGTAGAGCGAGGCGAGGGCCCCGATCAAGAGCAGGTAGAGCGCGCAGTGCCACAGCCGCACGACGAGCGCCGTCTGCCCGAACAGCTTGAACACCCACGCCGACAACGCGTAGTTCAGCGGTGGATACGAGGAGTGAAAATCGACGTGGACCCGCTCACCGCGCGCGACCAGCATCGAGCCCACGTAGTAGAGCGCCTCGTCGAAAACCCCGACCGGCTGCCCCACGCACTCGGCCATCGCCACGAGCAGATAGAGCACGGCCAGGGACGAGCCCAGAGCCATGACGAGAGCCGGCGATCGAAGGCGGGCAGGCATGGGAGCCTCGCCTTTTTCCCGAGGGGTCGCGAGCCGTCAATGGGGGAAAAAAAGAAACGCCCTGCGCTCGGTCTCGACTCCGGGCACAGGGCGTAGCGTGGTCCGCGACAGCGACGCCGGGTCGCTCCGCGTTCACGCCGGACGAACTACGGAAACGTCAGCCGATGTTTCCGCATTGGCTCGCGATGCCGCCACCGCCGCATGACTCGGGAGCCACGCAGGTGCCGCAGTCGAGCAGGCCGCCGCAGCCGTCGGCAACCGGGCCGCACTCGGCGTTTTGCTGAGCGCAGGTGCGCGGGACGCAACCACCCGCGCCGCACTGGTTCGGCGTGCCGCCGCCACCGCACGACTCGGGAGCCGTGCAGGTGCCGCAGTTGAGGACGTTGCCGCAACCGTCGCCCACCGCGCCACATTCGGCGCCCGCCTGGGTGCAGCTCCTCGGCGCGCAGCTGCCGTTGCCGCACTGGTTCGGGCCGTCAGCGCCGCACGTCTGGCCCGCCGGGCAAACGCCGCACTGAAGGACGCTGCCGCAACCGTCGCTGGTCGCGCCGCACTCGGCGCCGGCCTGGGCGCAGGTTCTCGGCGTGCAGGAGCCGCCGCACTGGCTCGGCGTGCCGCCGCCGCCGCAGACCTCGGGCGACTGGCAGGTGCCGCAGTTCAGCACGCCGCCGCAGCCGTCACCCACGAAGCCGCAGGTGGCACCCGCCGCCTGGCAGGTACGCGGGACGCAGCCGCCGCCGCACTGGTTCGGACCGGCCGCGCCGCAGGTCTGCCCGCTCGGGCAGGTGCCGCAAGCGACCGTGCCGCCGCAGCCGTCACCGATGAAGCCGCACTCGGCGTTCTCGCCGGCGCACGTCTTCGGGTTACAGCTGCCGGTGCCGCACACGTTCGGCGTGCCGCCGCCGCCGCAGGTCTGCCCGCTGGTGCAGGTGCCGCAGTCGATGGTGGCGCCGCAGCCGTCGGAGACCGGGCCGCACGACGCGTTCAGGCTCGCGCAGCTGCGGGGCGTGCAGCTCGGGACGCCGCAGACGTTCGGGGTGCCGCCACCGCCGCAGACGGCCGGCGAGGTGCAGCCGCCGCAGGTGAGGACGCCACCGCAGCCGTCGGCGATGATGCCGCAGTTCGCGCCCTGCGCGCCGCAGGTGGTCTGCGTGCAGCTGTGGCCGCACTGGTTGGCGACGCCGCCGCCGCCGCAGGTGTCGGGGGCCGCGCAGGTGCCGCAATCGAGCAGCCCGCCGCAGCCGTCGGCACGGTAGCCGCAGGTGGCGCTGAGGTCCGTACACGTCTTCGGCGTGCAGGTGGGGATGCCGGGCGGGTCGCCGACCGACACGCACGACGAGAGGTCGAAGAGCATGAACTCGAGGACCTTCTCCTGCGCCGTCAGCGCACCGGTGGAACAGTGGTACGGGAAGTATGAACTGCCCGTGCTCTGGCCGACCGCGACGTGGAAGGCGCTGTAAAGGACGCGGCCGCACACGTTGTCGGCGTCGGCGCCGACCGGCGTGTTGAACGCGTACTGCTGGGTCGAGTCACGCGTATCGAGCAGCGTGCCGTTGACCGTGACGTTGTCGGTGTAGACGAACCGCTCGCTGACAGCCGCGTTGTTCGAACGCACGTAGTAGCGCGGGTCCAGGATGTCGATGTACCCGTTGCCGAACGTCGTCGAGTGCGAGTTCGTCAGCCCGAGCCAGGTGTTGAAGGTCTGACCCTTGGTCGTGCTGGTATCGATGATGCCGGTCGTGCTGTTGGCCGTCGCGGTGTTGCCCCAGGTGGCCGTGGTCGCGAAGTCGTCGTTGTCGTGCAGGTAGACGTAGCTGTAGTGCGACGCGAACACGCGCCCGCCGGCCTCGGCGAAGGCGTGGATCCGGGCATCGTAGTCGTCGTTGTGCTCGTTTTCGCCACCTTCGCAGTCGAAGATCGCGATGTCGTAGTCGTTGATGCCGTACGTATTGAACAGCGAGTCGAGCGAGGCCGATCGGCGGCCGCTGTTCCGGCACGTCTTCTGGGAGAAGTTGTCCCAGTTCGTGCACGCCTGGTAGGCGCCGTTCGCGCGGTACATGTGGACCCGCCCGGTGCCGGTCGGCAGCGTGAACTCCGAGTCACTGACGCCGATCTTGCGGATCACGCATTCCATCGCGTCCGCGCTGCCCGTGACGACGGCCATCTGCGGGATGTTCAGGTACTGGACGTTGCCGGCCGAGGCGTCGGTCTTGTTTCGCGGCAGGCGCGTCTCGTCCGAGGTGAGGTTACGGTTCGTGCACTGGGTGACCGACGGGATGGTCACCACCCGGCGCCACTTGCCGACCTTCACCACCAGCGGAAAGTCGGTCCCCGCCGGAACGTTGCGAAGGACGAAGGTGCCGTCCGCACCGGTGATGGCGCCTGCGATCGGCTGGCCGAGGTCTTCGTCCTCGCAGCGGTCGCAGGTCGGCCCGGCGCCGATGGCGGGGAGCGGCGCGTTCGGCACGTAGACGAGCGCGTTCGGGAGCGGCTCGGTGCCGTTCGGGGCGTAGACGGTGCCGGTGAGGCGCGTCTCGTTGTTGGCGCTGCAGGGCACCTGGAACTGGCAGAGGCCGGTGCAGTTGCCGCCGCCGACGGAGTTACCGCAGACGCTCGGTTGACCGCCGCCGCCGCAGATCTCCGGCGAGGTGCAGGTGCCGCAGGAAGCGATGATGCCGCCGCAGCCGTCGCCGACCGGGCCGCAGTTGGCGCCCAGGTCCTGACAGGTGAGGGGCGTGCAGGGGGGCGAGCCGCAGACGCTCGGGGTGCCGCCACCGCCGCAGGTGTTCGGCGCGTTGCAGCCGCCGCAGTTGACCACGCCGCCGCAGCCGTCGCTCTGCTGCCCGCAGAAGCCGGGGCAGACCTCGGCCTGCGTCAGCGGGTCGCACACGACCGCCTGGCACTGGTTGGCGTTGCAGATCTCGTTGTTGCCGCAGCTGCCGCAGTCGACCGTGCCGCCGCATCCGTCGGTGATGGAGCCGCAGTTCGCGTTGATGTCCGCGCACTCGCGGGGCTCGCACACCGGCGCGCCACACTCACCCGGCGTGCCGCCGCCGCCGCAGGTTTCGGCACCGGTGCAACCACCGCAGTCGACCGTGGAGCCGCAGCCGTCGCTGATCGGTCCGCAGCTCGAGCCGCAGTCCGCCGTCGTACGCGGCACGCAGGTGCCCGTCCCCTGGCCGCACACGTCGGGGGTACCGCCGCCACCGCAGCTGTCGCCGTTGGTGCACACCGTGGCGCAACCCGTGATTTCGCCGCCGCAGCCGTCCGGCACGAAGCCGCAGAAGCCGGAGGGCTGGCCGGAGAGCGCCTGATCACAGCTCTCGGGCTCGCACATCGCCGTGCCGCACTTCCCGGCTTCCTGGGCGCCGCAGATCTCGTCGGTCGCGCATTCGAACCCGCAGTCGAGGGTCTCGCCGCAGCCGTCGGTGACCTCGCCGCAGAGACCGTCATCCGCGTCGTAGTCGTCGCAGGTGAGGGGCGTGCAGTCGGCGGGCGGCACGACGCACGCGCCGTCGATGCACTCTTCGCCGGCGTT
>Ga0315910_10002797_pt1 | contig 15107 bp, 1 predicted proteins | sample EdamamesoilMG_FD_204470 | JGI IMG/M metagenome (GOLD analysis project Ga0315910, IMG submission 204470) | Garden soil microbial communities collected in Santa Monica, California, United States - Edamame soil | ecosystem: Environmental > Terrestrial > Soil > Garden | place: USA: California...
ACGGCGTGGCGAGCACGGAATTGCAGCCGTGCGCGATGTTGGCGAACGGGCCGCCGTGCACGAAGGCCGGGTTGTTCTCCAGCGTCTGCACCAGGTTCGGCGCCAGCGCATCCTTCAGCAGCACCGTCATCGCGCCGTGCGCCTTGAGGTCCTTAGCCCGCACCGGCTTCTGGTCGCGCGTGTAGGCAACGACGATGTTGCCCAGGCGGTTCTTCAGGTCGTCCAGCGACGTGGACAGGCAGAAGATGGCCATCACTTCGGAGGCCACCACGATGTCGAATCCGTCCTCGCGCGGAAAGCCGTTCGCCGTGCCGCCGAGCGCGACGGTGATGTCGCGCAGCGCGCGGTCGTTCATGTCGAGCACGCGCTTCCACTGGATGCGGCGGATGTCGATGCCGAGCTCGTTGCCGTGGTTGATATGGTTGTCGAGCATCGCCGCGAGCAGATTGTTCGCCAGCTGGATCGCGCCGAAGTCGCCGGTGAAGTGCAGATTGATGTCCTCCATCGGCACGATCTGCGCGTAGCCGCCGCCCGCGGCGCCGCCCTTGACGCCGAACACCGGCCCGAGCGAAGGCTCGCGCAGGCAGATCATCGCCTTCTTGCCGATATGGTTGAGCGCGTCGCCCAGGCCAACCGTGGTGGTGGTCTTGCCCTCGCCCGCCGGCGTCGGGCTGATCGCGGTCACCAGGATCAGCTTGCCGTTCTTCTTCGACTTGAGCGTCTCGAGGTAGGGGAGCGCAATCTTGGCCTTGTAGTGGCCGTACGGCTCCAGGTGCTCTTCGGCGATGCCGAGCTTCTCGAGCGCAACTTTCGAGATGCGCTGCATTTTCGCGGCCTGCGCGATTTCGATATCCGATGCCATGCCGGTTCCTTCGCTCTATTGCCGAAGGCGCGATTCTCGAAGATCGCCGCCCGGCGCGGCCTTGACTGCGGTCAAGCAGCCAAGCGTTGGGCGCGGCGCGAAAGAGAGCGGCCGCCGCGCCGGAAATGCCCGGCGCGGCGGAATTCTCAATAGCGGAACAGGTAGCGGCTTCCGCGCAGCGGCTCGATTCCCGAGTCTTGCGCCGGCTGGCCGCTGCCCGAAGAGGCCAGGCCGGGGGGCATGCGGATTCCGCCATCGCGATAGATGTCCGTCCCATTCGGCAGGCGGCCGATGCGGCCGCGCACCCCCGGGTACTCCTGCTCGGCAGGATCGCCGGTCACATAGATCAGGTCGGTGATTTCCTCCAGCGGCACGAACGCGTATTCCTTGGATATGTACATCGCCGCGGTCGCCGGGACCGGCGGCTGGAACTCGACCAGATTGAACCGCACCAGGAGCGTGGGCGGCAACAGAACCAGCAGGCCCGACCCCTGGTTCGTAACGAAGCCGTCCGCCGGGCTCCCCCCCGCCGGACCCTGCACGGACAACGTGATATCTCCGTCGGTATTGACGTTGAAGTTGTTTTCGAGCGTGCCGATGCCGCCGGAAGCCACGTTGGCCGTGATTGCGCCCGCCGTGATGACGTTGCCGGGCGCCGTATTGAGCGCCCCGCCCGTGGTCAGGGTCAGCAGGCCTCCGATGGTGGAGGTGTTCACCACCAGCTCGTTCACGTCGGTGAGCGACGCGTTGCCGCCGACGTTGAACGTGACGCTGCTGAAGTCGCTCGCCGGACTGTCGAGCACCATGTCGCCGGTGACGTTGAACGTCGCCAATCCCGGCACGATGACCGTGCCCGTATCGGTGAGCGTGCCCGCGTTGATGGTGAGGTTGCCGCTCGGGGTCACGTCGCCCAGGCCGATGCTGGTGCCGCCGAGCGTGACGTTGTTGGCCGAAACCACGTTGACCGTGCCGAGCTGGTTGCCCGGATTGTTCAGCGCAATGTCGTTCGCGCCGTCGGTCAGCGTGGTCGTGCCGGGCACGACGATCGGCGCCGTCTGCGTGATCCCGCCCGAGGTAATGGCGAGGGTGCTCGTGGCGCCAGCGATATCGAATCCGTTGCTGGTCGTCTGGTTGAGGCCGACGCCGTCCTGGAAGCTGGTCAGGGAGGCCACCTGGACCGTGCCGGCCTGGACGTAGGTCACCGCGGAAGGATCAGCCAGGGTGCCCGCGATGTTGTTCACCGCGTTGGTCCCGCCCGCGTTCGGGAGGTTGAACGTGCCGCTGCCCAGGAACCGCAGGCTGTTGCTGACCACGCTGCCGCCCGTCTGGTTGAAGCCGCCGCCGCCTTCGGCATTGAGCGTCACGATCCCGGCACCGCCGTTGGTCAGGATGGTCGCGTCGGACACCGTGCCGACGGCGCCAAGGCTGCGCAGCAGGATCTCGCCGGTCATGGCCGCGTCGCCGATCGTATTGCCGCCGCCGGCCGCGGAGATGTCCGCCGCGCCGCCGCCGCCCGTTCCGATGAGGGCAAGCGGTCCGGTACTGGTCGACTGGACCGTGCCGCCCGCCAACGAGACGCCGAAATTGTTGGCTCCCGTCGCCGCGCCCGTGCCGGTCAGCGTCACGCTTCCCGTCGAGGTTCCGACGAGCGCGCCGGAATCGACGAGCACGCCGACGCTGTCGCCGCCCGTGCCGCCGCCGGTTCCGTTGAGGGCTATCGCGCTGGTGGTCGAAGTCACCGTCGTGCCTGCGGCCGTGGCCCGCACGCCATGGTTGCCCGTGCCGCTGGTGTTTCCGCCAGTGCCCGTTGCGGTGATGGTCGCCGCGCCGGTGCTCGTGACGTCGGACCCGCTAGCAACAAGGACGCCAACGTTGTCGAGGGACGCTCCGTTGCCCCCGGCCGTGCCGGTCATCGCGATGTTCCCGGTCACCGAGCTCACTGCAGCGGCATTTACGAGGCCTACGCCGACGTTCTGGTCGCCGCTGCCTGTGGTCCCGCCGCCCGTTCCGGTCAGGGTGATCAAGCCCGTGCTCGTGTTCGAAACAATGGAGGCGGCGTCGACCAGGATGCCGGCTGCATTGCCCGTACCCGTCGCCGAGCCAAGGCCCGTGACCGCGATGTCGCCTGCGCCGGTCGTCTGGACCAGCGCGCCCGTGTCCACGCGCACGCCGCCTGCGAACGTCCCCGTGCCCTGTCCCGTGCCGTTGATGGCGATGTCGCTAGTCGCCAAGCCGCTGCTGGCCACCGAGGTGCCCGCGCCGGTGAGCTGTACGCCCAGGTTGTTTGTCCCGCTCGTGACACCGCTCAGGCCGACGATGCCGATCTTCGCCGCGCCCGTGGTGATGACATCGGAATCGCCCTGCGCGAGTACACCGATGTTTCCGGTGGCCGCTCCAGTACCGCCGCCCGTGCCATTGAGAGCAATGTCGCCCGTCACGGAAGTGACCTGCGCGTTGGTCAGCAAGTTGACGCCGTAGTTGTCATTGCCACTGCCCGTGGTGCCGCCGCCCGTGCCGGTCAGCGTGAGCTTGCCTGCGCCCGTGTTCGACACGACCGACGCATTGAGCACCCGGATACCTTCCGCGCTGCCCGTGCCGTTGGCCGAGCCCGTACCGGTGATCGTCACGTCGCCTGCACCCTGGGTGAGAACCTGCGCACCCGTGTCGATCTGAACGCCGTTCGCGTTTGTACCCGTGCCACGGCCCGTGCCGGTGATGTTGATGTCACCGGTCGCCGTCGCGGTGCTCGTGCTCGTGACCGAGGTGCCCGCGCCGGTGAGCTGCACGCCCAGGTTGTTCGTCCCGCTCGTAATGCCGCTCAGGCCGATGACGTCGATCTTCGCCGCGCCCGTGGTGATGACGTCGGAGCCGCTCTGCGCGAGTACGCCGATGTTTCCAGTGGATGCCCCAGTGCCGCCGCCTGTACCACTGAGCGCGATGTCGCCAGTCACTGACGTGACCTGGGCGTTGGTCAGCAAGTTGACACCGTAGTTGTCATTTCCGCTGCCCGTGGTGCCGCCGCCGACGCCCGTCAGGGTGAGCTTGCCTGCGCCCGTGTTCGAGGTCACCGAAGCGCTGTCCATATGGATGCCGTATGCGCTGCCCGTGCCGTTCGCCGAGCCGGTGCCCAGAATCGTCACGTCGCCCGCGCCTTGCGTGAGCACTTGCGCGCTCGCCGACACGCTTACGCCCGCTGCGAAATTGCCCGTGCCACCGCCCGTACCAGTGATGTTGATGTCCCCGGTCGCCGTCGCGGTGCTCGTGCTCCGCACCGAGCTGCCTGCGCCGTCGACCTGCACACCGATATTGCTGACTCCGCTCGTCACGCCGCCCTGGCCGACGATGTCCACTTTCGCCGCGCCGGTGGTGATGACATCGGATCCGCCCACGACGCGAACGCCGATGTTGGCGACCGCCGCACCCGTGCCGCCACCTGTGCCGGTAATGGCGACATCGCCCGTCACCGATGTCACCTGTGCGTTAGTTTCCAGGGTGAGGCCGTGATGGTTGTTTCCGCCGCCGGTGGTGCCGCCGCCGGTGCCGGTCAGGGTGAGCTTGCCGGCACCCGTGTTCGAGGTTACCGATGCGTTGAACACCAAGATGCCCTCCGCGCCGTTCGCGCTGTTGGCCGAGCCCGTACCGGTGATCGTCACGTCGCCTGCACCCTGGGTGAGAACCTGCGCACCCGTGTCGATCTGAACGCCGTTCGCGTTGATACCCGTGCCGCGGCCCGTGCCGGTGATGTTGATGTCACCGGTCGCTGTCGCGGTGCTCGTGCTCGTGACCGAGGTGCCCGCGCCAGTGAGTCGCACGCCGAAGTTGCTCGTCCCGCTCGTGATCCCGCTCTGGCCGACGATGTCGACCTTCGCCGCGCCTGTCGTGATGACATCGGACCCGGACTGGATCAGAACGCCGACGTTCGTGGTCGCCGCCCCGGTGCCGCCGCCCGTGCCATTGAGAGCGATGTCGCCCGTCACGGAAGTGACCTGCGCGTTGGTCAGCAAATTGATGCCGTAGTTATCGTTGCCGCTGACGGCCGTGCTCCCGCCCGTGCCGGTCAGCGTGAGCTTGCCTGCGCCCGTGTTCGACACGACCGACGCGTTGAGCACCCGGATACCTTCCGCGCTGCCCGTGCCGTTGGCCGAGCCCGTACCGGTGATCGTCACGTCGCCTGCACCCTGCGTGAGGACCTGTGCTGTGCTGTCCATCAGCACGCCGGTCGCAAAAAATCCGGTGCCGCGGCCTGTGCCGGTAATGGTGATGTCGCTGGTCGCCGTGCCGGTGCTGGTCACCGTGGTGTCGGCGCCGGTGAGCTGCACGCCGATGTTGTTCACCCCACTCGTGATTCCGCTCTGCCCGATGATGTCGATCTTCGCCGCGCCCGTCGAGGCGACATCGGCCTGGCCTGAAACAACGACACCGATGTTTCCGGTGGACACTCCCGTGCCCCCGCCCGTGCCGTTGATCAGGATATCTCCCGAAACGGACGTGACTCGGGTGTCGAGCGTTCCAGTGCCGTTGATCAACACGCCAAGGTTGTCGTTGCCGCTAACGGCCGTGCTCCCGCCCGTGCCCAGCAGCGTGATTTTGCCGACCCCTGTGTTCGAAACGATGCCCGCGCCGCTGTCGACCTGGATGCCATACGCTGTTCCCGTACCCGCGCTGGATCCGATGCCCGAGACGACGATGTCGCCCGCGCCGGTCGTCGTGATGAGCGCGTTGTCGTTAACTATCACGCCCACCGCCCCCGTGCCGGTTCCCAGGGCCGTACCGGTGATCGTGATGTCGCTGGTCGCCGTGCCGCTGCTTGCCACCGTGGTGTCGGTGTTGGTGATAAGCACCCCGACGTTGGAGATTCCGCTCGTCGCGCCGCTCGTGCCGACGATGTCGATCTTCGCCGCGCCGGTGGTCGCAATGTCGGCCTCGCCGGCAATCACGACACCCATATTGAATCCGGTGGCACCAGCACCGCCGGCGGTTCCGGCGATCAGAATATTTCCGCCAACGGACGTCACTCGGGTATCGAGCGTTCCCGTGCCATTGATGTACACCCCGAAGTTGGCGTCGCCGCTGCCGGCCGTGCCGCCGCCGAAACCCGTCAGCGTGATGGTGCCGGTCCCCGTATTGGAGGTAATCCCCGCGCCCGTCTCGACCTGGACACCGTAGGCGTTCCCGGTACCCGTGGTGGAGCCGAAGCCGGTGATCGCGATATCGCCTGCGCCGGTCGTCGTCACCAGTGCGTTGTCGCCCACTACGGCGCCTGTCGCGCCCCCGCCTGTTCCCAGGGCTGTGCCGATGATCGTGATATCGCTGGTCGCCGTGCCGCTGCTCGCTACCGTGGTATCGGTGCCGGTAATCACCACCCCGACGTTGGTTGCCCCACTCGTAGATCCGCTCGTACCGGTGATATCGATCTTAGCCGCGCCCGTGGTCGCGATATCGGCCTCTGCGGAGACCAGTACGCCGTAGTTGGTCGTCGCCGCCCCGGTGCCGCCGCCCGTACCCGTCAGTGTGATGTTGCCCGTTACCGATGTAATCCTCGTATCGACCGCGCCGGTGCCGGTCACGAACAGGCCGTAATTGTCGGACCCGCCACTGGTCGTGCCGCCGCCCACACCCTGCAGGGTGACCGTGCCCGTTCCTGTGGAGGTGATTCCCGCGCCGCTCGCCACCTGGATGCCGTATGCAGTGCCCGTGCCCGTGGTCGATCCGAAGCCGTCGATATGGATCGTCGCAAGGCCCGTGGACGTGATGAGCGCATCGGTAGCCGCCTGAACGCCGATGTTGCCTGCGCTCGCCCCTGCAGCTGCCGCGGTACCGAAGATATCGATGAAGCCGTCCTTCGACCTGACGATGCTGCTGCCGGTGATGGCGACGCCGATATTGTTGCCACCCGCCCCCACGCCCGCCGTTCCGTCGAAGCTGATGGTTCCCGCCGGGGGATTGAGCGCGTTGTCCGTGGTGCTTTCAATCAACGCGCTACCGAGGGCGAAGATGCCGTGGTTGCTGCCGCCGGCTGAGGTGCCGCCGACGCCGGTCAGCAGAATCGCGCCGTCGCCGGTCGTGAGGATCTGGCCGCCATTGACGAAAATGCCATGGCTCTGGCCAGCGCCCGTCGTGTCCGTGCCGCCGAAGCCCTGGAACTCGATTTCGGCGTCCACCGTGGTCACCTTGCCGCCGGTCGCCAGGCCGACGCCGCCGTCCAGAAGACCTGTGCCCAGGCCGCCTTGGCCGAGAATCGTGATCTTGCCCGACGTGCCCGTCTGCGCGCCGCCGGTGCTTCTGACCACGCCCGCGAGGTCGATCCAGACGCCGAAGTTGTTGCCGCCGTTGGCCGTCGCCGAGCCGGTGCCGTCCAGCGTGACCTGCGCCGCGCCGAGAGTCTCGACGACCGCAGTGTTCGAAACATGGATCCCGTAGTTGGCAGCGTCGGTCCCGGCCGTCGCTCCCCCGCCCCCGGTACCCGTGAGCACGATATTGCCGACCGTGGTGCTCACCTTGCTCGATGCGCCATCAATGAAGATGCCGGTGTCGCTGGGGCCGCTGCCTGCGCCGCCGGTGCCCGTGAAGGTAATCGTGCCTGCGCCCGCCGCCACCTGCAGGCTCTCCACGACGCCGCCGCTGGTTACCTTGATGCCGTAGTTGCTGCCGTCGTTGCTCAGGCCGCCTGTTCCGGTCACTGCGATGCTGCCCGAACTTGAGGTTGTCACGCGCCCGGTCGTGGCAATCTCGACGCCGAAGTTGTTATTACCGGTGACGCCGCCGCTTGAGCCCGCGCCGCCGACGCCGGTCATCGCGACATTGCCGGTGGACGTCAGTACGCGCGCATTCGAGCCGATCAGGATGCCGCCGTCGCCAGCGCCTGTTCCCGCGCCGCCCGTGCCGACCAGATCGACCCTGAGTGCAGTGGCAGCAGTGGAAGTGCTGCGCACCACAGTGTTCTTCACCGCATCGGACAAGGCAAGGTTCTCGCCGGAGATTTCGATGCCGAGGTTGCCGCCGCCATTGGTCGCGCCGCCCGTGCCGGTCAGCGTCACCTTGCCGGTGCCGATCGATTTCACGTCCGCGCCGCCGAGGAGCTGCACGCCGACGTTCGACGTGTCGGCGCCGCCGCCACCGCCGCCGACGCCGACCAGGTTCAACGCTGCGCCATCGACAGACACTGTCGTGCGAACGAGACCCGACGTTCCGGCGCTGGTGATAACGACGCCGTTGTCCGAATTTCCTGCGCCAGACGCGCCAGCACCGGCAATCGTCACGGCACCTGCCGTGTTTGCGGTGTCGGTGCTGCTGATCACGGCGCCGTTGTTCACGAGCACGCCGACGTTCGATCCGCCCGGGGCCGGACTGACGTGGTTGCCGCCGATGTTCACGATGCCCGATACCGTCGTCACTGTCGTCCCGCCTGTGGCGGGATTGGTGGCTGTGATCAGCACGCCCTGCGTATTGCCCGTGCCCTGGTCGCCCGTGCCCAGCAACGTGATGTTGCCGGTCGTGGTGGCGATGTCGCCGCCGCCGGTGAACGAGGTCTGGACGCCGGCGAGACCCCCGTCGGCGTCAACCACCGCGATGCCGTTGATGAATACCGGCGCGGTCAGCGTAACCACGTCTCCGGGTCCGGCCACGACACCCGTATCCCGCACGACGATTCCCGCCACCCCGCTCGCGCCCGTGCGCGACTGGCCGCGCAGCGTCACCACGCCGCCGCCCGCGGAGAGAGCGCCTTCCAGCACGATGCCGTTGGACATGTCGTAGTTTTCGACCGCAACCACCGTCTCGTTCTTGCCGATCGCATTCGCCGCAGCGCCGCTGCCGCCGCCGAAAGTGATCGAGCCGTTGTTGCTGTGGAGCACGCTGTTCGCGCCGATGTAGATCGCGCCGCCGCCGGCCGCGTCGTGATCGGAATTGATCCGCACCGCGGTGGCGCCCGAGCCGCCCGCACTCACGGTGGAAGCGATGAAGTCCGCGCCGTTCCTGAAGATGATGTGGTTATCCGCTTCGAGCGTGAAATTGCCGCCCGCGTCGTTGGTACGCGTGATGTTGTTCTGGACGATGATGTTGGAAGCGGTGCCGGTAGCCTGCAGCAGCGTGTCGCCGTTGACGATCATCGGCGACCCGACGGTAATCGTGCCGCTCGCCGCAAAACTGAAGTTGCCGTTGGTGGTGATCGCGCCCAGGGTCACGTTGCCGGTCTGCGTCACCGAGGCAAGGCCGCCGGCCGTCAGGGTGAGCACGCCGTTGGCCTGGATCTCAATGGGCCCGGCGCCGGTGAGCGCCGGCTCGCCGATGTCGTTCTTGGCCGTGAACGTAAGGTCCACCCCGGTGACATCGATGCCGCCGTCGCCCGTACCGGCCGGGGCCTCGAGAATGTTGGCCGCCCCCGCGCCAGCATTGGCGGCGGTGAGGGTAACGTTGCCGGTCGCCGTGATGCTGTTGACATGCAGATTGATGGTGCCGGCATTGGTGCCGTTCACCGTGATGTCGATGTTCTGCAGCGCGTTGGTGGTCGTCACCGGCCCGGTGACCGTGAGTCCGGTGTTGTGCGCGCTCGCCGCATCGTTATTGTCGACGAGAGAAAAATGATTGCCGCTCGTAAACGAGCCCACGCTTCCCAACTGGTTGTTGCTGGTGAGCGTGGTCAAACCGCCGACGTTGCCGGCGAGGTTCGAAGCGATGATGACCGTGCCAACCTGTGTGGCATCGCCGGAGATATTGTCGGTGGTCGCTCCGCCCAGTGTCACGGTGCCATTGACCGCAGTGATGTTGCCGAGCGCCGCGTTGGTCGCATCGATGATGCGCACCGCAGTCGCCGCCGCACTGGTGGTCGTAGTCAAGCCCGCCATGCTGACCGCGCCGTCGTTGGCGTCGATGAGGATGCTGCCCGAGCCGCCATTGACGGTACTTGCCGCGCCCTGGGTTACACCGGCGCCGATGATGCTCACCGCAGTCGCGCTGCTGGCCGTCGTGGTAACGGAACCATCCAGGCTGACGCCGCCGCCCGTGCCGGTATTGAGCAGGATATCGCCCGCAGCGGAGATCGACCCGGTCGATGCCTGGCTGATTCCTGTCGTGGCAAGTACCCTGACCGCCGTTGCGCTGGCGCTGGTGGTCGTCAGCGTGCCGTCGATCGTCGCCGTGCCGGTAGTGGCATCCACCAGGATGTCGCCGGATCCGGCAGTGACCGTGTTGTCGGAGAACTGCGTCACGCCGTTGCCGGTCAGGCTTGCGCCGCTGGAAGTAATGCTCGAGACGGTCACGCCGTCACCCAGCGTGAGGAGGCCGCTCGCCGTCAACGTCGCCGCGCCGGAGGTGATGCTGCCGCCCCCGTTCAGGGTCATGTTGCCGCCGGTCGCGACGACCGTCGCCGCGCCCGTGTTGGTGGCGATGTTCGTAATGAAGACATCAGTCGCCGACGCATTGGTGAGCGAGAGGGCGAGGTTGTTGCCGCCCGCTGCCGTGACGTTCACCACATCGAGAGCGCCCGCGCTATCCATGACGTTGAACGTCGTGATGCCAGGGCTGCTGAGCGCGTAGGTCCGCGTGCCATCCGGCCGCAGCGTGAGGTTCAAGCTGGAGAGGGTTGTGATCGTGTTATCCAGGAAGAGATCACCTCCGACGTTGGCCGTCAGGGAGGCCGTCTGCGTGTCGATCTGATTGGGCGATCCGCCCGATCCAATCGAGCCGCCCACCGCGCTCAAGCTCACGCTCGGCGCCACGATCACGCTGGTGTCGTTCGCGTCGTCGAAGATCGAGCCCGCGGTGCTGGTGACCGACACGCTGGTGCTCGCCGTCAGGCTGCTGACCGTGATGTCCTCGATTGCGGTCAGCGTCGCCGTCGTGCCGGCTGTGACGGTGGAGGGGCTGCCCATCGAGATGGCGCCGAAGCCGTCGTTGTCGGCACTGCCGGCGGCAATGTTGATGAGGCCCGTATTGGACTGGACCACCGAATTGGCGCTCAGCACGACGTTGTCGCCGGCGGCCAGGACGACGCTCCCGCCCGTGGACTGGACCGTGATGCCGCTGTTGACAGTGAGATCGTCGCCCGTTGAATTCGAGGTGTTCTCGCCGGCGCTCAACAATATGGCGCCCGTTTGCACCATGTTGGCGGCGATGGTGAGCGCGTTCGGACCGGTGCCCGTCGTGGTGATCGCCGTCGCGCCGGAGCCGGTATTGCTGTACGCGGTGACCGTCAGGCTGCCTATGTTGGAAAGGTTGATCGGCCCGCCGGACGCGGTCAAGGAGATCAGCGAAACTTCGGTATTGATCTCGTTGCCGGCGCCGGTCTGGCCGATGCCGGTGGCGGCAGACAAGCTCAACGTACTGGTCGGGTCTAACAGGATGATGCTGGTGGCCGTCGATTGGTCGGTCACCGCACCGGCCGCCGCAATCAGAACCACGTTGCTGCCGACGCCAGCCAAATCGATGCCGACATCCTGCACCTGGATATTGCCGGCCGGTGCCGTGAGCGAAAAGTTGAGCGGTGTCGCGCTCACAACATTGCTCACCAGAAGGTTGTTCGAGGCGTCGTCGGTGATGGTCGCCGTTACGCCATTCAGCGAGAGGCTGTAATTGACGAGGCCCAGCGTTGGATCCGCAGTAATACTCAGGCTGGTCGGCGTGGTATCGCTGGAGACGAAGGCGTTGTTGTTCGTGCGCAGCGTGATGTCGGTCACGCCGGAGAGGTCGATGTCCCCCGTTCCCGCGGCGCCGATGGAAGCGCTCGCGCCCTGCGCGGCCAGCGTGAGAGTACCGGTGGCCGTGATGTGTGCGGCGCCATCCGCGCCTGGCGACGCGTCCAGAATACTGCCGGTGACAGCGGTCACCGAAACGTTGCCGCTGCCTGCCGCGATAGCGCCATCCGCGATCGAGATATTTCCGCTCTGACTGGTCAGCGACAGATTGACATTGCTCGAACCTTGGCGCGAGAGCGAAGTGACGACCAGGTTACCGGCCGTGTCGTCCGTAATATTGGTCGGAGCAATACCGGCCGCGCCCGCCGCGTCGGTCACAGAGTACGTCTGCGTGCCTGCGGTGCCGGGATTGACCGTCAGTGTCAGGTCGGAGATCGCCTGCGCATTGTTCGCGTGCAGGTCACCCTGCGCGCTGAGCGCAATGGCGCCGGAGACGTCAAGCTGTACCGGAACGCCGGCGGCGCCGATCGAGCCGCCCGCAGTCAGATTCACCGTGGGCGCCGTGATCGTGCCTGCGGTATATAGAATCGAACCGGTGCCGGTCGTCGTCAATGCAACGCTGCCTGCCGTCGAGACGTTTCCGCCCAACGTGACGGTGTCACTCGAGAGGAGCGTGAAATTGTTCGGATTCGTACCTGAACTGACGCCAGCCAGATTCATCGTGCCGGTGTTGGAGATCGATGTATGTCCGCCGCCGGATTGCCCGGGGTTATTGGTAAACACCGAGACGGAGCCGCCGTTCATCGCGGTCAGAATCGGGTTGGCCGCGGTACCGATCGAGTAACCGTCCGCAACGCCGCTGCCGCCAGCCGCCATGATCAGTACTGACGATGCCGCGCCTGTGATCGTGAAGGCGCCAGTGCGCGTAATGGTGCCCACGCCGGGGGTGCTGCCATCGCCGCCGACCGTGTCCCAGGTCGTGCCCACAGTGACGCTGCCGTCAGTGTGATCCGCAAGCAGAGTGAGCGTCACCGCGCCGGCGATCGTCACGTTGCCGGTAATGGTGATGTCGTCTTCGGCCTGCACCACGGTATTCGCGCCAATCGCACCGCTTACGGACGCGCTTACCGGATCGATCAGGAAAGTGCCCATGCGATAGCCCTCGGCCGCACGGCCAAGGATAGTGCCGGCGAAGCTGCCGTGGTGGCCGGCGCTGAATTCCGCACTGCCGCCATCACCCGACGTGGTGCCGCCGGAGATGTCGATGACCTGCCCCGTCTGCGCGTTCGCGTTGCCCGCGCCATAGAGGTAGATGCTGCCGCCACCCGAATTGACGTTCGCGCCGCGCGCCTCGATGAGGCTGGTGCCGGTAACCGTGAGATCGCCGCCCGCCACGACGTTGATGCTGCCCGCCGTTGCGTTGTCGCCCGCGTTCGCGCGTAGCGTGCCCGCGCTGGTGATGTCACCACCGCGGATTGCGATCGAGCCGCCGCCCTGGCCGGACGAAGTGCCGGAAACGTCCAAGGTGCCGGCGACGTTGACCCCGCCCGAGCCGCCGTCGAGCACGATCTCGCCGTTGCGCATAGAGCCGCTTCTCGCTTCGATGATGCCGGACTGGTTGAGCACGGTGCCCATCAGCGCGTCGCTCGCGCGCGCGCTCACGATGACGCGCCCGCCGTCTGCCTGGATGAGGCCCGTGTTGGAAGCCATCGCGCGCGCCGAGGCGGCGTCCACCGAGACGCTGAGCAGGCCGTCGCCCGAGAGGTCCATAGTCACGCGGCTGCCTGCGGCGAGCGCCACCGAGCCGCCGGGCGCGGAGATCGTGCCATCGTTCGCGACGTTGTTGCCGATCAGCGCTGCGTATCCACCCGGCGAGGTAATGATGGCGCCGCGGTTGACCACGGAGGCCGTGCTGTCGCCGCTGAATACGAAGCGGCCCGCCATGAAATCCGCGTCCGACATGTCCAGCGTGCTGGCGGCGATGCCGCCCACGTTCACGCGCGCGCCCGGCGCGAACACCACGCCGGCCTGGTTGATCAGGAACACCTTGCCGTTGGCGCTCAGGCTGCCGAAGATCCACGACGGGTCGCTGCCGAGGACGCGGTTGAGCGCGACCGACGACGACGAGGGCTGCACGAATTGCACGGCGGCCTTCGAACCGATGCTGAACGACTGCCAGCCGAGGCTGACTTTCGGCGTGGTCTGGTTGACCGTCATCTTGTTGCCGACGGTCCCGACAGTCGCCGCCCCGGCGTTGACGCGCGGGCCGGTCGGCAGGGTATTCGCGCCCACTTGCGCATAGGCCGGGTCGAGGGCCGCGCACACCGCCAGGGCGATGGCGGCGCGGGCAAGGCGGGAATAGGGGGCCGTATTGCGGGCAGGCCGGGAGCGCGAACGGGATGCCGGGAACTGTGCGCTTGTCATCGTTTTTTACCTCTCATGTTGCTATGCACGCTCGCGCGATTCTGCGCCGGAAGCGTGGGACAGAAAGTGACCAAATTGGCAACCTTCTGCGATTACCACCACTTGATCGCCTGGAACCAGGCCCGCGGCCCGTCGCCGGACGAGGAGTCGGCCGTCGGCCTCGGGCTTTGCAGCGGCCGGAACGCGACCGTCAGGCGGAACGCGAAATCGTTCGACCTGTTCCAGGAGAGGCCGCCGCCGTAAGCCCAGAGATCGCGGGTATTCGGGCGGTCGCTGGGGCGCGGATCGCGGTTGATTTCGGACCACCCGCGGTCGACGAAGCCGAACGCGGTGAGTTCTCCGGGCAGGAAATCCGGCCGCATGGCGTAGCGCAACTCCGCGCTGGCGACCGCCGCCTGGTCGGAAGGCAGCTCGCCCACCGGATAGGCGCGCACGGCCCACGGCCCGCCGAGCGACATCTGCTCCGAGGAGTCGAGGTTCTTCGAGGCCATCTGCACGTTGGCGCTGAACAGGATCGACCAATCCGGCACGAGCCCCTGCAGACGCGACACGCTGGCGTTGTACTTCCAGAATTTGCCTGCCGTGTGCCGCCCCGTGTCCGCCTGGTCGGCCGTCTTCTGGTCCTGGTTGTCGAACTTCAGGTCGCCGCGCGTCACGGTCACGGCGAACGAGTTCACGCCGCCCTCGCCGGCCATGAAACCGAAATTGTCCCGGCGGTCGCCGGACACGCCGAAGCTGAAGAGGTTGCTGCGCCGCGGGTTATCCACTTCGATGGCATCGAAGCGGTCCTGCAGCTTCTTGTGATCGTAGCCGGCGAACCCGTACAGGTTGAAATTGCGCGTGCGCACGATCGGGTGCTGCGCGTAGATCGACCCGATGGTGGCGTAGCCCGAAGAGTCCAGGCTGGAGAACTCGCCGCCGACGGCGTAGGTCGTTCTCGCGATGCTTGCGCCGACCCGCGTGCCATAGGGGCCGACGGGCAGCGCGTACGCCGCGCGCCCGAGCGTCGTGTTTTCCTCGCCGAAGGTCCGCATGACGCGCATCGACAGCACGTCCCCGTAACCGCTCGGATTGATGAGGTTCGCCGACAGGGAGAAGCGATCCTTGCCGGAGTACTTGGCGCCGAAGTTGTCGCCTTCGACCGCGCCCGTCACGCGTTCGCCGGTGTCTTCCACCACCACCTGGAGGTC
>Ga0315910_10002800_pt1 | contig 15099 bp, 8 predicted proteins | sample EdamamesoilMG_FD_204470 | JGI IMG/M metagenome (GOLD analysis project Ga0315910, IMG submission 204470) | Garden soil microbial communities collected in Santa Monica, California, United States - Edamame soil | ecosystem: Environmental > Terrestrial > Soil > Garden | place: USA: California...
AAAAGTCCTCGTTTACGGAATGACCTCTCCTCCTCCACAATACTCCTGTCCGCCGGTACCATTGCTCCCACCGGTGCTTGTGGAACCACCGTCGCCGGTGCTGCCGCCGCTGGCGGGGCCGTAGCCGCAAGTGTTCTTTGGGGCGTCCTCTTCCGGGAAGCAATGGGAGGGATTCGAACACTCATAGGTGCAGCGGTCCCCGACTCCGTCGAACTTGCGACATAGTCCGCCTTCTGGACAGGCAGAATCGCTCCCATCGCAAGTTTTGCCGGCCTCTAGCGCGAGAATTGCTTCGCAGGTTGTGAGATTTTCGTTAATGCCACAGAACTTCGTCCCACCAAGTCCGGAGAGTGTGTCACGAACCTCGGTCACGATTTCATAAGGCCGCATGCACGCACCCGAGTCTTCCAGGCAGTACCCCCCGCGTTCCTCGCCTTTGTATTTCATCGGCACGCAGTGGTGGTTGGCGATGCACTCGCTGTCGGCGACGCAGGCCTTGCACGTGTCAACCGTGTGGGTAGTAGTGTCAGTGCAGGCGTGGGTGGCTGGGTCGCAGGATTTGGCGCCGCACTTGTCGGTTTCGAGCTCGATGGTGCACTGCACGCAGGTGTTGGTTTCAGCCAGGCAGTGCTTGGTGTCATCGAAGTGGGAGCAGCCGTCGTCGTCGGTGCAGGCGACGCACTCGTTTTGGTCGTTGCAGACGGAGGCTTCGGGGTCGGTGCAGTCGTCGTTGGTGACGCACTGTGCGCAGGTATTGTCCTGCAGGCAGGCGGGCTTGGCCGAGTCCTTGCAGCCCTTGTTGTCGTCGCCGTGCACGCACTCGAGACAGTCGGCCCCTACACAGTAGCCGTCGGGGCAAATGGCGGGCAGGCATTGGTCGCCGTCGCCGTCGCCGGTGGTGCCGCCGCCGGTCTCGGTGTCTGTGGTGGTGTCTCCGTCGCCGTCGCCCAGGTCGCCGCCGCTGCCGTCGCTCGTGCCGCCGCTGCCGGTGTCGGTGGTGTCGCCGTCGCCCTCACCGTCGCCATCGCCCGTACCGGCGCTGCCACCGCTGGGGCAGCTGAGGCGTTCTTCACAGTTGCTGACGTTGTCTGAGCACGCGCCCACGATGAGGAACAGCGCGCCACATGAACCGAAGAAAAATGCTGAGCGAGACGTGAGTTTCATGAGAGTCCTCGAGATTAAGTGAAGCGACGCAACGGCTACGTTGGACGCGCTAAGTCAACAAGAGAAACCGGCGTGCCGGCGCTGGAGCGAGGTGAGCAAAACACGGAGTGCAGTGGGCGCCGCCCACCAACAAAACCAAAAACGAGTGTACCGACTTGTACGGTTGGTCAAAGAGAGCCCCCCAAAAGCCTGGAGCATGAGGTGTTTCGCTGGGAAAGCCTGGCGCGGGCAACCATCAAAACTGCCCCTGCACGCCCCAATAACTGCCCCCCCGCGTAGACATTACCTGAACAGTCGGCCGAAGCGCGACCTGGCCCAACTGCACCCACCCGCGACCGGGGTGACTTGCAGTTTGCGCCCCGTGACCGGCCGTAGCAGCGGCTTTGCGCTCGGGCCAGAACGCGTACAAGAACACCGAGCCCACTAACAAAACGCCACCGGTCGCGGTCGAGGCGACGCCGATGATGAAGTTGCGATCGGCGCGGTCGTACAATTGATCCAGGCGGTCGCAGGACGAATGGTTGTTCGACCCGTAGGTGCAACTGATGTCTTGGTCTTGCATACGCTCGCGCAGATCCTGACCATCGCTGCGCTGCTTTTGTGCGTCCACCAAGAACCCCACGCCCACACCAACGCCGGCCGCGCCCAGCACGCCCACGGTGAGCGAAACGGGCAAACGCGCGGGTGAATAGCGTGGCGCTGGTGCTGGTTGGGGGGCGGGTTCTGTGGGCTGGACGGCGGGTGCAGGCGGCTCCTGTTCCGTGGGCACGGAGATACTGGGGCCGGTCTGTGAGCGTGGCTCATGCGCTTGGACACGGTGGTCGATGTCGACCATTTCTTCCGGGCTGAGGCGGGCGCCGATGTCCTCACGCAGGGCGGCGTACTTTTCACGCGGGCCGGCCAAATCTTCATCGCTGGGGTAGTAGCGCAGGCACAAGCCGAGATGAAAATACGCCTCCCGCGACAGGGCGCTCAAATCCTCCGCGCGGCCCAGGTTGCAGTAAGTGTCGAAGCTCTCCCGCAAGGCGAGCGATTTTTGATAGTAATCGCGGGCCAAGATGTCGTCGCCGCGTTTGAACGCCGCGTTGCCTTTGAGATACAACACGCGCGCGTCCGTGGCTGGATCTTGGGAGGCGGCGCCGGCCTGGGGGGTTTGAGCGGCCGCGCTGCCGTTGGCAGCCGTGCCCCGTGGAGTGGTCGTGGATGTCGGGCTGCTCGAGGTCGCGCTGCTACTGGAACCGGCGCTCCGACTAGCTGAGCTGACCGGAGCAGCTGCACTGGTCGCGGCGGGTTTGCCTTCCGCGCGGGCGGCGGGAGCCCAGGCGAACAAGGACAGGGCTAGGCCGAGGGAGCGCAAGAGTGGAATCGACTGGTCAGGGCGTGAAAACGGGACGTGCATGGCTGACGTGAAATGGCAAAGGTTGCAATCGCGCAGGTGAGGTCGGTCGCTCCGGAGGTGGCGTTGCAAGAAATCGACTTGGGTCGTTGCGCAATCAACCTGGGTCGGGCCCTGAAATCAACCTGGGTCAGGTTTTCTTCAATGTTATTGCGGTTGAGGCATATTTTTGGCCGCAGACAGCGGCGGAAGAGGCCGCAGAAGCCAGCGAAGGAATCACCGTCGTGCGGGGCGGCTGGCGGTCCGATGAGGTCACGCGATGGCCCTTCCGTAAGCGCGATTGCGGACGGAAACACAACGGACGCGCCGGCTTTACCTACGCGGCGCCTCCACGCGCGGCGGAAACTTCACCGCAATCATTTGTCGGGGCTCGGAGGCCGCAGTCGCTGTCAGAAACGTCGGCGACACGGGAGCGGGCCTGTAGGCAGGCCAACTTTTCGCATCGACGCTGTTAGGACACGGACGCTTGGTGTGAGTGGAAACAAAGGGAAGGCCAATTTGAGACCGTCCAAACAGGGATCTGTCTCAATGGAAAAAGCAACAAAAATTGAACTGATGTCACTGCGGACAGTACAAATGAGAACTTTTCATCTCACTTGGCTGGCCTTCTTCCTGTGTTTTTTTGGTTGGTTCGCCCACGCACCACTCATGCCCGCCACCATCGGGCCCGACTTGGGGCTCAGCAAGGCGCAAAAGATCACGGCCTTCATGGCCTCGGTCGGCGTGACTATCTTTGCCCGACTGCTGCTCGGTTACCTGTGCGACCGCATCGGGCCGCGTAAGGCGTACGTGGGCCTTCTGTGCTTTGGCGCGCTGGCGGTGGGTGGCTCGAGTTTTGCGCACAGCTGGGAGACGTACTTGCTCTCCCGCTTGTGCATCGGCGTCATTGGCGCGGCGTTCGTAATCACACAGTACCACACCACGGTCATGTTCTCGCCCAAGATTGTCGGGTTGGCCAACGCCACCACCGCTGGTTGGGGCAACATGGGTGGCGGCGTCACGCAAGCCGTGATGCCGATGATCGCCTCGGCCATGGTGGCGCTTGGTTTTGCCAACACCGAGCTCGGCAAATGGCGCCCCGCGATGTTCGTCCCCGCAGCGATCATGTTGGTGGTCGCCGTGCTGTACTGGATCTTCACTCAAGACAGCCCCGAGGGCAACTACAGCGATCTCAAGCGCGAGCGCAAAGCGGCGTCGGATGAGAACCTGTTCGTCGTGGCGCTCAAGGACCGCCGCGTGTGGATTTTGTGCGCCATGTACGCCGGCTGTTTTGGGCTTGAGCTCTTCGTCGATGATCGCGCCGCGGAGTACTTTCAAGAACGCTTTCATTTGCCCGAGCATTCAGCCGGCATGTTTGCCGCTATTTTTGGCGGGATGAGCGTCTTTGCGCGCAGCCTGGGCGGCTGGTTGAGTGACCGTCTTGCAGCTCGTGGCGGGCTCGACAAGCGCGTGCGTTGGCTGGTCGCGGTGATGGTGTGCGAGTCGGCAGCGCTCATCTTGTTCTCACGCATGGGGCAGCTGAGCCTTGCCGTGCTGAGCATGATCATCCTGGGTCTGTGTGTGCACATGGCCGCGGGCGCCACCTACGCCGTGGTTCCGTTCGTCAACCGCAAAGCCTTGGGCGTATCAGCGGGCATCGTTGGTGCCGGCGGTAACCTGGGCGCGGTGTGCTTCGCGCAATTTCTTTTACGCTCGGAGCTTCCCTTACAAGATGTGTTCTTCTACTTGGGGTTCGTCGTCGCGGCCGTCGGCGTCCTGGGTATGAGAATTCGATTTGAACAACCCGTGGAGCAGCCTGCTGCTCTGCCAGCAGCGGCCGCATTGCAAAAGGCTGTGTAACCCCACACGCCCCCAACAGCATCCGTACGTGGATGCTCGCTATCTCAACAAGGACGTTCATGACCTCAACCTTTCGTGCAACCGTATTTTCGTCACTTTCCTCCCTCGGCCTTTTGGTCGTGGCCGCTCCTGCGCTTGCGCAGGAGCCCGCGCCCGCAGCACCCGCGGAGACGCCCCCGGCGGAAGCGCCTGCTGCTGTCGAACCCGCTGCCGCCCCCGAGGCAGCGCCCGCGCCGGCACCTGAGCCCGAGCCAGCGCCCGCGCCGGCGGCCGTCGTGGTCGTCGAGGAACCAGTGGTCGAAAAGGCTCCCGAGCCCGTCGCTCCTGCAGCTGAGCCCGAGCCCAGCCTCAGCCCTCTCAAGATCGGCACCAGCAGCTTCTCGCGCTTCGAATTCCGCGAAAACTACGACGAGCTCGGTGTGGTCCCCGCTGGCAACGCGGCCCGCGCGCGCTTCAGCGAGGGCGACACTACGGTGTTCCGCGCGCGGCTCACGTTCCAAACGGCTGAGCTCGACTTGGCTGGCATCAAGGGCTCAATCTACTTCGCTCCGCAAGCCAGTGGCTCCTGGGGAACCAGCGGCACCGGTGGCACGATCGGTGAGGCCAACGTGGGGATCTACGAGGGCTACTTCAAGCTTGCTGGCGACCAGGTCGCATTCAAGGCGGGCCGTTTCGCCATGAACTACGGTGATGCTTTGGTGATTGGCAACTTGGATTGGCATCAAGCTGGTCGCGCCTTTGACGGCGCCATGGTCAGCGTCAAGGCCGGTAAAGCCAACATCGACGCCTTCGTCACCCAGACTGCCCAAGGTTGGCCCACACAAGGCAAGCCGTTCCTCGGCGGGGATGCATTCTTCTGGGGTGCTTACGCGGCGCTCGGTCCCGCCATCGCTGAGAACTTCGACCTCGACTTTTACGCACTCGGCAAGTCGTGGGGCGCCGCCAACACCTCCGTGGACGACGGCGCGGGCGGAACGGTCACCACACACCAGGACGCTGCCACGTTCGTCACCCTAGGTGCACGCGCCAAGCAGAAGATCGGCGTGTTCGACTACCGCGCGGAAGCTGGTGTCCAAGTAGGAAAGACCCAAGCCGCCGCTGGGGACGCGCTGAAGAAATTGGCTTACCAGGGCGACTTGGAGCTCGGCGTCGCTCCGGTCAAAGCTTTCCGCATCGCGCTGGGAGCGTTGTTTGCTTCCGGCAACAGCCCCGACTCTGCGGACAAGGATGAGGCCTACGATGAGCTATACCCAACCACTCACAAATGGATGGGACAAATGGACATCATCGGCACGCGCACCAACGTGATGAGCGCCTTGGTCAAGGCGCAAATCAACTTCACCGAGAGCTTCGGGCTCAACGTGGAAGGTGACCTGTTCATTCGTCCCGAAGCGGGAGGTCTCGGCCGCGTGGACAATGACACGGCAACCCCTGGGGTACAGAACGACAACAACTATGCTGGCTTCCTCGTCAACGCGGGCCTGGCCAAAAAATGGGGCAAGGCTGCTCAGGTGCGTGGTCTGTACGGGATCTTTGTTCCCGGCAAGGACCATTACGCGTCCAACGAGTCCGCGCATTACCTAGAAATCGAGGCTGGTCTGCGCTTTTAAGCGAGCACGATCCGCAGTCGGTTCGAATCTTTATGGGTGCTTCGGGAGCGTAGGCTCCCGAAGCTGTTTTGTGGGGGCGCGTTCGCGCGCACTACTACCGCAACGCCGCTCACAGGAGCGCAAGCCTAAGGTGCGGGCGTGGTCTCGTCCGGGCCGATCCACAGCGCGCCCAACTCGAGTTCGATGGCATCAAGCGGGGCCGCACGCACGCCCGCATCGCCACCAAACGTCTCGAGCAACAGGTAGCGCTCCCCTTCGAGCCGCAACACTTCGAGGGTGCGCGCCACCGGATCCACGAGCCACACCCACTCCACACCGTACCGCGCGTAGATGGGCACCTTGTTCACGCGATCCCAACGCGCCGTGGACGGAGACACCACTTCACACACCCAATCCGGAGCCAGGGTGATGAATGCGCTTGGCGGCAGCTCCGGCAAGCGCTCCTTGCGCCAACCGGCCACATCAGGGACCAGCACGTGGTCGTCAAAATGCAGCTCTGGTTCATCCAAGATCCACCAGCCCCCTGGCCCACCCCGCCCGCGCTGAAACGCCCCGCCGATGTCCATGCCCAGCACTGAGCCCGCCGATGCGTGGCGTACCGCGGGTCGCGGCGAGAGATGCAGCTCTCCATCAACAATCTCTGCCACCTGGTGCGGTGGCGCGTCCAGGATGTCCTGGTAGGTCGCGGGTGGATGAGAACGCGCGGCAGGAACAACCATGCTTTCAGGTTAACATGGCTGACAAAACCACGCATCTTGGCCCAAATCACAGCGCTACCAACCCGACCATTGTCTTTTCCAGGAAGTGCGCTTGGGGACGGGCAGGTCGGAGCGTCACTCGCACGTTCTGTCCGAAATTTGTGCGGACCAGCGAAAACTCCGCTGTCAGTGGCCCAGCTGCGCCAAAAAATCGGGCAGCGCGCCCCAGATCTTTCCCCGCGCCGCCGCCATGGGCTACGCACAATGTACGTGCGCCGGGGGGCTCTCCAGTCAGATCCGTCTTGCGCCACACGCGTCGCAAAGACGCTCTTTTTCGGGAGGGAAGTATGGCGGTTTCGGGTCGAGCGACCACAGTTTCAGCACATCCATTCATCACAACCAGCCTTTTGACGCTGGGCTTAGCGGGCTCCCTCACTGTCGTAGGGTGCAGCAAGAATTCCAAAGGCAGTGAGGAACCCAAATTCGAGGGCTGTCCCAGCCAGCCGGAAGAGGTGGCGCGCCTTGAATGGAAGATGGATGAAACGCTGCGCAGCCCGGTCAAGGCCGGTCTGCTGAGCATCGCCCAGCTCACTGGTACCCTGGTTCATCTCGAAGATGAATTGACGGAGGCATGCAGCGGTCTGGCCAAGATGCTGTACGCCAAAGAAAAAGACCTTGAACCAGAGACGTACACACTCGGCGCGCAGTCAGACAAAGCGTGCAGTGTGGCTGGGGAAAACTTGGGCAAACTCAAGGACCTCTCCGGTGGGCGCGTGAAGATCACGACAGGGGCCGTGCTCTGCACCACACCCATCGATGGCGCAGCGCAATGCTTGGCGGCCTGTGGGTCCAGCAACGCACCGGAGTGCATGGGCCAGGCGCAAGGTCAGTGTTCGGGCGATTGCAGGGGGCAATGCACCGACGAGGCTGGGGGAGAATGCTCTGGCAAGTGTGAAGGCATGTGTGATGGCTCCTGCGACAGCGAGTTTGAAGGAGTTTGTCGCGGCAAGTGTGAGGGAACCTGCAACGGCAAACCCTCCAAAGACGAATGCGACGGCACCTGCTTGGGACGCTGCTTGGAAAGTGCCCGCGGCGCATGTGGCGGCGTGTGCACCGGCAGTTGCAACGGTCCGTGTACGGTGGAAGCCGCGGGACAGTGCACGGGCGTGTGCGCGGGAGAGTGCGACAAGCCGCTCAAGGACCCGCGTTGTATCGGCCCGCTCTCCATGCCAGGCGATGCCAGCGTCTGCGAAAAGACCTGTGATGGCTCACTCATCACGGGCATGCAGTGCGGCAAACCGCGCGTGTCGGTGCACGTGGAAGGCGCCACCAACGAAGATGCCGCCGATCTACTCAAGCGCGCCTTGGAACAGCACTTGCCCGACGTGTTGGCGGCCAAGGCGCTCAACGTGGAAGCTGACCGCCTACAGCAGCTGATCGACGCGTCTAGTGCGCCGGTTGAACAAATGAAAGAAGCCACCCAAGCCGCCACGGACGTCCAAATGGACACGCGCAACAAGAATTGCGTGGTCGAGAAGGTGAACGAGCACGCAACAGCGCTCTCTGGCGCCCCTTCCGTGTTGCTCGCCGCTGAACGGGCGCGCGACTTGGGCGCGTCGGAGTTGTGACCCAGTGCGCCCGCCGGTGAAGGTCAGAGCTCGCCGGCCAAGGTCGGCGGTTCCCAGGCGATGTTGCTTTCGTAGCCAGGGGCGCTCGGGAGATCCGTCGTGAAGGTCCCCGTCTCTGCTGCGTCGTTGCCCTTCAGGAATTTGTCGACCATGGCCCCAAAGACGGGGGCGGCGCGGAATTCAGCGCAGTGGCTGCCTGAGCCACCGTGGTAGGTGAAATTGTCTCCTACGCCCAGGGCCTCAAAGGCGAGCTTGCCGACATTGGCTGTGACCCACGCCGCATTGCGATCAAGCCCATTGTACATGGTGCTCGGGTTGTCGGAGATCAACAGCCCGCGCGGCGCGATCAAAGCCATCATCTCGTGCATGTCGATGGGCAGCTTGTCTGTGTTGTCGGCGCTTGCGCTATTGCCGGTAGTGAACTGACCCAGCGCCACCTCGGACAACCAACGGACGTAGCTGATGCCATGATAGGGCCACTCACTGCCGCTGTAGGAGTCCATTACTTCAACCAAGCGCAGGCCCACCGTGCCGCCCAACCCCGATTCGACAGGGATGGTGAGCGCAATGCGGTTGTCGAGCACACCGGCCACGAACGCACCTTTGCCCAAGCGAGAGCAGCCCGTCACCCCGATCCTGTAGGGATCAATGGTGCCCGGGTTTTGCTCCAATACGTCTAGGATACGACTGACCTGCCACGCCTGAGCCACGAGGTAGCCCGCCGGATGATTGGAGCCGTAGACGTCATAAAACGGCCCACTCTTTGCGCCGTCTCCGCCCGTCGTCTCCATCGCATTGAAGTTGATGGTGGCAACGCCACTGGGAGCTGGCGCGCCGCTGTTGCCGTAGCGAATGATGGCGGGAGCCGGTGCCGTGGCGCCATTCATGCTTACGGTGACGCTGAAGGAAGTACTTCCCCCGGCGTCATTGACGTCAACCTTGATTTGGCTGCTGCTCACGGTGCCCGAGACGGCACCTTCGGCCGGAATGGGCTTCTCGCCGTAGATGAAAGCAAAGCTTTGCTGCAGGATCTCCTCGCGTCGGCAGGCCCATTCGCTCTTGTCGGTGATGCGCGTGCCGTCCATCTTCGTGAAGGGATCGGGAAGTTTTGCGTCCGCGCTGAGCGAACCGACAGCAGGCATGGGGCCAACGGTGCACCCTACGCCTGGGTCCTCGACTTTGCCCCACTCACCGACGACATCATTGCCTCCACCGCCACTGCCCGTTGCTCCGCCGGATTGGCCGCTGCTTCCACCACTGGCCGCCGCGCCACCACTGGCTGCGCCACCTGCACCAAAGCTGCTCCCACCCGTCGAGAATCCGCCCCCTGTTCCAAGCCCGGAACCTCCCACGCCAAAACCACTTCCGCCGGTGCCCACGGTGGGCGAACCCCCGCTCCCTTCGTACTCACCGGGTACGCCGCTACAACCGAGCGCGGCCAAGGGCACGGAGGAAAGGAGAGCGAGCGAGGAAAGCGAGAGGGTTCGACGAAGGCGCATCAATGTACATTCCCAACGCGCTGCGAACTGATCGCTGTATTTGCCGTTTTCAGACTTCATTTTTCGCCTTCGAACAGCGCAATGCCCCGTGAAAGTCGGGGAAAACAGGAAAACTCCTCTGGGAACGGAGCGACGTCCGTTCGCTCTGTCACTTTGTGATTCTGTGAGAAGTGCGAGCAGCGCAACCATCGGAGGGCACTTCACGAGCCAAGCACTCTTTTTTGCGCAATCCGGGCGCTCAGGGGCCGACAAGAGTCACGACATTCAGCGCGGACCGTGGCTTAGGCTAGTTCACATTTTTGGTTGGACGCGCTGTCATTTTCCACCACAATCGAGACCTCTTTCAATGCGCTCTCCTTCAAAATTCTCGAGTAACCTGATTCTGCCCCTCCTCTTTGCGCTGGGTTGGTCGGTCAGTGGGTGCGGGCAGGGTGCCGACGCGTGCCTCACCACCCGTACCTGCGAAGAGGGCGAGACGGCTGGTGAGGGTGGGGAGCGGAACGGGGACGGCGACGCGGACGATTCGGCTGTGGGCGATGGGGACGCCCCCATGTCAGGGGACGGCGATGAAGATCCCGGAAGCACGGGTGATGGGGACCCCGGTGACGGTGATGCTGGTGAGGAGGACGAACCTTGCGCTGAGGGCACTTGGGACCACGATGACGACGCGGCTACGGACTGCGACGCTTGGACGACGTGTGCTTTTGGTGAGTTTGTCGCCAGCCAAGGTTCGGACAGCACGGACCGTCAGTGTTCGGCATGCCCGGTGGGCTCCTTCAGTGACCAAGAAAATGCGGAGGAATGTGTGGAGTGGACGGTCTGTCCCAGCGGGGCCGCCACCGCGGGAAACGCAAGCCGTGACGTGGAGTGCGCATCCCCAGTCGTGGATGTGGCGGTAGGGGATGGCTTCAGCTGCGTCTTGCGCGACGAAGGCAGCGTCTGGTGTTGGGGCAGGAACGATGCGGGGCAGCTGGGTCGTGGAAACACCGAGCACTCCGGCCTCCCTGCGCCGGTGATGGTGGAGGCACAGGACGGTCTGGAGCCGCTCACCCACGTGGTGCAATTGAGCGCGGGGCCAGCGTCAGCCTGCGCGGTGCGGGACAACGGAGCTGTTTGGTGTTGGGGAAACAACTCGCTGGGGCAGGTGAGTTTGGACAGTGATTTAGCGGGCGGCGTCGTGTCTGCGGCCGGGCGAGTCGAAGGCGTGGACAACGCGACCCTGGTCACGGCGGGCAAAGAGCACAGCTGCGCCGTGCTCGACGACACCACGGTCACCTGCTGGGGGATGGCGCGTCGCGTGTTTCATGACCCCAATGACGAGGAGTGTTGGGGCAGCGTCGGGACCACGCGCAGCTGCGATGGCGCGACCTACACATTTCAATACGTCGACCAGGAGCACGGCATTGCTCGCGTCACGTACATGGAGCCGGGGAGTACAACCCAGCCGCTGCATGATGTGGTTGATTTGGAGGCGGGGGGGTCTCAGACCTGTTCTGTGCGTGCAGACGGCAGCAGCGTGTGTTGGCGGGGTTGGTATCCCGAAGAGGGGCTGCGGTTCGCGCTCACCGACATGGGCATGTCACAAGTGCAGGCCGTGTCCGCAGCCGACGACCGCACCTGCTGGCTGTCGGAGGGCAGCAAGGTTACCTGCGGCGGACATCGCAACAAGCAAGATCCACTGCTGGTGGGTGAGCACCAGCTGGATCTTCCGGCTGATTTGGACGTGACGCTCGTGGAGAGCCGGAAGGACGGTCTTTGTCTGCTCGGCGCTGATGGAACCGTGTGGTGCCAAGGTGTGGACGCAGCGGGCGAGCTGACCGGCGTCGTCACCCAAGTGGAAGGTCTGGAAGGCATCGCCCGATTGAGTGCTCCCTTTGGGCATGCCTGCGCCGTCGATGACTCAGGCCGCGTGTATTGCTGGGGCAGCAATACCTATGGTGAGCTGGGTGACTTTACCATCTTTCAGTCGACGCGTCCGGTGCGTGTGCCCGACGTCGACCACGCCGTGGCGCTCACGAGCGGCACTGATCACACCTGCGCGCTCTTGGACAGTGGCAAGGTCAAGTGCTGGGGCAAGAACGACTTGGGGCAGTTGGGGATTGGCACCGGTATCCCCATGAGTCCGCCGATCCAGTTGGGGATCAGTGACGTGACTGCCATCAACTCAAAGTACGAGGTGACGTACGCGGTCAAAGCGGACGACACGCTGCGCGTGTGGGGCAGTGACGAACTTGGCCATTTTGTTCACCCCACAGTCGACAATGTGGTCAGTCCGACCGACGCCCTTGCCGTGGGTGTCGGGGCGGCTCACGCCTGTGCGAGCCTGCACGAGGGAGACTTCATTTGCTGGGGCGTCAATACGTTTGGAGCCTTGGGCAACGACGGCAGGCATGAGTTCCCTGAGCTGGGTGAGACCGATGATCTCGAATCTCAATACCCGCCGCTGGGCCAAAATACCTACTTTGACCCGTTCATCGTATCGGGCGTGCGTGGTGCAACTGATGTCGCAGCTGGCGATGCGCACACTTGCGCGCTCGTGGACGGGAGCGTGCTGTGTTGGGGACTGAATGTCGACGGGCAAGTTGGCCCGGATGGCGGCTACTACAACGGCATACCGCTCGTTGTGCCCGGACTGAGCGCTATCACGCAGATTGAAGCCGGAGAAAACTTCTCACTTGGCCTCGATGAAGAGGGTGCGCTCTATGCTTGGGGGGCCAATGCTGTTGGACAGTTGGGGAACGGAACTTTTGCTGTGACCGTGGGCCTCGCCCAAGTACACGGCGTAGATCAGACGGTCGCTTTGGCTGCGGGGCACTTTCATGCCTGCGCAATCATCGACGGTGGAGCCGTCAATTGCTGGGGACTCAACGACGCAGGTCAGCTTGGCAGTGGGAAGGTGGGGACCAATGCCTTTGTGCCGCAGGCGGTGACCGGACTGGATGGCGCGACCGGAATCTCTGCCGGGTTGGGGCACTCCTGCGCTCTGCACGAAGACGGGGGGGTCAGTTGCTGGGGGAGCAATGAATTCTACCAGTTGGGGCACGGGCGTGTGGCCCAGTCCGCGGAGCCCCGCGAGATCATTTGGCAGTAAATTGTGTGCATGCGTTGGGTTCTGGGCGAATGCCCCGCTGCACGCTGTCGAGGGCGACAGCGGCGACAACCGACGATACACTGCGCGTCCTCATTTGACTTAGTTCGACCCTTTCTGTTTATGCGGTGCACTCCATGAAAAATTCTTATGTTTCCTTCGACAATTGTGGATTGTCCATGTGCGTCATCATGGCGCTGTCGGGATTAGTTGCTTGTGAGGACAAGATATCGAGCTGCGCAGATACGGCAAGTTGTGTGGAGCTGTTCGGCGGAGGCGGCGATGGTGGCGCCCGCCATCCCGAGGGGGATGGAGACGACGAGGAGACCGGTCCTGGGGGCAGCGGCCAAAATGATCCTCCCCAGCCCTGCGCAGAGGGCACTTGGGATCACGACGAGGATCCGGATACCGCCTGTAAGAAGTGGAGCGTGTGCACCACGGGAGAGTGGGTCGAGGAAGAAGGCTCTGGGTCGGCCGATCGCACGTGTACGCCGTGTGAAGACGGCACATACAGCGACAAAGACAACGCTGCCGAGTGTGCTGTGTGGACGACATGTCCGAGTGGTGTGGACCAAGCGGGCACCTCTGCGCAGGATCACAGTTGCGCCTCACCCGCGACCGACGTTGCGGTGGGACAAGAGTTTGGTTGCGTCTTGCGTGACGACAGCACCGTAGCGTGCTTTGGCAATAATCATCTAGGTCAGTTGGGCCACGGGGACACCGGCTATGGGCGGTTCCCGGTCCAGGTGATGGTGCAGGGCAAAGATGGGCTGGAGACGCTCACCGATGTAGTCCAGATCAGCGCTGGTTCTGCCTTTGCTTGTGCGTTGCGCGACGACGGGAGCGTGTGGTGTTGGGGCGACAACGGCGCTGGCGAGCTGGGCACGGGGACCTACGACGAGGGGGATTTCGTTCCCTACGCCATCGAGGTGGAGGGCGTGCCGTCCGTGAGCCATCTGGATGCTGGGTTCAACTACGCTTGCGCTGTCCTGGACGACCAAACGCTGCGCTGCTGGGGCGGCGGCGGAACACACTTGGAGCTGGGCGGGAAAGGTGAGGACCACGGCCGCATCGTCACCGTGGTTTCTCCCTCAGGGGATGGGGTCTTAAGTGGGGTCACGCGCGTCGCGGCCGGAGGCCCACATACCTGTGCAGCCACGAAGGACGGCACCGCCTACTGCTGGGGCTCGGCCCAGTATGGCGAAGTCCCTGCGCCATTTCCTGGCAGCGACGTGCCAGTGCCGGCAGTGAGCGAGAGTCACTTCGTCGATGTGGCGGCCGGAACCCGGGTTTCCTGTTTCCAAAGTGATGACGGTGAAGTGAGTTGCCTGGGTCGTGGTCCGTTTGGTTCGGCCTCTGCCGAGAATCGGGAATTGGTCAAAATGCCCCTGCCCGAGGACACGGACGGTAACCTGGCTCCGCGCGTGGTGGATGTCGAGCTGGACGAAAGCGCGCGCTGCATGTTGTTCGACGACGGGACCATGCGCTGCTGGGGTGATAACGACGCGGGCCAGTTGGGAGACGGGTCGACGGACAATTCCGTGGGCTTGGTCGAGGTCAAAGACCTAGCGGACATCGTGGCGATGGACGCGGGCTATGGTCACGCCTGTGCAGTCGAGGCCACCGGACGGGTGTTTTGCTGGGGAAACAATGACAGTGGTCAATTGGGCGACGGCAGTTTGTTTGGCTCGACCACGCCGGTCAGCGTTCCCGACGTCAGCGATGCCATCGATGTGGTGAGCGGCTCCAATCACACCTGCGCGCTGCACGAGTCGGGCAAGGTGACCTGTTGGGGAAAGAACGACCAAGGTCAATTGGGATTGGACAATGATGAGCCCATGAGCGGTCCACAGCTGCTTTCGGGGATCAGCGACGTGCTTCACCTGGGCGCCAAGGCCAATTTCACTTTTGCGACCAAACAAGATCAGTCGGTGCGTGCGTGGGGGACGGGGCTGCGGGGCAACTTGTCCTCGCGCAAGGTGGAGAATGTGAGTGGCTTGCAAGACGTCACGAGCGTCACGCCGGGTATGGATCACGCGTGCGCGGTGCACCAGGACGGCAAACTGAGCTGCTGGGGAGACAACACCTGCAGTCAAGCGGGCCCCGACGTAAATGAAGTGAACCCGGTGAACGCGCCACAACAATTGATGGAGTTCTCAAGCGTGGACGCGGTGGTG
>Ga0315910_10002801_pt1 | contig 15095 bp, 8 predicted proteins | sample EdamamesoilMG_FD_204470 | JGI IMG/M metagenome (GOLD analysis project Ga0315910, IMG submission 204470) | Garden soil microbial communities collected in Santa Monica, California, United States - Edamame soil | ecosystem: Environmental > Terrestrial > Soil > Garden | place: USA: California...
CTTTCTTTTTGCGAAGGCGGGGGCGCCAATCCAGAGACCGAACGACTCGCTCTTCGTCGCCCAGAGCGTGTACGACTGGCAGTTGCTCGACGAGCTGGGGGTGTCAGCGTTTTGGGTCGGTGAGCATGACGTCTGCAAGGCGGCTTGCGAGCACATTTTGCAACAGGTCTCGCAAGGTCTCTCCGTGCCCGCGCCGGACGTCGATCGGATTCGGGAAAACCTGCGCTTCGCCGACGCCAAGCTCGGGGCGCAATAAGCCACGGGGCGACCCGCCTCGTGCTTTGCGAGCAGCCCGCATTTATCGCGTGGAAACGTTTCGAACCAGCGACCGGTGAGGCTGACCCGTGGCGAGCGGATCATGAGCGGGTGAACCTCCCATGCCAGGGAGCGCGGGCCGGCTTCGGCTGAACTCGCAAGATTTCAAGCTCAGTTTCTCGGCGGAGCTTCCGAAGAAAGCGTTTCCGTTCGGCTTGGTCCTAGCCGAGATTCGGCTTATGTTGCATAGTCCGAGTCCCCCTGCGGGGTTTTTTCAGTGACCAGGCGACGGACTTACTTTCTGGGTGCGCCATCTGCCCCAAAACAAAATTCATTCTCCGCGACTCAGGATAGCGCCCGAGCCTGCCTCGATGGTAGGAGCTGGTAGCCATCCCTGCTCTGGTCCCTGATCAGTGAATGACGAGAGGTTCAAAATGAAAAAAGCGCTTGTATCGATCACCGCGATTGGGTTCGGACTGCTGGCTGCCGGCTGCTTCGGGAGCGACGACGAAGAGAGCGGCAACACTAACACCACGACTGGTGGCGCCACGACTGGTACGCCCACCTCGAGCGGCACCACCAGCACCAGCGCCAGCGTCACGACCGCATCGGTGACGAACACCACTGCTACCGCGACGACCACCACGGGTGGCGGCGGCACCGGTGGTACAGGCGGCACCGGTGGTACGGGTGGCACCGGTGGCACGGGCGGTACAGGTGGCACGGGCGGAACTGGCGGAACCGGAGGCACGGGTGGCACCGGCGGTACCGGTGGAACTGGCGGAACCGGAGGCACGGGCGGGACCGGCGGAACTGGTGGCACGGGCGGTACAGGCGGGACCGGAGGCACGGGTGGCACCGGCAGCACGACGAGCTCGACCAGCACCACCGGTCAGGCCAGCGGCAGCGGCGGCGCCGGCGGCACTTCGCCCTGAGTGCCTGCCGAGCACGGGCGCCGTCGACGAGCGACGAGCGCCTGCGCTCGGTGATTCGACAGAGAGCGGGAGCTGACAGGCTCCCGCTTCGCGTTTTGTGGAGCTAACGCTGGATGCGAAGGCTCGCGGACGACGCTCCCGGCGACCACCGGCTGCCTCCGCGACGGCCGCCCAGCGACACGCCGATTCACTCCGTAGGCGCACTCGTGGCTTCGCTGCGATCGCGGAGCGCTAGAAAGAACGCTTGACTAACTGTGGGGACGCTCTCGTGCATTCCCGCCGTTCGCGTCGGTGATCAGCGAGCGAGCTCTTTTTCCGAAAGCCGAGAGCGTGCTCCGAGTAGCGCGAAAGATTCCAAGCCGAGCCTTGCAGAAGCGATTCCAAGTCGACCTTTTGTAGACCTGCCAAGGCAAGCGATGCACAGTATTAGCTGTCCAGGAGTTAGGCTCGAACAGAGCCCGCGCATGGATTCGTTATACAGCCTCGTGCTCCGCCGCGCACGAGCACTGTGAAGCGCATCGAGCCTCGGCTCGGCTTCTGGCGCCCGAACGGCGGCCCAAGCAGAGGTTATGACGATGAACAGAGCGCTCGTATCGGTCTATGCCATTGGTCTGAGTCTTTCCGGGATGGCCTGCAGCGGGGGCGGTAGCTCGAGCGTCGACCCGCTCAGCGAGGGGACGACCACGGGGGTCACCACGGCGGTGGGCCCCACGAGCGCGAGCGCGGGCCCGAGTTCGGCCACGAACGGCGTCGCCAGCACCGGCAACACGAGCTCTGGCGTGCAGAGCACAGGCGCTACGGTGAGCACCACCACGGGAGGTGTAGGCGGCGCCGGACCGACGGCGAGCAACGGTATGACGACCTCCGCGAGCAGCGTGAACGGAAGCACGGGCGTCGGTGGAGAGGGTGTGGCGTCGACTGGCGACACCGCCACCAGCACGACCGGCGACGTGGTCATACCGAAGCCGTCCCTCGTCACCTCCGGGCAGGGCGCCTACTGGATCGAAGGCGAGGTCACGGAGGGCAGCGGTACCGCGAACATTACCGTCAACGATAGCCAGACCTTCCAGACCTGGATCGGCTGGGGCGGAACCTTCAACGAAGTCGGCTGGAACGTGCTCAAGGACGTGAGCGAGGCGGATCGCGACAAGGCGATCCGCCTCTTGTTCGACAAGACCGACGGCATCGGCTTCACGCACGGACGCATCCCCATCGGCTCGAGCGACTACGCGCTCGACCGCTACTCGCTCGCGGAGACCCCGAACGACTACGAGATGGAGAATTTCTCGATCGAGCGTGATCGGCGCGACCTGATCCCGTACATCCACGCCGCGCAAGCGGTGAACCCGAACATTCGCTTCTGGGCGAGCCCCTGGTCGCCTCCCCCGTGGATGAAAGACAACAACGCCTTCGATAAAGGCAACATGAAGAGCGATGACCAAACGCTCGATGCGCATGCGCTCTACTTGGCCAGATTCGTCGAAGAGTACGCCACCGAAGGCATCGTGATCGAAGCCATCCATCCGCAAAACGAGCCCGGCTTCGGCCAAGACTATCCGTCGTGTCTGTGGAGCGGCTCGGTGATGGCAGACTACATCGCGAACCACCTCGGACCGTTCTTCGCGGAGCGTTTGCCGAACACGGAAGTGTGGCTAGGCACCATGTCGGCGTCGGAGGATGCGAACATCGTCTCGGCCGTGATGGGAAACCAGACGGCGCGTGGCTACGTCAAGGGCATCGCGCTCCAATGGGGCATGGGTGACGGGAACCTGCCCTCGCAGTACGCTTCGCAGTACCAGATTCCGGTCATGCAGAGCGAACACAAGTGCGGCAACTACCCGTGGCAGGGGGGCAACGCCAACTTGGCGCCGAACGACCACGCCTACGCGGAGGAAAGCTGGGGCTTCTTCAAGAACTGGATCGGCAAGAACGTCAGCGCCTACATGGCGTGGAACATGGTCCTGGACACCGTCGGGCGTAACCTGGATACGGCGCGCCCTTGGGCCCAAAATGCCCTGCTCACCGTCGACCGCAACGCGGGCACGCTCAACATCACACCCACGTATTACCTGTTCCGGCATCTCGGGCAGTTCGTCGAGCCTGGCGCCGTGCGTCTGGGAACGCAGGGTGGCGACGCGCTGGCCTTCAAGAACCCGGACGGCAGCTACGTGACCATGATGTACAACTCGAATCAGCAAGCCCAGAACACGACCCTGGCAGTCGGTGGCGCCACGCTCCAGTTCTCGATCCCCGGGCGCGGCTGGGCCACGGTGAACTGGCAAGGCTGACACTCCGCATTCAAATCGAGGCTCGGCATCGGCGCGCTCCTCCCTAGGCGCGCGCTGATGCCACAGTGCCCAGCCTCGACCCGGCACGCTAAACGCCCGGCCGAGGGCCAACAGCGAGAATTCACACGACAGCTGAGGATCGACTGGGGCTGTGTGGCCGCTCGTCCCACCACTCGGACGGCTGGGGGGTCCCCGAGCTTGCCTTGTCCCCCCGATCGGAGGCAGAGTCCCGAAGGGACCGACGCTGGGCTTCGACGAGGCTCCAGGGCCGCTCTTCGACCGGCAGGCGCACACCACACGGAGGGGGCGCCAGGGGAACCAGGTGAACTGCTCAGACACGAGAGTCAGCGCGCGGCGAACATCGATCGAAAGGGTCCAGAACGTTCTGGGCGCACACCGGGGTTCGGGTGCCTGACACAAACGCCAGCGGAGGGCTCGAGCTCAGCGTACGCGTGCTCGAGCTCGAGCAGCGGCTGTCCCAGCTCGCCGACGCGGAGGAGCAGCTGTCGGGCGCCAAAGCGCAGGCCCAGGCCTTGCTCGACAACATCCCCCACATGGCCTGGATGAAGAATACGCTGGGCGCGTTCCTGGCCGTCAACGAGGGCTTCGCGCGCGCCTGCGGCCAAGAACGGGTCGATATTCTGGGCAAGACCGACCTCGACATTTGGCCCCTCGAGCACGCGGAGCGCTACATGGCCGATGATCTTCGAGTCATGGCGAGCGGCGAGAAGTTTTTCGTCGAAGAACCGATCAAGGAAGGTGCGGACATCAAGTGGTTCGAAACCTTCAAGACGCCGATTCGGGATTCGAAAGGGGTGATCATCGGCACCGTCGGCCTGGCGCGAGACATCACCGATCGCAAGCGCGCCGAAGAGCAGCGTCGACAGCTGGAACGCCGCATGCAAGAGACTCAAAAGTTGGAGAGCCTCGGCGTGCTCGCCGGCGGCATCGCGCACGACTTCAACAACTTGCTGGTCGGGGTGCTCGCCAACGCAGATCTGGTATCCGAGTCTCTCGAGCGCGGCGAAGAACCGCACCGCATTCTGGAACGTGTCACCGACATCAAGAACGCCGCACTGCACGCCGCCGAACTCACGAATCAGATGCTCGCCTACTCCGGGCGCGGCCACTTCGACGTGCGCCCCATCTCGATCAACGAGATGATCCACGGGATGGGCCACCTGCTGGGCGCTTCGATTTCGAAGAAGGCCCACGTACACTACGAGCTCTCGCCGAGCTTGCCCGCGGTGCAAGCCGACGTGGCGCAGATGCGCCAGGTGATCATGAATCTCATCACCAACGCCTCGGACGCGCTCGAAGATCGTACCGGGATGATCCTGGTTCGCACGGGGACGGAATCCATCCACGACTCGGTGCACGACCTCTACGGCCCGACCCCGCTCGGAGCGGGCAACTACGTCTTTCTGGAGGTGGCAGACGACGGCTGTGGCATGAGCGAGGATACCCGCGCGCGGCTCTTCGAACCGTTCTTCACCACGAAGCTCAGGGGACGCGGCTTGGGCCTGTCGACGGTCCAGGGCATCGTGCGCGGCCACGGCGGCGGGATCGCGCTCCGGACCACGCCCGGCGACGGAACCACCTTCAAGGTGCTCTTGCCCAGCGCCGAGGTACCTGCTCCAGCGCTCGAGCCGGACCGCAGTCGACAGCGACCGAACGCGGAGTGGACCGGCAGCGGACTCGTGCTCTTGGTGGACGACGACGAGCGCGTGCGGGTCGTGACCGAACTCTTGCTCCGCAGCATCGGCTTCGACGTGCTCGCGGTGGCGACTGGCCGCCAGGCTCTCGTCGAGTTCGATCGCTATGCCGACGAGCTTCGGCTGGTGATGCTCGATCTGACGATGCCCGATCTCAGCGGCGATCAGGTGTTGCGCGAACTCCGCAAGCGCCGCGCGGACATCCCGGTGCTCTTGTGCAGCGGGTACAGCGAAGAGGACGCCGGTCAGCGGATCAGCCGCCAAGGAACCGCAAGCTTCCTACAGAAGCCGTACCCCTTCGAGCTCCTGAAATCTCGGCTGCGTGAGCTGCTCGGCTGAGCCTGTCCGCTCACGCCCTCACGGCAGGATCGCGGGCGAGGGTTCCCCGGAGTAGATGGGGTCGCAGCGTGGCTTCGTCGCGTCCGCTGGACAGTCGAGCCCCTGATAGAAGCCGAGCGCGTTGGCTGGCTCCGCATAGCCACTCGGGAGCGCGAGGCCGGCGACCTGCCCGAAGTACTGCAGGCACGCGTCTCGCCACCAACGCGCCTCCCAGTGCTGGATCTGGAGGAACTCGGCGACCTCGCCGAAGCGCTCGGCGTCGATGCGCTGCTCGACGCCCGCCCACGTATCGCGCATCACCCCCACCTGGTCCACCCCGTGGCTATAGCGATAGACCAGCTCCTCCCACACGCTCCTGCCCGAGGCGAGCGTGTCCTGCCAGGACACCCTGTGGAAGAACAGCAAGAAGTCTTCCGGCACGCTTTCGCGGCTCGAGAACATGTCGCGTACGGGCGTGAAGTACTGCTCGATGGCGTTGCTGCCGCTCGCCGTGCGATCGAAGCCAATGCCGTCCGCGTCGGCGCGATGATAGTAGGTGGGGTTCCAGTCATCGCGATCGAGATCGTTCACCCAGGGGCCCGGCCCGTAGTGGTGATCGGTCGCCATGATGTGCACGAGCCCGAGCGGGGTCATGTAGTCCACCAGCGCTTGTCGCGACATTTGCAGCATGTCGGCTACCGGCCCAACCACGAGCGGATCGTTCGAAAAAGTTTGCCGTACCCATTCTGCCGCGAGTTCTCGGGACGAAGCGTCTGGATCCCACGCCAGTCGACCGAACACGTACCAGTTCGCCTGGTTCATGTGAGAGCCGGTCCAGTTGGCGTCACTGCCGACGTTCGCCACACCGGCCATCGCGCTGAGCGCATGACCGTACACGGTACCGTCGACGACCCGCGCCACGCTGGACCCCTCCCCCTCTGCGTACGTATCCGCCGAGAGCACCTCTTCGTACAAGGGGCCCAGGTAAGCGAGGTGGGTGTCCTCGCCCAGGTACTCCTTCGTCACCTGGAGCTCGAGGGCGATGGGCGTCTGTGGCATGCCGCCGAACAGCGGGTGGAACGGCTCGCGCGGCTGAAAGTCGAGGGCACCGTTCTTGGCTTGCACCATCACGTTCTCGCGGAACTGCCCATCGAGCGGCTTGAACTCGTCGTAGGCCTGGCGAATGCGATCACTCGGGGTCTCGTCCGAGTAGACGAACGCGCGCCACATCACGATGCCTCCGAAGGGCTCCAGGGCGTCGGCCAGCATGTTGGCGCCGTCGGCATGCGTGCGGCCATAGTCTCCCGGCCCAGGTTGGCCCTCGGAATTGGCCTTCACCAGGAATCCGCCGAAATCGGGGATGAGCCCGTAGATTTCCTCGACCTTCTCCTGCCACCAACCCTGCACCCCGCTATCTGCAGGATCAGCCGTGCTCTGTCCGCCAATCTCGAGCGGCGCGCTGAAGCGAGCGGTGAGGTAGACCTTGATCCCATAGGGCCGGAACACGTCGGCCAGAGCCTTCACCTTCTCGAGGTACGCGCTCGTGAGGATCTCCGCATCGGCGTTCACGTTGTTGAGCACCGCGCCGTTGATACCGATCGAGGCGTTCGCGCGCGCGTACTCCGTGTAGCGCGGAGACACGGTGCCCGGCAGCGCGCTCCAGTTCCACAAGGAACGCCCGGCGTAACCGCGCTCGATGGACCCGTCGAGGTTGTCCCAGTGATCCAGGAGCCGCAGCTTGATCTTCGGTGCGCTCGTGAGCGACAAGCCATCGAGCCCCCGGTGACTCTGCAGATGGCGCAAGAGGGCGAAGCTGCCGTAGAGCGCGCCGATGTCCGTGTTCGCCGCCACGACGATGGCGGCTTGCCCGCCCACGTCGAGAGCCTCGACCAAGTACCCCTCGCTGCCGAGAGCCGCCAAACGATCGCCTAGGCCCGCGACCACGCTCGACGACTCGGGCGTACCGACCACGACGGCGCCGGCGCCCGTGAGCTCGGGGCTGAGCGTGAGCTCGCTCCCGGTGAGCCCGCTGAGTCCCCGAACCAGCTCGGCCTCGGCGATTTGCAGAGTGGGTGAAGCGCCCGACCCCACCACGTGCGTCAGCCCCGCTCGGTACTCGGCGAGGCGCTCGGGGATGGGCAGCTCGGGGTAGCGCAGCCACAGACTCGAGCCGTCTTCGTCGGGTGCGTTGGCGGGGAACGGATACACTTCGTCCGCGCCGCCGCCCGACCCGCCCGATCCCCCCGAGCCGGTGGTGCTAGCGGCGGCGGTCGTCGTGGTTCCGCCGGCTGACGTGCTGCCCTCGCTGCCGCTGCTCGAAGGTCCGCCGCCACCGCTCGTCGAGTTCGAACTTGCGCTCGTCGCGGTGGAGCCGGTCGTCCCCGTCGAGGTTGTCGTGGTCCCCATCGAACCGGCGACAGCGCTCGTGGTCTCGCCAGAGCCACCCGAGCCCGACGAACAGGCGCTCGCCGCGACCAGCAGTGCGACGCCGAACAGGAACTCGAAAGCGCGCGCGCCGCGACGTAGCCCGTCACCCATTCGCGCCTTGCCAGTTCACCGTCGCAAAACCGCGAGCAGGGATCGTGACTTGCACGGTGGTGCCACCGACCGCGACGGTCGTTGCGCTGGCTTGCGCGGTGCCGTTGTGCAGCACGACAGCGATGCTCGAATCCGGGTTCTTGAAGGCGAGCGCGTCACCGCCCGACGTGCCGAGGCGCACCGCCCCAGGATCGACGAACTGCGACAGGTGCCGGAACACGTAGTAGGCCGGCGTGGGCGTCAGGGTCTGCGCCTGACGGTCGACCACGAGCAGCGCGTTCTGCGGCCATGGCCGCGGACCGTCGTTGTTCTTGCCTTCGGTATCGAGCACCATGTTCCAGGCGCTATAGATGTGAACCCCGGCTTCGAGCCATTGTTTGATGAGAGTCCAGCTTTCTTCGCCGTAGGCGTGATCGTTCGGAGGCTGGTTCGGATTGAAGGTGGCCGTCTCCCACGGGTAGTTGCCGCACTTGTGCTCGCTCTGCATCACGAAGTAGCCCTGGTCCGCCAGCGAACCCGTCATCGAGATCGTGTTCCACTGCAGGCCCACGCCCGTGACGTACGCCTTGCCCTCGGCGGTCAGCCCGTTGATCATTTGAGGATCCGTGGCGTCGTTCGAGAGCGTGCCGAACCAGATCTCGGTATCGAGACCGTGCTCCTCGAGCGTCGGGCCCAGGTAACTGCCGACGAAGGTTCCGAGTAGATTCTGGTCCCACAGGCAACTCGGATAACGCGTGGCGTAGCCGGGCTCGTTCTGGGGCTGAACGTGCGCAATGGTCAGTCCCTCGCCGGCGTATTCTTCGATGAAGCGCGCGAAATAGAGCGCGTACGCCGCGAGGATCTCCGGGCTGTCCAGCATGTGCGATTCGAAGGTGCCCTCGTTGTTGTAAGCATCCGTGCCGTCGATCTTGCCGCTGTCTTTCATCCACGCCGGCGGGGACCAGGGGCTCCCCCACAGGCTGACCGTCGGCTTCACGGCGAGCGCGGCCTGGATGTACGGGATCAGGTATTGCCGGTCCCGTTCGATGCTGAAGTTCTCCATCTCGAAGTCGTCCGGCGTTTCGGCGAGCGTGTAGCGCTCGAGCGCGTAGTCGCTGGCGCCGATCGGAATGCGGCCCCAGTCGAAGCCAGCGCCCTCCGTATCGCTGAAGAGCAGCCGGATCGCCCGGTCGCGCTCCGCCGGATCGAGCACGCCGAGCGCATCCCAACCGGCTTCGTTGAAGGTGCCTCCAAAGCCGCGCCAGGTCTGGAGCAGCATGCTTTCGTTGACCGTGACGGTGGCGCTGCCACTCCCCTCCGTCAATTCGCCTTCGATCCAGTACCCATCTGGACCAGAAGTGACGAGCGTCGGTTCCGGCACGTTCGGTTCAGCACCCGTGCCGCCCGTAGTGCTCGCGTCCGTCGCTCCGGAGTCGGTGGTCGCGCTCGTCGCGGCCATCCCCCCGGTACCATTGGTCACGCTCGTGCCACCGGTCACGCTCGTCCCCCCGCCGGTGCCGGAGCCTGTCCCGACCGTGCTGGCGTCCGAGCCTGCGCCCGTAGCGCTGGGGCTGCTGGTCGTGCCGTTGGCAGTGGCGCCCGGCCCGCTCGTGCCCGGCCCGGTCGTGCTTTGTCCGGTTGTGCCCGGCCCGTCCGTGGTGCCACCCACGTCGCCACCGTCCGATCCATTCGTCGAGGCCGCGTTTCCTCCGCCGCAAGCCACCACGAAACCAAGTACCGAGAACGCGCTCGCGCGGCCGAATCGTAAGGTATCCATCGAAGTACAAGATTCCCCGCGAGCCGCATGCCGATCAACGTTCCCCCAGCCGAATTGCCGGCGGGCTGCGCTTGCGATTCTCGATGGATTGCACGATTCGAGTGCTGACGGATATGGCAGCGATTGCGGCCGCACCGCCCTCAGCTCTCGTTTGGGGCCGTCAGCCCAGGGCTTAGTTTCAGCGCAGGGCTGGGTTCAGCGTCACGAACAACACTCCAGGCGACGACAGCTCGAAGTTCGCGGCGAACGTCTCGCCGCACAAGGCCTCACCCAGGGCTTCCGGCGGAGAGTCCATGGTGTCCCTGAGCGCCTGCCAATTTTCTTCGGTCATCGTGCTCATCGAGGGCCGACCCTGCGCCTCCCAAGTCGCGTACGCGTTGCCGTGGCTTTCATCCACGCGATACACGGTCACGTCGTACGCGAGGGCGGGATCCAATCCGGCCAAGTTTACGCCGATCGACTGCGCCTCGGTCACTGCGTAGTACGTATCGTCGGCCGGACCCTCCCCTGGGTTCTGGCCGTTATACAGCAAGATCTGGATGGCACCGTTCGACGAGCGCGCTGCCATGCCGCCGACACCGCCGGCCCCCGAAACCGTCAGCGGGATCTGCTCGGCGCCCATCTGAGCCAGGAAATGGTAGGCATTGTAGGCTGGCTTGCGGATGTTTTCGCGACTGATGAGCCCCATGCAGCCGATGAACGGATCGTCTTCGCGGTATTGATCTTCTTGGAAGATGTCCGACAAAACCCACCAGGCGTAAGTGCTCGGGAAGCGCTTGCCTTCTTGCGCCGCGCGCCGTGAGATGTCCGCGTAGGTCTGCGCCACGAACGCGGCTCCTTGGTGCATTTCCTGCGGCTCGTCGTGCAGGTTGAACTCCCAGGTCGGGCCGAACTCGGTGATCGCGATGCGCACGTCGTTGAAACCGTAGCTGTCGAGCAGATCGAGCCCCTGGAAGTAACCGTCGACAGCGCCCTCGATGAAGCTCCAACTGTGATACGCGAAGAAATCGAGCACACCCGGACTGCCGGGGTGCACGTAGTTGTCCGTGGTCACGTGATCCAAGAACTTGATCCCGAGCTCGCTGTTGTCGGTGAGCTCGAGGGGCTGGCTCGCCACTGGCCCGCCCACGCGTCCGGTCGGCAACGCCCGCCGCACGCCTTCGGCCGCGTGATCGTAGAGCTCGAAGTACTCGTCGAGCGTGCCGGTCCAGAACTGCCCCCGGCAGCACTCCGGCTCGTTCCACACTTCGAAGTACCACTCGTTCACCACGTCAGCGCCGTACTTCTCGACGCTGTGTTCGACGAACTCGAACACCAGCTCTTGCCACAGCGCGAAATCTTTGGGCGGAGAGATCCCCATCTCCCAATCGAACCAGGTCTCGCTCGGATCCCTCGCCAGATCGCGCGGCATCGCGCCCAGCTCGACGATGGGCTTCACCCCCTGCGACACGAGAAAATCGAAAATCTGGTCCGAGCGCGTGAAGTCGTAGACCGGCACGCCCGCTTCCTCGTGGTAGATGCCGATGTCCTCGTGGAACAACCCGTGCGCGCGAATGCTCGTGAGCCCGAGGTTTTGGACGCCGTCGATGAGATGGGTCTTCAGCGTCTCCCCCCAGCCTCGGTCTTCCTGCAGGAACAACCCGAGGTGCCCGATGCCGTAGGTGTTCCAGAAATGCGGCAGCTCACCCCACGAGTTCGCGGCATCGACGCTCACCGTGTGCATCGCGCCATCGAGCGCGGGGGTGTCGAAGGCGCCCTGACATTCTGCGGGCATGCCTCCCGTCGTGTTCGACGTAGTCGTCAGTGTGACGGCGGCCCCGGTCGAGCTTGCCGTCGTCGCTCCCCCAACGCCACCAGTCGTGCCGGTCGCTGCCGTCGTCGAGCTGGCTCCCGTGCTCTGAGCCCCACTTCCGGCTCCGCCCGCACCGTCCGTGCTGGTGCCCGTACCCGCGCTTGTATCCGTACCCGTCGTGGCACCCGGTGTGCCCGTCGTGGCGCCGTTCAGCGTCCCCGCCGTATCGGCCTCACTCGCGTTCTCGCAAGCCGTCGCCGTCAGCACGGCCAACCAACCCAGTACGGCAGCCCAAGAGGACCGCGCCATCCCCGTGCCCAGCGCGCGAGCAGCACTCGTCAAAGCAAGAACTCCTGTTAAGTGAGGTCGCGAGCATACAGTCACCCGCCGCGGCGAGCACCCGCGCATCTGCGCATGAGCCGTTGGCGAGCGTGCGTCCCGCGATTGTTGGATCTTTACAGCCTGTGGCGCGCAAGAATCTGCTCGAAACCGCAACCGGTTAGCCCCAGACGAGAGGTAGCTCTGGCGTCGCTTAGCCCCTGTGCCTCCGCCCCGATCCGCCGACGCGCCTCTCGAGGGTACGCATCGCAGTGTCGTCTGCACTGGACACTCCCCCCTGCGGCCGGTGCCAGAGGTCGATCGTAGCTCCCGAAGCTTCACCCTACCCGCCCCGGACCCCCAGTCGGTTTCGTATGATTACAGAGCTCTCTGTTAGTCTTTGCGGAATGTGTTTCACGCGCGTGAACTGCGCAGCAACCTTCAGGCACACGCGACGAGTGTCCAGAATCTTTGCTACTTGTGGGGCTAGCGCGAGCGTGAGTTAGTGGACGGGTTCTATAGATGCGGTCGCCGCAACGTGCCCGCTCGGATCACTAGCTGTGGAAACGCAACGTCACAGAACCGCTTCTTTGGGAGGAGGCGACAGCAGCCCACGTCGCTGGCGTCGACCGAGCGCGCGTCTGCTCCAGGCAGGCTGCTTGCTGTGCTGGCTCGCGGGTACGGCCTGCTCGGAGCTCGACGGCGGTTTGTGCAAGCCGTGCCTCTCGAAGTGCCCCGGCGACTTGAGCTGCGACGCTCAGCTCGAGGTGTGCGTGCCGCGCGACGATCCGGGCGCGTGCCTCGAAACCCCGCCCGACGGAGGGGGCGGACTCGACGGAACTGGAGGGGCCAGCGTGACTGACTCTACCGCCTCGAGCACCACCGACTCTGGAAGTACTGTCGGCGGAAGCAGCGGCACCGGGGGCAGCGGCGCTGGAGGCAGCGGCGCTGGAGGGTCCGGCGGCGAGGGCGGCGACTCAGCAGGCGAAACCACCCTAACCAGCAGCAGTGGTACGACCCAGGGGTCAGGCCCTACCCAAACTACTGCCGGCGGCACGAGCGGTGCGGGAGGCACGGCGCCGTGCACTCCCTCGGGCTGCACCCCCGAAATCGTGACCGAGCGCCAGCTTGGCAGCATCTGCCACGACACTGAAGTCCGCGTCGAGTTCCACGCCCGTTGCAGCTGCGACGACGAAGGCGCTTCTCGAACCGTGGTTTGGTCCGGGGCCAGCGTGCCCGGCCTGACTCTGGACGAGGACACGGGGAAGCTCACAGGGTTGCCCGAACCTGGACGCTACGAATTCGACGTGGCGGTGGGCATCGATGGCAGCATTGGGACCCACAGCACGTTCGAGCTCACCGTCTGGGACCGCTGCTTCGCATTTCTGCTCTCGGACGATGACGAAGCCAGGCCAGAGGTGCTGGCCGTTCGGCTCGATGGCGAAGAGGGCGAAGCCGTCCCCCGCAATCTGGGCGACACCGCGTCAGTCTCGGCTTTCGACCTCTCGTCGGACGGAAAGTACCTCGCGCAAGTCGAGGTGCTCGACGACGTCGAAAAGCTCAGCTTGTTCCGCGTGGGCTCCGACGACGTCGAAGCGGTCGCTATCGACCACACCGGCAATCACCGGCAGCACGCGTTCTCTCGTGACAATCACTGGCTCGCGATCCTGACCACCAACCCGGACGACAGCGCCCTGTCGTTGCTCCAGCTGGTAGACCTCAGCGCTACGCCCGCGGTGCTGCTCGATGCCATCCCGATCGCTCACGTCGCTGGGCTCGCGTGGTCAGATGTCGGCGGTATCCTGTACCTCTCTCCGTACGACGATATTTCTGACACCGTGCGCGAGCAGTTGGTCGACGACGACGGCTTCGGCGACGAAACCATTTACTGGGACACCCTCGCCGACTTGGATCCGTTGGTCGCGTTTCTGGTGTCCGATTCTGGCTTCTTTACGCTGCGCGAGGTCCTCGCGGCCTACCGCGATCGCGACGAAGACTGGGTGCGCCCGTTGGCACGGTATCCGAATTGGCTCTCCCCCGACCTGGGTTGGATGACGGTAGACGAGGATGCAGGCATCCGGTTAGACCCGATGTACCAGGAGGCGCTGGTGGAGCTGCCTTATGCCACCATCCCCAATTGCCACAGCGTTAGCGCTTGGTCTGCAGACGACTCGACCTTCGTTGGCATACGTACCGCAGTCCCGGTGGTCTATCAAACGGGCATCGAAGGCCCCCTCTATGGTACCGAGATTGCGCTTGCGGACGGGCTCCGCGGGCCAACGCCCCGCATGGCACTCTCCGAGCACGGCAACTGGTTCGCGTTCGTGCCGAGTCCGGACGGTCTCGTGGTGCTTCCCGCCGCGGACTACGCAAGCGCCGAAATCGAGGGCGCGATGCTAGCCGCCCCCACTTCCGGCACGAACGAATGGGACTTCTTCTTCACGCGCGATGAGCGCAAGCTGATCGTCCAGCGCGGCAGGGATCTGGTTATTGCCGCGCTCGATCCGGCGTTGCCACCCGTGTTCACACCCGTCGACGTCGGCTCGAACCTGAGAGCCGTCCCCGAGTGCCTAAACGTCACGTACCCGAACCCAGCGCGCTGGTGCGGCACGCCGCGTTTCGCCGGAAATCTCGGCATTTCGCAACAAGAAACGCATCTTTCGTTGATCGATGACGACAACGAGGCACGCATCGTCGACCTCACGACGCTCCACTCAACGTTGCTCGGTCCGATTTCGCACTCGTGCGCGAGCGAATGCATTCAGTTTCAGTAACACCTCACACTTCAACTTGACCCAACACGATCATCCGAACGAACCAACAACCTCATAGCCATCTACGCGGAGCGAGACGCCATGTGTGGACCAACACCAACTTACCAAGGAAGATTCAAGGTAATCTCCGAACATGTCCCGAACGAAAAGATAACGGGTATGGAAACGGACCCGACGATGCCTCAGGTGAAACACGTCCTGAATTTTTACGATCCGACCGTGACCGAGGTGTGCAAAGCGCAGAAGATGACCGCGGTCAAAAGCTATCGATTTCACATCAAGGACTATGCCCCGATCCTCGATTGGTTGACGGTGCAGCACAAGACCATCCAGCTGTACGGGGAATCACAGGGCGGCCTGCCTGAGAAGCTGCAACCAGCCGGTTGGAAAGGAGTATGACCATGAC
>Ga0315910_10002802_pt1 | contig 15090 bp, 5 predicted proteins | sample EdamamesoilMG_FD_204470 | JGI IMG/M metagenome (GOLD analysis project Ga0315910, IMG submission 204470) | Garden soil microbial communities collected in Santa Monica, California, United States - Edamame soil | ecosystem: Environmental > Terrestrial > Soil > Garden | place: USA: California...
TGGGTCGCAACGAAGCCGCTCTCCCGCTCGCGAGCGCGCGCCCACTGCTGCGCGGGCGACGCCGTCCGTGGCGCGCGCCCGGGCTCGTGCTCCCGCTGGCGTTCGTGCTATTGCTCGCGGCGGCGACGGGCGCGCCGGAGTGGTTCACGTCGCTCGAGCCCGACGCGGTGGACGTGGACGCCATCCTGCTGGCGCCGGGCGCGGCTCACCCGTTTGGAACCGACGACCTGGGCCGTGACCTCTTCTGCCGCGTGATCTACGGCACATCCCAGTCGTTGACGATCGGCATCGGCGCGACGGCGATCGCTTGCCTGGGCGGCGTCTCTCTCGGGACGGCGGCGGCATTGGCTCCGTCGGCGCTGCGCAAACCTCTGGTTCGGCTGATCGACATCCTGCTCGCGTTCCCCGACCTTCTGCTGGCGCTGCTCGTGATCGCCGTGCTCGGCCGGGGCCCGATCAATACGCTGATCGCCGTGGGGCTGTCGCATATCGCGGGTTATGCGCGCTTGGTTCGCTCGCGAGTCCTGCAGGTGAAGCTCTCGGGTTACGTCGAGCACGCCGTGGCGCTGGGCGAGCACCCGTGGACCATCCTCGTCCGGCACATCGTGCCCAACACCACGCGCCCGCTGGTGGTGCTCGCCACCATCGGGGTTGGCACGTCGGTGCTCGCGGCGTCGGCGCTGAGCTTCCTGGGGCTCGGCGTGGTGCCGCCCGAAGCCGAGTGGGGCGCGCTGCTCGCCAGCGGGCGCAACTTCCTCGAGATAGCGCCCTGGATGAGCCTGCTGCCGGCCACGGTCGTCGCGGCGAGCGTGATCTCCATCACGCTCGTCGGTCGTCGGCTGCAGGTGCTGCTCGCCCGAGGCGATGTGCCGTGACGGTGCCACTCCTCGAGCCCACGCTCGGCATCGACGCCGTCGCGCAGACGGCGGTGCCGCTGCTTCGCGTCGAGGACCTGCGGGTGGCCTTCCCCACGCCCGAGGGCGCGATCGATGCCGTGCGGGGCGTCTCGTTCAGCATCGAGCCCGGCCAGGTCCTCGCGCTCGTCGGGGAATCGGGCTCGGGCAAGTCGGTCACGGCGCGCGCCCTGGTCGGGCTCGCAGGACCCACGGCGCAGGTGCAGGCGCGAACGCTGACGCTCGTCGGTCACGCTGGCCAGAGCGTGGATCTGCTCCGCCTGGCGCCGCCCGCATGGCGCGCGGTGCGGGGGCGCGAGGTCGGCTTCATCCTGCAGGACGCGCTCGTGTCGCTGGATCCGCTGCGCACCGTCGGCCGCGAGATCGCCGAGCCGATCCTCACCCACGGGCTCTTGCCCGAAGCGGCGGTGGCCGGCGAAGTGGAAGCCCTCCTGGTGCGCGCCGGGGTCGCCGACGCGCGGGTTCGAGCCGCACAGTACCCGCACGAGCTGTCGGGTGGCCTGCGCCAGCGGGCACTGATCGCTTCGGCCCTGGCGGCACGACCTCGACTGCTGATCGCCGACGAGCCGACGACCGCGCTCGACGTCACGGTCCAGCAACAGATCCTGTCCGTCATCGCGGACCTGGCGCGCGCGGGCCACGGCGTGCTGCTGATCACCCACGATCTCGCCGTGGCAGCGCAGGTCTCGCACCGCATCGCGGTGATGCACCGAGGGCGCCTCGTCGAGGCGGGCCCGACTGCCGACATCTCGCGATGGCCGAGTCATCCGTACACGCGACGCCTCCTGGCCGCCGTGCCCGGCGCGGCCACGCGCGGGCGATGGCTCGCGAGCGCGGGCGCGCTGCCCGCGCGCCGCACGATCAACGCCGCCGAGCGGCCGCTGCTCGAAGTGAACGACATCTCGCTCAGCTTCAGGCGTCCCGACGGCGAGCCGCTCCACGCGCTCGCCGGGGTATCGCTCGTCGTCCGCCCCGGCGAGACGCTGGGCATCGTCGGCGAATCCGGCTCCGGCAAGACCACCTTGGGCCGGGTCGCCCTGGCGCTGCAGAGGCCGGACCGCGGTGAGGTTCGCTTTGAAGGCCAGCCGTGGAGCACGCTCGCTGAATCATCGAGGCGCCCCCTGCGCCGACGCATTCAGACCATCGTCCAGGACCCGCTCGGATCGTTCGATCCGCGCTACACCGTCGAGCGCATCATCGCGCAGCCGCTGCTGCTCTGTCGCGACCTGGATCGCAGCGCGCGCCGCCACAGGATCGCGGAGCTGCTCGACCTGGTCAGCTTGCCGGCGGAGCTGCTGCCGCGGCGGCCCGACACCCTGTCGGGCGGACAGCGGCAGCGCGTCTCCATCGCCCAGGCCCTGGCATCGGAACCGAAGCTCTTGATCTGCGACGAGCCGGTGTCGGCGCTCGACGTCACGACACAGGCCCAAGTCCTGGACTTGCTGGCTCGCCTGCAGCAACGGCTCGAGCTCGCGGTGCTGTTCATCTCGCACGACCTCGGGGTCATCCAGCACCTGAGCCATCGCATCGCGGTGATGGAGGCCGGGCGCATCGTGGAGACGGGGACGGCGGAGCAGGTGTTCGACGACCCACGGCATCCCTACACCCGGCGCCTGCTCGGCGCCGTGCCCCGCCTGCCCGAACGCTGACGTCGGCATCCGCCGACGGGTTCGATCAGCTGCCGCTGCTGACGAACAGCGTCAAGTCGGGATAGTTGGCCTGCGCTTCACTCACGCTCGTGAAGCAACAGGCGCCACCGCCGCTCGCCAGCGTGACCGAGAACTGGCCGCCCCCCAACGGCTCGATGATGCCGTCGAAGCCCGGGGGGACACCTTCGTCGACGTCGATGCCGATGTCGATGCCGCTCTCGCCCAGATGAAAGGCGTAGAGGAGCGGCGTCACTCGGAACGGATCCACCCGCACTTCCTGAATCGAAGGAGAGAGCAGCGTCGCCGGCAGCGGAGTGGCTGTACCGCCCGCATTGAGTCGCTGCAGTATCCACCCGGCGCGCAGCGTGACCTGGTAGTCCCCAGGCTCCACCGGGACGTGCAGGGCTGGCTCGTCTCCCGTCGCCTCGACCGAGAGCGCCACGGAGCCGTCGCCACCCGAGCCATCGAACGCGAAACCCTCGATGTCGAACGTGGCAGGCCCCAAACGGTAGGTATTGCCGCTCTCGGTCACCGTGGTGAGCTCGAGTTGAATGCTCGCCGCCTCCGGCTCACCTCCAGTGGCTGTCTCGTCCGCGCCCGCACACGCCACGAGCCCGACTCCCAACAGCGCCGAAAACACCGCACGAAGATAACCTGTCATCATCATCCTCCCTGTTCCTGTGGAGCACCGAAAGGAACGGCATCCCGGCGACTCGCGCGCGGGCACGCAGCCGCGCGGCACGAGCCGCTCGGCGCACAACATCGCCCTCGGCCCACGCCGTCCGAACACATGCTCCGGCTCGCGCGAGCTACGGGATTGCCGGTCCCTGATGCAGCCTGTTCAACGACCCAGCGACGTTGAACGTGAAGTACCGATCACCATCATCGACGTGCGATCGATCGTCGGTTTGGAGTAGCAACCATGCTTTGGAAGCAGCTCTGCGCGTGAGCTCACGTTGCCCCTCCCCGGAGTGCGGACTCGATTCCCGACGTGAGCTCCCGCCCTCTGTCGGAGCCCTCGCCAGTGAGCGCGTCGCGCCTCGTGTTCGCGCCAATCCGGACGAGGCCAGCCCGCGGCGCTACCGTCGCCACCCCGGGGGCACCTGGCTCCCCACATGGGTAGCGCGGGCAATTCTTCCGTTGTGCTTTCAATGCGTGTTTGCTCCCGCCAACACAGACTTCAACCGGCCAGCCGCGCAACAACCAATGCGCGCGCGACGCTGCGCTTTGATTCGCCGTGCGCAACCAACCGCAGAAGCCGCCACGCCGCCCGCCGTCCCTCGCCCATTAGTGCAGGTGGGCCAGGGCTGTCCGAGTCACTCGCAACCGCACCCCCGTAATGGACGAAAGGCGGTAGGCGCGTGATTTCACCCAAGAGGCCACCAGTTGCGTCGTTGTCCACTCAAATGCGTCGTCTCTGATATACGGCACGCCATGCGCCCCGAGCGATTCAAGCCACTCACCCGATGCGCCTTGCTCATGGTGCTCATCGGAACCGCCTGCGGCCTCGACGACCGCGAGTTCCAGGTAGCCGCCGCAGACGCGAGCGCCGGTGTGGCTCCCGCGCCGACGCAGGGAGTGGGATCGCTGGAGCCAGCATCACCCGGCGTTGACGCCGGTGGCGCGAGCAACGAAAGTGGCGACGACCAGCCGTCGACGTCACTCGTCTGTGTGGATGGGACACACCAGTGCGGTGACGCCTGCCTGTCCAACACCGATCAGAGGAGCTGCGGCACCTCATGCATCCCCTGCCCGGTTCCCGAAGGGGGCCTCGCAACATGCGATGGCGTGCTCTGCGGCGCCGTCTGCCCGGCGGGACAACAACTGTGCGGCCCTTCGTGCATTGAAGAAACTGCCGTTTGCGAAGGGGTATGCCCGCTCGGATCGCATGATTGCGCTGGCAGCTGCGTCCCCGATACGGCAACGAGCTCCTGCGGCCCCACGTCTTGCACCGCGTGCCCAGTACCCGAGCAGGGGACCACCACCTGTAACGGGACTGAGTGTGGCTTCACCTGTGCAGAGGGTTTTCACGCGTGTGGCTCGCTTTGCGTTGACAACGGAGAGCTCGCGACCTGCGGCACGTCCTGTGAACCTTGCCCAACTCCGCTCGGAGGCACAGCCACGTGCGACGGCAGCACCTGCGGAGGCACGTGCCCCGCGGGCCAAACCCTGTGCGCCGGCACGTGCATCAGTCAAAATCAAGCGTGCGACGGCGCTTGTCCGGCGGGCAGTCACGACTGCAACGGGAGTTGCCTAGCAGACACGAGCCCGAACAGCTGCGGAGCGTCGTGCACACCATGCCCAGTGCTATTGAACGCCGACTCAACTTGCATCGGCGGAGTCTGCGACTTCACGTGTCGCAGCGGCTTTCATCGTTGCGGAAACAGCTGCGCCAGCGACAACGATGCGAGCGCTTGCGGTGCTTCGTGTACTGCCTGCGGAGTTCCGGCGGGCGGCTTCGCCACCTGCACAGGCGGCAACTGCGGCCAAGGTTGCCCGCCTGGCACTCACCTCTGCGGAACTGCTTGCGTCGCCAACGACAGCCCCGACAGCTGCGGCAATTCGTGCACGCCGTGCCCCGCACCAGCCGGAGGAACGGCAACGTGCGTGAACAGCACAGTCTGCGGCGCCACGTGCGCGCCGGGGACGCATCAGTGCGGGGGGAGTTGTGTACGAAACGACAGCGTCAACAGTTGCGGCAGCTCGTGCGCCGCGTGCACGGCACCGTTCGGGGCAACCCCGACCTGCAACGGCACGAACTGCGACTTTGTTTGCGGTGATGGCACGCACCGCTGCGGGAACGCGTGCGTCTCCAACACGAGCGTCAACAGCTGCGGCAATTCGTGCACGCCGTGCCCCGCGCCGCTCGGCGGAACGGCAACGTGCAATGGCGGCACGTGCGGGGTAGCCTGCGCGAGTGGGACCCCCTGCGGCAATCAGTGCTGCGCGGCGGGACAGCAGTGCAACGAGGCGACGGAAACGTGCGCCGCACTGCCGGGACTGGGACAAGCATGTAGTGGACAGTGCGCGGTCAACAGCACTTGCTTCGAGGGGCGCTGCTGCGAAACACAATGCGTGAGCGGCACCGTCTGCGACACCCTGGGTCGCTGCGACGAATGTTTTCAACACGAGTTGACCAACGGGTTGGGCCTCGTCGAATGCGGCGATCCACCCAGAGAGCCGATCACGTACTGCCTCGGCCCAGGCAGCAACCTTCAGGACCGCGCTCGCGCGGCATGCGAGGCGTGTCTCGGAGGCGTGTGTACCCAGGTGCTTTGCGAGGGTGCAGGCGCCTTTACCAGGACGGGCATCGGATTGAGCCTCATGTACATGTTCGAGCCTGGAGGCTGTGCGCTACCCGGTCAGGTTTACAGCGAAATTACTGGGCAAGTCACCCATACCTTCGAGTGAAGGGCTTACGGGCGGGCGTCTCAGCGCCTCGCCCCGGTGGCGCCAGCGCCGACAACGTCATCGACATGCGCTCGATCGTCGGCGCCAAGTGCCCCCCTGCCGGTTCGAATCGAGCTCGCGAGCGAGCCAGCACGCAGCGATGGTCCGCGACGTCGTCGACGCCCTCTGCCTCTCGTGAACTCCGATAGCCGTCGGTCGCGAAGCACTCTCCGCTCGTCGCCTACGCGTCATTCCGGACTAAGGGCAAGCCCGCGTTAGGTCGTGGCCCCGAAGTACCCATCGGGTTCTGACGCGGGATGGCAGAGTAACTTTCCATCTCCCAACGAAACTTACCGCCAAGAAGTCATTTGCTCGCGCACGAGTGAGCAGTCCCGCGCATGAAAGCGTTTCCGGACAACGACATTCCTGAGAAACTCAGCGGATTGGAGAGGCCAAGTCCGCCCACTTGCGCCTGGCTCACATCAGCTCACCGGAGGACCACAAATGCACCTGAGACGCTTAACACTCGCTACCTTTGCCGCCCCCTTCCTGTTCGCAGCATGTTCGAGCGATAGCGGGGGCGACGGTGCACCGGTGCCCTTCACCACGCCCACCGAGCAGCAGCCCACGGACGGCGTGCAGAATCCCGACACGACGGGCACTCCTCCGGCGGAGACGCCCCCGGCGCCGTCCGAGCCCGGCGCGGGCGATGGTTCTGGCGAAGGCCAGAACCCGGACACACCGCTGGAGCAGCCCAGCGTCGACCCGGTGGAAGGGTCCGGCGAAGGCCAGGGTGAAGGCGAACCCCCGGCAGAAGAACCGCAACCCCCCGTCGTTGACCCGGTCGTCCCCGCGGGCCCCGCGGTAGAGGACAGCGGCGTCTCCTGCGCGGTGCCTGCCCTGCCCGCAGGCAACACGCTGCCGGCCAGTCCCAACCTGCCCGATCCGTTCACGAAGCTGGACGGGACTCGGCTCACTCAGAAGAGCGAATGGACCTGCCGCCGGAAGGAGATCCTGCAGCAGGTCTATCAGTACATTTACGGCACCAAGCCCACGAAGCCGGATAGCGTCACGGGCACCGTCACCAACACGGAGATCACGGTCAACATCCAGCACAACGGCCAGAACGAATCGTTCACGGCCGGCGTTCAGCTGCCCCCCGGAGAAGGCCCGTTCCCGGCTGTCGTCTCTTTCGGAAATAGCGGCATCGCCCAGCTGATGGCGGGCATGGGGGTTGCCGTCATCACCTTCAATCAGGGCGCTGTCGGGAGCGCGAGCACCGGCATCTTCGGAAGGCTGTACGGCAACAACTCCGCCGGCGATCTGGCAGCCTGGGCCTGGGGTGCAAGCCGCATCTTGGACGTCGTCCAGGACGCAGGGTCCACCATCATCGACGCTTCGAAACTGGCGGTGACGGGCTGCTCGTTCCAGGGCAAAGCAGCGCTTGCGGCCGGCGCCCTCGACGAGCGCTTCACCCTTGTCGTGCCGCACGAGTCCGGCATCGGCGGCATTCCTTCCTACAAGATCGTGCCCCAGCTCGAGCCCAATCCGACCGGGGCCGCAGATGGCCCCGAGCAGCCTCAGCACGCCATCCGTAGCGGTTGGTTGCCCGGCAACTCCCTCGTCAGCGACCCGAATCGCCTGCCAGTCGATACGCACGAGATCATCGGTCTCGTCGCGCCGCGCGGGCTCCTCGTCCTCGGGAACACCGGTGGCGAGCTCCAGTTCTACAAGAACCTCGATTTCCGTACCGAATACGCCACGACGGTCGCGGGCAAGGAGATCTTCACGGCCCTGGGCGTCCCGACCAACGTCTCTTACGACTCTCGCAACGTGATGCACTGCCAGAACACCAACCTGTTCACGGCAGCCGTCCAGGCGAGCGTCGATCGCTTCCTGCTGGGCGGCAACAGTGCGACGGGCGAGTTCACCACGGACTTCGAAGGCGTGCGCACCGACCCGGATCAGTGGATCGACTGGACGACGCCGACGCTCGAAGGCGAGCTTCCCTGAGCGAAGTCAGCGCCAGCTAGAGCCCCTCGAGCTCCACCCCGCGTGACCGCGTGGGGTGGAACGAGGGCCGCGACAAAGAAAGCCGGCACCACGCCGGCTTTCTCGTTTCCATGCTCGGGATGTCCGTTCGGCGACCTCCCTGAGGCCTGAACGCCGAGCAGCGGAGCCGCAGCGGTCCCTGCGTCGCTTCCCGGGCCGGAGGCTACCGAGGAGTAACGCGGCATCGATGAGCCGCTCCCGACCCGAAACATCGGCTGACTTCGACCAGGCCACCACCTGGGTTCTGCCGGGCTTCGGTCGAGGGCAATTGCCGCCGCGTCCATCTGCGCGTTGCAAATCGTTCACTCGGCAGCGGTTGTCCGCTGGAGGTGCCGCAGCTCGCGCGGACGGGCACACGAACGACACGCCACCGTGTGGCTCGCCGGGCACGCCGCGTGCGGCCAAGCTCGTTCTCGTCGCGAATGGCACGTTCGTTGCTGCGAGCACGCTGCGCACGATGTTGACTTCACGCCTGGCCCGCAACCGCCTGCTCTTGCTCCTTGCACTGACCCTATCTCTCGCCACCCTGTCCAAGGAAGCCCTTGCCCAGTACTACGGCTCGCCGCCACCGTCTCAGGCACGTCCCTCGGCGCATCGGCAAAGTCGCTTCGAGCTGAGTGGCTTCACGGGCTGGTCCGTCAACTCGGACCCCGAGACCAACTACGGCCGCTTGAGCATCGGCGACGCCCAGAGCTTCGGCGCGTCCCTCGGCATCGCCAGCGGCTTCGGGCCCAGCCTCGAGCTGAAGTGGATCTACTTCCAACCCACGACACAACTCGTCGGCTACGGCGTCAACATCAACAACAGCAACAAGTTCGACACCGACACCCACTACTTCCTCATCGGCGGCACGAACAGCATCCGAGGCGGCCGCGTCGAGCCCTTCTTCGGCGGCTCGCTCGGCGCGGTCGTGTACATGCCCAACGAGTTCAGCGTCGCCGGCATCGACTACAACCCCGACGACACCTGGCGCATGGCCTTCGCGCTGGGCGGCGGCCTCAAGATCTTCCTCCACCCCAAGCTCGCCATCCGCCTCGGCGCCGAGCTCCTCGGCACTCTCTACTTCTACGGCGCGAGCTTCTACACGGGCACCAACGGCTCCGCCATGGGCGTGACCGGCGGCATCCCCACCGTCACCGGCAACTTCACCGCGGGCATCACGTTCGCGCCGTGAAACGCGGCGCGCGCCACGGGGCGACCTCAACGTGCACGCACCCCAGGCGGCATCGATGCTCTAACGAGTGTCCAGTGAGGCTTGGACAACCAAAGCGAGCGACTCGACCGCGTGGCGGCTCAGACGGTCGCACCTGGTGCCCGATGTAGTCGATGCCGAACGTCATCAACCCGATGACCCCGGGATAGCTTCAGCGTGCATCCTGAGGCTTGCCCGCCCGCCTGAAGGCCCCGCCTCCGTCGAATCTCGATGCACCAAATAGCGGTGCCCTTTAGACTCGGATTCGGGACCCTTCCGGAGCCCCAAGTGGATGCTCCGCGTATGGCAGCCGTGCCGTTCCGTGACTTTCCGTGCGCTTTGCGTGCTGGGGCTAAGTCTTCCACCACCCCCGGTGAGAAGGACGACGACGTCTGGGGAACCTCAGCGGGGGGTCACCGCGACGATTCCAGGCGAAACCCTGCAACCTAGCGATCACGTCGCCACTAGGCGTCGACCGCGGAGGCGGAGCAGCCGCCCTGCTGCGGCGCCAGCGCAAAGCTGCTGGCGCGCTTTCGTCACCTCGGCCCCGGGTATAGCCTGCGGGTCAGATGCCTTTCGACGACGGCAGCGAACCGGGCGACTTCGCCGAGGCGGAGGGGCGACGTTACTTCGCAAGGCGATGCCGATGCTCCTTCTACCGACAAGACACGACCCGTTGGTGTCCCATCGGTGATGTTCTCGCGGGTACGGAGCTCCGCCTTGCCGGGCTCCTCGAGAGGCGACGGGGTGCATGACAGCATCGGGCGTCTTCGGACCCGGTTGGGACGACGACTCGCTCGAAGTGCTATGGCGAGACGGCGCCCGGATATTTTGCAGACTCCGGGAGGATGACGCACGCGCCGAGAGGCACGCCTTCTTCCCCATCCCTTCGGATTCCGGGCATCCGACGGTCGATAGCGTGAATCGCCTGATTCACGAGCAGGAGCTCTTGCCATATCTGGATGGCGCTTGGGCACTGTTGCCCACGGACCTGGTGCGCGAGCGAGGGCAGACCCTGCTGATCGTCGACTATACAGGAGGCGAACCCCTCGATCGGCTCGTCGGAGAGCCAATGGAGCTGGGACGGTTTCTCAGAATCGCTCTGAGCCTAGCCGGAGCGCTGGGGCAGCTTCATCGGCGAGGGCTGGTCCACAAGGACCTGAAATCCGCCCATGTGCTCGTCGACGCCAGCGACACGGTCCGGCTCACCGGCTTCGGCATCGCGTCTCGTCTTCCGCGTGAACGCCAGTCGCCAGAGCCTCCTGAGCTGATCGCGGGAACGCTCGCCTACATGGCGCCAGAACAGACGGGTCGGGTCAACCGCTCGATCGATTCGCGTAGCGACCTGTACTCGCTCGGTGTGACGCTCTATGAAATGCTCACCGGCTCTCTTCCATTCTCTGCCTCGGAGCCAATGGAATGGGTGCATTGCCACATCGCGCGGCAACCGTCTGCACCGTGCGATCGAACGAAGAGTGTGCCGCGCGCCCTATCCGCGATCGTGATGAAGCTCCTCTCGAAGACGGCCGAGGAGCGCTACCAAACCGCGGCAGGTGTCGAAAGCGACCTGCGTCGGTCTCTCTCGCAGTGGGAGTCTCATGCCACCCTCGACGACTTCGCCCCAGGTGGCGACGACACTCCCGATCGCCTCTTGATCCCGGAGAGGCTCTACGGTCGCGACCGAGAGATCGCCACACTGCTCGGCGCGTTCGACCGCGTCGTCGCTGGGGGGCGGCTGCAACTCGTGCTCGTGTCTGGATACTCCGGCATCGGAAAGTCGGCGGTCGTCGACGAGCTCCACGAAGCATTGGTCCCTCCCCGCGGCCTCTTCGCGTCCGGCAAGTTCGACCAGTACAAGCGCGACATTCCGTACGCCACGCTCGCCGAGGCGTTTCGGGGCCTCGTGCGCCCGCTGCTCAACGAGAGCGAAGACGATCTGCGCCCGTGGCGTGACGCATTTCATGAGGCGCTCGAACCGAACGAGCCATTGATCACCGCGCTCGTCCCCGAGCTGAAGCATATCGTCGGCGAGCAGCCTCCGGTGCCGGAGCTGCCGCCGGCGGACGCGCAGCGACGGTTTCACCTGGTCCTTCGCCGATTCATCGGCATGTTTGCCCGGCCGGAACAGCCGCTGGCCCTCGTCCTCGACGACCTGCAGTGGCTGGATGCGGCCACGCTCGACTTCATCGAGCACCTGATGTCGCATCCCGACATGCGGCACCTTCTGCTCATCGGTGCGTATCGGGACAACGAAGTCCATGCGGGGCACCCGCTGATCCGCAAGCTAGAGGCAATCCGTAGCAGCGAGGCCCCGGTGCAAGACATCGTGCTGACGCCGCTCGGGCGCAATGACCTATGTCATATGCTAGCGGACTCTGTCCACTGCGAGCCCGAACGTGCGGCCCCTCTGGCCGCGCTGATTCACGACAAGACAAGGGGCAACCCCTTCTTCGTGATCCAGTTCATTCTCGCGCTCGAAGACCAGGGGCTGCTCACCTTCGATCACGGCCAGCGGCGCTGGCTCTGGGACTTGCCACGCATCCACGCCAAAGGCTTCACCGACAACGTCGTCGATCTCATGATCGAAAAGCTCGGCCGCCTGCCGGCGCGCACCCAGGAGGCTCTCCAGCGGTTCGCTTGTCTGGGCAACAGCGCGACATTCGACGCGCTTCGAATGGTTTCTACGGGCTCCGTCGACGCCCTGCACGAGGACTTCTGGGCCGCGGAGCGAGCGGAACTGATCTTTCGAGGGCGCGATTCGTATCGCTTCCTTCACGACCGCGTTCACGAGGCGGCCTATGCGCTGGTCACCGTCGACCAGCGCCCCGCAGCCCACCTGCGCATCGGAACGCTCCTCGCGGCGAACACGCCGGCGGCGCGGCGCGACGAAGCCATCTTCGAAATCGTCAACCAGCTCAATCGCGGCGCCCACCTGCTCGCGTCGTTCGACGAGCGCGAGCGGGTAGCCCATCTTTACCTCATTGCCGGACGACGCGCGAAAGCGTCGACCGCCTATGAGTCGGCGCTGAAGTACCTCGGTGCCGGCAGTGCACTGCTGACGGAGGACACTTGGGAACGCGACTACGAGCTCGTGTTCGAGCTCGAGTGCCTGCGAGCCGAGTGCGAGCTGCTGACGGGCGCGATGGCGGCCGCGGACAGTCGGTTAACACAGCTATCGCGGCGCGCGAGGAGCCGTCACGACCGGTGCTCGGTCACGCGATCGCGACTCAGGCTCTACACCAACTGGGACAAGAGCGATCGCGGGCTCGACGTCTTCCTGGAGTGGCTCCGGAGCGAGGGCACGAATTGGTCGCGACAACCGACGCGAGAAGAAGCGACACGCGAGTATGAGCGCGTCTGGGCGTTGCTCGGGAGCCGGAGGATCGAAGACCTCGTCGACCTGCCGCTGATCACGGATCCGGAGGTCCTCGACACGTTGGACGTCTTCTCCGATGCCGTGACGCCGGCGTTCTTCGCTGACGAGCACCTCGCCTCCCTCGTCGTCTGTCACTTGGTCTGCCTCGGCCTAGAGCATGGCAACAGCGACGCCTCGTGCTACGGCTACGTGTGGTTGGCCTTTCTCGCCGGGCCGCGCTTCGGCAACTACGGCGACGGATACCGGTTCGGTCAACTCGGTTACGACGTCGTCGAGAAGCGCGGTCTGATCCGTTACCAGGCACGCACGTATCTGTGCGTGGGTGCGCTGGTGATGCCGTGGACGAAGCACCCCTCTTCCGGACAAGCGTTGGTGCGCCGCGCATTCGATGCGGCGTATCGGCTCGGCGATCTCGCGTTCGCCGGCTACAGCTGGCACACATCGACCACGCTCAGCCTGGCCACGGGCGGGCCGCTCTCGGACGTGCAGGCGGAAGCGGAGCAGGGTCTCGTCTTTGCGGCCAAGACGCAGCTGGGTCTGGCCCATGGCATCTGCAGCTCCCAGCTCGCGCTGGTGCGCTCTCTCCGTGGATTGACCGCGACGTTCGGCCACCTGGATCACGACGGATACAGCGAGGCCGATACGGAACGTGAGCTCGCCAGCCATCCCAACCTCCGGCTCGTCGAGTTTTTCTATTGGGTGCGCAAGCTGCAGGCCCGCGTCCTCGCCGGAGAGACGTCTTCGGCGGTCGAGGCCGCGAGGACGGCTCGAGGTCTGATCTGGAGCGCGGCGGCGAACTTCGAGACCGCCGAGTTCCATTTCTATAGCGCGCTCGCACACGCAGCAGCCTGCGACCTCTCCGCCAGTGATCAGCGGCGACAGCACGTCGATGCGGTCTCCACGCACTACCAGCAGCTCGCTGCGTGGGCGCGCCATAACCCTGTGACCTTCGAACACCGCGCTGCCTTGGCCGGCGCGGAGATCGCCAGGCTCGAAGGCCGCACCGTCGACGCGCAGGAGCTCTATGAGCGAGCCGCGCGCTCGGCACGTGCGCAGGGATTTGTCCACGATGAGGCCATCGCCACCGAGTGGGCTGCACGCTTCTATGCGGCACGCGGCTTCGATCGGATCGCGGCTGCGTTTCTCCGAGAAGCTCGCGGCTGCTATCTGCGCTGGGGAGCAGACGGCAAGGTTCGCCAGCTCGACGCGCTGCATCCGCAGCTCGGTGCCCAGGGGCCGAATTCCGGCACTTCGACGATCCGCGCACCCGTGGACCACCTCGACCTCGGCACGATGATCAAGGTATCCGAAGCCGTGTCGGGCGAGATAGAGCTCGAGAAGCTGGTCGACACGATCATGCGCACGGTGCTCGAGCAGGCGGGCGCCACGCGAGGTGTGCTGGTGCTCTCTCGAGGTGACGAGCATCGCGTCGAAGCCGAAGCGAAGACCACGAGCGATCAGGTAACCGTGGTCCTACGCCAGGCGACCATCACCAGCGCGGATCTGCCGGCCTCGGTTCTCGAGTACGTTGTTCGGACCAGGAAGGGCGTTCTCTTGCACGACGCGTCCAAAGAGAAGTCGTTTTCCGCGGACATGTACATTCGAGAAAGCCACGCAAGGTCGCTCTTGTGCCTGCCTCTGCTCAAGCAAACAAGGTTGGTCGGCCTCCTGTACCTCGAGAACCGTCTCACCCCCCATGCGTTCACGCCAGCGCGGATGACCGTCCTCGAGTTCCTCGCGGCGTCGGCGGCGATCTCGCTGGAAAACACGCGCCTCTACGGCGAGGTCAGCGCACTGAAGGATCGGCTCTTTCGAGAGAACCTCGCCCTGCGCGACGAGGTCGAGCGCACGCTCATGTTCGAGGAGATCGTCGGCTCCTCGAGACCACTGCAGACGGCGCTGTCGCGGATCGCAAAGGTCGCGCCGACGAGCTCTACCGTCTTCATCACGGGAGAGACCGGAACGGGCAAGGAGCTCATCGCGAGAGCCGTCCACAAACGCTCCAGGCGCGCTGACCGGGCTTTCGTCAGCGTGAATTGTTCCGCGCTTACCCCCGCGCTGATTCCGTCGGAACTGTTCGGTCACGAGAAGGGCGCTTTCACAGGGGCGACACAGCGCCGGCTCGGCCGATTCGAGCAGGCGCACGGCGGCACGCTCTTCCTGGATGAGGTGGGCGAGATCCCGCTCGACACCCAGGTGGCGCTGTTGAGGGTCCTGCAGGAGCGAGAGTTCGAGCGTGTCGGCGGCACGCAGACGATCCGTGTGGACGTCCGCGTCATCGCGGCGACGAACCGCGATCTCTCCGTCGAGGTAGCGCGCGGCAGCTTCCGTGAAGACCTCTTTTACCGGCTCAACGTCTTTCCGATCGAGGTGCCTCCGCTCCGAGACCGGGCGGAAGACATCTTGACCCTTGTCGAGCACTTCGTCGGTCGCTATGAGATTGCCCCGCTTTGGCGGACACCCCGAAAGGGACTACTCTCCTCGGAGATCCGCCAATGCAGAAGAGAAAATCACACC
>Ga0315910_10002803_pt1 | contig 15088 bp, 12 predicted proteins | sample EdamamesoilMG_FD_204470 | JGI IMG/M metagenome (GOLD analysis project Ga0315910, IMG submission 204470) | Garden soil microbial communities collected in Santa Monica, California, United States - Edamame soil | ecosystem: Environmental > Terrestrial > Soil > Garden | place: USA: California...
GTCGCGTAGGACCCCACCGTCCCGGCCGTGCCCAGCGCCGCCGTGAGGCGCCGCGGCGCGCCGCGCGCGTCGAGCCGGGCGCTGTAGAGCTCGGCGACGCCGTCGACGTCCTGGTCCGCCAGGTAGACCACCAGGCCGTCGCTGGGGGGCAGGAAGCTCCCCACGTCCCCCTCGATCGGCCCGCCGGGGAAGGCGCGCGCGAGGGGCCCGCTCAGGCGCACGTTCTGGGCCGTGGAGGGGAGCGCGAAGGCAGCGAGCAGGAGGAGCGTGGCGGGGTTCATGGCGACCCGGCTCGTGGCCGGGAACGGACGGCGACCATCACCTCCAGGATTGCTCCGCGGGGTGCATCGTTGGCTCGAAACCCGGATTCCTGGCGCGCCCGGCCCTCGGCCAGGTGGAGCGCACGCCCGACCCGTCACTCGCGGGGCGGGAGCGCCACCGCGAGCTCGGTCGTCTCGCCGGCGGCGAGCGTGAAGGGGAGGAGCTGCTCGGGCACCTCGTCGTCCCACAGGCGCAGCGTGTAGGCGCCGGGCGGGAGGGCCTGCGCGAGCTCGTTCGGGCCCCAGGGCTCGAGGTACCACATGCCCTGGATCGTGCCGCGCTGTGGGTCGCGTGCCTCGAACAGGACCGGGAGCTCGGCTCCCCCCGCGTCCAGCAGGCGGAACTGGACCCGCTCGCGCGTTCCCTCGGGCCGGCGGACGTCGACCCGCAGGAATCCGCCCGCGGCGAAGTCGAGCACGCGGGTCACCTCTTCCCCGGCGGCGAGCGAGAGCTCGAACTCGAGCGGCACGTGGAAGGAGCGATCGCGCTGCACGAGGTCCTCGACCCGCGCCTCGACCCAGTAGTCGCCGGGCGCGACGGCGAGTGTGCCCGCGCCGTCGACGAGCGGTAGCGAGCGCGCGCTCGTGCCGCGCAGACCCGGGTGCCTGGCTCGGTCCGAGACGTCGTGCAGCCGGAGCGCGAGGCCCGGCAGGGTCCGGCCGGCGGCGCTGCGCGCGATGAGGTGGAGTTGGGCGGTGGCCACGGTGCTGGCGGGCTCCAGCGTGATCCGGTGCCGAAGCTCCTCGCCCGGCCCCGGGGTGACGAGCTCGAAGGACTGCACGGCGTCACCGAGCTCGACGCGCAGGGCGAGCCGCGTGTCGCTCGGCGCGATGAAGGTCTGCGGGTCGTCGCGGAGGTAGAGCTCGATCGCGCTGTCGTCGTCCGCCCGCTGGATCTGCACCCTGCAATTCGTCCCCGGGGCGACTGGGGCGCTCGGCTCCAGGACGACGCGCGCACCGTCGAACTCGAGCTCGATCCAGTCCGCGGGCGCGGTGACGTGCGTCTCGCGGGGCTCGCGCCCGAGGCTCGCGCCGACCTGGATGTCGCAGTAGAGGCGGTACCCGCGCGGGGCCAGGCCGGAGAGCGTGAAGCGGCCCTCCGAGTCCGAGGGGAGCACGACGTTCGACCACTCGAAGGCGCCGTCCGCGAAGCCGATGCTGCCCCAGCGTCCATCCAGGCGGCGGACGTGGTGGATCGGCTGCCCGGTATGAAGGACGACCCGGCTCGCCTGCGCGACGCCCAGGACCCGCGTCGTGCCGGTCAGGGCCTCGCCGCGCTCGATCCGCAGTGTCCCGAGGTCCTCCTCGCGGCCGAGCACGGCCGTCGTGATCCGCGTCGCCGGCCGCCAGCCCTCCTGGAGCACGGCGAGAGCGTGCGGAGCCGCCTCCGCCAGGCGCAGCTCGAAGCGCCCCTCCGCGTCGCTGGTCGTGACGCCGCGCCCGTCGGGCAGCGGCCGGTCGCTCTCCAGGCGGAAGGCCTCGATGATCGCGTTCGCGCCGGGTCGTCCGTCCGCGAAGACCACGCTTCCCCGCAGCACCGCGGCCGGCGCGAGGCGGACCTCCTCGGCGCGGTGCGTGACGTTGCCTTCCTCGTCGCGTGCGCCGCGCTCGACCGGGAGGCGCTGCTCCGCCGGCATGTGGCGCGGCTCGTCCACGCGCAGCAGGAGCTCCTGCGGCACGAGCTGCGGCGCGCGCGCGTGGAGCGGCGCCAGGTCCACGCGGAAGGACCCGTCCGCCAGGGGAGCGGCCAGCGCGACGAGCTCCTGCGGGAAGGCCCACTCGCGGTGCAGCCCGTGCACGCGGACCTCGGTCTGCGCGAGCTCCGCGGGCGTCAGGCCGACGATGCGTCCGACGAGCTGCTGCGGGGGGATCGCGGACGCCTGCACCGAGGACGGATCGAGCGGATCGAGCGGCGCGGGCGCGACGGCCTCGCGCGCGGCGACGGCGGGAGCGCTCGCGCGCCCCGGCGGGACAGCCGGGGACGCGAGCTCGACGCGCGGTGCCGTCGAGCCCGGGTCCGCGACGGGACGAGCCAGTTCCCGCCAGGCGAGCAAGCCCACCGCGACGAGGCCCCCGGCCACGCCGAGCACGAGCCATGGCGCGGGGGCCGTCGCGGCCGCCACGGCGGCGGGCGCGCCGGGCGCGAGCCAGCCGGAGAGGGCCACGCTCCAGGCCTCGCGTCCGCCGAGCTCGCGGTCCAGGCGCTCGCGCAGCCTGGCCAGGGCGCGCTGCTGGCGCGTGCGTACCGTCGCGATCGGCACGCCGAGGCGCTCCGCGATCGCCGCCTGCTCGAGGCCCTCGAAGTAGCGCAGCAGGACCACGCCGCGGTAGGGCTCCTCGAGCGCCTGCACCGCTGTCGCAATGCGCTGCGCGAGCTCGAAGCGCGCGCTCGTCTCGGCCAGGTCCTGGGGAGCCTCCTCCGGGCCGCCCCGGACCCCGTGCTCGCGCTCGCGCGCCGTGCGCCGGCCGTCGCGGCGGAAGCGGCTGACCGCGAGGTTGCGCGCGATCCGCGCCAGCCAGGCGCGCGGCGCCGCCGGTCGCTCGCCGCCCGCCCCGAGGGCCCGGGTCCAGACCTCCTGCACGAGATCCTCGGCATCGTTCGACCCGACCAGACCTGCCGCGAGGCGCAGCAGGAACGCGCGATGCCGGTACAGCTCGGGCTCGAGGGGATTCGTTTCCATGGTGTCCGCAGGACGCCTGGCCGGCTCTCGAGTGATTCAGGATAGTCGTCTTTCTCGGGCGGTGAGCCGTGGCGTGGCGGCGGGAGCTGCACGGCGGCCTCGACCTCGGGCTAGGACGAGCCTGCCGCCGGCAAGCCTCCGCGGGCGAGCGCCCGCACGCGCTCGCGCAGCGTGCCCTCCTGCTCGGCCAGCTCGTAGGTCACGCGCTGCCAGGGCCTGGTGATGCGCACGACGCGGGCCAGGTCGATCGGCGTCCCGATCAGGACCAGGTCGCACTCGACGCGCGCGATCGTGGCCTCGAGGTCGTGCACCTGCCGCGGGCCGTAGCCCATGGCCGGCAGGAGCGCGCCGATGCGCGGGTACTGGCGGAAGGTCTCGACCAGCTCGCCCACGAGGTAGGGCCGCGGGTCGACCAGGCTGGCCGCGCCGAAGCGGCGCGCCGCGACCGTGGCGGCGCCGAAGGTCATCTCGCCGTGCGTCATCGTCGGGCCGTCCTCGACGGCCAGCACCCGCTGGCCGCGGATCGCCTCCGGATCGGGCACGCTGACCGGCGAGGCGGCGTGGACCACGGCGGCGCGCGGGTTCAGCGCGCGCGCGCTGGCCTCGAGCGCGGCGATGCCGGCCGGGCTCGCCGTGTCGATCTTGTTGATCAGGATCAGGTCGCAGCGCTCGAAGTTGACGCGCCCGGGGAAATAGTCGCGCTCGTGTCCCGGCCGGTGCGGGTCGGCCACCGTGATCCACAGGTCCGGCCGGTAGAAGGGCGTGTCGTTGTTGCCGCCGTCCCACACGATCACGTCGGCCTCCGCCTCGGCCTCGTCCAGGATCGCCTGGTAGTCGACGCCGGCGTAGACCAGCGCTCCGGCGGCCAGGTGCGGCTCGTACTCCTCCATCTCCTCGATCGTGCACGCGTGCCGCGCGAGGTCGGCGATCGTCGCGAAGCGCTGCACGCGCTGGCGCTCGAGGTCCCCGTAGGGCATCGGGTGCCGGATCACGACCGTGCGCCGGCCCTGCTCGCGCAGGAGCGCGACCACGCGCCGGCTGGTCTGGCTCTTGCCGCTACCGGTGCGCACCGCGCACACCGCGATCACCGGCTTCCGCGACGGGAGCATGGTCGCGTCGACGTCGAAGGTCTCGAAGCGCGCGCCGGCCGCCTCGACGCGCCGCCGGCGCTCGGCCAGGTAGGCGCTCGAGACGTCCGAGTAGGCGAACACGACGCGCGCGACGCCGAGCCGCGCGACGAGCTCGCCCAGCTCCTCCTCCGGCCGGATCGGGATCCCCTCGGGATACCCCGGCCCGGCCAGCGCGGCTGGATAGCGGCGATCCTCGATGTGCGGGATCTGCGTGGCCGTGAAGGCCACGACGTGCGCGTCGCTGCGCCCGCGGAAGCACGAGTTGAAGACGTGGAAGTCGCGGCCCGCGGCTCCCATGATCAGCACCTTCTCGGTCATGGCGGTCTCCTTCCTGGCGCGCAGCACGCCCGCGCCACGGCGGAGCGGCGCGGGCGGAGGTCGAGCCTAGCAGTCCGTTGAAAAAGAACCCTGCTACGGCTTCGCGTGCTTCGACGAGGCGTCGTCACGCTCGTCGAGCCGTCCTCGGCGGCCAGGAAGGCCGCCTGCGGGGTCTCTCCGTCGCGTTCCTAGCCTCGTCGAAGCACACTTTGCCTCGCGACGGGTCTTTTTCAACGGCCTGCCAGCGCCGGAGGATCGCGCGGGGGCGGCGCGAAGCTCGACTACGGGCAAGGCGCGCGGGAACTACACACTCCGGCGCCGCCGGCGCGCTCGCGCGCCCTCGGGCGGCCGCGCGCCGCGCGCAGGCCCGTCGCGAGCCGCGAGGATCCGCGCGAGCCCGGCGCTCCTCACGCTCGACTTCTCGGGCGTCGACGCGAGCCTTGGCCTCGGCTTCACGCCCTTCGGCCTGACGCGCGTGGACGCCGAGCGCACGATCTACGGCCAGATCCCGATGCGCGGGCAGCTCGGCAGCGCGGCCACGTTCCAGCAGGAGCGCGTCGCCCCGATCCTGGTCGACACGCGCGCGAAGACGCTGCAGTTCGCGCTGGCCGCCCCGCTCACGACCGCCGCGCTCGCCCGCCTCCTCGGCCGGCCCGCGCTCCCGCGGGAGCCGATCGACGGCCTCGAGCTCGCGCTCCCCGGCGTGACGCTGCAGGCGCGGCGCGCGGTGGTGGAAGCGGCGGGCCAGGGGCTGCTCGTGAAGCTCGCACGCTGAAGCGCGCAGGCTGCAGCCGCTGCGACGGGCGACCGCCTCATGGGTGCAGCGGATCGGCTACCCTGCGCCCGTGCCGCGCCGCCGGACCGTGCTGCTGCAGGGGGCCCTCGCACTCCTCCTGGCCCTCACGCCGCGGGCCCAGGAGCCGGCGGAGGCCCCGCGGCAGTACATGGGGCGGCCGATCGCGCGCACGATGCACTGGCGCGGCGCGGACTGGCTGGAGCGCGAGACGCGCGAGAGCGAGGAGCACACCTCGCGCATGCTGGCGGCCCTCGAGCTCGAGCCGGGGATGAGCGTGTGCGATCTCGGCTGCGGCGTGGGCACGATCACGCTGCCGATCGCGCGTGCGCTCGGGCCCGCGGGGCGCGTGCTGGCGGTCGACATCCAGCCCGAGATGCTCGCCGGCCTGGCGGAGCGCGCCAGCGCGGCGGGCCTGGCGAACATCGAGCGCATCCTCGCGGCCGAGCGGGACCCGCACCTCGCGCCGGGCTCCTGCGATTTCGTGCTGATGGTCGACGTCTACCACGAGCTCGCCTTCCCGGCGGAGGTCCTCGCGGCCGTGGGCGCCGCGCTGAGGCCCACGGGGCGCCTGGTGCTGGTCGAGTTCCGCGCCGAGGACGAGCGCGTGCCGATCGAGCCGGAGCACAAGATGACGCGTGCGCAGGTCGAGCGCGAGCTCGAGGCCAGCGGCTTCCACCTCGTGCGCCGCTTCGACGAGCTGCCCTGGCAGCACATGCTGTTCTTCGCGCGCCCCGGCGCGCCGGAGGGCGACGAGGCCCGCCCGGCCGTGGAGGGGATCCTGGCGGCCCTGGCGCGCCACCCGCTCGTCCTGTTCGGCGAGGAGCACGGCGTCGCCGAGAGCCATGCCGTGCTGCAGGCGCTGCTCGCCGATCCACGCCTCGGCACGCGGGCCGACGACCTCGTCGTGGAGTTCGGGAACCCGCTGCATCAGGCCACGGTGGACCGGTACGTCGCGGGCGAGGAGGTCGACCCGGCCGAGCTCGCCCGGGCCTGGCGCGACACGGCCATCCCGCTCACCTGGGACTCGCCGCTCTACGCCGAGCTCTTCGCGCGCGTGCGTGCCGCGAACGTCGGCCGTGCGCCGGAGGAGCAGCTGCGCCTCGTCCTGGGCGAGACCGAGATCGACTGGGAACGCGTGCGCGTGCCCGAGGACTACGGACCGTTCGCCGATCGTTCCGGGGCCTTCCACGCGACCGTCGAGCGCGAGGTCCTGGCCCGCGGCCGGCGAGCGCTGCTCGTGATCGGCGGGATGCACGTGCTGCGCCGCGATGCGCGCAACGCGTTCGCCCCGGAGCTGCCGCGCGCGCCGGGCGTGGGCCAGCTCCTCGCGGCCCAGCACCCGGGCGCGAGCTACGCCCTGTGGAGCGTGCCCGTGACGCACGCGCTCGGCCCCCGCGTCGAGGCCTGGCCCAGCCCGGCGCTGGTCCCGCTCGCCGGCCGCGCGCTCGGCGCCACGGGCTTCGGCCAGGTCGCGCCGCAGGGCGTGCAGATCCAGCGCGAGGTCGACGGGACGAGGGCCTGGGTGCCGCTCGCGAGCACGGACTGGCCTGCGCTGGAGGTCATGGCGGACGCCCTGCTCTACCTCGGTCCGAGCCGCACCGAGATCCCGCCCGTGCCGGCCACCTTCGCGGACCCGGCCCACGTCGGCGAGCTGCGCCGCCGCTGCGCCCTCGTGGACGCCTTCTACGGCTTCGACCTCTGCACGAGCGCGCTCGAGGCGCACGTCTCGAGGCGCTGACCCGCGCAGCGCCCGCACCCACGCCTCCCGCACGAGGTCGTGCGCCGGGCGGCGCGCCAGGCCGCGCCCCGGGCGGTCCTCGGCCGGCCGTCCGGTAGGATCCTGCCGGCGCGCACCAGGGTCCACGAGGTCCCGTGCGCGCCGTCGAGCTCCGGGGCGTGGATCGCCCGAGCGAGTGTCCTGTCGCCGCTGTTCGCACGCACCTCCCGCTTGCCATCCCTGTCGCACCCCAGCCATCTCCGGGAAGCGTGGCTTCCCGAGCCCCCCATGCGCCTTGCCCTGACAGCGGCTCTGCTCGTCACTTCCGCGTCCCTCGCCCGCGCGCAGACGCTCACCGAGCGCTATCGCGAGCCGGCCGCGCGCATCGTCGGCGCGGCCCTGCTCGACGGGGACGGCTACGCCAAGCTGACGCACCTCACGACGCGCATCGGACACCGCCTCAGCGGCTCGAGCGGGCTCGAGCGCGCGATCGAGTGGGCCAGCTCGGCGATGAAGGCCGAGGGGCTCGAGACGCGCCTCCAGCCGACGATGGTCCCGCACTGGGTGCGCGGGCGCGAGTCGCTCGAGGTCGTGAGCCCGGTGCCGCGCGAACTCGGCATGCTGGGCCTCGGCATGAGCGTGGGCACGCCGGCGGAGGGCATCACGGCGCCGGCGGTGGTCGTGCACGACTTCGACGAGCTCGAGCAGCTCGGGCGCGGCGCCGTCGAGGGCAAGATCGTCGTGTACGCGGTCGAGTGGGGCGGCTACGGCAAGACCGTGCAGTACCGCTCCAGTGGCGCCTCGCGCGCGGCCGCGCTGGGGGCCCGAGCCGTGCTCGTGCGCTCGGCGACCGGCAAGAGCCTCTACACGCCGCACACGGGCACGCTCTCCTATGCCGAGGACCAGCCGCGCATCCCGGCCGCGGCGATCACGCCCGAGGACGCGGCCTGGTTCCGGCGCATGCGCGAGGCCGGCGAGACCGTGACGGTGAGGCTCAGGATGGAGGCGCAACAGCTCCCCGACGCGCCCTCGGCCAACGTCATCGCCGAGATCCGCGGACGCGAGCTGCCCGACCAGGTCGTCGTCATGGGTGGCCACTACGACTCCTGGGACGTCGGGCAGGGCGCGCACGACGACGGCGCGGCCTGCATGGCGGCCTGGCACGCCCTGACCCTGATCCAGCGCCTCGGCCTGCAGCCGCGCCGCACCCTGCGCGTCGTCCTGTGGACGAACGAGGAGAACGGCACCGCCGGCGGGAAGGCCTACCGTGCCGCGCTCGGCGATGACGTCTCCTCGCACGTGGCCGCGCTCGAGATGGACGGCGGCTGCGAGCGCCCGGTGGGCTTCGGATTCTCGCTCGCCGGCACGAAGAACGACGGCTCGGACGAGCGCTACGAGCGCGGCTACCGGCTGCTGACCGAGATCGGCGCGCTGCTCGACGGCATCGGCGCCTCCACCGTCGACCGCAGCGGCGGCGGCGTCGACATCGGCCCGCTGATGAAGGACGGCGTGCCGGGGCTCTCGCTCGACACCGTGGGCGAGCACTACTTCGACTGGCACCACACCCACGCCGACACGCTCGACAAGGTCGATCCGCACGACTTCCAGAAGGCCGTGGCGGTGCTCGGCGTGCTCGGCTTCGTGCTGGCGGACATGGACGAGACCCTCGGCGGGCAGTGATCCGGGCTGCCGCGAGGGCCCCGGCCCCCAGCCGGGCCGGGAGCCGCGACGCGTCGCAAACGTACAAGCGCGAACCACGAGGCCTGGCTACGCTCGCTCCTCCAACCCGCGCACATCCCTGCCCATGACCACTCTCCGCGCTCGAACCCACGGCCCGCTGCTGCTGCTCGTCCTCGTGCTCGCGCTGCTCGCGCCGGGGCTCGTGGCGCAGGGCGATGCTCTTCCGCTCGCGCCGAAGGACCTGGTCGGCGAGTGGGTGTTCTTCAAGGACCTCAGCCCGCCCAGGGAGGGCGGCCAGCTGCGGCCGAACCAGGGCGTGCGCTTCGTGGCGAAGATCGCCGACGAGGTGCTCGAGCTCGAGCAGATGCGGCCCGGGAACGTGATCGAGCGCGTGCGCATTCCGCTCGATGGCAGCACCTCCGTGTGGGACGAAGGGGGGAAGACCCTGATCTGCTCGGGTCGCTTCGAGAAGGGTCTCCTCCGCACCGAGGTCCGCAGGGAGCCCACGGATCCGGAGGGCAAGGGCGAGGCCTACGTGTGGAACTACACCTACACGCGCGGGCCCGAGGGGCTCGCCGTGCACATGCAGATGCTGGAGCCGATGCAGGTCGAGAACACGTCGCTCTACCGGCGACCGGAGGACATCCCGCCGGTCGTGAAGGCCAGGCTGGAGCAGCTCGCCTGGCTCGCGGGCGCCTGGACCGGGACGATGGGCAGCTCGTCGATCGAGGAGCGCTGGAGCCCCATCGCCGGCGGAGCGATGCTGGCGATCTCGCGCACGGTCTCGAACCAGCGCATGGTCGCCTTCGAGTACCTGCGCATCGTCGAGCGCGATGGCGGGCTCGTCTACGTCGCGCAGCCGAACGGCCGCTCGCCGACCGAGTTCGTGCTGACCCTGGTCGAGGAGAAGCGCGTCGTCTTCGAGAACCCGCAGCACGACTTCCCGCAGCGCATCGAGTACGCGCGCCAGGGCGAGGCCGGGCTGCGCGCGACGATCAGCGACCTCGCCGGCGGGCGCGCGCAGAGCTTCGAGTTCAAGCGCGAGGCGAAGTAGGGCGCCAGGCTGCGCCGCGCGGCCTCATTCACCGCCCAGCAGCGCGTCCTGCAGGCCGTGCGTCTCGCGCAGGTACGACGTCGGCGCGAGCCCGACCAGGGCGTGGAACTCGCGCGTCAGGTGCGCCTGATCGGCGAACCCGTGGCGCACGGCGAGCGCGGCGAGCCGGCGCTCCGGCGCCGCCGCCAGCGTGGCGAGCGTGCGCTGGATGCGCTGCACCCGCAGCAGCACCTTCGGCGCGAGGCCGATCCACGCGTCGAACGCGCGCTCGAGCGTCCGGCGCTCGCAGCCGGTGCGGGCCGCGAGCTCGTCGACGCGCAGCCTGCCGGCGCTCCGCTCGACGAGCCGCACGGCCGCGAGCACGGCGGGCGGGATCTGGCGCACGTGGCGCAGGCGCGCGCGGCACCAGGCGATCAGGACCGCGAAGCGCTCGTCCACGCCGCGCGAGCACGCCAGCGCATCGGCGAGGCGCTCGGCCTCCGCGCCGAGCAGGGCGTCCAGCGGCGGCGTCTCCCCGCGCAGCTCGCGCGGCGCGATCCCGAGCAGCGCCGCGGCGCCCCAGGGCTGGAAGCGGATCGCGCAGATCTCGCTGACCCGTCCGGGCCGCAGCAGCAGGGGTTCCTCGAGCTGACCCGCGAGGAGCAGGCGCGGCTGTTCGCGCAGCACGCCCTGCGCGTCGAGGCGTGCATAGCGATGGCCGAGATGCACGACGAGCTCCATGCAGCCGTCCGCGACGATGCGCTCGAGCCGCGGCGCACCGTCCGGCGCGCGATCCTCGACCTGCCAGAGGCGGCGGACGCAGGGGGCGAGGTCGGACGGAGGGAGGAGCTCGGCGTAGAGCATCGCGCGGTCGCGGGCTGCGGAGCAGCAGAACCGAGGACCGCGCGGGGGGGAAGGGGTCTGCGGGCCGACCCCGTCTCGCGCCGCGAGACGAGCCGCGGGGCCGGGCGGCGCGCGCCCGGGAGCCCGACGGGAGCCGACCCGGCCTCGGCGCGGATGCCGCAAGGCTCCCGGACGCGCACGAGCGCGCCCGAGCTACGCTGGCGGCCATGGAATCGCTCTTCGATCCCGCCTGCCGCGACCGGGTCCTCGCGCGCATCCAGCGGCTGCGGCCAGACTCGCAGCCGGAGTGGGGGAAGATGGACGCGGCCCAGGCCCTCTCGCACTGCGCGCTGGCCATGGAGACGGCGACCGGCGACGCGACGCTCTCGCGCCCGCTCGTGGCACGGCTGGTCGGGTGGATGTTCCGCAAGTCGATGCTCGGCCCGAAGCCCTACGGGAAGGACGGCCCGACCCACCCGCAGCTCGTGGTGAAGGAGCCGAAGGACTTCGCGCGCGAGCAGGCGCGGCTCCTCGCGGTCGTGCGCAAGTTCCACCAGGCCGGACCCGCGGGCGCCGCGCACCACGAGCACGCGCTCCTCGGCAAGCTGAGCGGCGAGGAGTGGGAGCGCTTCCTGCACAAGCACCTGGACCACCACCTGAGGCAGTTCGGGGTCTAGGCGCGCGCCCCGAGACGGGCCCGGAGCCCCGCAGCTCCACCATGTTCGTCGTCCTGCTGACCTACGTGAAGCCGCTGCCGGAGGTCGACCGGCACATGCGCGAGCACATGAAGTTCCTCGCCGAGCAGTACGCCGCGCGGACCTTCGTCGCCTCGGGCCGGCAGGTGCCACGCACGGGCGGCGTCATCCTGGCGCGCTGCGCGAGCCGGGCGGCGCTGGCCGAGATCCTGCAACGCGACCCGTTCGTGCAGCACGGCGTCGCCACCTTCGAGATCGTCGAGTTCCGCACCAGCCAGCACGACCCCGACTTCGCACCGTTCGCCGACGGCGGGAAGCGGTGAGCCGTGCAGATCCGTTCTCGCGGGCTGTGAGCGGACGCTCGATCCGCGGCACGAGGATCCAGTCCACCGGTGTCCTGGAGGGCGCGACCAAAAAACCAGACTTGCCGCGCCTCGAGCGTCCCAGCCTGGCGTGGTCGTACGTCGAGGTTGCCCGAGTGCGCGGCCGGCCGGCGGCCCCGCCCCTCCGCGCGGACGCGCACGCAGCCTGCGGGCGCTCGCCTAGTTCGGCCGCCTGGGGAGCCGGCCGAACCACCACGTGTCCGAGTGCAGGGTCCCCGCGGCGTCCTCCCCGCCGAACAGGACGACGTGCTCGCCATCGGGCCCGCTCGTCATCGCCGGCAGGGTGGGCACCTCGGGCCGCGCGCGGGTCTGCATGCGCATCCAGTCGGTGCCGTTCCAGATCCACGTGTCCGCGAGATCGGTGCCGTCGTAGCCGCCGTAGAGCACGACGAGCCCGCTACCGAGATCGGTGGTCATCACCGCGTGCCAGCGCGGCGACGGCGCGTGGGCGGGGAAGAGCTGCTCCCAGCTGGTGCCGTCCCAGCTCCACGTGTCGCCGACGATCGGACCACCGAGCTGGATGCCGCCGAACAGGAGCACGCGCCCCGAGCCCGGGTCGAACGCCATCGCGTGGCCGGCGCGCGGTGTCGGCGAGAGCGCGGGCAGCGCGCGGTTCCAGCTCGAGCCATCCCATTCCCACGTGTCGCCCATGAGCGAGGCACCCGAGCTCCCGCGGCCGCCGAACATCACGATCCGGGCGCGCTGGCGGTCGTACACCATCGCGTGATCGAAGCGCGGGGGCGGAAACGCGGCGCTCGAGCGCTGGGTCCAGACGCCACCGTCGTACTGCCAGGTGTCGCCCAGGTAGCCGGACTGGCCGGGAGCGAAGACCCCGCCGAAGAGCAGGGTCACGCCTCGCGCCTCGTCGTAGGCGAGCCCGTGCAGCGCGCGCCCCCGCGGCCCGGGCAGCACCTTTCCGGTCCAGGCGAGGCCGTCGTACTCCCACGTGTCGCCGAGGTAGACGCTGCCGTTCCAGCCGCCGAACAGCACGACGTGGTGGCTGGCGAGATCGGTCGTCATGCGGTGCGCGTCGCGCGCCGGAGGCGAGCTGAACGGCGCGGCGTGCCACCAGCGCTCAGGCCTCGGGTAGCTCAGCGCGGACTGGGCGGAGGCCGCGAGGACGAGCAGCGGCGTCACGGCCGCGAGGGCAACGAAGGTCTTGGCGCTCTTCATGGCGGGTTCTCTGGTCATGGAGGGACTCGAAGGCCGTCCGCGACGGTCGTCGCCGTGGTCATAGGCCGGTCGAGACCGGGTCCGCATCCGGTGTACGGCGTAGGGGCGGGAGCGGTCGCGCGCGGGTCGGCCCCCCGCGCCGGGACGTAGCGAGCACCTCACGCGAGGGAGGAGCAGCCGGAGGCGGTCGCTACCCTGCGGTCTTCGATGAGCCTCGACACAGGCCCCGAGTCCTGTCCCTCCCTCTGGCACACCTTCATCGTCCCGCCGTGCGAGCAGACAGACTGAACCTGCATTTCGGGCTCGCGCCGGTCGTGATCGTGCTCGCAAGCGCCTGCGCGGCTTCACCGCCTCCCGAGCCACCCCTGCGCGCCTGGCCGACGGTCCGAGGCGTGCACCTGGCGCCCGCCATCCATCCCGTGGGAGTCGACGAGTTCGAGTACCTGGCCGAGCTCGGCGTGAGGTGGATCGCGCAGACTCCATTCGCAGGGGCGGACACAGACACGCCTCGTATCCAGCTCGAGGGCCATCCGCGCGGCTGGTGGGGCGAGCGGGAGCTCGGCATCCTCGCGCTCGCGCAGGCGGCCCGTGGACACGGCATCGCCACGCTCCTGAAACCGCACCTGTGGGTCGATCGCTCCTGGCCGGGGGCGATCCGGATGCAGGGCGAGCGCGACTGGCGGCTCTGGTTCGAGCGCTACGAGGCCCTGCTCGTGCGCTGGGCCCGCTGGGCCGAGGCGGCCGGGATCGAGGGGCTGTGCATCGGCTCGGAGCTCGATGCGTCGCTCGCCCACGAGGCGGAGTGGCGCCACCTGATCCGGGCCGTGCGCAGCGTCTACGGCGGGCTCCTGACCTACAACGCGAACTGGAGCCACTTCGAGGAGGTCCCCTTCTGGGACGAGCTGGACGCGATCGGCGTGAGCGCCTGGTTCCCGCTCACGGGCGAGCCCCGTCCGTCGCTGGAGAGCCTCGTCGCGCGCTGGCAGCCGATCCGTGCGCGCCTGGCCCGCTGCGCCGAGCGCGTCGGCCGCCCCGTCCTGTTCACCGAGATCGGCTACCTGCCGCGCGAGGGCGCCTTCCTCCGTCCGTGGGAGCACGACTCGACTCGAGCGCCGCTCGCCCCCGAGTGCCAGGCCACCGGCTACGAGGCCATCGCCCGCGTGTTCTTCGACGAGCCGTGGTTCGCCGGCGCGATCTTCTGGGAGTGGCGCCTGGTGGAGGAGCGCCCGCCCGGCTGGGACCGACTGCCGAGCACGCCGCTCGACGGCGGCTACTCTCCTCGCGGAAGGCCTGCGGAAGAGGTCTTGCGCAGGGTGTTCCGCGGCGACCTCGGCCTCCCGAGACCCGCGGCGGGAGAGCGGATCCCGCGTCCCTGAAGCGCAAGAGCATTCTGGTTCCTCCTCGCGAACGAGCCGAGCCGCGCCCGCTTGGACGAGTTAGCGGCCCAGGAGCCTCGTCTTCCGCCGTTGGCGGCGCGCCTCCTCGCCGAAGAGGCTCTCCCAGAACCCCATCGGGAGCGGCTCCAGCTCGACATACGTTTCGTTCGGGTCCTCGGGGTCCTGGCTGACGCGCTTGACGAGACCGAAGATCGTCTGCACGAGCGGATCATCCACCCTGGGCGGGCTGGCCGTTCGGAAGAGCCACTCGCGGAACGTGCGCCAGCGCTCCACCCGCACGGACCAGTCCACGGGGTCATTCGGATGGGCGTAGGCGCCAACCAGATGGCGAGCGTGCGCGTCCTTAACCTCGAGGTACCAGCCCCAGTCCTCGTTGCCCGGGCCATCGACGATGTAGCCGAGCTCCTCGAGCCTTGGGCGGAGCCACGCGAGGAAGGAGTGGCCGTGGTAGGGATTGATGTCGTTCTCGGGCTCCTTCGCGATGTCGAACTCCCTGGAGCCGAACTCGATCAAGACCGCGCGCACGGCGCGAATCCTAGACCGCGCGCGGGCGGATCCGGCGTGGCAGGCCAAGGCAGCCTGTGCGCAGCAGCCTTGCGCCGAAACGAAGAGGCCTGGGCGTCCCCGGCGTGGACTGCGGTGCAGGGCAGGCTCAGCCGCAGGCAATCGCTACCATCCGGGCCCCGAAGAGCCTCGCCCCAGGCCCCGAGTCCCGTCCAACCCTCTGGGCTCGAGCGGTGAGTTGCGGGCGCCCGGCCAAGCGGGTGATCGAAGCCGCGAAGAAGCCTTGCGCGCTTCTGCGCGACGGCTCGCCGTGGGAGCCGGCCTTGCCTCGTGCCGCAATCCCCCCGGGCCCACCGAGACGGCCCGAGCCGCCCAGCAGTCCCGGCGTGCGGGCAGCCTGCCATCGGGCGACTTCGTC
>Ga0315910_10002804_pt1 | contig 15086 bp, 7 predicted proteins | sample EdamamesoilMG_FD_204470 | JGI IMG/M metagenome (GOLD analysis project Ga0315910, IMG submission 204470) | Garden soil microbial communities collected in Santa Monica, California, United States - Edamame soil | ecosystem: Environmental > Terrestrial > Soil > Garden | place: USA: California...
AGGTCCTGCCCATCGTTGCCCCGCGCCCGGCGAATGAAGAGGCGGACCGCGGCTCGCACGAGGACACCAGCGAGTCGACGAGCGCCGCGAGCGCAACGGCCCGTCAGTGCTCCGACCACGTCCACGTGGGCGCCGACCCTGTTCACTTGGGCGCTGCAGCGAGCCAACTCGCGAACGATGCTCCCGCCCGGGCTGCCGCCGCCGCGAGCCCACGGCAAGACGCCGCCCCCGCCACCCGCGCCGATGTCCGTCCGCGCCGCGCCCGGCAAGACATCCCGCCGGCGCTGCGCCGTGCCGTGCTCGCGCGCGACCGGCACTGCCGCGTTCCGGGCTGCCGCCATGCGACCTTCCTCGACGTGCATCACATCCAGCCGCTCTCCGAGGGCGGCCGCCACGAGGCCGCCAACCTCCTCGGCATCTGCTCGGCACACCACCGCGCAACCCATCGGGGCGAGCTGCTGATCGAACGCGAGCGCGACGGGACCCTCACCTTTCGCCACGCCGATGGCTCGCCCTACGGTGACCCGGCGGCGCCCCGAGCCATCGACGCGCACACCAAGGTCTTCGCAGCCTTGCGCCACCTCGGCTTCCGCGAGGGCGAGGTGAAGGCCGTGCTCGCCGAGCTGCGCGGCGACGCCGCGCTCGCGAGCGCTCCCGTCGAGCGCCTGCTGCGCGAAGCCCTCTGCCGAATAAAGCTCAGGGCTCGCTGAAACGCCGCTGATGCAATCAGGGTCGCGCCGCTGGCCATCGATGGCGAGGTGAAGCAGCCGAGAAGGCTCGAAGCAGAGAGAGACGAACGGGCGTGCCCCAGACGAGCCACCAGACCGTGGCGCAGCAGGAGCCTCTTGCTGCCCCACGACCGCGATGCTTGGCACAGGGCGGCGTTGGCGCGCACGGCGCCATTGAGCACGCCGCAAGCGCGGGCACGCCTTCAAAAGGTGCTCACGAGGCTCGGCCATGACAGTCCTGCTCGTGGGTCGAGTGGTTGACCCGCGCCGCGCGGACGAGCCGCGCGGGTCCACGTGCGCCGTGGCGAGGTCTCGTGTCAGGCGGGCGGCCAGGCCGCTGCAGCAGAGTTGGCGTTCTTCGACGCGGGTCTCGGCATGTCGAGGAGGGCAAAAGCGCACGGCGCGATCACCGTGCTCAGCACGCGGCGCCGGAGCTCGCCTCGCACGGACGGGGCGATGAGGCCGTGGCGGGCGAGCTCTCGGTCGAGCGGGCTCGGAGCGATATCCGCTGCGTCCGTCTCTCGCAGGGCGGCCACGAATGCCTCTCGCGCTCGCTCGCGCAGCGTTGCGGGGCCCGATTCGAGCGCCCACGCCACGAACTGCCAGGCGAGCTCGGCGTGGCGCGTCTCGTCGCGAGCGATGCGCGCGAGCGTGGCGCGTGTGGCCTCATCTTCGCAGTGGGCGAGCGCTTCGGCGGCTTCTATCGCCGCCACGGTCTCTCCGATGCAACCTTCGGCGATGGTGCCGAGCACGATGGCCTCCAGGTCGATGGCATCGAGCGCGCCCGTCAGGTCGAGCGGACCCGGCCCCACGTCGCCATCCGAATGGCGCCGGGCAAGCTCGAAGCAGGCGCGTGCGTGAGCGATCTCGTCTCGCATGGCGCTCGCCGCCTGCTCACACAGCTCTGCTGGCGCCCCGAGCGCGAGCAGCTGCAGGGAGAAGCGCGCGAACGCGGCCACGGATGCGTGCTCCATCAGGGCTTGGTCCAGCCAGCCACGGTGGACCGCCTCGCGCAGCGCCGGGCCGAGCGGGGCTGCTGCGCGCGCCGAGCCCTGTTGGGGGTACCAGTCGCAGCGCGCCGCGGCCGGAGCGAGCCGCTCGGCTCCCGCGACGAGGAAAGGCCGGCCGATGACGCATTGGGCATCCGTGCAGAAGCTCGGCGCGCCGGGCTGGACCGAGATTCCAAAGGTGCCTCGCGTGCAGAAGGCGCCACCACAGTCGCTCGGCGTCGCGCACGTGTCCGCCGCCGTCTGGCATGCGAAGGCCTGTCCGCCGCAACCGGGGTCCATGGTGAAGTCGCTGCAAAGGAGGCCATCGCCGCAGTCGGCGTCGGTCGTGCACGACGCGGGACGGCACGCGCCGAAGGGCTCGCCACAGAAACAAGAGTAACCTGGATCGCAGTCGGCGTTGCTGACACAGCCGTAGGCGCAATACGTATCGATGTCGTAGCCGGGCTCGCAGTGTCCGTAGCGCTTGGCAGTGCAATCGGTGTCTCGTCGGCACTCGCCGTAGTAGCCCGCGTCCACGCCCGTGTCGTGATACGAGCGCGGAGCATCGGGGCGCGGCAGCGGGCTCGGCGTGCAGCTGCCGAGAGCCGCGCGATGGACCATGCCGTTGCCGCATTGCTCCCAGCCCCCGCCGAGATCCGTGAAGGGCGCTTCACAGGGCGTCGCCGTCGACGCGCTCCCGCCCGAGCCCGTCCCCACCGTCTGCGCCCCGCCGTTGCCATAAAACGTCGGGCCGCCGCTGTCGCCTCCGGCCCCGACCTCGGGGACCGAAGCGCTGCCTGCTGCAGCGCCCTGCAGCCCCGCTTCCGAGCCCTCCGCGTCGGGGCCACTCGAGCGACCTCCGCAACCCGCCACGCCGAGCGCGCCGAGGATGATCCAGCGCCATCGACCGGTTTGCACGCGCCACTCGAAACCCGTCGGAGCCGGAAGACATCGATCGAACATGCTGTGCCTCTCCAGCCTCACGCTAGCACGCGCCGTGCCCGCTGCGATTCACACTGCAACGGTTGATATTCTCTCGGATTTTCGATGGTGGCGTCGCGTCGCGTAGGCACCGCGTCTGGCACACTCTGGCGCAGCCCACGGATCGGCGCTCCAGTCTGGAGCACGATCGCGGCGCGTGGCTCGCTCACGTAGCGCGAGCGCCCGAGTGCTTCAGCGGCCAGGTCAGGTTGGCGCTCGCAAACATGTCGTCCGGGGTGACATGTTGCAGTCAGCGGCGGCGGGCCTTGGGACGTGCCGCGGGCTTCTTGGCTTGCCGAGGTGCCGCGGGCTTTGGCGCTTGCCGAGCTGACGCGGGCTTTGGCGCTTGCCGAGCTGCCGGCGGCGCCGGCGTTTGGTGCGCTCGCGTGGGATTGCCGGCGAGCTTCGCCAGGCATGCCGCGCCGTCCTTGACCAGCCACACCTTGGGCTGCAGCCCACTCCAGTCGTCACTGATCGCCAGCAGCGTCCACGCGCCGACCGTTTGCCCCGGTCGGCGAAAGCGAGCGGGGCCATTCTCGCCCACGCCGATCGATGCCGATGACCGCCGGGGCGCCTGCTCGACCAGGGTCACGATGTAGACGAAGATGCCTTCGCAGTCGACGCGTGGGTATGTCGGCGGGGGTGGTTGCCCGAGCGTCAGCACTCCCTCGGGGTCGCCGGGCACGACGTCATCGAGCACGGCGCCAAACCCTACGGGGATCGCTCGCTCCGTGGCCTCGGCCAGGGCTTCGAAGGCTCGGGTCACGGCTGTCGGCTGCGACGCACTTTCAGCGCTGTCGAGCGATGGGGCAGCCGTTGACGGGGCGCCCCCGAGCTCGCCTCGGGAGGGGCTCGGCATGGCGGCCGGGGTGCTCTGCGGGGGCGCGGGTTTGCCGGCGGCTCGATCGACAGGGTGTGTGCGCGTGCGAGGCTTCGGGGGACGTGCCGCTCTCGTCTTGGCGACGTCGATGTCGCGGGCAACCTGCCGCGCTCCGTCGATGACCGCCCACGCCTGCCACAAGCCGCTCGTGGCGAACGCCGTCGCCAGCGCTACCGCGAGCCCGGCGCAAGCAAACCCGAGCTGGGCAAACCAGGGTGTCCGCTCGGGCAGGTGCTCGTTCGCCGTCGCGTAGGGCATGCCCCCCGGCTCGGGAGTGTCGCTCGGGAGCCCAGGCCTGCCCAGCTGTGCTCGGTCTGCATTCGCCATCGATCGCGGTTCGGCTTCGGGTGACATGGAGTGCTGCATCGATGCGGTGCCGCGGACGAGCCGGCTGCGGCGGCGTCACGTGCTGCGGCTGCCGCCGGCGCGCTATCGTGTTGCACCCGAGCGCGAGCTCGCCCCCGCGAGCGCGAGTGATACTCATCAGTGTTGCACGGTCCGGCGAAACGTAAAGCACGAAACGCCGACAGCTCGTGTGCGCGCGAACGACAGCGACGAGCGCCCGCACGAGTGTCACTCGAGCGCACCCGAGTCCGCGAGCTCCGTGAACGATGAGCGGCCAATCCCGCATCGCAGCCCGGACGGTCGCGGGAGCGCCCGCCGACGGCGTCTTGCCGATGAGGGCCCAGTCGCCGGACGCCCGTTGGGTCGTATTGCGCCAAGCGCTCGAGGCGCCGACCTCGGGTGACCACCCGTGCCAGCGGCGTGCCGCTTCGCGACTGGCGGCCGGGCCGCGAGTCGTCTCCGCTCGACCGGGGGCAATCGGCTGCACCCGCACGGGCGACACCCCGACGCCCCCGAGCGGGGCGCGGAGCATCGTTCGTTCGAAATTCGCCGCCGTCGGCGCTGGCTACTTGGCGCCTCGCACGCGACGAACGCGCGCCATACACGTCGATCGATCGCGACAGAGCGCTCGCGACAGAGCGCTCGCGACGTCGTCTCGGCTTCGTTCACGCCGCCGCTGCTCCTTCATTATGGCAATGGCCATGGAGGCTCCACTACTGTCGCGTCACTGTCATTTCGACGAGGGGACACCATGGCTTGGATCAGAAAAAACGTCTGGGATCTCATCGCGACGCCTGGCGACCAAACGCTCTACTGGTACGCGCGCGGCGTCGCTGCCATGCAGCAGCGGCCGATCACGGATCCCACGAGCTGGCTGTTTCAAGGCGCTGTGCACGGGCGACCGGGCTGGCCTGACGATCCGGAGCCGGACAGCCCGTGGGCGCAGCTGCCGCGCGACGTACGGGAGACGTTCTGGGACCAGTGCCAGCACAGAACCTGGTTCTTCTTGCCCTGGCACCGCATGTACGTCGGCTACTTCGAGCGCATCGTGCGCGCTGCGATCGTCGCCGAAGGCGGGCCGGAAGATTGGGCCCTGCCATACTGGAACTACAGCAAGTCGGCCGAGCAGGCGCTGCTGCCCACGCCGTTCCGGCAGCCGACGCTGGACGACGGCAGCCCCAACCCGTTGTTCGTGGCGGAACGTAACCCGCCCGCCAACGCGGGCGAGGCCTTTCTGGACGAGCAGGACGTCTCGCTCGGCGCGCTGAACGAGGCGAGCTTCTTTCTGCCCAGCGGCGAAACCGGGACCTCGTTCGCCGGGCCCGAGACGATCTTCGAGCACTTCGGGCCGAGCTCGGGCGCGCTGGAGCGCCTCCCGCACAACCAGGTGCACGTGGAGGTGGGCCGCCCCAACGGGTGGATGCTCGATCCGAACCTCGCCGCCCTGGATCCGATCTTCTGGCTGCACCACGCCAACATCGATCGCCTGTGGGAGGTCTGGCTGCAGGATCCTGCTCACGCCAACACGGACGTCGCCGGCTGGGCCAAGGACGTCGCGTTCGATTTTCACGACGAAGCGGGCGTCCCCCAGAAGCTCACCTCGGAGGTCGTGAGCGACGCGGCGACGTCGCTCTTCGAGTACACCTACGACGAGCTGGCGCCCGCCGTCGTGCCGGCACCGCTGATCGCCGCGGCAGCGCGGACCCCTGCGCCGAGGCCCAGGGCCGCGCTCGCCGCCGCCACTTCGCAACCGATCCCGCTCTCGCAGCAGCGCGTGGCCGTGAGCGTGCCTCGGGCCGCGCCAGCGGCGAGCGCTGCGAGGGCCGCGCTCACGGCGGCCCCCACGCGGGTCTTCCTGAGCCTGGAGGGGATCACCGCCAACAAGCCGGCAGGCGCTTACGACATCTTCATCGGGCTCGAGGGGCCGCAGGCCAAGGAGCAATTCGTCGCGCGGCTGGCGCCGTTCGGAGTCGCCGCGGCGAGCGCCCCGCAGGGGCCCCATCGCGGCGCCGGGCTCTCGGAGACCTTTGACATCAGCCAGGCCGTCGCCCAGCTGCAGGCCAGCGGCGCGCGCAGCGCCGCCGACTACAAGGTGACCATCGTGCCTGTCAAAGGCGCCAACGACGCGCAGGTGACGGTCGGACGCATCGCCATCTACGAGGGGTGAGCCGCTTGAATCTCGCTGCCTCGTGGCTGGGGCGTCGCTGGCTCGCCTTCGCGGGCCCACGGACTCGGCTGCCAGGTGCGCTGCTGCCGTTGGTGGCGGTGGCCTGGTGGCTCATGCTCCGGCATGCCGTGTCGCACGCGTCGCACGCTCCAAGGAACGCGGGGACGGAGGTCGCGGACTGGATGCTCATGGTGATCGCCATGATGCTCCCCTTGCTGGGCCCAACCCTCGCAGAGGTCCGCCGCACCACGTATCCGCCGGCTCACGCGCTGGCCGTCAGCGGCTATGTCCTCGGCTGGTCGCTACCCTGGCTGCTGCTGGCCGCACCCGTCGCCGGGCTGCGGCAGCTCGAGCTCATGCATTCACCCGTGGCCGCAGGGGTAGCGTTCATTGCGTCGGCCGCTTGGGCGTGTACGGCCTGGCATGCGCGGGCGCTGACGAGCTGCGGCCTGCGGCGCCCGCTGCCACCTGCAGGCCTGCCTCTGGCGTTCGGCGCTTGCCGGGAAGGTTGGTCCGCCGGCGTCGGGTGCTGCGTGAGCTGCGCACCGTTGATGCTCGCTTGCACGCTGACGGGGCACAGCGTCATCGCCATGCTGGGTGGCTTCGCCCTGGGCTGGCTCGAGCGCTCGACCTATCGCCCCTCGATCCGGCTCGGCGCGGCCCTGGCGCTGGGCCTCGGCGTGTGGTTTCTGATCTTCCCTGCCGCTCACGATCCGCACCGCGAGCACCAGCACCACCACCACGGCGCCGATTTGCAGCCTCAGGCGCGCGCCGCGCACGCTCCCATCTGACGCGCCCAGCGTCCCCGCGGGCCAGCTCGTGCCGTGACGGTGGCAACGCCGCCACGAGGCGCTATTCGTTGACGACCTGCTCGAAGCCGCCCCAGAACATGCGCTTCCCGTCGAATGGCATGGGGTTATTCCCCATCGCCGGGTCCGCGCGCATCTTCTCGTTGGCGGCGTCGCGCGTGGCTTTGTCGGGGTACTCGATCCAGCTGAAGACGGGTATCTCTCCTTCCTCGGCCTGAGTGGCCCGGTAGAAGTCGGTGAGCGCGCCCTTGGGCACGTCCTCGCCCCAACACTCCACGACGCGCGTGGCGCCGAGCTTCTTGAAATAGCCCACGGCCTCCTTGGCGTGCTTCACGTACGCGGCCTTGTTCGCGCTGGGCACTGCTGCCACGAAACCCTCGATGTAGGGCATATGCTGGTCTCCTTTCGGTTCCGCAAGGAACCGTCGACGACATAGAGCGACCTTTGCGGCGGGCAAGCGGCCCAGGTTTCTCCGCTGGACGAACGGATGCTCGGTCGTGGCGCGCTGTCTCGCCCGTGCGATCGGGCTCGTCGTGTCCCGGGTGTCATGGGCACTGGGGCGCGGTTCGAGTATGGGGAGCGCCGCGCCGGGCCTCGTCAGGGCCCAGCATCCAGCGCCCGTGCAAAGCACGTATGCCACGCCCCGAGACCGCCATCATAGGCGCCCGCGCTGCAGCCGGCGCACGACGAAGCGTCGCACGCGCCCGAGTAGCCGCAGTAGCTGTTGCTCGGGTCACTCCAGGCCCCATCGACGTGACCGCCAATGACCCCACTCAGGCATTTCCCGCACGGGTCCGCGCTGCAGTCGGCGTCGCTGCGACAGCCGGGCGTCGCACACACGTCGAGCCCGTAGACGTTCTTCACGCACACCGCCGGAGTGGTGCAGTCCGTGTCCGCGTCGCAGAGCGGGAAGCAGCCGTTGCGGATCGTGTCGGGGCCGCCGATGTTGAGCTGGGCAAACTGGTCGACGAGCACGCAGCTCTCGCCCACCGAGCAAGAACGCCCATCGCAAGCGCACTCATCCTGCGGGCTCGGCGCACCCGGCGTGCTGCATTCGGTTGGGTCGAGCTGATTACGCGAAGACCAGCCCCGAGACGGCTGCGTCGAGATGTAACCACACCCGCTCTGCGGAACGCCCCCCGCCCCCCCCGTGCCCCAATCCGCCGTACCCCAGGCCGCCGTCTCCTCCGTTCGACGTCGTCTCAGCAACTCCACCAGCGCCCCCCGCATCGTTCGCCGCCGTGCGCCCCTCGCCGCACCCCGCGAGGAGCCCAACCCCCAGCGCCAGGACCGCACCCTGAACTAAACCCATACCCGCATCTACGGCCGGCCGCGCCAATCCTCGCGCTCCTGCAGGCGCCAACATGAGCAAGGTAGACCTCCCCCGAAGCGACCTCGCCCCCCATCGCGACAGACCACCCAAAAACAAACCGTCCCCAGTCTCCACGCGCGCCGCCTGATCGGCAAACATGCCGCCGCAGCGCTCCCGCACGAGCGAGGCGAGCGAGGAGCCGTCACGCTCGCGCCGGAACCGCGAGGCAAGCCAACAACCTCAGCCAACACCGCCCAGGCCACATAGAGTCGAGGCGCCAGGGCGTGCGGAGCACCACATCCCAGGTCGCGATCGCCTGTTAAACTCGCAAAGACCCCCCCGAACACGACCCATGTCCCGCAAAACGCCCGGTCCCCCAAGAGCCGAAGCGAGGCTCCGGCGCGAGCGTGACGGCTCCTCGCTCGCCCCCACACGCGACGGGTTACCCTGCTGCGACTCAACAAACAAGCCGACTGCCGTACCGGCGCCGCGTGGTCACGCCCATCCGGCGGCCACCACGAGCACGAAAGCCCCGGCGCGCACGAGCCCCAAATTCCAGATCAGGATCAGCGCAGCGTGCCGAGCTTGTCGCGGTGCTCGCTCTGGGCGCGGTTGTAGTCGTCTTGCTCGAGCCCGAGCGCGCGGGTGACCTGGCGCATGATGTTTTGCTCACTCGGGCTGATGGTGTTGTCGGTAGCGGCGAGCGACACCAGCATCTCGAGCACGTGCAGGCGCAGATCGCGCGTGCCCAGCTCGCGCAGCGTGCGGGCGAAGCGCGACGTGTGCACGCTGGCCAGCTCGATCCGATGCTCCTCGAGCGCGCTCACGATCACCTGGGCGCCGCCGATGCCCAGGCCCTCGACGCCGCCGAGCAGCCGCTCGATCTCGCGCGCCTCGGGCCCCGAGAAATCGCGGTCTGCGTAGGCAACGCCGGCGAGCAGGCCCGCGCAGGCCGTGACGATCGAGACGGTGTCTGCGTCCGTCTCCGGTGGCAACGCTCCAGCGACCACCGTCTGCAGGTGCGCGTCCGCGGAGGCCGACGCCTCGGTGTCGGCGTCAGCTCCGTTGTTCCAGAAAAATCGCATCAGGCTTCCGGGATCATGCTCTCGCGCACCTGGAGCTCCTCCAGGAACGTCTTGGCCTCTTGGTAGTCGGGCTCGGTGGTGAGCGCGCGTTTGGCGAGCAGCGCCGACTTCTTCACGTCGCCGCGGTGCTTGGCGATCGCCGCCTGGCGCAGGTAGGCCTCGGCGCGGCTCATCGGGCCGGGCGTCTTCAGCAGCGTCACGAGCTGCAGCGCCTTGATGGCCACGTCGAACTCGCCGCGCGACATCGCGAGCGCTGCCAGCTCGGAGGCGACGGCGCCGTTCTGCCGGTCGCTGTAGAGAGCCGCCTCCAGCCACGCGAACACCGCCTCCTCGTCGCCGGCGGCCGTGGCCACCTTCGCCATGGCGTGTTGCAGCAGCGAGAGCTCGGGCGAGCGCCGCTTGCCGTGGCTGCGGATGGCTTCGTCGAGCCGCCCCGCGGCGTCCTCGATGTGGCCCTGCTGGACCTGGACCTCGACCAGCTTGACGATTGTCTTGGCGTCGTCTTCCAGGGTCAGCGCCTCGGTGTAAGCGCCGCGCGCCTCGTCCAGCGCACCCTCCTCGGCTTGCCGGTACAGGTCGCCCGCGTTCACCAGCAGCTCGAAGCGCTGGTGTTTGTCGGCCGTGGTCCGCGCCTCCGCGAGCAGCATGTTGGCCCAGCCCTTGTAGGCCTTGGCCGCCTGGTACATCTTGCGCAGCCGCTTGCGGATGCTCTCTTCTGCAGGGAACTGCGCGTGCACGAGCTCGAGCGCGTCTTTCGCAGCCAGCGGGTCGCCGATCTTCTCGCAAGCTTCGGCCAGCTTGGAGACGACGCCCAGCTGCTCCTCGCCGCTCGTGAGCGGGACCAGGCCCCGGTACGCATCGGCGGCCGTGCCCCAGTCCTCGCGCTGGGCCGCGAGGTTCCCGAGCTCGAGCTGCGCCGCCTTGTCGCCGGGGTTCTGCGCGACCCAGCCGTTGATCAAGGCGACCGCGGCGTCGATCTGATCGAGCTGGCCCAGCACGCGCGCCAGCTCCATCGTGGTCTTGCCGCGCTCGAGCCGCGCCTCCTCCTCGGGCCGGGCCTCGAGCAGGGCGAGCTTCTCGGTCAACGCCCGCGCCAGATCGCGCCGCGCGCGCTCCAGGTTGAGCCCCGCCGCGCGCGTCAAGTCGAGCAGCGCGAGCTCGACGTTGTCGAGGTTCGTCGGATCGAGATCGAGCCGGATCCGCCCGCGCAGGTGATAGAGGCTGCCGAGCTCGGCGTCCTGCTGCGTGTAGAGATCGATCGCGCGGCCCAGGTGCGAGAGCGCCCGTTCGGGCTCGGCCGCCGACAGCCAGCGCTCGGCGATCTTCGCGAGCAGCTCGGCATCGGGCGCGCTGGCGGCGCTGGCGAGCTCGAGCGTCTCTGCCGCGCGCCGCGGATCGCCCAGCTCGCGATCGTAGATCAGCGCCGCTTGCTCGATCTGCTCGCGCTTCAGCAGCGGGTTATCGAGCTGGGCGGCATGATCGCACAGCGCCTGCGCGAGCTTGTCCCAGGAGTCGTGCTGGCGGTACCACTGCACGCGCTCGGCGTGCAGCGTCTCGCTCTGCGGGGCGCGCTCCAGGCCGCGCTCGAGCGCGCGCTCCACACCGGCGAAGTCGTCTTGCGCCTTGTGCAGCGCGACCAGCTCCAGCGTGCGGTTGACCGCCGCCGGGCCCGACTCGAGCGCGATCAGCTGGAACAGACCGCGCGCGCGATCGTTGATGTACTGATCGGTGTCGCACAGCGCGAGGAACGCCTCCAGCATCTCGCGGCTGTCGCCGCCGATGGCGAGCGAGCCGCGGTACACGTCGAGGGCCGCGTCGCGATCGGTCGCCGCCAGGATCTTGCCCAGCCGGATCGTGCCGGTGGTGACGCCGGCCTTGTCCCCGCGCTCGCGCGCCAGGTTCAGCCGCTGCTCGATCACGCCGTGCAGCTCGGACAGACGCCCCTGACCTTCCAGCAGCTGCTCGAGCAGCTCGGCGGCCTCGTTCGAGCCGGGCTCTTCCTCGAGCAGCGCCTTGAGCGCGCTCTCGGCCTCTGCTTTGCGGCCCGCGTCGATCAAGATGCGCATGCGTTCGATGCGCAGCGAGTGGCGCAGCGCCGTGTCGTCGACGGCGCGCTCGATCGCCGAGATGCGCTCCTCGAGCTTTCCGGACTCGCCGCTCTTGCGATACACGTCGAAGAGGGGGCGCCAGACGCGCACGTTCGTGGGTTCCTCCTCGAGCAGGCGCTCGTAGACGGAGGAGGCGAGGGCGAGATCCCCGAGCTCGTTCTGGGCCAGGCCCGCCAGGCGCAGCTCCAGCTCGAAGGCGTCTTCGCCGTGCACGTTCGGGATGGCGCGGCCGAGCAGCTCGGCGGCCGCGCGCGCGTCCCCGTTTTTCTCGTACACCGTCGCCAGCGCCCCGACGGCCCAGGCGGCCTCGCCCAGCTGTCCGCCGTTTTCTGCCAGCTGGACCGCGGCGGCCAGCAGCTGCTTCTCCGTCTCGAGCTCGCCTGCGGCGCGGGCGAGCTCGACGGCCTCGCTCATGTCGGCCAGGTTGGCGGTGCCGAGCCGCGCGGCGTGGACCAGCGCCACGAGCAGCGCGCTCGGGTCGCCGGCGTCGCGCGCGACTCGCTCCAGCAGCTCGACCACGTCCTGCGTGGGCGGGTTGGCGCTCAGCGACGACGAGAGCAGCTCGATCACGCGCCGGGCGTCGCCGTCGCGGGCCAGCGCCACGTCGATGTGTTGCACGGCTTCGGCGGGGCGGCCTTGGTACAGGTCGAGGGTGCCCAGCCGATACAAGACCTCGGTGTAACGCGCGGGCGCCACGTCCGGGTCTGCGTGGTCGATGAACGACTCCAGCGCCCGCGCCAGCGCGCGGGGGTCGCCGCCGACGCCAGCGCGCTCGACCGCCTCCAGGCACTCGAGCGGGCGCTGCCCCGTGGCTTGCGCGCGCTGGTAGTGGGAGGCGGCGCCGGCGCTGTCGCCGCGCGCTTCGCAGGACGCGCCCAGCGCGAGCCACAGGTCGCACGCGAGCGCGGGGTCTTCGCCCATGACGCGCTCGGCCAGGCCCGCCACCTCGACCAGCACGCGCTCGATCTTGCCGGCTTGCGCCCCGAGCGCGAGCGTCGCTTGCACGAGCCCGCTGGCTGCCGGGTTCTTCGTGAGCGCGGACAGCCGATCGTCGAGGGCGGCGTCCGGGCGGCCCAGGCTGATCAGCACCTCGGCGCGGCTCTCGAGCACCGAGCTGAGGGCGAGCGGCTCGCGCGTGCGAGCGAGCCGCTGATCGAGCACGCGCAGCAAGAGATCGTGGTTGCCGGTCTCGCGCAAGGCTTGCTCGAGCCGCTTGGCTTCTTCACCGTCATGCGCACCGGACTCCAGCGCCGAGTCGAGCAGATCCTTGGCGCGCTCCGTCTGCCCGAGCTGGGCCGCGATGCGGTACAGCTCGAACAAGATCGAGCTCTCGCCGAGGCGCCCCTTCGGGCGCGCCTCGCCGGGGCGCGAGCGCCGTCCGAGCAGCAAGAGCAGCGTGCGGTAGGCGCGCTCGGCCTCCTCGAGGTGGCCCTTTTCGCGCGCCACCTCGCCGAGCAGCTCCAGCATCTCGATGTTGTCTTTCTCGACCTTGGACGCGAGATCGAGCTGCTCCAGAGCCAGATCGAGATCGCCGCTGGCGCGGGCGATCTGCGCGAGCTGGAAATGCACGCGCGCGCGCTCGGGCGTGCGCCGCCGCCCGAACTCCTCGAGCAGCTGCGTGAGCAGCCCGCGCGCTTCGTCGTAGCGGCCAGCGTGGCGCTGCGCGTCCGCCAGCGAGAGCTTGAGCTCGCGGTCCTTGGGCTCCAGCGCCACGGCGCGCTCGAGCAGCGGGATCGCGAGCTCCAGCTGTCCGAGCTCGACGCGGCGCACGTGCGCGGCGTGGCGCAGGTACTCGACCTGCTGCGCGGGGGTCTCGGCGTGCTCGGCGCCCTCGGTCAAGAGCGGGGCGAGCAGCTCGTGGTCGCGCTGGGCGCGGTACGAGTCGGCGAGCAGCGCGCGCAGCTCGGACGCCTTGGCGTCGCGCGCGAGCCCCTCGATCAGATACGAACGGGCGCGCTCCTCCTCGCCGGCCGCTCGCAGCGCGGTGCCGAGACCGAGCAAGGTCGCGCGCCGCGCGGGCAGATCGTCCTCGGACGTGAGCTCCAGCCGCTGCTCGTACCAGGCGACGGCGGCGGCGTTATCCCCGCGCGCCAGCGTCAGCCGCGCCAGCGCGTCGAGCACCTCGGGCGACGGCGCGAGCTCCACGCTCGCGCGGTAGGCGGCGAGGGCCCGCTCGATGTCGCCGAGCGAGCGCTCGCACAGGCGACCGGCGCGCGCGAACAGCAACGCGGCGTGCTCGGGCTCCTCGTCCGCGACGCGCTGCGCCTGGGTCGCGAGCAGGTCGACGAGTGAAGCGTGCTGGCCCGCCTCGCTCAGGATGTGCTCCAGCTCGTCGAGCGACAGGACGTGGCCGGGGCTCTCCTCGACGTTCTCGCGCAGCACGGCCACGCGCCGCTCCGCGCTCTCGCCGAGCAGCGCCAGGATGCGCGCCTCGTCGAGCCGCAGCTCCAGCCGCCGCTCGAGGGGCGGCCCGAGCTCGCGCTCCTTCTGGCGCAGCTCGAGCAGCTCGCGGTAGCTCTCGGAGGCCTCGTAGATGGATCCCAGCAGCGCGATCGCGCCCGCGTGGCCCGGCTGCTTGCCGAGGATGCCGCGGCAGATCTTGGCGCCGAGCTCGTCGTCGCCCAGGTTCTCGACCGCCACCACCGCCGCGCGGTAGCTCAGCCCGATGCAGCGCTCCGGATCGAAGGGCAGGGCGGCGCCCTCGACCAGCAACCCGAGCGCCTCGTTGTAGTGACCGCGGCTCAGGGCGAGCTTGACCAGCTCCTCGATCGACCACCAGGCGACCCGATCGGCGTCGCTCTGCGCCGAGGGCTCGCCGCGCGCCACGATGCGCTCCAGCTCGGCGCCCGCCATGCGGCGGGCGCGCTCGAGGATCGGCTGGGCCAGATCGGGATCGTCGACGGTCAGGCGCGCCACGCTGGCGGCCTCGTGCAACACCAGCAGATCGTCCGGTGTCACCTCGGCGAGCAGCAGCAGCGTCTCGACCAGCGGGCGACCCGGCTCGCGCCGGCGTAGCTCGGCCAGCATGCGCAAGGTCTCGGGCTCGGGCTGGCTCGCGACGGCCGCCGACAGCCACAGCTCGGCCGATTTGGGGTCGGAGCGGTGATCGCGCAGCCAGACGCCGAGCTCGCGCCTCAGATCGTGGGACACGCGCGGCGCGAGGCTCTTCTGGCGTTCCAGCCCCTCTTGCACCGCGTGCGTGATGCTCTCCCAGGTGCGCCCCTGATCGGCAGCGCCCGCGACCGCGTCCGCGACGGCGCGATCGACATGCCCGAGCGCGACGGCGTTGTTGATGAAAGCCGAGGCGACCTCGCCCCAGGCGCGCTGCCGCGTCGCCACGCGCGCGATGGCGATCGTCGCGTCGCGGTGGCCCGGCTCCTGGCTCGTGATCTGCCGGTAGCAGGCCAGCGCCGCTTCGCGATCCTCGATGCGCTCCTCCAGGATGCGGCCGCGCTGGTAGCGCAGGTGCTGGGCGCGCGCGCTGTCCGTCGAGCGCTCGATGGCGCGTTGATAGCCGGTGACGGCGATGCCCCACTCGCCGCTCACGCGCGCCAGCCGCACCAGCTCGGTCTCGAGCTCCGGGCTGGGATCGATCTCGAACGCGCGGCACAGGTAAGCGAGCGCCCCGCTCGGGTCCTGCGCGCGCTGCTCCAGGATCACCGCCGCCTCGAGCAACACGGCG
>Ga0315910_10002805_pt1 | contig 15085 bp, 9 predicted proteins | sample EdamamesoilMG_FD_204470 | JGI IMG/M metagenome (GOLD analysis project Ga0315910, IMG submission 204470) | Garden soil microbial communities collected in Santa Monica, California, United States - Edamame soil | ecosystem: Environmental > Terrestrial > Soil > Garden | place: USA: California...
CGCTTGGCGGCCTCGCCAGCCCCGACGGCTTTCAACTCCGAGGAGAGCCGTTTCCGAAACTCGACGAACTGTTCGAGCGGCGCTCGAAACAGGGACTCGATGGCTGTCTCTTCGACCACGTCCGTAGAGTAGCATTCCACCGCCTTGGTTGGCGCAAGATGAGAGGTCGTACCAAGCCGTGGCACGTGTGCTAGCGTCCCTCGATGCTACGTTCCTTATTCTCGCGATACGCGCCGTGCTTGCTGTGCGGGGCGCTCACCTGGACCGGCTGTGGGGGAGACTCGTCGCTCCCACCCGGAGGCCAAGACCCCAGGTTGACCGGCGGAAGCAGCTCGAGCACCACAGGCGCGGCCGAACCCTGCGCCCAGCCAGGGGACGTGGCCGACGAGAGCATGCTCAAGACTGCATTCGAGGACCACTTTGCCATCGGTGTGGCGCTCAACAACCCCGTGTTTTCGAGCGTCGATGAGCCGCGCGCCGCGCTCGCTGCCAAGCACTTCAACCGCACCACGGCTGAAAATGCCATGAAGTGGTCCTCGATCCAACCGACCGAAGGTGAGTTCGCGTTCGAGAGTGCTGACGCCTTCGTCGAGTTTGCCGAAGCCCACTCGATGCAGGTCCACGGCCACGTGCTGGTGTGGCACCAACAGACTCCCGCCTGGGTGTTCCAGAACGCGAGCGGCGGCGCCATCGATCGTGACGGGCTCTTGGCACGCGTCGAAGCTCACATGAACGCGCTGGCGGAGCGCTATGGTTCGCGCATTGCGTCTTGGGACGTGGTCAACGAAGCGTTCGAGGACAGCGGCGCGCTGCGTGCAACGCCGTGGCTGGAAATCATCGGGAGTGACTACATCGAGCAGGTGTTTGCCATGGCGGACCGGATCTTTCCCGACGCAAAGCTGGTTTACAACGATTACAGCCTGTACAACACCGGCAAACGTGACGCGGCTATCGCGATGGCAAAGGCCCTGCGCGAGGCGGGCGTACGCATCGACGCCATCGGGGAGCAGGGCCACTACAACCTGACGCGCCCAACCACCAGCGAGCTCGACGCCGCACTCACCGCCTTCGCAGCTGCAGATCTCGATATCTTGGTGACGGAGCTCGACGTGGATGTCTTGCCGCGTGACACGACGGGTGCGGATCTCGACGACACGATGGAACCCGATCCGGCCATAGACCCCTACGTCGATTGCATGCCCATCAGCATGGACCAAACCATCGCGGCGCGCTGGAGCGCGCTCTTCGGGGTGTACGTGAACCATGCGGCTTCGATCAGCAGCATCACCTTCTGGGGACTCGACGACTCGCAGTCGTGGCTGAACAACTTCCCGGTTCGGGGTCGCACGAACTATCCGCTGCTTTTCAACCGTCTGCTCCAGCCCAAATCTGCCTACGCCAGCGTGGTGCGCGAAGCCGAGCTCTGATCGCCCCGCTGCCACAGCTGCTGCGGCAATTGCGCACCAGTCCGTCCCGATTGGAGAAGCTGGGGGGCAGATCGGTACCATCCTGCCTCAGCCAGGCGACGGATCAGCCAAAGTTGTACCAATCGAGGAGTACTCCTCGAGCCACCAGCGCTCGGAGAGTCGACAGAGATCGACTCTCCCACTGGCTGACGCCACCGATTCCAAGATAGACTTGGCTTCGGGTGCGTGACACGTGAGGTAGTGTTGTCCAAGCTCCTTACTCGTCCGAGAGCTTCGCCACGCCCGCTGCTTGCGGGGGTTGTCTGGGGACTGATCGGTGCTCTGGTCCTGACGCTGCCGAAGCTCCTGTTCATCGACGAGATCGGAGAGCCGACGCCGTTCCTACTCTACTTCGCCGCGATCATGCTCGCGGCTTATCAGGGTGGGCTGTACGCGGGGCTCCTCACCACCCTGCTGTGTTCCGGACTCAGTGTAGCGTTCTTCATCGGCGGAGCTCACAGTCCGCTCGAGTCTCGAGTGCTCATGATGCTGATCGTGTTCGGTATCGAGGGTGTCGCCATCTCGCTCCTCACCGATCGCTTCGTGAGCGAGCGCCTACGTTCGAACGCCACGCTCGCCAAGCTCCGTTCGACGCGCGACAAGCTCGACCTGGTACTCAGCGGCACGGACGAAGGTATCACACTACAAGACGGCCGCGGCAAACTGGTGTACGCTAATCGGCTCGCCGCGGAGCTCACGGGCTGTCGTTCGCCGCGCGAGCTCTTGCGTCTACCGCCCGCAGAGCTGCGCGAGCGATTCCAGATTTTCGACGCCGAGGGGAAGCCGTTCCCTTTCGATCGGCTCCCGGGACGCGTCCTGCTCGAAGGTGGCGCGCCGAGGGAGGTCCTGGTCCGGTTTCGAGTCCGCGGCGGCTCCGAGGACCGCTGGAGTCTGATCCGCGCGAACGCCGTTCGTGACGGGCACGGCGCGGTGCGCTTCGTCGTGAACGTGTTTCGCGACGTCACCGAAGAACGACGGCAACAAGAAGCGCTTGGTCTCGCGCAAGAGTGGTTCCAGATTGCCTTGCGCAGCATCGGGGACGCGCTGATCACCACCGACGCCGAAGGCCGGGTGAACCTGCTGAATCCGGTGGCGGAGGCGCTTACGGGCTGGTCGAGCGAGGACGCGGTGCGGCGCCCTCTCGAGGAAGTCTTCCCGATCGTCAACGAAGACACCCGAAACCGGGTCCAGAGTCCGGTCGAGCAAGTCTTGCGCGATGGCGTCGTGGTAGGCCTCGCCAATCATACGCTGCTGATTCGCCGCGATGGCAGCGAGATCGCCATCGATGACAGCGCTGCACCCATCGTCGATGGCAACGGCAAGTTGACGGGGGTCATCTTGGTGTTTCGCGATGTCACCGAAAAACGCGCGCTCGAGCGGCGCCGTGCGTTCCTCGTCAGCGCCACTCGCGAGCTGAGCTCTTCGCTAGACTACAAGGCCACGCTGGGAACAGTGGCGCGCCTCGCCGTGCCCTCGATCGCCGATTGGTGCGCCGTCGATATCCTCGAGGAAGGCAAGCTCGAGCGTCTCGCCGTGGCCCACGTCGACCCGACCAAGGTCGAGTGGGTCAAGCACGTCCGACAACGTTACCCGAGCGACCCCGACGCTCCGCGCGGTGTGCACCGGATCTTGAAGACCGGCGAAGCAGAGATGATCGCGACCCTCTCCTCCGAGCTCGTCGAGTCCGCGGCGCAGGACGCCGAGCACCTCGAGATCTTGAAAGAGCTCGGCCTGCGTTCGTATCTGGGGGTCCCGCTCGCGCACGAGGGCACCACCTTCGGCGTCATCACCATGGTCATGGCCGAGTCGGGCAGACGCTACACGAAGGACGACCTCGAGCTGGCAAAGAGCTTGGCCGATCGCGCCGCGCTGGCCGTGACGAACGCGCGCCTCTACCAGCGAGCGGCCCGCGCGCACGACGAAGCGGTGCTGGCCAGCCGCACCAAGGACGAGTTCTTGGCGATGCTGGGGCACGAGCTCCGGAATCCGCTGGCGCCGATTCAGACCGCGCTCGACCTGATGCGCTTGCGAAGCGGCGGCAGAGTGGCGACGGAGCATCAAGTGATAGAGCGCCAGGTCAAACACTTGGTGCGGTTGGTCGACGACCTGCTCGACGTGTCGAGGATCGCTCACAATCGGGTCGAGCTCGAACGCAAGCGCGTCGATCTGAAGGATGTCGTCGAACGCGCGCTCGAGCTTGCCTGGCCTCCGAACAGCGGCCGCGCGCACACGCTGCACGTAGAGCTCAGCGCCGACCTCGTCGTGCTCGGCGACGCGATTCGGCTGGCTCAGATCGTGGCGAATCTGCTGTCGAATTCGATCAAGTACACGCCCGCCGGCGGCTCGATCTGGGTGGAAACCCGGCGTGAAGGCGAAGACGCGCGGATCAGTGTGCGCGACGACGGACAGGGGATCGGCCCCGACACGCTGGCCCGGGTCTTCGACATGTTCGTGCAGGAGCCTCAGGCGCTCGACCGCGCGCGCGGGGGGCTCGGCCTCGGTCTCGCTATCGTGCGCAGTTTGGTGCTCGCTCACGGCGGTATCGTGACGGCTCACAGCGACGGGCCCGGACGCGGCTCCGAGTTCGTGATCCGCCTCCCGCTCTCGCTCGAAAGGCCAGCGACCATTCCACCTCGCCCGCCTTCGACTCCTCCGCGCGCCGCCGAGCGCGTGCTCGTGGTCGATGACAATCACGACGCACGCGAACTGTTGGCGCGGCTGCTTGGATTCCTGGGACACTCCACCTGGACCGCGGACAACGGGCTCGATGCGCTGGCGATCGCCGCCGCGCATCACCCCACGCTCGCGCTACTCGACATAGGGCTGCCCGGCATGGACGGCTACGAAGTTGCGAAGCGGCTCAAGTCGCTGCACGGCCTCGGCCACCTGAAATTGGTGGCGGTCACAGGCTACGGGCAATCCGTCGATCGCGCACGCTCGTGGGACGCGGGCTTCAGCGCGCACATCGTGAAGCCCCTCAGCCTGGAAAAGCTCACGGATCTCGTCGGGACGTCGGGCGAGGACGGCGTTCAGACACAAGCGTAGCGAATCTACGGAGGGCCCCTCGTCAGCGGGCGGGCACGCTGCGTAGCGGCCCGCTGATCGTCTCCGTTACGGGGTGGGGTGAGTTTCGACGCTACCGATCACCATACGCTGCCCAGCGCGAACACCCGACAGCGTCGCCACGACCGGACCCGCGAGCAGGCTCAGGCGCGCGAGCGGCGCTTCGCACACTGCGTACAGCACCCCCTCTTCCGGATCGCACTGCACGTCGCGAAACGTTTTGATGGGCTGCCCGGCGAGCGTGCGGCACTCGACCTCGAGGTGGTCGAACCCGCGAGCATCGATCACGATCTTCGTCACTACGATTTCGACGTCGTCAGGAAACGGCGTGAGGTCGACGCGTGCGCCAGCGGCGATCTCGATGGTGTGGATACGGAAGCCGCGCGCGTGCAACGCCTCGACCTGGGCGCGCGTGCTACCCATTGCCAATCCTCCGCGCCCCTGCAAGAAGCGTCCCAAAAGCGCCAAGCGATCGACGAACAAAGCGTCGGAAGCTGCGCCGGCGGCGGCCCGTTCGAACAGCTCTTCTTCGTAGGCGAGCGCCTCCGCTTCCGGCAGCACACCGCTCGCGTAGTCGTCCAGGAGCTGGAGCGCTTCTGCCGACGTCGTCACGCTGCCTCCCACGAGATTGTGCGCGACATGCACTCTCTGAGACTCGAGAGCGCACGGTGCCTCAGGATGCGCGCATTCGCTTCGGTGACACCTAGCGCCTGCGCCACGCTGTCGTTGCCCTGCGCTTCGATGAAGCCCAAGCGCACGACCTCGCGGGAGCGCTGCGAAAGCCGGCTCAGACAATCCTCGAGGTGGATCAGCTCGTAGGGACAATCGCGCGCCGTCGCCTCGGGAGCGAGCGGAGCGAGGGACTCGCCGAACTGCTCCCAGAGTTCGGCTCGCCGTTCGTTCATGCGGGCGCGATCGAGCGCTAGCTTCCTGCAAATCCCCAGCACATAGCCTCCGAGCCGCTCGGGTTCTTGCACGCTGCCGCGACGCAGCGCTTCGACGAACAGCAAGAGTACGTCGTGGGCGAAGTCTTCGGTAGCCTCGACGCCTCGCAGGCGCCGGCGAGCGAACGCGCGGACCGCCGGCGCAAAACGCTGACTCAGGGTCGACTCGGCTTGCCGATCGCCATGAGCGGCCCGCTCGACCAATTCCGAGAGCGTCGGGAGGGACGGGGCTGGGGCGACCATCTTCCTGGCAGTCTATCCAAGCCCGACCCACGGGCAAGGGCGCGCACCGGGGGGCGCTCGCCCCCAAAAAAAAGGACGTCGGGTGGGTGTAACGTTCTGACGTCTCACACCACTTCAGCGGGCATGAGTTCATCAGTTCTGAAATCTCGGCTCGTGCGCTGTCTGCTCGGTCTTGGCGCGGTAGCCCTGCTCGCGTTGGTGGTAACGGAGCTTCGGGCGGAACGAACCATCGACGCCCCCTACCCGAACCTCCACACCTCGCACGCTGCAGCCGTGATCGAGCGCGGGCGCTACCTGGTCGAAGGACCCGCCCATTGCTCCGAGTGTCACGGGAAACCAAACGCCCGTGGGGTACCCGAGCGCGGCGGCCCGCTCGCGGGTGGGTTCGCCTTCCACCTGCCCGTCGGAACCTTCTACGTGCCGAACATCACCCCCGACCCCGAGACGGGGATCGGCCGCCACAGCGACGCGGAGCTCGCTCGCGCGCTTCGCCACGGCGTCATGCCCGACGGCAAGGTGATGCTGCCCTTCATGCCGTTCGCCAATCTGTGCGACGACGACTTGACCGCGATTCTCTCGTATCTGCGCGCGCAGCAGCCCGTGAAGCACGCGGTCCCCGAACACGAGATGAACGCCCTCGGCAAGGTCGTCGCCGCCTACGTGCTCGAGCCCAAGGGCCCAAGCGAACCGGTTCAGAAGAGCGTGACCCCGGAAGCCACCGCAGCGTACGGGCGCTACCTGACACACAACGTCGGCAACTGCATCGCGTGCCACACCAAGATGGACTTGCGCACCGGAGCGTTCGCGGGGCCCATTTTCGGTGGCGGGGCAGTCCATGAGTCGATCACGAATCCGACGGAACGCTTCGTTTCGCCGAACCTCACGCCCGACCCACGCTGGGGGTGGCTGCAGGGGTGGACCGAAGACAGCTTCGTGGCTCGGTTCGAGGCCGGGCGAGTCCACGAGCACTCGCCCATGCCGTGGGAAGCGTTTCAAGGCATGAGTGAGAATGACCTGCGCGCGATCTACCGATACTTGAAGACACTGCCAGCGGCGCCAGGCGGCCCGGATCCGGAGCAGCGCCAGGTGCGCGTGGCTGCAAAGTAGCGGGCCCGTTCGCGCGAGCTCCCGCACGCGAGCGTCCGCACGGACCTACTCGGCGGGCGCACCCACCATCGCCTTATCGAGCGCGTGCTCGCCGCCCCCGAGCAACGTTTCGAGCTCTTGTTCGCCCCGATCGCGGGCTTTGCTCCTGCCGCGCCGCGTGAGCCAGTCGCGCACATCGTCGACCAAGCTGTAGATGACGGGCACAGCGAGTAGGGTCAACAGCAAGGACAGCGTCTGGCCACCCACCACGATGCTGGCGGTCGCTTTGTTGAAGCCGGACCCGATACCCTTGGACAGCAACAGCGGCGCCATGCCGGCGACAAAAGCGATGGTGGTCATCAAGATCGGACGCAAGCGTTCACGGTTGGCTTGCATCAGCGATTCGAAGCGACCGAGCCCCATGCGCCGCAAGTGATTGGTGTGATCGACCTGCAAGATGCTGTTCTTCTTGACCACGCCGAACAGCACGAGCAATCCGAGCATCGAGAACATGTTGATGCTCTGATTGAAGAGCTTGAGGCTGATGAAGGCGAAGGGCACCGTGAGCGGCAGCGTCGCGAGGATGATGGCGGGGTACAGCCACGACTCGAACTGAGCCGCCAAGATCAGGTACATGAAGACGAAGGCCATGCTGAGCGCAAGCGCGAAGCCAGCCGCCGTTTCCGCCTGAGACTTCGATCGCCCGATCGGGCGTAACTGGTAGCCCGGACCGAGGTCGAGCTTCTTGAACTCGTCCTGGATGATGGCGCTGACGTCATTGTCGCCGGCGCCAGCGGCGGCGTTGGCGAGCAAGGTGATCTGGCGCTCGCGTGCGTAGCGATTGATACGAGACGGGCCAGTGCCTTCCTTCCAGCTCACGACCGAGCTCAGCGGCACGCTCCCGTACTTGGTCGACGGCACTGTCATCAGGCTCAGCGAACTCGCGTCGGTGCGGTAGCGTTCGTCGGCCCGAATGCGGATCTCGTACTCTTCACCCTGGTCGGGGTAGGTCGAAGCCTTCAAGCCAGCCACCAACATTTGCAGCGTGCTGGCGACGTTCTGCACGTTGACACCCAAGTCGGCTGCACGATCGCGATCGATGGTGACCTGCACCTCGGGCCTGCCGGGAATGTTCGTGGTGTCGACGTCCACGGCCTTGCCGCTCTTCTTCATCGCAGCGGTGATCTTGTTGGCGCCGCGCTCGAGCGCACCGAAATCGGGGCCGGACATCACGAACTGGATACCCTGCGTGTTGCCACCCACGGCGATGTCGGGCACCTCGGAGATGTTGATGCGCAGGTTCTTGGGCAAGGCGGGAATGATGAGCTCGCGCGCGTTGTCCATGATCTGGAACTGAGTCAGCTGGCGCTTGCTCGGGTCGAGCAAGTCGACGTAGAGCTGCGCGTAGTTGCGCGACTTCTGGTCGTCTTCAGCCACGGTGATCAAGACGTGCGTCACCGCCGGCAACTGCCGAACCAGCGCGCTGGCACGCTCCGCGTAGAGCAACGTCTCTTCGGAGCTGGTGCCTTCGGGCGTGCGCAGGCTGACCTGGAACTTGGCCTTGTCGTCGAGCGGCAAGAAAGAACCCGGCAGCGACTTGGCGACCGGCATGCACGACCCGAGCGTGGCAGCGCAGGCCAGCACCACCACCCAGCGGCGCTTCAGCGAAAACCCGAGCATGGCCATGTAGACACGCTCGATCGGTCGATAGAAGAAGTCGACCAAGCGCGTGAGGAAGCTCGAGCTCGAGTGGCCAGTCAGCATACGCGCCGACATCATGGGTGTGAGCGAGAAGCTCACGATCAGCGACACGCCGATCGAAAAGGCCATGGTGTACCCGAAGCTCTTCAAGAAACGCCCGGGAATGCCGCCGATGAACGCGACCGGAATGAACACGGCCATCAGTGACAGCGTGGTGGCGAGCACCGCGAAGCCGATTTCCTTCGTGGCCAGCACCGACGCCGGAAATGGTTTCATCTTCTTCTCGTCGATGAAACGAATGATGTTCTCGAGCACCACGATGGCGTCGTCGATGACGATGCCCACCGCGAGCGCCAGCGCCAGGAGCGTGATATTGTTCAGCGTGTAGCCCTGTATCCACATCAACCCGAAGGTGCCGATCACGGAAATCGGGATCGCCAGCGCGGCGATCAGGGTGCTTCTGGCGTTACCGAGGAACAACAGCACCACCCCCGCCGCCAGCAGCGCGCCGACGATCAGATGCTCGATCACCGAGTGCACGCTAGTGCGGATGCTTTGCGAGTTGTCGCGAATGACCGTCAGCTCGACGCCCTTCGGCAGCCCCTGGCGCAACTCACCGATGCGTTTGAAGACGTTGTCGACGACCTCGATGGTATTGGTGCCAGATTGCTTGACGATCGACAGCACCACCGCTTCCTGGCCGTCGTAGCGCGCGATGCTTTCGACGGCCTCTTCCGTGTCTTCGACCTTGGCGACGTCGGAAATCCTGAGGATGCGGCCATTCTGCGAACGCACCACCAGACGCGCCACGTCCTCCACCGAGTCGACACGGCCTTTCACCCGCAGCGTTACGCTCTCTGGACCCGTCTCGAGGTTGCCACCGGGCGTGGTCAGGTTCTGCGATTCGAGCGTGCGCATGATGTCGACCGGGGTCAGCCCCTCGGCGCGCAACGCGAGTGGATCCATCAATACGTGGATCTGGCGTTCGCGGCCACCGATCAGCGTCACTTTGCCGACGCCTAGGATGGTCTCGAGCTGCCGGCGCACCTTCTTGTCCGCGAGTTCGGTCAGATCGCGGACGCTCGCGCTACCGCGCACACCGAGGTACAGTACTGGAATCGCGCTCGGCTCGACCTTGCTGATGATGGGTTGTTCGATACCGGTCGGCAACTCGCGCAGCACCGTGTTCACCTTGTCGCGCACCTCTTGCGCGGCGACGTCGGTGTTTTTGTCGAGCTTGAACTGGATGATGACCTGCGACACGCCCTCGGTGGAAACCGAGTTCAGGTCGTCGATACCGGAGATCTGGTTGACCGCACCCTCGATCTTGTCGGTGACGTCGGTCTCGACCTCCTGCGGGGCGGCGCCCGGCAACGTGGTGGTCACGACCACGATCGGAATATCTACGTTGGGGAACTGGTCCACACCGAGACCGCGATAGCCCACGGTCCCGAGTACCAAGATCACCAGCATCAGTACCGAAGCCAACACGGGCTTCTGTACACACACTCTCGCTAACCACTGCATACTTGTACCTATGCTTTATGTGCTCACGCTTGCGCGTGAACCGCTCACCGAACGGCTTGACCGTTGTCGAGCTTGCCGACCTCGGCCACGACGACTTGCTCGCCCACCTTGATCCCGCGGCGCACTGGCACTTGGTCGCCCTGGGTAGCGGCCGGCTGCACCACGCGCTGCTCGATCTTTCCGTCTTTGACGACGAATGCGTTTAGCTTGCCGTTCTGCTCGAAAACCGCCGACTTCGGCAGCGCCGGCAGCGTCTCTTGTCCGATGTTCAGTTGCACCTCGGTGAACATGCCGGGCAACAGCTTGCCGTCGGGGTTCGCCACGACAGCCTCGACCAGCACGTCGCGCGTATCGCGCACGGCGCCCGAGATGTGCACGACGTGGCCCGAGAAGCGCTGGTCACCGTAGGCAGCAACACGGAACTTCACCTCCGCGTCCTGCTTGATGTCCGGAAAATTCTGCTCCGGAACACTGAACACGAGTTTCAAGTCGTCGACCTGAGCCAACGACACCACGCGCGAGGACGCCTGAACGTACTCGCCGACTTCCACGAAGCGCTCCGTCACCACACCGGTGAAAGGCGACCGAATCGCGCCATCGCCGACATTCTTTGCGGCCACGTTCTGGCGGGCGCGCGCGGCCTCGACACTCAAGGGCGCGGTTTTGCATTTCGCGGTCACCTGATCGTATTCGAGGTCGCTCACGACCCCGGCTGCCTTGAGCCGGTCGTAGCGATCACAATCGCTCTTGTGGATGGCCTCCTGCGTGCGAGTGGTTTCGACCTGAACCTTTGCCTCTGCCAGCGCCAACGATGCAGCGCTCACGTCGACCAACGCCAAGAGGTCACCCTTCTTGACGCTCTGGCCGGGTTCCACGCGAGTCGACAACACTCGGCCTGCAACATTTGCGGCAAGGTCCGTCTCCTTCGCGCCACGCAGCACACCGGTCAGCTGGAGCGTCCGGGGGATGGTGAGAGCCGCCACCTTCGCACTCTTCACGGGCACGGCGTCGACGGGCTTGTGTTCGGCAGCCGCATCCGCTTGGCGGCAGCCCTCGAGGCCAGCGACCAGCACCACAGCGGCCAGTATTTTCGAGGTGTTACTCAATAAATCACGGGAGAGCATGGATCATCCGTAGTATTGCTTCGTAAAATCAAGCAGTTGAAGACCCGCCGCGACGCAGCGGCAGGGCAGAGCGAGTGGTTTCAGGGGCGAGCAAGGCTCCGTTCAGGAGCAGGTCGACGAGTCCCCGCGCGAACATCCCTTCCGGGATGATGGAGGCATCGGGCTGATCGCCGCCGAGGATTCGGGTCATACAGTAGTGATGAATCGACCCCAGGAAAGCCCGCGCTATGATTTCAGCGTCCATGTTCCTGAGCTTGCCGTCCCGCATCTGCGTCTCGAAGAACATCGCGAGACGTTTGACGAATAACCGAAACTTGGCGTGGTTGTCGTCGTAGGCGGGGTCACACGCGGTGGGGTTCGACCACGACATCATCATCAGGGGCAACGCTACCTTGCCGATGTCGAGCAACGCATGAGCCAGCTGGAGCAGGGCTTCACGTAGCTCCAGGTCGTGCAGGCGCTGCACTGCCTCGAGCAAGAGCTCGGGCACTTGTTCTGCCGGCAGCTCCATCGCGGCCCGGAACAGCCCCTCTTTGTTCTTGAAGCGATGAAACAGCGCACCTTCTGACACTCCCGCGCGCAGCGCCACTTCGAGCGTGGTTGCGCGAATCCCGCGCTCCAGGAACACTTCACGCGCTACGCGCAGCAGCTGTTCGCTGTCGATCGACCGGGGGCGCCCGCCACGACGGCGACGCGTGGCTGCGCCGTCGGCAGGACCTGGAGGGAGCGTGCGATCGTCAGCCATGTGCGCCTGAATACTGAGTCATCACTCAATAATGTCAAGCCAACGGCCGTCGGTTTTCCCGACACCTGGCTCCTAACCAATGATATTTTAACAGATTTATCGAGGGCCTGGGGGCGAGGGGGGAACACCCGAAGGCCACATTAAGGAGCTGGTTGCCCATTTTTGGGCTGCCAGCCGCACATTCCCGCCTGGGCTCGAGCCCTTCGCCGGACGCTCAGCACCTTCTGTGGCACAACACGCCCCTCCCGAGCTCACGGAAACGCAACTTGGTCGACCTCTCAGACATCATCGATCGCGTGGAAGCCATGACGTCGATGCTCGCCGAGTCCGAAGAGCCCAAAGCGCGCCGCGTGGTGGCGATCGCTCGGCAGCTGGCGGAGCGGAGCCAAGATGTGCGCGAAGACGGCGACGCCGAACTGCGAAAAGAATTGAACCAGCACTTCGAACTGCTCGGGCGTCGGGGTGCGCGAGCGTTGCCCGCAGCGGCGCTCGCCCGGGCGCTCTTGGCTCGCCTGTCGGGAACGCCACGCGATGTCGACGAGGCACTCAAGGATTGCAACCAGAAGCTCTCGATGTTCGGGCTCTAGCTCTAACTCGGCATGCACTCCACCAAACTCAGAGGGGCCAGGACCCACAACCTCAAAGGCATCTCGCTCGATCTCGAGCCGGGGACCATCGTCGCCGTCGCCGGTCCGTCGGGCTCGGGCAAGAGCTCGCTGGCGCTCGATACGCTGTACGCCGAAGGTCAGCGGCGTTTCGTCGAGAGCTTCAGTCCCTACGCGCGGCAGTTCCTCGAGCGGCTCGAGCGACCCCCGATCGACTCGCTCGATCCCGTAGCCGCCGGCGTAGCGGTCGACCGGCGCGCTCCCGTGAAGAGCTCCCGCTCCACCGTCGCCACCATGAGCGACCTGACCCCGTACCTCGCGGCGCTGTTCGTGCGCGAGGCACTCCCGATTTGTCCGGAGCACGGCGTCCCAGCCGAGCGCAGGAGCCTCGCCGAGTCCGCCTCGCTCGTGATCGCCGAACACTCCGGCTCGCGTGCTGTGTTGACCTACCCGCTCCGGGTGGACAACGCCGAGGAGTACCTGACGGTGCGCGAGGGGCTGCTCGCCGACGGCTATCGGCGCGTGTGGCTCAAGGGCAAGACGCTGGATCTCGACGCCGTGCGCCCCTCGGAAGCGCTCAGCGAGCCCGATCTCGAAGTGGTAGTCGACCGTGTGCTGCTCGGTCCAGCCGAACACGACCGGCTCACGGCAAGCCTCGAAACCGCGGTCGGCCGGGGCGCAGGCAGCGCGCGTGTGCACCTGGAACGCGCCCACCTGACCGTCTCCGACGAGCTCTCGTGTCCCGTGTGCCACGTGGTGCTGGCGCCACCCGCGGCTGGCCTGTTCTCGTTCGAATCCCCACTCGGAGCCTGCCCCACCTGCCGCGGCTTCGGGCGTACCCTGGGCATCGAGCTCGGCAAGGTCATCGTCGATCCGAGCCTTTCGCTCGGCGGTGGCGTGGTGCGCCCCTGGCGCGGCCAATCCACCAGTTGGGAACGCACCGAGCTCAAGAAGCTCTGCAAGCGCCATGCGATTCCCTGGGACGAGCCCTGGCACAAGCTCGGTAAACGCCAGCAGAAACTGGTTCTGGAAGGCGACGGCGACTGGGATCTCGGCAAGTTTCCCGGTGTGCTCGGCTGGTTTCGTTGGCTCGAAACCAAGACTTACAAGATGCACGTGCGCGTGTTGTTGTCGCGCTACCGTTCCTATGACGTGTGCGCTGCCTGCCAGGGACAGCGCCTGGGGCCGGCATCGCTGAAGTACCGCGTGGGCGACATGAACCTCGGGGAGTGGCATGCGCTCGAGGTTTCGGAGGCGCTCGCGCGCCTCGAACGGCTCTCGGTCGCGACGGGGCAAGGCCAACTGATTCGCTCTGAGCTCCTGGGCCGCCTGGGCTACCTCGAGCGCGTGGGGCTCGGCTATCTCGGCCTCGATCGCCAGGCGCGCACGCTCTCCGGGGGTGAAGCCCAACGTGTCACGCTCACCACGGCCCTCGGCACGTCGCTTTCGAATGCCATGTTCGTGCTCGATGAGCCGACCGTGGGCCTGCACCCGAGCGACATCCAGCGTTTGAGTGCGCTGATCCGCGAGCTCGCCGAGAAGAACAATATCGTGCTGGTGGTCGAACACGACCAAGCGCTCATCGAAGCCGCGGATCGCGTCGTCGAACTCGGACCGGGCGCTGGCAGCGCCGGTGGACACATCGTCTTCGATGGCGCTCCGAAGCAGGCGAAGTCGAGCGGGCGCATGACGCATCAGCGGCAGCGCCCGGCCGTCACGGACTTCCGCGGTTGGGTCACGATCGAACGACCGACAGCGCACAACTTGGCGTGCCGGGAGGTCCGCGTACCGCTCGGCGCGCTCGTGGCGATCACCGGGCCCAGCGGCTCGGGCAAGAGCACCCTCGCCGCCGGAATCATCTATCGGGCGCTCGCGCGCCGGCTGGGCGACTTCGACGTGGAGCCCCCCGAAGCGCACGCCTCGATCTCCGGTGCCGATCCGATTCGGGCGGCGCGCCTCGTCGACCAGTCACCCCTGGGGCGCACTTCGCGCGGGAACGCCGCGACCTACACCAAGGCGTGGGACGTCATCCGCAAGCGCTTTGCACAGACCAGCGAAGCCAAAGGGAAGGGCCTCGGTCCCTCGCACTTCTCGTTCAACGTGGCGGGTGGACGCTGCGACGCGTGTGATGGCGAGGGTCACGAAACCATCGAGATGCAGTTCTTGGCCGACGTCCAGCTGCCGTGCCCGGTCTGCAAGGGACGCCGCTTCCAGCCCGAAGTGCTGGCTGTGCAGGACCGCGGCCACAGCGTCGCCGACGTGCTCGAGATGAGCGTGGAGCAGGCGATCGAGGTCTGGCGCGACGAAAACGCACTGTTTCGCGCGCTCGCGCCTGTCGCCGAACTCGGCCTGGGCTATCTGAAGCTCGGCCAGTCGCTCTCCACGCTTTCTGGGGGCGAAGCTCAGCGCCTGAAGCTGGCGCGGGCGCTCGCCACCGAAAAACCCGGAACGCTCTTCGTCTTCGACGAACCGAGCGCCGGCCTGCACCCGAGCGAAGTCTCGCGCGTGGTCGCTGCGCTGGACCTCTTGGTGCGTTCGGGGTCGAGCGTGATCGTGGTGGAGCACGACCTCGATCTCATCC
>Ga0315910_10002806_pt1 | contig 15082 bp, 13 predicted proteins | sample EdamamesoilMG_FD_204470 | JGI IMG/M metagenome (GOLD analysis project Ga0315910, IMG submission 204470) | Garden soil microbial communities collected in Santa Monica, California, United States - Edamame soil | ecosystem: Environmental > Terrestrial > Soil > Garden | place: USA: California...
CGCATGAAGGCGTATCAGCAGACCGTGCAGAATTTCATCCAGCGCCTCCGCGAGTTCACCACCAAACGCGGCATCAACTTCTTCATGGCGCCCTCCAACATGGATTTGCAAGATTTGCTACTGAAGCAGTTGAGGAAGTCGGAGGTCTGGGGATGAGGGGAAGTCCGAAGCCTGAAGTCCGAAGTCCGCAATGGCGCTCGCGCAAACGCGCCAGCGTCTTGGACTGCGGCAGCCCTCTGCCGCTTTCCTATCGCGGGCCTGCGGACCAAAGCGGTGGAGGGCCACCGCACTCCAAGACGCTTCGCGAAATCGGAGGTGCCGCTTGAACTTCCTGTCTCCGTTAGCATTCGTGTTCGCCGCCTCTATCCCCGTCGTCATCGTTTTCTACCTGCTGAAACGAAAACGGGTCGTCAAGCTCGTCTCCAGCACGTTGCTCTGGCAAAAGTTTCTCGCGGACACGCAGGCCAGCGCGCCGTTTCAGAAGCTGCGGAAGAACTGGTTGCTCTATCTGCAAATCCTCCTGCTCGCGCTCGCGGTGCTGGCACTCGCCCGGCCCTTTGTCAAAACCACCGCCACTCCCTCGCAGAAGCGTGTCGTCATCCTCGACGGGTCGGCGTCCATGCAGGCCACAGACGAAACGCCGTCCCGCTTTGAGAAGGCGCGTTCCGAGGCGCTCAAGTGGGTGGACAGCCTCCGCACCAGCGATGAAATGGTCGTCATTCTTGCCGGCGCTAACACCGAGGTCCGCGCCTCCGCCACCACGGACAAAGCCGCATTGCGCCGCGCGCTGGAGAATTGTCAGCCATCCGATTCGCCCACGCGGCTTGCGCCTGCGCTCAAGATGGCCGAGTCGTTGATCCGCGATCTGGACCGCAAGTTGAACCCGGAGATTCATCTCTTCAGCGACGGCGCTGTGCCGGAGTTGGCGGAGTTTGAGAACAAGGCGTTGCCGCTCATCTATCACAAGGTCGGCTCGCGTGCGGACAATCTCGGCATTACCGCGCTCGACGCCCGCGCGAATCCCGAGGACGCCACCCAACGCGCCATCTACGCCAGCGCCGCGAATGTTTCGTCGAATACCATGAGCGCCGATCTCGAACTTCTGCTCGACGGTCAACTCGTGAACACCGTTGCGCTCAGCGTTCCCGGCGGGCAGACCGCGCCGCACGTTTTCAAAGCGTCGCAGGAAAAGGACGGCGTGTTCACCGTTCGCCTCAGCAGCAAAGACGATCTCGCCGCCGACAACGAGGCGTCCATCGTGAGCTTGTTGCCCAAGCCGGTGAACGTGTTGCTCGTCACACGCGGCAATAGGTTGCTCGAAAAAGCCCTGCGCGCCGTGACCAGCGTGCGGCTGGCCGTGGCGAATGATTTGACCGACGCCGGCGCGAGCTTTGATTTCATCGTGCTCGACGGCATCACGCCGACCGTTTGGCCGCAGGGTAACGTGCTGGCGTTTGGCACCGGAAACACGAACTGGGTCGAGAACACCGTCGCCGTGGAAGCACCGGTGATCGTGGACTGGAAATCCACGCATCCACTGCTCCGTTACGCGAGCTTCGACAATGTGCAGATCGTGCAAAGTCTCACACCCAAGGGCGGCACACCGCCGTGGGCCGTTTCGATTCTCGAAGCGCCGCAAGCGCCGCTCATCGTCGCGGGCGAACTGGGCCGGCAACGCATCGTGTGGGTGGGCTTCGATCCACTGGAGAGCAACTGGCCATTGCGCGTGTCGTTCCCGATCTTCATCGCCAACGCCGTGGACTGGCTCAACCCCGCCAGCGCGAAGAACTCCCAACTCCTCGTCACCGCCGGCGACCCGTTTCGTCTCGCGCTCACTGAACCGGTGAAAACTGCGGAAGTGAAACTACCCGACGGCAAGACGACCACACTCAATGTTGAAGGCGCGAACGAAATCGTCTTCGGCGACACGGCGCGCCGGGGCGTCTATCACCTGCGCGCCGGGACGAATGAAGTCACCTTCTGCGCGAACCTGCTCGACTCCGCCGAGAGCAATATCCGTCCGCGCGACGAACTGAAGTTCGGCGAATACACCAAGGTCGAAGCCACGACCGTGCAACGCACCAACATGGAACTCTGGCGCACGCTGGCGGCCATCGGACTGGCCGTGCTGCTGTTCGAGTGGTGGTGGTATCATCGGCGAACTGTTTGAGGATGGAGAATGGAAGATTGAAGATGGCAAACGTCCCAACAACCAAGCTCACGAAGGGCCGCGACGTTCTACGCAGAGTAGCGCGCACGAGCGGCGGAGCTGCCCCCCTCTCCCCTTCGGAAGGGGAGAGGGCCGTCCCCGCGCCAACCAAGACACAAATTACCCGAGCCAGAACCCTTCGCATAAAATCCACCTGGGCAGAAAAACTCCTCTGGCGAATGCTCCGTAACGAGCGTTTCTCCGGTTACAAGTTTCGGCGGCAACACCCGTTTGGAGCATACACTCTGGACTTTTATTGCGCCGAAGCGCGGCTCGTTGTTGAAACGGATGGCTTCCAGCACGGTCATCCCGCACAGCAAAAGCACGACGCAGAACGTGATGCGTTCCTCGCACAACACGACATCGTAGTGAAGCGAATCTGGAACTGGCGTTTGCGAAAGGAGCCGCAAGTCGTCAGAGATAATTTGTGGATGTTGCTACAAGAACGTGCGCCGCATCCGGGCAATGTGAAACCTGCGCGACGGGTCACTTCACGAGTTTTGAATCCTGATCGGCCCACGACGCGACCCCCTCACCCTGCCCTCTCCCCGTCCGACGGGGAGAGGGTGACACCCACAAACACCAAAACTAGCGGAGGTCGCTTGATATGAGTAACCCCTCTGGTCGCGGAATCAGACTCTCCAGCTTGCTTCTGGTAATCGCCTTCATTTGCATAATTTCGGCGGTCATTATTCCGCGCTTGCGCCCCGTCCACCCAAAAGGTCCACGAGTAATAGTTTACGCCGCACAAGACCAGGTCTATGCCGAGCCGATTCTGCGCGAGTTCGAGAAGGAAACCGGCATCAGGGTCAAAGCCGTCTATGACAGCGAAGCGGTGAAAACCGTCGGGCTGGCGAACCGGCTGCTTGCCGAGCGCAGTCATCCGCAGTGCGACGTGTTCTGGGGCAACGAAGAAATGCGCACGCGCCAACTCGCCGCGCAGGGTGTTTTTCGTGAAACGAACGGCTGGGCCGCCTTCGGCTATCGCAGCCGCCGCATCGTCATCAACACGAACTTTGTTTCGGGTCGCCGGCCTCCGGCACGGCTTGATGAAGCCACCCAACAGAAACACGCCGTGCCGGAGGCCGGCGCTCCAACATCCCTACTCGAACTCACGAATGAAATCTGGCGCGGCAAAGTGGCGCTAGCGTTCCCGCAATTCGGCACGACGGCCACGCATTTTCATACGTTGAAACAACTTTGGGGCGAAGCGGCGTGGCTGGCGTGGTGTCGCGCGCTGGCGGCGAACGAGCCGTTCATCGTGGATGGCAATTCCGTGGTGGTGAAATTTGTCGGGCGCGGCGAGGCGTGGATCGGGTTGACGGACTCGGATGACGTTGCGGCAGGGCAGCGGGAGGGATTGCCGATTGTTGCGTTGGATGGTAGGGCGCGTCACTCCGTGCGCGCCGACTCACAGCCAAACGGAGACGGCGCGCACGGAGTGACGCGCCCTACCACGGGCCTCATAGCTGAGACGCTGCTCATTCCCAACACCGTCGGCGTGATCCGCAATGCGCCGCATCCGGCAAACGGGCAGAAGTTGTTTGAGTATCTCCAACGCCGAGAAGTAGCGGACAAACTCGTTCAAGCCAATGCGCTAGAAAGCGCAACACTGGCGGAAGAAACAACAACACTAAAACCAGATTGGGATTCTTTGCTCCGTGATTTGGAAACGACCACCAAACAACTGAACGAGATTTTTCTGAGATGAGCGAACCATGGCAGGACGCCCAAAATGGGCGGAGCTTTTGGAGTGCGCCGGCAAAGCGCAGCGACGACGGCGCTTTCCCTGGACGTAAGGATGTCGAACTGGTCGAAACGCCTCTTTCCAAAGCGGGGTCGCGCTTCGCTTGCCCCCGCAGTCCAAAATGAACTGGCCCTTGCTCCAAAACAGTCTGCTGCTCGCCGGGACGACTACGGCGCTGGCGGTGGGCCTTGGCCTCGTCGCGGCGCTGTGGCTGGCGACGTTGGAATCGCGCTGGCGAAATGTTTTCCTCGTGCTGGCGGTCGTGGCGCTGGCATTGCCGCCGTTTCTAGTGACCAATTGCTGGATTAGTTTGCTGGGTGAAACCGGCGTGTTGCGGGCGTGGCTGCCGTTCGGAATCTATTCGCTCGGTGGAACGATCTGGATTCTGGCGTTGCTGCTTTGGCCGATCACACTGTTGGCGACACTGGCAGCATGGCGGCGATTGGAGGCGGCGCAATTCGAGTGCGAACCAGCAATGACCGGTTTCGCGCTGTTGCGGCATCTCCTGCTGCCGGTGGCGCGCGGCGAACTCGCGCTGGCGGCGGTGCTGACGTTCGTGCTTGCGCTGAACAATTTTGCCGTGCCCGCCATCCTGCAAACCAAGGTGCTGCCCGACGAGATGTGGGTCCAGTTCAACACGAAGTTCGACACGCTGGCTGCGCTGAAGTTGAGCGTGCCGCTAGTGATTGCGCCGGTGCTGCTGCTCGCGTGGGTCACAAGGCGCTCGGTGACGTGCCCGAGGATTCAAGGCTCTGTGCCCGCCACAATCTTTCGTCGGCAGCTTGGCTCGACGTGGCGGAACGTCTGTGGCGTGGCGGCGATTCTGGTGTGCGTTTTGTCGGTGGGTTTGCCGCTGGCGCAGATCGTCACAGCAAAGCGGACTTGGGTCGAATTAGCTGGTGCGGTGGAAGCGAGCGCGGGAGCGATTTGGAATTCATTCTGGTTCGCGGCGCTGGCGGCGACGGTGGTCGTTGGAATTGCATTAGGTTTTTCTCAACGGAGAGACGCAAAGGGCACAGAGAAAACGCAGAGAAGAAATTCTACTTTGCGACTCTCAGCGTTCTCCGCGTCTCTGCGTTTAAGCCTTGTCTGGCTGCCGTTCTTCATTCCCGGCGTTCTCATGGGCATTGCTCTGATCAAGATTTTCAATCGGCCGGGACTGGCGGCGTTTTATCAGAGTGCCGGCATCGTGCTTCTGGCCTTGGTCATTCGCTATTTCGCGCTAGCATGGACCGCAGCACGGCACGCGAGCGCGAGCGTGGACGAGGATTTGACCGACGCCGCTCGATTGGAAGGCGCGACGCAGTGGCAGATGTTTCGGTTCGTGATCTGGCCGCAGATTGCGCCGCAGATGTTCGCAGCGTGGTATGTGGTTTATCTGCTCTGCCTCTGGGATGTGGAATCCATCGTGATCATCCAACCGCCCGGTGGCGAAACGCTGGCGCTGAAGATTTTCAATCTGTTGCACTACGGCTACGCGGCGCAGGTGAATGCGTTGTGTCTGGTGTTGCTGGGTATAGCGGTGCTGCCGTTAGTGGGGTGGTGCATGGCTATGTGGGCGTGGCAACAAAGCTCCAAGCTCCAACCTCCAAGCTCCAGAGAAACTTTAAGCTCCAACATCCAAGCAGCCGTCGCGCGCACGAGGTTTGGTGCTTGGAATTTGGTGCTTCTCTGGTGTTTGGTGTTTGGTGCTTGGTGCTTTTGCTCCGGTTGTTCACCGTCGGAATCAAATAACGAAGTCGCTTTGCAGAGCAAACTGTTCGAGCACGCCCAGGTCATAGGCTCGCGCGGAGTAGGCATTGGAGAATTTAACAAACCGCGTTCGGTGGCGTGCGATACGAACGGAAATGTTTACGCAGTGGATATGACCGGGCGAGTGCAGAAGTTCTCGGCGGAGGGAAAGTTTTTGCTGACGTGGCAGATGCCGGAGACGGACCTGGGCAAAGCCAAAGGGATGGGGCGTGATCGCGAAGGAAACATCCTGGTGATCGAACCGCATTATCAGCGGGTCAATCATTACGCACCGGACGGAACTTTGGTGGCGCAGTGGGGTTGTCGCGGGACGAACGAGGGTTGCTTCATCCTGCCGCGTGGAATCGCACAGAATTCGCGGGGAGAGTTTCTGGTGAGCGAATACATGGGATCGGAGAGGGTTCAGCGCTTCGGGTTGAGAACCAACTCAACATTCAACATTCAACATTCAACACCCAACGTCCAAAGCTCACCCCTCACCCCGGCCCTCTCCCCTTCCGAAGGGGAGAGGGAGAATCGCCCCCAGTCGCTGGTGAATTCGGAAGTGACCGTGTCCTCGCAGTCGCAGAAACGCGCCGGATTGGAGACCGGCGCTCCTCGACGGGAGGCGGCGTTGTTGCAAGTCATCGGCAAGACGGGCACGAGGCCGGGCGAGTTCAACCGTCCCGAGGGCATCTGTATGGATGCACAGGACCGGCTTTACGTGGCGGATTCGTGTAATCATCGCATCCAGATTTTCTCGGCGGACGGGCAATTCATTCGCGAGTACGGGAAGGCTGGTTCAGGCCTGGGAGAATTGAGCTACCCATACGACATCGCGGTTGATGCCGGCGGCAACCAGTTTGTTTGCGAGTTTGGGAACAGCCGGATTCAGGTATTCAATTCGGATTGCGAGCCGGTGGAGATCATTGGTGGACCGGGTGCGGAGCCGGGGCGGTTTGCAAATCCGTGGGGCGTGGCGCTCGATTCGCACGGAAATCTATTCGTGGCGGATGCGCTCAATCATCGGCTGCAGAAGCTCGTTCGGAAGCAGTCAGTAGTCAGTGGTCAGTGGTCAGTAGCCAGAGACCACGCGAACGCGGCCGCTACTGACTACGGACTACTGACCACGGACTAAGATGCAATTCACCCACCCATATTGGTTGCTCGCGGCGCTGCCGGCGCTGGCGTGGGTGTTTTGGTTGGGCTGGCGCACGGAGGCGCAGCTTTCGCGTTGGCGGAAATGGCTGGCGCTGACGATTCGCGTGATGGTGACACTGCTGATCGTTTTCGCCGTGGCGGGCTTGCAGTGGCGGCTGCCGATCGAAGGCATGAATGTTTTCTTCGTGCTCGACCGGTCAGACAGCATCCCTTCGCCGCAACAGGACGGCGCCCGCACTCTGGTGAATCGCATGGCGACGCAACGGAAGAAAGACGACAAGTCCGGGGTGATCGTCTTCGGCACGGACGCGAGCATTGACCGCTTGCCGAATGAGAAGATTGATCTGCAAAAGATCGAAGCGGTCGTGGATCCGCAGCGCTCTGACCTCGCGTCGGCCATCCGCCTGGCCACGGCGGCGTTTCCCGAAACGGGGCAGAAGCGCATCGTTCTCATGTCCGATGGCAATGAGAACATCGGCGACGCGATGTCGGCCGTGGCTGGTGCGCGGGCGCAGGGCGCGACCGTGGACGTGGTGCCGCTGGGAGTTTCACGCGGCAACGACGTCTTCGTCCAGAAAGTGCAGGTGCCGGCGAAGTTGAAGAAGGGGCAGCCGTTCGAGGCGAAGATTTTTGTGCAGGCGGATCAAGCGCAGCAGGCGACGGTGCGACTGTATCGCAATGAACAGTTTCTCGGTGAGCAGAAAGTCCAGCTTTCGGAAGGGAAAAACCTGTTCACATTCCCGCAGACGCTGCCAGAGCAAGGCTTTTACAATTACGACGTGCGCGTGGATGCGATCGGCGATCCGCTGCCGCAGAATAATCGCGCCGTGGCGTTTGCCGGGGTGAAGGGCGATCCACGCGTGCTGGTCATTTCGGCGGAGCCCGATCAGGACGCGAGTCTGGCGGCGGCGCTGCAATCCGCGCGACTGGACGTCAAGGTCGTCGGGATCAACGGACTGCCCAACACGCTCGCGGAGATGGACAGCTATGATTCGATCTTCATCAGCAATCTGAGTGCAGGTGATTTGGGTCGTGACACGATGGCTTTGTTGGAAAGCGCGGTGCGGGATTTCGGTGTTGGTCTGGTCTGTGTTGGTGGCGAAAACACTTACGCGGCTGGCGGGTACCGTAACACGCCGTTGGAAAACACGCTGCCGGTGAGCATGGAACTGGACAGCAAGAAAGTTCTACCGAAGGGCGCGGTGGTGTTGGTCATGCACGGCATGGAGTTTGCCAATGGCAATCAAGTGGCCCGCGATTGTGCGTTGGGCGTGCTGGGCGCGCTCGGGCCGGATGATGAATTGGGCGTGATTCTTTGGGACGGCACGGAGCAGTGGGTGCATCCGTTGCAGAAAGTGGGCGACAAACGCGAAGCAGGGCGCAACATCGCCGGTATGAACCAGGGCGACCTCGGCAGCTTCCAAGGTGTGTTGACCGATTCGCACGAGGCACTCAAGAAGTCGAAGGCCAATCTAAAACATATCATTGTATTCAGCGATGGTGATCCCGCGGCGCCGTCGCAAACTCTGATGCAGAGCATCGTGGCAGATCGCATCACGGTGAGCACCGTATTGATCGCAGGGCATGTCGGGCCGGAGACAATGATTCAAATCGCTGACCAGGGCAAAGGCCGGTTCTACAACGTCACATCGCCGAGCATCCTCCCGCAGATTTTCATCAAGGAAACATCCGTGATCCTGAAGTCGGCGATTTATGAAGAGCCGTTCAAACCGCAACTCCGTTCGTCCTCCGAAGTCATTCGTGGCATTGATCCGGCGGCGTATCCGAGTCTGTTTGGCTACGTGGCCACGACCCTCAAGCCGCGCGCGGAGACACCGTTGATGACACACAAGAACGATCCGTTGCTGGCGCACTGGCAATACGGCTTGGGCCGCGCGGTGGCCTTTACATCGGACGCGCGGGCGAAGTGGGCGCGCAGTTGGTTGAACTGGGACAGTTACAAACAGTTTTGGTCCCAGATCGCGCAGTGGAGTTTGCGACGCATCGAGAACGCGGATTTTGTCAGCGAAGTCAGTGTGGAAAATGGCCAGGGCGTCATCAACGTCGAGGCGCTGGATGAAAAAGGAAACTATCGGGACTTTCTCGACCTGCAAACCATCGTCGTCAGCCCGAAAGGTGAGCGCATGAACGTGCGGCTCGAACAAACCGGCCCCGGCCATTACGAGGCGAAGTTTCTCACGAAGGAAGTCGGCGCGTATCTGCTGAACATGATGCAGATGGAAAACGGCAAAGCGGTGGCGGGTCAGGTCGTGGGCGCGAGCGTGAATTACTCGCCGGAGTTTGCAGCGGGCGAACCAAATCTGAATTTGCTCAGGCGCATCGCGGATGCGGGCGGCGGCAAGGTGCTCGATCCCGATGATCGCAGCGCGAATCCATTCACGCACGAGCGGATCAAAACGCATCAGCCGCTCGATCTGTGGGAATGGCTATTAAAGTTCGCCGTCATTCTATTCGTGCTCGATGTCGGTGTGCGACGGATTCAGCTCGACCGCGAGGAATGGCTCAAGGCGACGGCGGGCTTGCGCCGGATCATCTTTTTCTGGAAGGGGCCGGAACGTGCGCCGGCCACGGAGGAATCGCTGGCGTCCTTGCTGGCGAAACGCGGGGAAGTGCGTTCCACGCGCACCGGTTCGGGCGAAGCGCGACCGGAGTTGTTCCGGCCCGACCAACCGGGCCAGCCGGTGGATCTGTCCACCGGCCAAAGCGTGGCATTCCCGACGCAAGCACAACCGGCGACAGTCGAGGAAGCGAAATCTCCCGAGTCGGAACAACCGGCCGGCACGACCAGCCGCTTGCTGGAAGCGAAGAAGCGTGCGCAGAAACGGCGCGGGCAGTGAGACCAAGCAGGAGTTCAGGCCTTAGCCTGATCTCCGCGGACAAGCTAAAGCTTGAACTCCAACTTGTGCATAATGCGCTCCACCGCCGCATTACGAGGGCTCGCCGGTGCGAGTTCGATCCATTCGAGCGCGGCGTATTTCCGAAACCAAGTAAGCTGCCTCTTTGCATACTGCCGCGTGCGTGACTTCACCAGTTCCACGGTCGCGGCCAGCGGGCGTTCGCCGCGCAGGTGCTCGACGACTTGCCGGTAACCGATGGCCTGCATGGCGGTTGGGTTCTGAGCCAGACCGTGCTCAAGCAACTGCCGCGTTTCCTCGATCAGGCCGCGCCGGAACATTTCGTCCACACGAGCATCAATGCGGGCGCGGAGTTGATCGGTTGAACGGGTGATGCCGAAGCAAGCATGATCGTGATGCGCGATGCGTGATGCGTGATGCCATTCGGCGCGCTGTTCGGAGAACGGACGGCCCGTGAGCCGGATCACCTCCACCGCGCGCACAACGCGGCGCGGGTTCTGCCGGTCAATCTTCGCGAAGGTCCCCGGATCACGCTCGTGCAATTCGACCAGCAGTTGTTCCACTGGCGTGGCTTCCAGTTCCGCCCGCAATGCCGTGTTTGACGGCGGCGCTTCACCCAGGCCTTCGAGAAACGCCTTGAAGTAAAGCCCCGTTCCTCCGCAGAGGATCGGAACGCGACCGCGTGATTGGATTGCACTCACAGCCTCACGAGCCAGGGCGACGAATCTTGCGGCGTCGAACGCTTCCGTGAGTTTCACGACATCAATCAGATGATGCGGCACGCGCGCTTGCTCGGTGGGGGTTGGTTTTGCGGTGCCAATATCAAGCCCGCGATAGACCTGCATTGAATCCACGGCAATGATTTCGCCGCCGATCTTTTCCGCAAGGCAAAGGGCGATTTCCGATTTGCCCACAGCCGTCGGGCCGGCAATGAGAATGGCGTGAGGATGGAGGATGGAGGATGGAGGATGGATTTTTTCCGCGCTGGCCATCTTCAACCCTTCGTTGTCGATCCTCGCGCACCGCGTTGGCGCAGGAAAACAAACAGCGCAGCACCCGTAACGAAAATGCCGATGCTCACCAGATGCGCCGGGGTCAACCCCGCGTGGCGATGTGCTTCGGAGTAATCGCCGCGAAACGTTTCAACAATTGAGCGCGTGACGGCATAGCACATCAGGTAGGAAGCGAACACCTGCCCGTCGAACTTCTTGCGACGATAGAGCAAGGCAAGTCCGGCGTAGAGGGCGAGACTGAGGAGTGAATCGTAAATCTGGGTGGGATGCAGGGGCGTGCCGCCGGTCGAGTGTTCGGTTGGAAAACGGATCGCCCACGGCAGCTCGCACGCGCGACCGAAGCAACAGCCGTTCATCAGGCATCCCATGCGCCCGAACATGTAACCCAGCGCGATGCTGGGCGTGAGCACATCGGCGACCTTCCAGAGCGCGAACTTGTGCCACCGGCAGAAAAGGATGCACCCCAACGATGCACCGATCAGGCCGCCGTAATAGACCAATCCGCCGCGCTGGATCATGAACAGTTCCCAGAACGGTTCACGGGCAAAGCTCTCGCGCCAGTAAGTGGCGATGTAGAGGATTCGTGCTCCCAGGATCGCGCCAATGATAAGCCAAAGGCCGGTGTCGGAAATCCTCTCCGGCGCGATACCCGTTCGCGGCGCGCGGAGTGCGGCGGTCCAGAGACCCAGCAGGAAAGCCACGGCCAGCAGAATGCCGTACCAGTGAACCGTCAACGCCCCGAGGTGAAATGCAATCGGATGCACGATGGAAGTTTAGGAAGGCGGTGACGCGGAGGAAACTTAAATACCCTGGCCTCTAAATCCGCGTGACTGCGGATTCAAGGCGGGAAACGGTTAGAACTCGGGCGCCACGGCGCGGGCGGGCCGCATCTTCTCCGCTTCATAAATGGAAATCATGTGGCGCAGGTCTTCGGGGATTGATCTGCTGACGATGAGGTAATCAAAGTTTTTCCACTGGGCGATTTCCTGCCGCGCCACACCCAACCGTTTCTGAATGGCCCCTGGCGAGTCCTTTCCGCGTTTGATCAACCGCTGTTCCAGCGTGCCAATCGAATCGGGCGTCAGAAATACGGAAACGAGGGCGCGTTTCAACTCGGGGTCTTCATCAGCGCATTTGCGGATCGCCGCGGCACCCTGCACATCCACGCTCAACAGCACGTCCTTGCCGGAGCGCAGTTTCCCGAGGACCTCGGATTTCAGCGTGCCGTAGCTGTGACCATACACGGTGGCATGTTCGAGAAAATTCCCCGCCTGCACGCGCTTTAGGAATGAACCTGCGTCGAGAAAGTAATAGTCCGCGCCATCCCGCTCGCCGTCGCGCGGTTCGCGGGTGGTGCAGGTCACGGCGCGGGTGATTTCGGGCCGCGCCTTGAGCAATTCGTGCTGTAAGGTGGTTTTGCCGCCGCCGGACGGCGCGGAGATGAGGACGAGCAGTGGATTGGGGTTGCTGGTTCTTGGATCGCGTGGCGGCTTCTCGCCGTCGGCTGGATTTTTTCCCATGGCCGGCTTACTCCACGTTTTGCGCCTGCTCGCGGAATTTTTCCAGCTCGGCCTTCAAGGTGACGACTTCGCGCGAGATGTCCGCGTCATTGGCCTTCGAGCCGATGGTGTTGATCTCGCGGTTCATTTCCTGCGCGAGAAAATCCAGCATGCGACCGACCGGTTCGGCCGACTTGGTGCAATCGTCGAATTGCTGGAAGTGACTTTGCAGCCGCGTGATCTCCTCCGAGATGTCCGAGCGGTCGGCAAAGAAGACGACTTCCTTCAACAACCGCTCGTCTTCTTCCAAGGGTGAGGCGAGCCCGGCGTTCTTGATCCGTTCAATTAGATGCTGGCGGTAGCGCTCGGTGGATTTCGGCGATTGCTTCTGCACCCGCTCAGTGCATTGCTGCATGACGGCGATGCGCATGCTCAGATCCCTGGCGAGATTCGCGCCTTCTCGGGAGCGCATCTTAAGCAACGCGCCCAGGGCCTGTTTCAGGGCTTTCTCCACCGCCGGCCAGAGGTCTTCAGCGTCCGCGAGTTCTTCATCCGTCTGGAACACGCCCGGTGCCCGGAGCAACTGATCCAGCGTTACCGGCCCGGCAAGCTTGAGATGCTTTGCCAATTTCTCCAGTTCCTTGGCGTAGGCTTTGGCGAGGGTCACGTTGATGTGCAGGCGGGCCGAGGATTTGCTTTCGGCCGTGTGGAGGGACACGCGCACGGTCAACCGCCCGCGCGAGACGCTGCGATTGACCAGATCGCGGACAGGCGCTTCGAGCGCCTCCATATCGCGCGGGAGATTCACAGAGATTTCGCTCTGCTTGCGGTTCACGGAGCTGAGTTCCACCGTGACCTTAAAACCGTCTCGCGCACATTCCCCGCGACCGTAACCCGTCATGGACTTCATAGAGGCGGGAATATGCGAAAAGTGATGCAGTCAGGCGAACAAAAAGTTACTGCCCGAAGGAAATGACCTCGTAACGCGACCTCATCTTCGGTGGCTCCGTTTGCGGTTGTCATTTCTTGGTCGTGCTGTTGTAAATCGTCTCGATCCAACGGTCCGTGTTGATGAAGCCGGTTCCGAAGCTCTTCCACTTTTCCGGCAGGCCGGCGGTCTTGAGGTCGGCAAGGGATTTCCCGTCGGCGATGGATTTCTTCACCAAGCCGGTCGTTTCCAGAAGCATGGCGTGAAATCCTTTTAAGTCTTCCACCGTTGCCAGTTTGCCGTGGCCGGGAATGATCTTCGCGTCGGCGGGAACTTTCTCCAGAACAGCCGCCACGGTTTTGATGTAGCCCTCCACGCTGCCGCCGCTGTTGAGATCCACGAATGGAAAGCCGCCGTTGAAAAACTGGTCGCCCATGTGAACCACATTCGCGCCGGTGAAATGGATGATGCTGTCGCCGTCGGTATGCCCCGGGCCGTGATGCAGGAGTTTGATTTCCTCGCCGTTGAAGTGAACCGAGGTGGATTGATCGAAAGTGATGACCGGCAGCGCTTCTTTCTTCTGGTTGGCGTCGCCAGCGAGACGTTTGCGGACATTGCTCTGGGCGATGATGGTCGCCTCTTTCGCGCCGAAAGCAGCATTGCCGCCGGTATGGTCGCCGTGATGGTGCGTGTTGAGGACGAACTTGAGCTTGCCCGGATTGAGTTTCTGAACGGCGGCCTCGATCTTCGGGGCGAGCGGCGCGAATTGATCGTCCACGATCAGGCTGCCGTCCGACCCGACGGACACGCCGATGTTACCGCCGGCGCCTTCGAGCATGTAGATGTTCTTGGCGACGGGGATGGTTTTGATTTCGACGTTCGAGAAATCGCGTTGGGCAAAAACCGTTGCCACGACACAGACAAACGCCAGCGAAAGAAGGGATCGGGCTTTCATGGGACAAAGGCTATTCAACCCGGCACCGGAGGCAAGCCATTCAATCCGCGGCTGAATAAGCGCCAGATCGGGCCAGAATGTTGAAACATATCCAAGCGGCGGGGTGTTCATCCAGCAGGACCGCGGCGGCGCTGCATGACAAACTGTTGCGCCACCCTCTGACAATGCGGGTTTGCGTTAGCTGGCCGGACGGGTTTAGGGTGGTAGACAAATACCGTCCGCTCTTGGGGCACTGGCCTCCGCCAGCCGACCCGCATGGCTTGCGGATGCGACTGGAACAACTCAAACACTGAGGATTCAACTTATGATCATGGCCGATATTCTGAAAATTTTCCTGATTATCGTCGGAGTGCTGACGGTATATGTCACCTACTGGCTGGTCGCCCAGGCGCTGTTTCCTGGGGTGGTGGAACGCGCGCGGCATCAGTATGCGAAGCCGGTCAAGCTTACACTGATTGGTCTGGCCGCCGCGTTGCTGCCGGTCATTGTGGGCGCAGTCATATCCAACATGCCCAATCCGGTAATGAAACTCATGGGCGTCACGCTCATGGTCGTTCCCGCCCTGTTGGGACTTGTCGGTTCAGCGGGGTTGGCGCTGCGGATTGGAGCAGGCCTGCAATCGCCTGCCGATGAACAGCAGCCGTGGCGGCGCGTCTTGCGCGGCGGCATTTTACTCGCGCTGACTTTTCTGCTGCCGTTCGTGGGCTGGATCGTTCTGTCGTTCTGGACCTTGGTAAGCGGATTTGGCGCGTTTCTGCTCAGCGTGAAGGAACCCAAGACGTTCGCCGCTGCTCCGCCAACCCTCCCCATGACGCAGGTGCAAGGAACCGCCTGATGAATCTTTCGCGGCGCAACTTCCTGAAAATTGGCGGCGGCAGCGCGGCACTGTTGGCAGCAGGCTGCGACCAACTGCCGCGCGAGTTGCGCGCACTTTACGACCCGGCGAAAAATGGCGGCCCATTC
>Ga0315910_10002807_pt1 | contig 15081 bp, 10 predicted proteins | sample EdamamesoilMG_FD_204470 | JGI IMG/M metagenome (GOLD analysis project Ga0315910, IMG submission 204470) | Garden soil microbial communities collected in Santa Monica, California, United States - Edamame soil | ecosystem: Environmental > Terrestrial > Soil > Garden | place: USA: California...
GCCGGCCCCGCCCAGACTGTCGGTCGTGACCGTCGCGTCGTCCGAGCCGCAGCCCACGCTCATGCAATACAGCGCGCAGCCGACCCACCGCGCCGTTCTCATCGAGTGTTCCATTCTCTGCTCCTCGAGTCGGTGCTGCTACCAGGGCCCAGCGCGGACCACAAGTGCAATCAATACACAATTGCATATCAATTGCGATTTATGCGTGGCGCCGTCGCTATTGCAACTTAGAGGCGTTTGTGCCGGTCAAAGAACCCCCGGAGGGGCGCGCCGGCCGCGCGTGTCGTCGACGCTCGGCCCGCGGCGTCGGTCGCTCCTCTCGAGTGAAACGGGAGAGCGCTGCCTCGTTTCGGAGAACGTGTCCCTTCAGGGCAGCGCTCGGCGCCGCCGCCGGCGTTCGCCGCGAGTCGAACCGAACGGGGTCGAGAACGTTCCGTCATCGCGCGTCTGTGCTTCGTCTCGATGCAGCGGGAGAGCTCTCTGGAAATTTGAACAAATGTCGCCGAGCGCCGTCCCTTGGGTGGGCAGGAAGGTCATCCTGTCATGTACACCCAGCAAACCATCAGCTCTGCTCCCCTCATCGTCTCGCTGCTCGCCGCCATCGCCTGCGGGCACGCCGAGCCGTCGAGCACCGTTTCCGAACACGAAGCGCCAGCGCGTGACGTGGGAGAGGCCACGACGCCGAACGACGACGAGTGGGCCTCCAGCTACTCCAGCGCGACGTGCGAAAAGGGCGCATCGGTCCTGTCCCGCTCCGCGCTGACGTGTGAGCCGACGACCGCCGCGCGCACGTTCTCGCGCGCGCTGTGCAGCTGCGAGGACACGAACGTCGCGGGCTTCCTCCACACGCGCAGCTTCCGCTCCGGGACGGCCGCGGACGCTACCGAACGGCTGGGAGGGAGCGTCGGAGTGAATCGCAACTACATCACCGGCGGCCTGGCAGACGTCGGAGGCGACTTCATCGTCTCGGGCCCGCGCGACACCCTATTTGGTGGCCTGCTCGCGGTGGGCCGCGACCTGCGGTTCAGGCCCGCGTTCGACGTCGCGGGCGCGGTCGGCGTCGGTGGCGACGTCCACCTGCAGGGCTCGCTGCGCGCGCTCGGCCTGATCGGCATCCAGGGTGATCTGCATCGCTCGCCGGACAGCCGCTTCCTCGGGCTCGCGCTCGTGAACGTGGCGGGCGAGCGCTACACGGAAGAGGTCGAGGTCGAAGCCCCCTGCGCGTGTGGGCAGGGAGAGGTGCTGGACGTGGCCGGCGCGGTCGCGGCGGCCTACGCGGACAACGACAACGCGAGCATCGGCCTGGATCCACACGCCGTGGACCTCGCCATCGGGCTGGGCACGGCGCTCACGCTGCCGAGCGGTCGCTTCTACGTGCACCAGGTCGGTAGCCTCGGCGCCATCCAGCTGCGGATCGAGGGCCAGGTGAAGCTCTATGTCGGCGACGACTTCCTGGCGGGCCCCCTGTTCGCCGTGACGCTCGCGCCCGGGGCGGAGCTCGACCTGTTCGTGCGCGACAACTTTGCGCTGGCCGGCGCGGCTCTGCTCGGCGATCCGAAGCGCCCGGCCGCGACGCGCATCTATGTGGGCGGGACCGGCGACATCGCGGTCGCCGGGCTCAATGCGTTCGCGGGCAACCTGTACGCGCCGAGCGCCAACGTGCTCGTGGGCGGAGTCGGCAAGGTGTACGGATCGCTGTTCGGCAAGAACATCCTCGCCGCGGGCTTCCTGGACGTAGGCTTTGACGAGGCGGTCCTCGACGGCGTCGATTGTCATCCCGAGCCTCCAGAGGGCGATACGCCGTCGGATGAGCCCCCCGCCAGCGATCCGCCCCAGGGCGACGTGCCCTCGGACGACGTTCCCACCGATGAGCCCCCCGCCCACGATCCGCCCCAGGGCGACGTGCCCTCGGACGACGTTCCGACGGATCATCCCCCCGCCAGCGATCCGCCCCAGGGCGACGTTCCGAGCGATGACGTTCCGGCAGACGATGGGCCCGAGCCGGCCCCCGAGGAGCCGGACCCGTGCGTCAGCTACGACGCAGTCCCGCGCTGACCGGCGCTGACCCCAACCTCGCAGCCCCCGGTGACGTGTCGAGACGGCCCGAGGCGTCACCGGGCTGGCTGGTCTTGGCGAGCTCGCGCATCTGCTCGGCGGGCGCAGAGACGAGACCCGCTCGGTGCGACCTGCGCGCGGCAGCGTTCCACTGTGGTGCATGCAGCAGCGTCATCCGCGCCGCGCGCTCGCGCTCGCGCTCCTCTCCGCTTGCTCGGCGAAAACCGGCAGCCCGGGCCTCGTGATCGAGCGCGCGCCCGCCGCGAGCGCCGCCGTCCAGCCCGCGGAGTCGCCCGCGAGCAGCAGCACGCCGATGGACGACGTGGCCTCGGAGGTCAACGTCGGCACGCCGAGCTCCGGCTTCGTCGACGAGGCGGGTGAAGCGGCAGATCCGACACCGGAGCCCGTCTGCGGGGGCATCCTCTTCGAGCCGGAGCGCATCCCCGTCGACATGTATTTCCTGGTCGACTCGTCGGCATCGATGGCGGAGCCGGCGGCGCTCGGCACGCGCAAGTGGGACGTGATGGCGCAGGCGCTGATCCGCTTCATCAGCGATCCGCGCAGCGCGTCGACGAGCATGGGCATCAACTTCTTCCCGGCGACGACGTCGGCGGCGGCTGCCCCCTGCACGCCCATCCCCTTGCTCAACATCTGCGTGCCGACCGACGCGGACCCCAACCTCGCGGAGCTGGGATCCTGCGCGGCGAGCGACTACGAGAGCCCGGCGGTCCCCGTGTCGATTCCGTCAGAGCCAGCCGCGTTGATCGACAGGATCGAGCAACGCGGCCTGGCCGGCGCCACGCCCACGCGGGCGGCGCTCGAGGGCAGCTACCGATACCTCGACGGTCTCGCCCAGCAGAATCCGGGCCGGCGCGTGGTGACGGTGCTGGCGACCGACGGCGATCCCACGCCGTGTGAGCAAGGCAGCCTGGACCCGATCGGAGACGTGGCCGCGCTGGCCGCCGCGGCGCTCGCTGGCCCGAGCCGCATCCAGACGTTCGTGATCGGCGTCGGCCAATCGCTCGCGAACTTGAACCAGGTGGCTGAGGCGGGTGGCACGGAGCAGGCGTTCCTGACCGACACGAGCGCCGACCTGGCCACGGAGTTGACGGACGCCCTGGAGGCGATCCGGACCAGTGCCACGCCGTGTGCCTATCAGATCCCCGACTCGAGCGATCGAGGTCTGATCGATCCCGGCCGCGTCAACGTACGCCTCGGGGCCAGCGGTGCCGAGACGGCGACGATCCCGATGACGCCCGACGGCACCGCCGCTGGCTGCGGGTCAGAGGGTGGCTGGTACTACGACGACCCATCGGCGCCGCGGACGGTGGAGTTGTGTGAGAGCACGTGCAGCGCTGCCTTCAACGCGGATGTGGAGTTGCAGTTCGGCTGCGAGACGATCGTGAAGGAGCCCCAGTGAAATAGGTCGAGCGAAGGTCTGCGACCTTCCGGCGTCCGAGCGACACTGAGACTTCGCGAGCACGCACGAGAGGCGACCGGCCTCTCCGTACATCGGAGCCTTCGAGATGATAAAGCGACGTCAGCGCCACCGTTCCAGGATCGATCGGTGCGCCTCTCGGCCGGGGCCACACGGCGTCTTCGTCTCGTTCGTTCTGCTCGTCGGCGCGGCCTGTGGAGCTCCAGCCTCCGCGGCGAGCTCCGGGAGCGACCCGTCCATGGGCCTCGCGGGAGGAGCTGACACGAATGGCCAAGCGCCGGTGGTCGCGGGTCCCGATGGAGCCCCAATGCCGCCGCTCGGGCCGCTGACACCCGGTGCCGAGCTGCCTGCCGGTTCTGGGCTCGGCGCCAGCAACGAGACGAACCCCGCCACGTCGGGGCTCGACGGCGCGAGCGCGTCGGAGGGCGCCGGGGGCGCGCTCGATCCCGAGCAGCCCGGCCCCGTCTCGACGGGCAGCGAAGCGGATTATGCGGACCCTGGGCAAGGGCCGTGGGAGCGCGTGCCTCCCGAGGACTGCGGGCTCGATGCGACTCGGCTCGACGATGGCGACGTCGCCAACTACGCCATCTTCCGTCACGGAAAGATGTGTCACATCAAGGGGGCCGACTCGGCGGGGCAGATGTTTTCTGCGACGAAGACGCTGGGCGGGACGATGGTCGGCCGAGCCGCGTTCCTGACGCGCGACATCGCGCGCTCGGGGCCTGGCACGGGGACCATCTTGCCCGAGGACCGAGCCGTCGATTGGCTGGGGCGCGTCAGCTACAACGCCGACGCCACGCTGTCGCACGTGATGGCGATGTGCGGGCACAGCCGCAGTCTCGAGCAGGGCAGCAAGAGCTTCGCGTACGACACGATCGGCAGCACCCAGATCAACACGATGATCGACGTGACCGAGCGCGCCATCGCCCAAGTGCCTGGGCTCGGCGCCAGCGCCACGGCCTTCGTCCAGCAGGAGCTCTTCGACAGGATGGGGATGAGCAGCTCGAGCTGGTCGCCGGCGCTCGGTATCTCCACGGGCTGGACAGCCAACCTCTCCGACATGGGGAAGCTCGGCACGCTGCTCGTGCACGACGGTTTCTACGGGGGCGAGCGCTTGCTCTCGCGCGACTGGGTGTATCGCATGTCGCACCCCGCTTTCGAGGACTCGAACACCTCGTATGGGCAGCTGGCGTGGCTGAATCATCGCGGCAACGCAGCCGGCATCGGCGGCAACATCAGCAGCGGGGCGAACGCGCCGCTCGGCGACCCGTGCGCACCCGCCGCTTTCTGGCCAGCTTACCCGCACGGCATCTCCGAGTCGGTGGACTGTCGCGCGGAGGTGGGGAGCTGCGAGCAAGAGTTCGACGTGGGCGTGTTCAGCGCGCAGGGTCTCAACGGCCAGTTCATCGTCATGCATCCGGGGCTGGACCTGGTCATCGCTGCCAAGAACTTCAGCGGCGGCGACGGGCCGCTCGGGTTGTGGCGCGCCGTGCGCCCGGCCCTGGTCGCGCTCGACCCCGTGTTCCAGGGCGACGAGGCGGCCTTCTGTGAAGCCTACGGCGCCGGCAGCTACGCGCCCGACCTGATCTTGCCGCGGCAACCCGGGGGCTGAGCCTGCGCGCGTCGATTTTCTGATACCTCGAACCGCGCCCGCGCAACTGATACCGACGAGAGGCGGCCAACGCCTCGTTTCGGCGCTCGCCGTGGCGCACTCGCATACGGCGCAGACGAGCCAGCAGAGGAGACGAGCCATGACGAGAGCGAGGGCATCGGTGTTGATGTCGCTTTTTGCTTTGGGATGTTCCAGCGACGCTTCGGAGAGTCCGACCGAAACCGCAGACGAGGGATCGCCGCCGCGGGTCGGGCCCGTGATCGCGACCAACCCCGGCGGCGCTCCGCAGCCGCCCCGCATCGACGCGCCGAACACGCCGCCGAGCAACGAGACGCCCGTGAGCAGCGCGCCCACGGGGGAAGAGTTGCCCACGCCCGAGCTGCAACAGCCAGCGCCTCCCGTCGAGCCGCCGCCCACACAGACGCCTCCCGTTGTGGAGCCGGAGCCCGCCGCGGCTGGCTCCGTGCAGCCCACGATCCCTGCGGTGGCCGGCGAGTGCCCCACATTTCAAACCGGCACCATCACCTTCATGGGCCTGCGCGGCATTCAACTGGTGGTCGGAGCGAAGGCGTCCGCGGCCACCGCGCCGCTGGTGTTCTACTGGCATGGGACCGGCTCGAGCTCGGGTGAGTTCACGTTCATGGCGGGCGCCGTTCGTAGCGGCGTCGAAGCCGAGGGCGGTATCCTCGTCTCGTTCCAGGGAACGACGGGTGGCGACGCGCTGTCGGGAACGTCGGTGTTCGGCCGGGGCGACCTCGAGCTGGTCGATCAGCTCGCCGCCTGCGCCGTGCGCGACCACAACGTCGACCCGCGACGCATCTTCACGACGGGCTGCAGCGCTGGTGGCCTGTTCGCCACCAACCTCGCGGTGCTGCGCTCGGAGTATATCGCAGCGGCCGCGCCCAACTCGGGCGGGCTGACGTTTCCGCAGCAGTTTCAGAGCGACTACACACCAGCGCTCATGACGGTGCACGGCGCGCCGGGTCGCGACGTCGTGATCGTTGACTTCAGCAACACCAGCGCCACCGCAGACCGGACCTTCAGCGGCCGCGGCGGCTTCGTCGTCAACTGCAACCACGGCGGCGGACACTGCGGCGGCTCGGGTCTGGCGGGTGACATCTGGGAGTTCTTCGAGGCCCATCCCTACGGGGTCGAGCCCGCGCCTTCACCGTGGACGGGCGGTCTTCCGACGGGCTTCGACAGCGCCTGCGAGCTCTTCTGAGCAGACGCGGCGCCGGACGCAGCCTAGAGGTGGCCCCGCGAGATCAGCACGCGCCGCAGCTCCAGGGCGGCCGCGATCACGAGCGCAGCCAGCAAGCCGACGGCAGCGCCGAGCCCGACGCGCTTGCCCACGACGACCGGGAGCGGCTTCTTGGCGGGGGTCGGCGGCGTGATGACGTCGTAGCGCGCTTCTGCGCTCGTGCGCTCGCGCTCGAGCTGGCGGGTGGTCGACTCGCTCTTCTTGATCAGCGCGTCGTGCTCGACTTTGGCCCGGTCGTATTCTCGCGCCAGCTCGCCGTATTCGATGCGCAGCTGCGCCAGGCTCTGGGCAGGGCGAGCCACGGCCTTGGGGCGAGCGGGAGCGCTCGCTGCGGGCAGCGGCCCCGCCGCCCCTAGCTTGGCCCGCGCGGCGCGCTGCTCGGCGAGCTGCTGCTCGAGCCGGGCCACCTCCGGGTCCTGGGCTCGCTCGCTCGCGCTGGGCTCCGTCGCCAGCACCGTGCTGGCTTTCTGGCGCATGCTCGCCTGCAGATCGAGCAAGCTCTTCAGCTCCGGGTGTTGATCGCGCAAGCCCCGCGCACGCGCCTCGGCGATCTTCGTCTCCGCAGCGGCCGCGGCCTCGACGTAGGGGTTGGCCTTGCGTGTCTGGATGCCCAGCAGCGCTGCGCGCAAGGCGCGCTCGCTGGCCGCGATGTTCTGATCGAGCCCCGGCGCGAGCGAGCCGGCTGCCGGCCGCGGCGCGGGCGGATCGGGCAAGGTCGCGTCCTTGGGCACCGCCTGCGGATATCGCTCGCTGAACTCCACCAGTCGAGCGCGCGCGGCGGCGACCTGCTCACTGGCTTTTTGCTCCTGTTGCCGATCGAACTCGGCGTCCGTGCGCAGCACGCGGAGCAGCTTGTCGAGCTCCGAATCCACGTACGTCCGCACGTGGAGCGTCAGGAAGGCGGCCGCTCGCTCGGCGGTCGCGTCCTCATATTCGCCGCGATAGACGCGGGAGTTGTACGCCACGGGTCGGAACGTCAGCCGCATCTGCGCGCCCGTCGCCTGTCCGTCGTTCGGGCTGCTGATGCCGAGCCCGCTCAGCGTCTTCTTGATCAGCGGCAGGCTGCGGAAGGTGTTCTCCGCGCCCACGAAGGGCTCGTGGCTCTCGCCCTCCTCGGTCCGCGCCGGCCCCGAGAGCGTCATCTCGAGCCAGGCCGAGCCGGTCGGGGGCTTCACATAGACGTAGAGGCCGCCAGCCCCGGCGCCAAGCCCCAGGCCGAGCGCGACGATCCAGCCGTAGCGCCGCACGTATCCCCAGTAGCGGCGCACCGCCTTGACGACATCCGTGAGGGAGATCGACGCCGTGTGCTCACCCGTCGCACGCGCCAGGCCCGCGGAGGGGAGCGCCGCCGGCGGCCGCGTCGGGCCGACGATGTCGAGCTCACTGCGGGCCGGCCGCAGGCGGATCGTGCCCTCGGGCAGGCTCGACGCGCGCGCGGCGAACAGAAACACGGTCGAGCCCATCTGGAGGGTGTCGCCGCTGTTCAGCACCACCTTGTGGGTGATGGGCCGCCCGTTGACGTGGGTACCGTTGGTCGAGCCCAGGTCGCGCAGGGTGTACGTGTCGTCCTCCGACTCGAGCAGCGCGTGCTCGGTCGAGATCGCGTGCTCGTTGATGCGTACGTGCGCCTCTGCCGAGCGGCCGATGAGCAGCACCCGCCGATCGATCATGTAGACCGCGCCTTCGGCCTCGCCGGTCATGACCATCAGGCACGCGCGCCCCTCGTTCGCCGCCGGCTTCGCCAGCGCCAGATCCAGACCGCGTTCGATCGGCGGCTCCGCCGTCGCCTTTGCTTTGCCGCCCAAGCTCATCTCGAGATTCTCTGCTGTCGTGTCTGCCCCTCGCTCGGGCGGGGGCTCGCGCCTGCGGTGCCCGAAGCGGCACGGCTGGCGATGCCCTGAACGGTTCGATCCGGGCGGTCGCGAGCAAGAGCTGTGACCCCGCGCGCGAGACCGGGAGCCGTGGCAGAACGCGCCGCGCTTGTTTCACGATGCTACGATATGGTGATCGTGACCCGGTGAGACATCCAGCGTCGAGTGAGCAGGGCGCCCTCCTGACACGGCAGCCTGGTCCGAGAGGTGTTACGGGCGATGAACGCGGTGTCGTTCTCGAAGGCGATGTGCGGCCGCTCTGGGCACCGGGGGTCTCTCCCGCGCGCGTCGCGCCGGCGTTCCATCGAGGAGACAGCTGCGTGCGACGCGAGCGCGCATCGCACGACGGGTCGCTGGCGAGGGCCCGTGAGCACCGTGCTGCTCGCATGTGGGATGCTCGCCTGCCCGCAGCTGATGGATGACGACTTCGGCGTGAGCGACGGCGGCGCCGGGCCGCCGGGCAGCGGGGGCGCCACGGCGGGCACGGCGGGCGCGGCGGGCCGTGCCGGCGGGCCTCCGATCGGCCCTGCGGGCCCGGGCGGGCCAGCTCCGGGCGGCGCGGGCCCCACCCCTCCCGGCGCGTGTCCCAAAGATGACTTCGCGGCGCCAACCCTGGTGAACGAGCTCGATCTCGCGGGCAAGCTCTGGGGTCCCGCCCTGTCGAACGATGGGCGCACGCTCTACTTCGCCGTCGAGTCCGACGCCGACGCGGGCGACCTGTATCGCGCGACGCGCGCGGATCGCGCCGCGCCTTTTGCCGCGGCGACCCCCATCACCGAGCTGAATACCGACGGGGCCGAAGGCACCCCCTACGCCAGCGCCGACGGCACGCTCTACTTCTATTCCGACCGACAAGGCCAGCCCGACATCTGGCGTGCGGTTCGAACGCCCGACGGCAGCTTCATGCCCCCCGAGCTCGTGCCTACGGTCAACTCGAGCGCGCCCGACTTCCTGCCGTGCCTGTCGATGGACGGGCTTCGCCTGGTGTTTGGCTCGAACCGCAGCGGCGCCGCCGGCCAGAGCGACCTGTGGATGGCCACCCGCACGACGTTGCAGGGCGCGTTCTCGGCGGCGTTTCCGCTGAGCGAGCTCAACACGGGGGCGCGTGACGAGGGCGGGAGCCTGACCACCGACGATCTGCGCATCTACTTCACCTCGGATCGCGAGGGTAGCGCCGACCTCGATATCTGGTACTCGGCGCGCTACAACATCTGGAGCGGCTTCTCTCCGCCGGTCAACCTCGCGAGCGTGAACGAGGAGGGCGACGACGCCGACGTCCACATCGCGCGTGACGGCCGCGAGCTGTTCTTCTCGTCGGCACGCGGCGGCTCGCAGCGCATCTGGCGCGCCGAACGCTGCCCCTGAGTCTTCTCGCGCCGCCGCTCGTGTAGGCAAACGGAGCCACGCGCGAGCCCGGGTGTCAGGGGCCCCGGGCCAGCGAGCGCGCCGGGCTTGTCCGAGGCGGCCCGCCGCACGTTAGATCGAACGTGCACCTCGGCGCCCGGCCTCGGCTCCCGTTCGTCTGTTGCAGCCTGATACTGCTGGGTTGCCCGCAGCTGCTCGACGACGATTTCTGGGGCGGGGCCGAGCTCGCTCGCGACGCGGGCGCCGGCAGCGCCGGGGGTAGCGACGCAGCGGGCAGCGGCGGCACCAGCGCGAGCGGCGGCACCGGGGGGAGCGGCGGGGCGAGTCTCGACGCCGCAGCCGAGAACGTGGCGGTGCTGCGCGCCGCGCTCACGCACCGCTACGGCTTCGAGGGACTCGGCGTGTACCCGCCGGACGCCCTGGGCGGCGACCCCGCGTACGTCTACAACGGCGGCCTGAGCGGCTCGGGCTTCGTTCGCCTGGACGGTACGCAGTACGTGAGCTTGCCGAACGGTATCCTCTCGTCCACGCCGGACAAGACGCTGGAAGCCTGGTTGACGTGGCGCGGTGGGCTACCCTGGCAGCGCATCTTCGACTTCGGGGTGAGCGACGCCGGAGAGTTCAACCAGGGCAACGGCGCGAGCTACCTGTTCCTGGCGGCCAGCTCGGACGAAGGCGTCATGGCGGTGGCATACAGCCAGGCCGGGTACGAAAACGAGATCCGCCTCGCCGGCAAGGCCCCCTGCCCGAGTGACGCGCTCGTGCACGTCGCCGTGGTGGTCGATAGCACGCGCAACGTGCTCTCCTTGTACCGCGATGGCGCGCTCGAGGCCGAGACGGTGCTGAGCCAGCGGCTCGCCAGCATCAACGACGTGAACCTGTGGCTCGGCAGGAGCCAGTACGCGACGGATCCCAACCTCGACGCCGACATCACCGAGTTTCGCGTCTACGATCAGGTGCTCGGGCCCGCCGAGCTGGCGCTCAGCCATCAGCTCGGCCCGGACGCGGCGCTGTGATGACTGGATCTGCGGGCTCCAGGCCGGGTCGCTCGCCTCAGCGCAGCAGGGTGTTCTGGCACGTGAACAACACGTCGACCCCGGCGCTCGCGTCCAGCGAGACCACGTCGCAGGCCTCTGCGCACAGGTGGACGCCGACGTCGTCCACGAAAAACGCATCGGCGCGGCAGGCCTCTGCGCCGAGCACGCGGCCAAAGACGCGCGGCGCCTCGCCGCTACCCGGGGAGTAGGACACGGCGACCTTGTCGAGATCGAGCGCCCGCCCCGGCGGCGGCGCAGGCACGGCGAAATCGCAAGCGTTGCGGCTGCCCTGCACCACGTCGCCGGCGATGCGCCGAAAGACGGCGTCGTACCCGGCGAACTCACAGATGGGAAAGCGCAGCCCGCCGGTCAAGCGGGACAGCTCTTGGTAGGTGGTGCCCGCGTTGAAGACATCGCCGTCGCACTCCGCGGTCTGAACGGGATCGGTGGCCACGTAGGGCTCGGTCGCGATCTGCTGCTCGGCCAGGCCGACGATGCTGTGCCACACGAGCTCGGGACGCGCCGGATCGGCTCCGAAATCATCCGGGGCGAGCGCCGTGAGCGCCGACAGAAACGCCTGGGCCGAGCCGTCCGCGTCGTCGTCGGTGATCTCCAGGAAGACCTTCTTGGCGCCGGGCCGCAGCCACTCGCTCCAGCCGCCGGGCGCCAGCCCGAAGTCATCCTCCTCGCGCCCGTCGAACGTCTCGAGCAAGACCTCGAAAGAGTCGTCACTGCCGACCTCGATCGAATACTGGAAGAATCGTTCGCTGGGCCCGGGCGCGTCGCTCGGGCAGGCAGACAGCGTGCTCAGCGGGCTGAGGATGCAGACGGCGGTATCTTGCAGATCACGCTCGCGGTGCTCGGAGACCAGGATCAAGCGATAGTCGACGCCGCTGTCCTGCAGAATCTGCGCGAAGTTGAGGTTGATGTTAGCCTCGACGGCGCGGGCCTCGTCATCCATGCTGCCGGAGTTGTCGAGCGCGACGATGATGTCGACCGGCTGCGCAACGAGCTCCACTGCCGCGCTCGCCGTGCCGCACGCGGCGTCGGGCTCGGCTGGCGGCGAGCTCGCTGGCACGGGTATCTGGGACGGTGGCAGCAGGGTCGTGTCTTCGTCGGGCTCGGCTGCCGGCGGCTGTGCTTCGGGTGTCACCAGAAGCAAGTTGGGCGCACGAGCGCCATCGGCGCTGCAGCCGTAGACCGCGAGGACCAGACACGCCGCCGAGGCTGCCCCGCCACAGAACTTTGATGCCGCCATCTGCTCTCCTGTCCTGACGAGCCGAGGGCGCCTCGAACGGCGCCGCCGGCCCTGAACGCCCGTGGACCGCGGGCAGATGGATCAGTGGACGCGGACCGCGCGGCGGTCGCAGGAAAAAAGCTAGTCGCGGCCTCGCGTGCGCGGGCGGCGACGGGCAGCGCCGGGCTCGCGCTTCTTCGTGCGGCTCGTGGCCTTGGGGCCGCGGCTCGGCCGTTCGCGTGCGAGCTGGAGCTCGATCGGCCGCACCACGGGCAGCTGGCTCGACGGCTCGGCGGCGTCCTGCCGAGCCGCTCGCTCGGCGCCGGGCGCGGCTCGATCGGCGACGGGCGCGGGCTTCGTGCGGGTCGCGACCGGCGGCGCGGCGCGCTCTGCCGGTGCGACCGTGCCTGGCAGCTCGACCTCGAAACGGACCGGCTCGGCGACGACGCCCTCCGCGGCGTACGTTGTGCGCGCACGGACCAGGCGTGCCTGAGCGCCCATCGGCTCCCCGCACTGGTGCAGACAATAGGTCAACACCCCGCTCAAGATGGCGCCAAACGCGGGCGCCGCGAGACGATGTGGAAAGGACGACAGCGGCGGAGGGGAGGCGCGCTGCAGGTTCTCTGGGCTGTCTGGCGGCTCGCGCTCGGGCCTGGAGAAGCGGCGCGCGCGCACGGTGATCGGGGCGGAGAGCGCGGGAAAGGAGCCCGAGTCGGCACAACGCCGCTGCCTCGGGCTCCGGAGCGTGGAGGGCGCAGGCGGCGCGTCGTCGGCGGGGCCGTGGCTGGCCGCGCTCTCCAGCTCGTTCACAGGCTGAACCCGCACTGGAACGCACCCATCGGATAGTAGGTGACGAAGTTGAAACACATCTCGTCGTCCGAGTTCTGGCCGAATCGCACCGTGCGTCCGGTGTCGTTTTCGAAGGAGCAGGTCGTGGTCAAGACGTCACCGTCGCGGATGGCCACGTCGTCCAGCGTGTAGATCTGCTGGTCTTCGAAGTCGAAGGGCGCGTCGTGCAGGCTCGAGGTCTGGCCCGAGCGAGTCAGATCGAGCTTGGCGTGTACGCCGAGCTTGTGCATGTGTGGGCTGACGCTCAGGAACGTGACCGCGTCCGTGCCGGTCAGGTTGACCGTGCAGGGTGTGGCGTTGTCGGAGCGCCCGACGCGCGCCGTCGCGTCACCCGTGAGCCCCACCACCGTGGCCGTCTGCGGGCGCGGCGTGCGCGTGATGCACAGCTCGACGCCGCTCTGGTCGCTCGCCGGCTCGGCGTTGCCGAGGTTGTAGTAGTGTACGTCGAGCCGCAGCGAGCCGGCGCCGTTGGGCATGTAGAGGCCGACGTCGTCAGGGAAGCCGGTGCCGCCCGGGCTGCCGGGTGCCCAGCCCACGAGAAACTTGCCGCCCAGTCCGCCGCCGAAGAGGCTGGTGTCGTTCTCATACAGAATCCAGTGATGGAGCACGCGCGCGTTGTCGGTGACGGGCCGATAGGCGAGGACCTGGACCTCGTCGTCCCCCCACGGCGCGTCGAAGATGAACTGCGGGTGCTCCTCGGTGCCGGGCGCGACCACGTACTTGGCTGCGGAGTCGCTGCGGCTGCTGGTGGTCAGCGTGTAGAACTCCTCGCAGTCCGAGGGCCAGGCGAACTCCGGGGTCTCGGTCGGAGCGCTGGCAGGCGCGAGCCCGGCGCAGGTCACGTCGGCGCCCGGCGTGGACCCGGTGGCGAACCAGGCATCCAGCAACGCGAGATCCTCCGCCGGCATGCCCCCCGGCGGCATGGGCCGCGCGGCGTCGTGGATGCGGGCCTGCACGCGCTGGGCGACGCTCTGCTCGGTGTCGCTCACGGACGTGGCCTGCAGCTCATCGAAGGAGGTGAGCGGCATGGGCGCGCCGAAACGAAGCTCGCTGCCGTGACAGGACTGGCAGTTCTCTCGGAACACGCCGAGCGCGCGGCACCAGTCGGAGTCGACGGCGCCAGCGCTCGTGCCGGGATCGAGCGGGGCCTGCGCCGCCGGGTTCGCCTCGGAGCCGCCCGCCGAGGCCTGGCCGGGCAAGCTCGGATCCGGAGATGTGCCCGCGGGTGGGGTCGTGTTCGTGCCCATCGGATCGACGTCCGGCGCGGCGCTTCCGGAGGCTGGGGAGCCTTCGGACGAACATGCCAGCGAGAGCACGAGCCAGCCGAGCAGTGCGGCGGCCCGCGCGCTGGGCTGAGCCAGCGAGTCATCGGGAGCGAGGGTGATCGTCGTGCGAGCCATGGTGTTCATCTCCTAGAGTGGCGCGGCGGACGTCGCGCGTTGCAGCGGCATGTGAGCGAGGCAAACGAATCGGACGAATCGGACGGAGGTAGCGACGAGAGCGCGCGCCGGCGACGCCGCCAGAGACACAGAAGGCCGGCGCTCGCGAGCGACGCGAAAGGGACGCTGAGGGGCGGCCCTGGCAGCGTCGTGATGCTGCAGCCATCCGCGTCGCGTCCGGCGGCGAGCGGGCTCGAGACCGCGCCGGTGGCGGGCGCCGCGGCTGTCGCGACGACGTCGTCGGATGCCGGCAGCGACTCTGCAACGGCTGGACCGGGGTCGCTCCCATAGCCGCGGGCGGCGGGCCCGCAGACGGGGCTCGCCTCGTCATACGCCTCGCACAGCGGAGCCTGCGCGTAGTGCAAGACGCCGCACCAGTTGTCACACAGCTGGCGCTGGCAGGCCGAGGCGAGGTCTTCGCCCGGGCAGCTCACGAACGCGTCCACCGTCTGGAACGCGGCCAGCGTCGTGAACGTGCCCGTCTCCGGCTCGACCCGACCGAGCTCGCTGCGCGTGCAGCCGAACAGCGCGCCGTCGAGCGCGCGATAACCCAGGCAGCGAACGGGCCAGCGCGCGAGCTCGCGTGCTGGCGCGTCGAAATCGTCGAGCAGATACAGGGCGCCGGGTTGGCTGTACTCCGTGTCGCCGCCGGCATCACCGACCCATAGCCGCCCATCCGGAGCGACGGCCACCGCGCCGAGCGCGTGGAGCTCCAGGCGCGGCTCGAGCGCGGCGCCAGCGTCGCTGCCGATCAGCAGAGCGGCGCGCGCGCCGTCCTGCTCGAGGCTCAGCGCGAGGCGATCGGGGTTCGTGGGATCGACCGCCACGAGCAATACCCGAGCGCCCTCGGGGACGGGGAGCTCCAGCGTGACCCAGCTCGCACCGCCATCGTCCGAGCGGCGCAGCACCGGCGTGTA